>Ga0207951_100314_pt1 | contig 26437 bp, 22 predicted proteins | sample Subbio12Aug_8Bad_FD_184830 | JGI IMG/M metagenome (GOLD analysis project Ga0207951, IMG submission 184830) | Serpentinite rock and fluid subsurface biosphere microbial communities from McLaughlin Reserve, California, USA - CR12Aug_8Bad (SPAdes) | ecosystem: Environmental > Terrestrial > Deep... | reverse complement strand
ATCCACCACGTGTATTCCTTCGTCAATGGCGCAGAGAAGGGTGAGGAGAGTTTGCCTGAGCCAAGGAGCACTATCTGTTCTGGCCAAATTGCATCACCGCCCTTTTTTCGGCACATACGCCGAACTTTAAGCACTAATTCTATGCAGGGAAGCGAAAGTCCTGCTTAATAAGCCCGTGGTGAGTATAATTGGGTCAGGATTCAGCCCGTAGGATGCTGAAATTCTGACCAGCTAGGGACGGGGAAGCCATACGTTTACCTGATTTTTATCTGATAGGGGCTGATTCACCTGATACGGGGAGGGTCAAATCATAAATAATCAGATTAATCAGGTTTACTAGGTATACCGTTTCCCACCATCGCTTCGTTCCATCCCTCCCAGAAAAACTGGCATCCTGCGGGTATCAGTGGTACAATTTCGTAAGACAGATTTTTTGGAGGTAAAGACGTGAATTTAGCTGAGCTTGAAAAACTCATTGAGCCTACATATGGATTTACAGGAAATACTAAAAATTTTGCTGTGGCCAAGGCAGTAATCTTAGGCCTGCCCATGGACTACACTGTAAGCTTTCGCCCAGGTAGCAGGCTAGGACCACAACGCATACGGGAAGTTTCTTATGGTGTAGAGGAATATAGCTTTTACCTTGACCGATCACTCTTGGAGCGCTCTTATTACGATGCTGGCGACCTCGCCTTGCCCATAGGCAATGTCGAAGGGAGCATGGAAATTATCCGCGATGCTATTAGAGTTGTGCTTGCCGCTGGGAAGATGCCCATTTGTCTAGGGGGCGAGCACTTAGTGTCATGGCCTGTAATTCAGGCTATGCATGAGAAGTACCCTAACCTTGCTATTGTACATTTTGACGCCCACGCCGATCTTAGGGCCGACTACCTAGGGGAACCCAACTCCCACGCCACAGTAATGCGCCGCGCGGCTGAGCTCATTGGTCCCAAAAACCTGTACCAGTTTGGCATTAGATCTGGCACCCGGGAAGAAAGGCAATACGCTGAAGCTAACACCAATATGTTTTTTAACCAAATTCATCCTGCCCTTAACCAAGTGTTACCCGCACTGCGCAAGCGCCCGGTATATATAAGCCTTGATATTGACGTAGTAGACCCCGCCTACGCGCCTGGCACTGGCACACCTGAGCCTGGTGGTTGTTCATCGTGGGAGATAATCCAGGCCATACACCTGCTAGGGCAGTGCAATATTGTAGGGTTTGATCTGGTGGAGGTATCTCCGGGGCTGGATCTAAGCCAGATTACGGCTATTCTGGCGGCGAAGATACTGAGGGAAGCAATTTTGAGTTACATACCGGCGTAGCCCCGCGTAGGGATAATCATAAATCTCCAACTACGTTACACTGTGCTCTGTGTACTGTGTTCCGTGTACGTACGTTCCACTACGAACTACAAACCAAGAACCAAGAACTAGGAACTAGGAACTAGGAACTAGGAACCAAGAACGAACAAAGAGGAGGTTTTATTGTGTTAAGCCCAAGACTAATTGATGAACTGAACCTGCAGATCAAGTACGAGATGTTTAGTGCCCAACTCTACCTTTCCATGGCGGCATGGTGCGCAGACCAACAGCTTGACGGATTTGTCATCTGGTTTAAGGCCCAAGCCGAAGAGGAGAAGTTCCATGCCATGCGTTTCTTTGAATTCATTGACGATATGGGCGGCAGAGTTAAGATGACTGGTTTTGAAGACCCTCAGGGCGACTTCGAGTCCCTCACCGAGGTATTTGAGTATTCCCTAGAGCACGAGAAATTTGTAAGCAAACGCATCTATCACCTCATGAACATAGCTCAAGAGGAGAAGGAGCACGCTACTATCAGCTTCCTCAACTGGTTCGTTGATGAACAACGTGAAGAGGAGAAGTCGTTTAGCGGTGTACTGCAACAGGTTAAGCGCTTTGGCGGCGAGGGCCTCTACCATCTCGATAAGGAACTTTCCACGAGGGTCTTTACCCCCCCGGTTATTGCTTAGCATCACTAGAGACCTAGGACTTAAGTCCTAGGTCTCTAGTCTTATCGACCCTAATTAGTTACTTTGATAGAATAAGGACTAACGACTATAAGGTTTAATTAACCAAAGGGGTTGGTGTCATGCAAGAATCCTCATTGGCACTAAAAATCAAGGCTTTACGACGAATGAGAAACTGGACCCAGGCCGAGCTAGCAACCCAAGCACATATATCCCGGTCCTACGTATCGGAGCTAGAGCGAGGCACACGCGAACCTACCGTAGGCATAATTAAAAACATCGCTGACGCCCTAGAGGCTCCTATAGATGTTTTTTTTGATAATGTGCGCACCTTAAATAGTGAGGTAATTATCCCTATGCTGCCACCGGAAATCCGAGCATTTATTGCGCAACCTGAATCCTTGGAGTACATACGTATTGCACTTAAGGCAAAGAATCTATGCATTAATAAAGTAATTCTGAGCGACATTGTCGACGCTATCGGTAAGGGCAAGCAGAAGTAAAGCCGGCATTGCCTCTCTAGTACCATTGTTGGTGCTAGTGGTCCGACCGCTTTTGTGTTGATGGTCTTTGTAAAGCGTTCAATCCCCAGCAAAAAACTAGATGCCTGCGCGTTGTAGTACTTGGTGGAGTTGGGTTGCTTCTGCTGAAGTCAGGGGCAATAGCGGCTGGCGTGGTTCTCCGCCAAAGTAGCCGAGGTAATCTAGGGCCGCCTTAAGTCCAGAGATACCCCACTTTACTGTAACGGCATTGTTAGGTTCGAGCAGCCTATGCTGCAGAGCCTTAGCCGCGGCCAAATTGCCTTGTTGGAACAGGGTTACGACCTCAACACATTCATTGGGCATGATGTTGGCTAGTGCAAGGGTGCCACCGACTGCGCCTACAGAAAGCGCCGGGAGGAGGAAGCTGCTCGATCCAGCAAAGACCGAGAAGTTATCGGGAGTACCGGCGCAGATATCAGCAATTTGCACCAGATTACCGGAGCTATCTTTAACGCCGACAATATTGGGGTGCCTGGAGAGCTCTATAACGAACTTGGCCGAGAGGTTGACTCCACTATTTTTTGGCATGTTGTAGAGCATTACCGGCACAGGCGAGGCCTCAGCTACGTCGTGGAAGTACTGTTTTAGTACAGGCTCGGTGTAGCTGTCTTTGTAGTAATAGGGGTTTAGCACGAGGGAAACGTCGGCCCCGGCGGCGGCACATTCCTGCGAGAGTTTAATAGCTTCACGCGTGGTTTCACACCCCGTACCGGCGATCACCATTTTATCCTTAGGTAAATACTCGCGCACAAAGCAAACCATTTTTACCTTCTCTTGATGGTCGAGAAAGGCAACCTCACCGTTAGAACCGAGCACTACCATGCCAGTGATATTTGTTTTGCTCCACTTGGCGATGTTTTCGCGTAGTTTATCCCAAGCTATTTCACCGTTTATAAAAGGGGTGGGGATGGGCGCAAATATGCCTTTGATCATTGTGTATGCCTCCTCTTTAAGAGAAACTAAAATCAAAAAAACAAAAACCCAATAGGCTACTCTACTCTACGTTCTCCTCTTACACGTGGAATGAATCGAACTTGGCGAGGGCTCTGGGGATGTCTACTGTTAAGCCTTGTTCTTGGAGGGCTTCGCCTACGAGGCCTATGGCTTTACGCAGATCGGCTAGTTGCACGTTACCCATATGCCCGATGCGGAAGGCCTTGCCTGCAAGGGCAGCTAGTGCACCGGCTATGACCATTCCCTTGGCACCTAGGGCCTTTCGGAACGCCAGGTCGTTCACCCCTTCAGGGTAGAGAATACAACTTAGCGTGGGAGCAGCGACATCCTCTGAAGCAAGTGGTTTTAAGCCGTAGGTAGAGAGAGCGCCGCGTGTAGCTTGGCCCAAACGCAGGTGGCGCGCATAGCGGTTATCTAGCCCTTCGGCATGTACTATTTCCATGGCTTTACGATAGGCATAGAGCATATTTACTGCGGGAGTGGCGAAATACTTGGTGGGGTCCTTCATGATGGGCAGCCAGTTATTGATATCAGCATAGTAGGCTGACACCCTAGGTATAGCAGCACGAGCTTCTAGTGCCTCTGGACCCATGGCCAGGATTGCTAGCCCGGGCGGGACGCCAATGGCCTTTTGAGAGCCCGTTAGCACCACATCAATTTTGGCATTGTTACCGTAATCACGGCCCATATCCTCAGCAATAGCTGCTGTAGCGCAGACGCCGTCGAGGATGAAGAGGGCGTTGTATTTCTTAACGAGGGGGACGAGGGTTGCGAGGTCGGCCTCGACACCAGTAGAAGTGTCGACATGGGTAACAGTAACTGCTTTATACCCACCCTTCTCGAGCTTACTCTCTACCATTGCGGCGCAGACTCTTTGTCCCCATTCACTCTTAATGACGTCTACCTGTATCCCAAAGCTCTCCGCTAGCTTAATGAAGCGGTCGCCAAAAAAGCCTTGGCTGAGAACGAGGATCTTTTCACCGGGAGCAACGGTGTTAACAAGGGCCATTTCCATGGCTAAGGTGCCAGAGCCAGCTACGATAAATACTTCGCCATTAGTATTGAACATCTTGCGAGTCATTTCTAGACTCTCGAGGGTGGTTTTGACCACACGTGGGTCGGTGTGAGCGTAAGTCTCTGATGATAAGGCCTCGTAGATTTCGTCTAGAACTGGAGTCGGACCTGGAATAAGCAGCATTTCTTTGTTTGGCATGAAATAACCTCCTTAAATTAGAACGTCGTCACTCCGGTGAAGTTACATTTCTCAGCTTTGAGCGCAGGGAGTAGGCTAGTAAAGGTGTTCCACCAGTCACGCTGTAGCTTTTGTTCGCGGGAAATAAGCGAGACGTGAGAGAAAACGCGGAGCACGCTGTCGGTAAGGCGGAGATTTTTGACGGGGTACTTAATCTCGCCGTCTTCGATATAATATGTGCCGTCGCGCGTAGTCCCTGTCATGATTACTTGCACGGGTTCTGGGCAATGTGTGTAATGGAAACGAGTGATATAGATGCCCCGCTTGGTATTCTGGATCATTTCTTCTAATGAGGAATCACCGGGGGCCATAACCATGTTGGTCGGCATGCCACCGCGTATGCGCGGGTGGCTATGACCTGTGGTAGTGATGCCTCCTTTGTGCGCGGTGTAGGAATCGTACACTGCGCCTGTTGCTATGCCGTTTTCGATGAGCCTGACGCGGCGCTTTGCCGCTCCCTCGATATCAAAAGGCATGTTCAAGGTGTGAGGGTCCATAGCATCGTCCCAAATGGAGATATTGCTACCAATTATTTGCTGGCCTAACTTACCGGCCATAAAACTCCGGCCCTCTTGCAGCGACATCGCACTGAATCCTAGGTAGCCTAGGAAACGCACCATATCACTTACGGCATAGGGGGTAAGAACTACTTCATACTCACCGGTAGGTAGATCTCTAGCCCCATGACTCAGGCTACAGCGAGCCACGGCTTCCTCGCCCACAGCTTGGGGATTAATTTCGGCTATATTTCTACCGAGTTGATCGGCGTACCCAGTAGCGGTGTCGGTGGAGGACATAATAACGGTACGCAAGTAGGCTGATGTGGAGACATTATAGGCTCTCACTCCTAGTGAATTGGCCACAGCTAATTCGCTCGTTTCGGTAGAGTAGGCTCCAAATGCCTTATAGCTAGACTTGGCGGCACAGCGCGCAATTCGGTCAACCGCGGCCGCTCGGAAGTCTGGGGTACACTCCCCTGTTTCGGCGTAATACGTGGGAATACAAATGTAAGCAGAGGGGCCGGATAAGGTGACAAAATCAGGGTCATCCTCTTGAAGACGCGCAAAGCGCTCGGCGGTTTCTACCACCACCTTTAGATCGTCTGGGTTCACTGAATTAACGGTGGCTGTGCCGATTTTTTTGCCAAATACTAGACGAACTGAGACTGTGGTGTTCTCTTTGGCCAGGTTTTGGTGAATAGAGGAGTTGGCGAAACGGGTCATATTAAGATTCTCGCGCTGCAGGCGTACTTCTGCTTGATCTGCGGAGGTGAGTTTGAGCACACTTTCTAGAACCTCTAAACTCCTGTCTTGACCGATCATTGGCCCACCCCCACCTTAATATTTCTAAAGCGAGCAGGAGCCGCACCGTGAGCTACGTGAGCTATCTGTACAGGTTCTCCCTTGGCACAACTCGGCATGCCCCACAGATGCCACTCCCCGACTCCCTTACCTGATACAGCGTCACAGGCATTCCAGAAGTGGGTAGTCATATCTGTATAAGCAGGGTTCTTGAGGAGCCTAGTAATAGCCCCGTCCTTAATCTCGTACGCGTATTCGGTACTAAAGTGGAAATTAAGGCGCTTATCGTCTAGGCTCCAGCTCTTGGGGCTCTCCATAAAGATGCCATCTTTAGTGTCGCGGATAATTTCATCGAGAGTCCAGTCGCCCGAGTCTAAGCTAATATTGACCATGCGGACTAGGGGGATATTGCTCCAGCTGTCGGCACGCATGGTACCGTTGCTAACTTGGCCTAACGTGGGAGCTGTTTCACGCGAGGTAAGGTAGTTAGTGAACAATCCCTTATCTACGATGGTAGTACGCTGGGCCGGCACCCCTTCATCGTCGTAGCCAAAGGTGCCCAAGCCCCCTGGGATAGTGGCATCGGCTATGATCGTAACATCTGAGCTACCGTATTGGTATTTGCCCAACATATCTGGTGTTAAAAAACTGGTGCCGGCAAAACTGGCCTCGCTGCCGTACACGCGGTCGAGCTCAATGGGATGTCCACATGATTCGTGGATCTGTAAGGCTAATTGCGACGACCCCAAAATCAGTGAGGTTTCACCCTGGGGGCAAGTATCAGCCGACAGTAACGCTACTGCTTCTTTAGCCAAGCCGCTCGCTAAGTCTTTAAGATTCATGGACTCTACGTACTCAAAACCAGCTGCGGCGTAATCCGAGAAACTACGGCGCTGCACGTCACCCTTGCCGGCTGCGGTGGCAGAGATAGAGACCCCAGTCTCTACAATCTCTTGTTCAATACAGCTCCCCTCGGAGCTGACAAACCACTTATGCTCCTTGAGGGCCATAAGTGACGATTGTGCGACTCTAATATCTGGCTCGCTCTTGAGTTCCTTGTCGATGGCGCGCAGGAAATCTAGTCTTTCGTCCATGGGAATGTCGAAGGGGTCAATCTTTACCTTTGTATGGTAGACATCTTGTACTGCCTTTAGTGAGGATAGTGTCAGGGGTTGCGCCTGTACTTTGGCACTGGCCTTGGCTATAACTACGGCCTCCGCCGCGCAACGCTTGAGTTCTGCTTCACTCAGAACGTTGCTACTCGAAAAGCCCCACCCTCCCTTGGCCACGACACGTACGCCAAAACCCTTGTCCTGTATGCTGGCCATACTTTGCACAGCCCCATTTTTGGTGGCGAGGGGCTCGCTCTTGCGGTCCATATAACGAACATCAGCGTACTCTGCCCCTAATCTCTTGGCTTCTTTGATAGCGACTTGCAGTATATCTTTCATTGTAGGTCACCTCGTTTTCTTGAAATGACGTTTCTCTTGTCTTGTGATTCTACAAGTATGCAAGAAAACCCTTCGTATATCCGATGTTTAGTTTAGGGTGAGGGAGGAGAGAAGACTAGCGACTAACGCCATTTATGCTAAAATAGCTTTGAGAGATTCGAAGGGGGCTAACATATGATTAAAGCGCTTAAGATTGGTACGCCAGAACTGCACCTCGATTGTTTCGTAGCTGAGACAGCTGTGATCGTGGGTAGGGTTAAGGCTGGCAAAGGGACGAGCTTTTGGTATGGTTCTGTCACTCGTGGTGATATTAACTCTATAACTATAGGCGAATACACTAACGTGCAAGACGGAGCTATGCTTCATGTGGCTGACAACTTGCCGATCGTGATTGGTAGCTATGTGACGATTGGCCATGGCGCAGCTGTACACGGGTGCACTATAGAGGACAATGCGCTAATTGGTATGGGAGCCATTGTGTTGGACGGCGCTGTAGTCGGCGCGGGCTCTGTTGTGGGCGCAGGAGCCCTGGTTAAAGAGGGCATGATAATTCCGCCGCGCTCGCTGGTGGTAGGGGTGCCAGGTAAGGTCGTGAGGGAGTTAGATGAGATAAATTCTGAGAAGCTCAAACAGCATGCGCTGAAATACGCCCGACTATGGGAGGAAAACTACCGGGATTAGGTGAGATGAGAGATACCCCCCTTGGGCTTTAAAGCCCAAGGGGGGTATTAGGTCCTATTTGCGCAGGGCCTGTTCTAGGTCGGCGAGAGCTATTTCTTGTTGCTCGCCAGAGGCCATGTCTTTTACTGCGGCGATGCCGCGGGTGAGTTCATCTTCGCCTAAAATAATGACTCGTTTGGCGTTGAGCTTGCCGGCAAATTTAAGCTGTGCCTTAAGACTTCTGTCTAATAGGTCCTTCTCTGCGGACAACCCTGCCCGGCGCAGTTTCTGGACTAAAGAAAACCCTGCCTGAGATGCGGTAGCGCCTAAAGCCGCCACAAATACATCGAGCGGTTGAGGTTCAGGTATTTTTACCCCTTCCATCTCTATGGCCAAGAGTATGCGCTCAACTCCAAGCCCAAAACCTACACCAGGGGTGGGCTGACCTCCAACTGTCTCTATAAGCCCGTTGTACCTACCACCACCACCGATGGCTGACTGGGCGCCGATACCGGTGCTTATAAACTCAAAAGCGGTGTGGGTGTAATAGTCTAGACCACGAACTAAGCGCGGATTCTCTTTATAGGAGATGCTGCTGTCCGAAAGGGTTTGCTTAACTTGGGCATAGTGACCTTCACACTCTGGGCAGAGATGAGCGCGCACGGTTGGGGCATTGACAGTGAGTTCTTGGCAACGCTCATTCTTGCAATCAAGGATACGCATGGGATTGCGATCGTAGCGTGCACGACAATCAGTACATAGATCAGTTAAGACCTCTCCTAAGGCCTGACGGAGCGCCTCGCCATGAGTTGCGCGACACGTAGGGCAACCCACGGAATTTATAAATAACTCGTAGTGGGAGAGACCTAGTTGCCGATAGAACGAGTCTGCTAGGATAATGACCTCTGCATCTCCCTGCGGGGAAAGGGTGCCGAATAGTTCTACCCCGCACTGTTCATGTTGCCGGTAACGCCCGGCTTGCGGACGCTCATAGCGGAACACGGGGGTTATATAAAACAGCTTAATGGGCTGCGTGAGGGCCTGCATATTGTGTTCTACAAAGGCACGAGCGGCAGGGGCAGTTCCCTCGGCTTTAAGCGTGAGCGAGCGATTGGAGCGGTCTGAAAAGGTATACATCTCTTTCTGTACGATATCTGTGGCCTCACCTACACCGCGCTGAAAAAGCTCGGTATGTTCGAATACTGGCGTACGGATTTCCTGGTAGCCAAAGCGTCGACATAAATCCCGGAAGGTATCTTCGACATACTGAAACTTGTAGCTCTGGCCAGGCAAAATATCCTGCGTGCCACGAGGAGAAGTAGTTAGCATGGGTAACACACCTTTCTATCGGACAATCACTAATCGTAAAACACTACTCACTAGGGGCGTCGGCAGGTATTAGCTTTAGGCTTCTAGGCGTTAGAAGAAGCATACGCCAGAATAGATTCGACTTTGCGCTATGTGGTATGAGCACTGAGAAATGGGAACTATTCACCATGTGCCATGTGCTCAATGCTCGTTATGCTCCCCTATTATATCAATTTTCTTATAAAAGTAGAACAGCCGCCTAATAGCGGCTGTGGCGGCACTCTCTAGTCATGTTCTAAGGCCACGAGCGATAAGTGTTTTTGGTTTAGGAGCGATATCTTATTGCGTCCTAATTCGATGTAGCCCTGTTCTGCAAAACTAGTTAAGATGCGGGATACAGTCTCTCTTGCTACTCCTGCCATGTTAGCGACGTCTTGTCGGCCTAAGGTCAAGACTGTGCTCTTTTGCTCACGAGCTACATGCAGAAGAATTGCCGCTAACTTCGAGGTAACATCTGTGGCGCAGAGGATGCGGATACGATCCTGGGCTGTCCGCAAGCGTGTACTAAGTATATGGAGAAAATGCCAGGCTAGTTCGGGGTGGTCATGGATGAGAGCTTTGGCATCACTGTTGTATAGAACTACGGCTATCCCTGCGGAGGAGGCAATTGCTGTAGCCGGGTAGTTGCCACCGTCAAAAAGCACCACTTCGGAGAAAAACTCGTTCTGCTGTACTACTTTAAGCAACTGTTCACGGCCTGACGCATCCATCTTGATTAGCTTTACGCTACCTTGAATCACTAACCATACGCCTAGGCCCGCGGCCCCTTCACTAAACAGAACATCGCCTTTAAAAAAGGAGCGTGTTTTAAGTATGCTAGCGATTCTCCTTAGGTCAACTTCTCTTAGGTCCTTAAATAAAGAGAATTTACGAAGTGTAACAATATCCATCTAAACACTTACCTCCCTTGATACATATCTAGTATCTCTCTCCCCCCTACGTCCTCTTTGAGCAACATAACCTCTACATCTGTTCCCCTAACCACAATAATAGCTACAGGAGATACAACCGCCATGGCTCCAAAGGCTGCTGCCGTGACCAAGCAACGCCAAGCAGGTATGATCTTTAAATCACCTAAGTCGATAGGTGCACCTAAAGTATAATCGTTATGCAGGCTAGTAGCCAAGCTAGTAACATCGGGTTGCATAATAGCACCACCTTACCATATCCTTCTACTTACCTATTATTGCTAAAATGGTCTCATAATATAAAAAATAAAGCAACCCGGCTAGGGTTGCTTTATGCTAGGCGATAACTTCAAGAAAGAGCGGCACAATACTAGGGTCAAATTGCGTCCCCGCACCGGCTTCAAGTTCAGCCACAGCCTGCTCGCGAGAGAGCGCTTGACGATAGGGGCGATCGCTAATCATGGCATCATAGGCGTCTGCTACAGCAATAATGCGTGCAGTCAGCGGGATTTCGTTACCTTTTAGCCCTATTGGATACCCTTTCCCATCCCACCGCTCGTGATGATATAAAATTCCCTCTTTCACTGAAAATAGGTCGTGTGTTGAGTTGGCAATACGGTAGCCAATTTCTGGGTGTCTCTTCATAATTTCCCATTCTTCGGGAGTGAGCGAGCCGGGCTTATTTAGTATCCTATCAGGTATCCCTATCTTACCTATATCATGTAGGGAAGATAAAATGCGTAATTCATCTATCTTTCCCTCCGACAATCCCAACTTGTGGCCGAGGGCTACACTAGTAGCAAGCAAGCGCTCACTGTGTTTTTTGGTTTCGTGTGTGCGTTCTTCCAGCGCTGTGCGTAAAGAGGCTAACATGGAGCCGCGCACACTCCTACTCTCTACCAGCTTATGCCCATACATCCGGTCTTCAGCCTGCTTGAGAATAGTCTGCATGGACTCTGACGCAAGCGTCTTCGTAGCCATGCCAAAGGAAACGCTGATGGGTACCCCCGAGATGTATATACTTTCGCACACGGCCTCTGCCTTTTTCAACATGTCTGCGGCCCTCATCTCATCAACGCCTGGCATTAACAGTACAAATTCGTCGCCACCGATACGAGAGATTGTGCCTCCTTCGCTAAAAGTAGTTGTGAGACAGGTAGCAATGTGCTTAAGCAATTCATCACCCGCCTGATGTCCAAAGGCGTCATTAACCAGTTTAAGCCCATCTGCGTCAACCATTATGATAGTTAGCGGAAGATTATCCACTGTATCTAGCTGCTGCACATCTAGCTCAAATCGTCTACGGTTACATAGCCCTGTGAGCTGATCATGCTCACTGAGATAACGCAAAGTCTGTTCTGCCTGTTTGCGAGCTCTGATGTCAGTATATATAGCAAAGCCGCCCCTAACCTCCCCGTCCATAACCACAGGAATGCCCCTAAATTCTACATCAATGCCCTCCCCACGGTAGTTGTAACGTACAGTCTCAGCTATTACCGACTGGCCAGAAAGCTCTTTCTCCGTAAACTGCTCCGCTTCGTGCGTGTGACCCCCGCGAGCCACCACGTCATCTAAATTTACACCCTCAATTTCCCCCAGTTCATAACCAAAAAGCTCCCCAAAACCTGCATTAATGTCTACAACGTTCCCGTTAGCATCAAAACGCGCAGCTGCGTCTGGGGTATTATAAAAAAGCGCCTGCCACTGCGTTCTTTCTAGGGTGGACGCATTTAACGCAACTGCTTCTTGTCGTAGGGACATGTTAAGTTCATCATTAACGGCTATCAGTTCCTCGTTAAGCATGAGCTGCTCCTCTTGACTCTCTTGAAGTCTAACCGCGTGTACCTCCACTCTGCGTAATAAAGCGTTAATGCAATTTACTAATCCCTCATAATAGCTCCGCGGGCTAGGGGGTATTTGTTGGTCGCTTAGCTCAGTGGTCATAACTCCCGCAACGGCCCTCTCCAACGCAAAAAGTGGGTGCAACACCTCGCGGTACTGCATGTAGCCAAAGAAAAACACCGCTACGCCAGTTAGCAACATGGCAAACAGGAAAATACCGGTTAACTGCTGCACAGCAGGCGCAAACCGCTGTGTCAGCACAGCAGTTGCCACATACCACTTGGTTTTTTCCAAGGGACGAAATGCAAGATACACGTCCTCCCCGCCAATGTTTTTTAGCACAGTTCCCCTACCTAAGCTCACAATTTCTGCTGCTAATGCCTCAAATTCTTTTTCCCGTTCGCTCGCTGTCGCTTCGATATCTAAAATAAAGCGCCTATTCTCATCCACTATGAAGGACAATTCGCATTCGCTGTGGTGAAATATCGAGAGCATTTCTCCCAGCTGTTTAATACTTAAGTCGCCGCCCACAACTCCTAAAACATTTCCGACTGCATCAAAAATTGGGGCAGCTATAGTCACAATCTGGTGGTCGCCGCTAGCATTGAGAAAGACCTCGGTGATAATCACTCCACGCTTACCTACAGCGGCAGTATACCAAGGTCTCTTGGTCAAATCAAACCCAGGAGGCGGTGTCCAGCCACTGGCATTAATCATAGAATTATCTGCCGTTGTATAATAGAGAGTCAGGAAATTTGCGTTAGTTTCTAAAGTGTCTTTTAAATAGCTGAGAAACTCCTCCTCCCCTGCACGTGGCCGCCTTTCAATAAACGAGGCTGCGCCTTCGATTACAGCAACAAATCTCTCCAGCCAGTGCTCTATTTCATGCCACAACAGTTCTGCGGACAATTCTGCTAATTCTCGCGCGTTCTGGCGTGCTATGATCAGTGAGCTAACATGCTGTAAGTATATTACTAACAGTAACACGCACAATGTCGCTGCCAGAAGTATGTATAAACGCCTAATCAATTGCCTCAAAACTTCACCCCCGCACCGAACCGTAATACATACAAATTCTCATCCTACTTATCATTTCCTGCTGTAAGCATGAATATTGTCGAAAAATTTGGCCAAATGCAAAGGGCTGCTGCTGGGTAAAAAATAAAGCAACCCGGCTAGGGTTGCTTTATATGGACTATTTTTTCTTAGCTGAGAAGCAGTCGCGGCAATATACTGGACGTCCAGCTGTGGGCTTGAACGGTACTTGAGTTGTAGCACCACATTCGTCACAAACTACATCATGTAGCTCGCGGGTACCACCCATGTTGCCACCGCCGTTGTTTTGCTTGCGTGTGTCGCGGCAAGCCTTGCAGCGGCTAGGTTCATTCTGGAAACCACGCTCTGCGTAGAACTCCTGCTCCCTAGCGGTAAATATGAATTCTGCTGCACAGTCCTTGCAAGTGAGAGTCTTGTCCTGATACATTAAAGAAAATCCCCCCGATTTATAGATGATACCTTGCTCAGCTGGTGACCACTAATAGGTCCAGAATGGCGCAAGTTCTCTTCTAATGTATCAAAGAATTGCCTAGAAGGCAATACAAATTCTGGATTGTGCCAATTTAAGGAGGCCTTTATGTTACATAGATTTTCTCGCACAGAGTTGCTGATAGGCGACGACGGACTCAAAAAGCTGAGGCAAGCTACCGTAGCGATTATAGGCGTGGGTGGCGTGGGCTCATTCACAGCCGAGGCCCTAGCTCGTTGTGGTGTAGGTAGGCTAATATTGGTGGACTATGACGACATCTGCCTCACTAACATTAATCGCCAGCTACACGCGTTATCCCCCACCATCGGCAGGGCTAAAGCAGAGGTTATGGCCGAGCGGGTAAAACAGATTAACCCTCAGGCGGAGGTAGTGGCACTAAAGGTCTTCTATTCAAATGAGACTGCCGCAGAGATAATTTACCCCGGTCTCAGCTATGTAGTGGATGCCGTAGATACTGTGACGGCGAAACTACAGATTGTCTGCCGCTGTAAGGAGCTGGACATACCTGTTATCTCCTGCATGGGCGCTGGAAATAAGTTAGACCCAACACAGTTTGAGGTTGTAGATATATCTAAGACAAGCGTGTGCCCCTTAGCTAAGGTAGTGCGCAAAGAGTTGCGCAAGAGGGGGCATAGCAAGGGTGTGAAGGTTGTTTATTCTAAGGAGCTGCCTTTGACTCCACTAGCTATAAATAGTGACTGTTCTATAGACTGCATCTGCCCCAATAAAGACGCGAACTGCGCTAAAAAACGGCAGATACCCGGGAGCATTGCCTTTGTGCCAGCGGTTGCTGGACTAATTGCGGCCAGCGTGGTGGTGAGGGACCTTTGTCTTACCCTATGATCTTGGCGAGTTTGGCGAGCTCTACGTTACCGCCGCTGACTACGCACACTACATTCTGGCCCTGCGCCCCTAATTTACGCGCGAGAACCGCTGCTGCTGTAACCGCACCTGAAGGCTCTACTACTAACTTAACCCGCTCCATAATAAGCTTGGTTGCATCTATAATCTCTTGCTCTTCTACTTGGATCAGGTCGTCTACGTACTTGCGGGTAACCTCAAACGGCAGCTTGCCAGGTCTACGCGCGCGCAATCCATCGGCTACGGAGGGCGACCACCGCTCAAGCTCTGAAACTGTTCCCCTATCCCAAGAGTAACGCAGACGCGGACCAACTGCAGGCTCGACTCCCAGCACCTTAAGAGAGGGGCAGACCTCTTTGGCCGCCATGGCTACACCAGACAGCAACCCTCCGCCCCCGACAGGCGCGAGAATATACTCTACCCCGGGTAGCTGCTCCATTATCTCCAGGCTAATAGTACCTTGCCCAGCAATGATGTGAGGGTTATCAAAGGGGTGTACCATGATGAGACCTTCGTTCTCAACTAACTCCTGCGCCCTGTCTAACCGCGCCTCAGACGTGACACCATGCAGCAATACCTCGCCGCCGTAGCCCTTGCAGGCTGCGATTTTGGCAAGGCTAGCGTCCTCCGGCATAACTACCACACAGCGAACTCCCTGTAGGCTTGCCGCATAGGCTAAGGCCTGCCCATGATTGCCCGATGACCCTGTAACTACTCCTCTGGCCTTTTGCTCGTCACTTAGGTGCGAAACCGCATTGTACGCCCCGCGAATCTTAAATGACCCCGTCTTTTGGAAGTTCTCGCACTTGAGATAGACTTCGTTCCCGCTCATTTCACTCAGAGTCTTTGAGTACATCAGGGGCGTGTAATGGGTAACGCCCCTAATTCGTTCGCGGGCCTGCAACGAGTCTTTTAACATCACCACGTCAATTCCTCCTCGTAGCTTTCATACTATAAGGCCCAAGCAAGAACTACCTTGGGGGTGCCCTATGCGTTATGTAATAATAACCTTTTTTCTCCTGCTAGCTTTGCTCTCCACTGGTTGTGACCGGTTGGGGATTACTCTTATGCCGGATTTAGCTTTTGTGAAGGTTCCGAGTGAGTATGCCCATTACTATAACGCAGCTGCGGGCTATAGCGTGAAATACCCCAGTGAACTAAAGATAGACACTAGCCTTGCTGCGGTGCGTACTATGCTCCTGGACGAGAACACAACCGTGGAGATTTATTTACAAGAGGGTACTTCTTCTCGCTCGTATATTCGCTACGGCAATAGCCCTATCCTCTCGGGGCGCGACCAAGTGGATATTATTAAAAACACGGACAAAATTATTAACTGGCGGCGGGTACGCGAGCTGTGGTGGAGGCGCCCCGCTTTAGCTGAGGTGCTAGATGACAAGCCGTACTACGCCTCGGTGGATATTGCAATGGGATTTAATACAACCTATACCCTGCTCTTTAAGTCCAACAACTACGCGGAGTTACAACGTATAGCGCCACCCATGATCCGCTCGTTTAGGCGTTTTATGACTACGGCTGAGGCTGAGGCCCGCATTAACCTACCGCTGGCTCCTAAGCGCGCCACAACGCTGTCGCCACAGGCACAAGAGCTATTGCAAAATCTTAAGATTGGCGATAAACACACTTGGGGCTTGTTTGAACCGTCTTACCCTTTTGACACAGTACCACTACACCAATTAGAAGCGAAACTTGACTATACCTTTAACTACATCTTACTCTACAGCGACTTTGATTCAGGCATGCTCGATAATAGGCTAAAACTTACTGCCAATGATAACCGCATACCTGTGCTTACTCTACAGACGTTTTCCCCCAAGGCTGGATACACCGTAGCCAAGACCTATGACCTGCTGTCGGGTAAGTATGATGAGTTCTTGCGCGGATATGCCAGAGATGTGGCCGAGTTTGGTCAGCCGCTATTGTTTAGGTTTAATAATGAGATGAACGGCGACTGGTGTGCGTACTCGGCTTATCATAGTAGCAAGGACGCGGGGCTGTATGTGGAGTCTTACAAGTATGTCTACCGCATTTTTGCCGAAGCTGGTGCCAATAATGCTCTTTGGGTGTGGAACCCGCATGATGGGTCCTTCCCCGACTTTAAATGGAACCATTCTCTTGCGTACTACCCAGGCGACGAATATGTAGACGTTGTGGGGCTTACGGGATATAACGCGGGCACGTATTACAAGGGTGAAAAGTGGCGTGGATTTAAAGAGATTTATGACCCGCTTTATGCGAAGTATGATGTTCTATTCCCCCACAAGGCGCTGATGATTACGGAGTTTGCTTCGAATTCTGTGGGTGGAAATAAGGTGGCGTGGATTCATGAGGCTATGACGCACATGAAGGACTACCCGCGGATAAGTGTGGCTATATGGTGGAACCACTGCGATTATGATGGAAAAGTGCCCTCTCGGACATATAAGCTAGATGAAACTGACGAGACCCTCAAGGCTTTTAAACTTGGCCTTGAGGGATATAGGTAAGGGGGAGGAAACCGCGAAGAAGAAAAGCGATATCACTGTAAAACAATGGCCGGAGATACTGTTGCGCTGGACGGGTAGGTAGAAAAAAAGCAGCCGTCTCGTATGAGGCTGCTGTTTTTGCTTACTTATAGGTTGCTTATAGGGCTAGCTTGATTTTGAGTTTGGCAAGCATGTCGGTGGTCATGGAGGCGAGATTGTACTTAGGACTCCAGCCCCACTCCATGCGTGCGGCACTGTCGTCGAGGGAGTTCGGCCAAGAATCGGCGATACGCTGCCGCACTGGATCGACATCGTAACCGATGATAAACTCTGGGATGTGCTTTTTAATTTCGGCTGCTAGAACTTCTGGATCAAAACTCATAGCGGTAACGTTAAAGGCGTTGCGGTGTATTAACTTGTTAGGGTCTGCTTCCATGAGGTGCATGATGGCATCTAGGGCGTCTGGCATGTACATCATGTCCATAGAGGTACCCTTATTTATATATGAGGTGTAGCGTTTATGCTTGAGCGCGTCGTAATAGATATGTACTGCATAGTCAGTAGTGCCGCCGCCAGGCAAAGCTTCATAGGAGATAAGACCAGGAAAGCGCACACCACGGGTGTCTACGCCGTACTTTAGAAAATAGTAGTCGCACAGAAGCTCACCTGCTACCTTGGTTACGCCGTACATAGTAGTGGGCCTTTGCAGGGTGTCCTGGGGAGTGTTATCCGGTGGAGTAGACGGCCCAAAGGCGGCGATAGAGCTGGGGGTGAATACGGCCGCTTTTGTCTCACGGGCGACTTCTAGGACGTTAAACAAACCGCCCATATTAACATCCCAGGCGAGGTGTGGCTTGGCTTCGCCTACGGCAGAGAGGATGGCCGCAAGGTGGACAATTTGATTTACGTTGTATTTCTTTACGACGGAGGCAATTTGGTCAGGCTTTACTACGTCTACGACTTCGTATAAGCCACCTTTAAGGGCTCCTTCGGGGACTTCAGTAATGATATCGCTGGCAATAACGTTGTCTGCACCGTAATGCTTGCGCATGGATACGGTAAGCTCAGTACCGATCTGACCTAGGGCTCCGGTTATAAGAATTTTCTTTGTCACAGTTTGATTCCTCCTCCTTAGGTTTGAAGACACGCCTCTTCTTCAAGGGTCAAAACTGAGGGTAGTCAGAGGAATGTCCCCAACAGTAGATACTATCCACATCTATTGTACCTATTGTAACCCTGTTCAGCCAGTAAAATGTGAAATTTTGCACGAGGAAGAGGGGAGGGGATGGAGGAAACTGTACCATTGACCGGAACCTGATCGAGGAGCTGATATTTTTCTGATACGGAGGTAATAGTGGGTGAGATAAAAGAAATTCAGCGGGGACATACGGGACCGAGCGGGACATGCGGGACAGGAGGGTCCGGCCCAGTCCGGTAAGTCCGTGTTCAGTTCCAGCCATTGTGAGCCAGCTCTGATTTGTATTATTTACTTACTGCGTCATCCAGGTGCGCAGGCGTTGTAGGGCTTGACGCACGGCTGCCGGGGCTGGTCCGCCAAGAACTTCGCGTTTCTCGACACAAGTCTTCATACTAATGGCTTCGTATAAGTCCTCGGCGAAGACAGAGGACCACTCTTGGTATTCTGCTAGAGAGATCTCACACAGGGCTTTGCCCTGTGTAATAGCATTGAGTACGGCCTGGCCCACTACTTCGTGTGCCTCACGGAAAGGTATGCCTTTTTTAGCCAGGTAGTCGGCCAGGTCGGTAGCGTTGGTGTAACCGCCCTCTGCTGCGCGGCGCATATTCTGCGCCTTGACAGTCATGGTTTGTAGCATGGGCGGGAAGACGAGCAGACAAGCTTTTACCGTGTCTATGGCGTCGAATACCGCCTCTTTATCCTCTTGCATGTCCTTATTGTAGGCTAAGGGTAGACCCTTCATGAGGGTAAGCAAGGTAAATAGGTCCCCGTATACACGGCCGGTTTTACCCCGCACTAGCTCCGCTACGTCGGGATTCTTTTTTTGGGGCATGATGGAACTACCGGTGCTATAGGCATCATCGAGTTCAATAAAGCTATACTCCGCGCTTGACCAGAGGATGATCTCTTCACTGAACCTGCTTAGATGCATCATGATAAGCGATGCGGCCGCACAGAATTCTATCGCATGGTCTCTATCACTTACGGCGTCCATGGAGTTAAGGGCCACGTCATCAAACTCTAAGAGCTCGGCCACACGCATGGGGGCCAGGTTGTAGGTGGTGCCGGCGAGAGCGCCTGCGCCGAGCGGACAGATATTGAGGCGTTTGACTGCATCTGAAAGGCGCTCGTAGTCGCGCTTAAACATTGCGCTATACGCTAGCAAGTGGTGTGCTAAGGTTACGGGCTGGGCACGCTGCAGGTGGGTGTAACCTGGCATAACGGTCTCGATGTGCTTATCTCCTAGCTCCAGGAGTACTTTGAGCAGGTGCAGCAGCTGTTCTTGGATGCCGCTAATCTCGCGGCGCATATACAGGCGCAAGTCGAGAGCGACTTGGTCATTGCGACTGCGCCCGGTGTGTAGCTTTTTGCCGACTGGGCCGAGGCGGGCAATAAGCAATCGCTCCACATTCATATGAATGTCTTCGGCAGCTAGATCAAACTCTACCCGGCCTGCTTCTATATCCACCAGGATAGCGCCAAGCTCCTTAACAAGAAGTTCGGCCTCTGCTGCTGCCATGATTCCTTGCTCGCCGAGCATTGTTGCGTGAGCTTGACTGCCGCGGATGTCTTCGCGATAGAGTCGTTGGTCAAACGATATGGACGAATGAAAATCGTCTATTAACGAGCTGGTCTCTTTGCTAAAGCGCCCGCCCCACAGCTTCTTCACTTACGACCCCGCCTTTTGCTGCATTTTAGCCCGAACGACTAGAGGTAGCCCAAAGAGATTAATAAAACCTTCGGCATCCTTTTGGTTGTAGACATTGTCTTGGCCGAATGTGCAGAATTCTTGGTTGTAGAGTGAGAAGGGGGATTTAGTACCGGCTGGGGTGCAGCTGCCTTTATAGAGTTTAAGGCGCACGGTGCCGGTTACGGTGGCCTGAGTGACGTTGACGAAGGCGTCGAGGGCTTCGCGCAGGGGGTGGAGCCACAGACCATCATACACTAGCTCTGCATAACGCTGAGCGACTAGCTGTTTATAGTGTAGGGTGGCCCGGTCTAGGCATAATAACTCCAGCTCCTGATGAGCAGCATAAAGAATAGTGCCGGCAGGGGTCTCGTAAACACCACGTGATTTCATGCCCACAAGGCGGTTTTCGACCATGTCGGCAACCCCTACTCCATGCTTTCCAGCAATAGTATTAAGCTGCTCTATCAATGTCACCCCGCCTAAGGCAACGCCATTAAGGCCTACAGGAATACCTTGCTTAAACTCAATCTCGATATACTCCTTCTCATCAGGGGCTTTTTCAGGCGGATTTACCATGAGCAGCACATCCTCTGCGGGCTCGTTCCAAGGATCTTCTAGGCTACCGCCCTCGTGGCTGAGGTGCCACAGGTTTTGATCCATAGAATAAGGGCGGGCCTTAGTAACAGGGATAGGGATCCCCCGGGCGTTAGCATAATCGATGGCGTCCTCGCGAGAACGGATATCCCAGATGCGCCAAGGCGCAATAACCTTCATGCCTGGGGCTAGAGCCTTTATCGTCAGCTCAAACCGAACCTGGTCGTTGCCCTTGCCTGTGCAACCATGGGCAATTGCGGTAGCTCCTTCCTTATGAGCTATTTCCACTAAGCGCTTAGCAATGATGGGGCGGGCGAAGGATGTGCCCAGCAAGTACTTACCCTCATATACGGCACCTGCTTTTAATGTAGGCCAAATATACTCATGGACGAATTCGTCTTTTAGGTCTTCGATATATACCTTGCTAGCTCCGGTGCTGAGCGCTTTTTGGCGTAGTGCCTCCCAGTTTTCGGTTTGCCCTACGTTACCAACCATAGCAATGACCTCTAAACCATAGTTCTCAATAAGCCACGGAATAATAACCGATGTATCTAAGCCACCTGAATAGGCCAAAACTACTTTATTCACATTGCATTCCTCCTTGAAAATCATATACGTATTACTATAGATCATTAGGTATAATTATGCAATAAAAAGCATAAAAACTCTCCCTTTTTTTATGAAAGGGAGAGCCTTAGAGACTGGTATGACTCAAGGATACGGTCAGCCTGATTGTAACTTATGTGCTCTGCTTATAAATTTCCCAATACTCATTACCCCAATATTGCTTGATGAATTCATCTCGCCCGGATACCTTTCTATCTGCCTTATACTCAACCGGACTTTTTGTGTAAAAGTCTTGATGATAATCTTCAGCATCATAGAAGACTGTGGCGGGTAAAATTTGCGTGACTATGGGGTCGGAGAAACGCTTGGACTCCTCTAGCGCTTGCTTAGAATCTGCTGCACTTTGCTGCTGTTCAGGAGTAGTGAAAAAAATGGCTGTGCGGTAAGCCTCCCCTCTGTCGTGGAATTGCCCGCCCGCATCTGTAGGGTCTATTTGCATCCAAAAGGCTTGAAGCAGCTTTTCGTAGCTAACAAGGGTAGGGTCATAAAGTATTCTCACTGCCTCGTAGTGGCCTGACTTTTGCGTCTTAACGTCCTTGTAGGTGGGGTTTTCAAGATGCCCTCCTATATAGCCCGACTTAACCTCTACTATGCCTTCGAGTACATCAAACGGGGAAACCATGCACCAAAAGCATCCTCCTGCCAATATAGCGGTTTCTAACTTTGTGTTAGTCATTGAGCCACCCCTTATACTAAGCTTTGCTTAGCTTATTTCGCCACTTATAGACAGGATTCCTGTCGTCAAGAAGCATCATCCTAATCGGCATGTGTCTAATACCTAAATGTTCGTTCACAAGAGGAAAACTGGACTCTTACTCCGAATATATCTATGAGTAGATGGTCGGAGTTGTCCTCCGCCCACCAAAGGAGGGTTTATATGAAGAAGAGACTTACAAGGTCGGAAGTACCTGCTCATCTCACCTGGAATCTAGACGATATCTTTCCTTCTCTTACAGCCTGGGAAACGGAAATGGCTGCCGTAGCCACTGACATCCCTAGCGTGACCCAGTACAACGGAAGGCTCGGCGAAGGCTCGACTGTCTTGGTACAGTGCTTGGAGGCGGCAGAGGCTCTGCAAAAGAGACTATGGCGCGTCATGACTTTTGCCTCTTTAATGAATTCGGGCGATGGTACTGACCCCGCTAACCAGATGGCGATGGGACGGGCTTCGTCCGTGGCTGCTCAGGTTCAGGCGGCAACCTCATTTGTTCGTTCGGAAGCTCTAAGCCTAGCGGATGGCACCCTTGAGAGATACCTAGCTGAAGAACCTGCGCTAAAGAGCTTCGAACGAATGCTCCAGAAAATGCTCGATGAAAAGCCATATATGCTGCACTCTGAGACGGAAATGGCTTTAGCCTCACTAGGTGAGGTATTGAGTTCCCCCGGGGTGGTCTACAACCGATCTAAGGCAGCTGATATGACGTTTGAGCCGATATTAGACAGCGAGGGCAACAGCTATCCTATGTCCTTCGCGCTGTACGAGGAGACTTACGAGAAGTCAGCCGACGTCGCATTGCGTCGCAACGCCTTTGCTTCCTTTACCAAGGGTCTTAAGGCCTATCAGAATACCTACGGCGCTACTTGGGGTACAGAGGTAAAGAAGAATGTGGTGCTAGCGCGCCTGCGTGGCTACGCTTCGGCAACCCACATGATAATGGCCGGCCAAGAGGTCACATTAGAGGCGTATCATAATTTGCACGATATTATACTAAAAGAGATTGCCCCTCACATGCGCCGTTACGCTCAGCTTCGCAAGCAGGTATTGGGCTTGGATAAACTGCTCTACTGCGACATCGAAGCCCCGCTTGACCCTGACTTCAACCCACCCACAACTTTTGAGGCTGCTTCCGAAGTTATTCTCAAGGGGCTCGAAGTGCTGGGTCCGGAGTACTCGCAAATTATGTCCGACGGCCTGAAGAATCGCTGGATTGACCTAGCCGATAATATCGGCAAGTCTACAGGCGCCTTCTGTGCCGGGGTTCCCGATGTGCATCCGTACATCTTGGTTACTTGGACAGACAGCATGCGCAACGTTCTTATCCTAGCCCATGAACTAGGACACGCTGGGCACGGCGTACTCTCCATGAGGAACCAGCGCCTGAGCAATGTCAGAGGGTCCGTGTTTTTTACCGAGGCTCCTTCAATAATTAATGAGCTCTTGGTCGGTAACTATATTGGCTCGCAGACTAATGACCCTCGCATGCGCAGATGGCTGGCTATGCAGTTCCTGATGACATACCACCACAACTTTGTGCGCCACCTTATTGAGGGTGAACTGCAACGCCGCACCTACGTGCTTGCGGAGAAGGGCCAGCCCATTACCGCGTCCGTGCTGAGCACAGTCCAAGGTGAAATCCTTGAAGAGTTCTGGGGCGGAGAAGTGGAGATTGATGACGGGGCCAAGCTAACTTGGATGCGCCAGCCACACTACTACATGGGTCTCTATCCCTACAGCTACTCTGCTGGTCTCACGGTTGGCACAGCTGTTGCTAAACTGATCCAAGAAGAAGGCCAGCCAGTAATTGATACGTGGCTTGAGGTGCTTAAGGCTGGCGGAACTAAGCCGCCGGTAGAGCTTGCTAAAATGGCTGGAGTAGATATGACTCAACCTGACGCCATCCGCAAAGCCGTCACTTATGTAGGATCTCTGGTGGACGAGGTAGAGAAGAGCTTCTAGGTGCCTCCTCGTGGCTGTATTTACTGAATTAACAGGGGCACCTCCGGGTGCCCCTGTGTTTCGCCGCTATTCCTTATTTCTGATATGCTTGAGACTAATGCTCGGATTGCTGGTTCTAGTTGACCGAATCTCAAATCGCTTTAGAGAGGCCACAAAAGGCGTAAGCTTGGTGTAACCGTAGTTTCTAGTATCGAAATCTGGATACCGCTTATTTAGAATGTTACCCAAATCACCTAAGAACGCCCAACCATCTTCGTCCGATACCTCAGTAATAATTGTTCTTATGACCTCTATGAGCTTATCCACACTGGTCATAGTCGCCTTTGATTCTTCTTGTCTTTGTGCTTCTTTGACACTTGCGGCTTCCGTAGGCGTCGAGGCCATTGACGCTAGTACTTCGAGATATTTAAACTTCTCACATGCGGAGATAAACGGTGTAGGCGTTTTCTTTTCGCCCATCCCTATAACCGACATACCTGCTTCTCGGAGGCGCGCTGCTAACCTGGTAAAATCACTGTCACTAGACACAATGCAAAAACCATCTACGTTATTTGAGTACAGTATGTCCATTGCATCTATTATGAGAGCGGCATCAGATGAATTTTTGCCTGTTGTATAGCTGTATTGCTGTATGGGGGTTATCGAGTAGTTGAGCAGGACACTTTTCCACGGTGTTAGCTGTGGCTTGGTCCAGTCACCATAAATTCTTTTGTAAGTAGGTACTCCATGATTTGAGATTTCATCAATTATATACTTTATATATTTATCGGATACATTGTCAGCATCGATTAACACGGCAATCTTCTTATCTTTATCCATTGTTCCGCTCCTCCACGTTCATATCGCTATCCGCAAATGGTTGAGGATAGACCCGTCAAGCACATTCTCTACTATGTCTATAATTCTATACTCGTAGTCCTTTTCCCTCTCCGAACTTGCTAATACAATCCTGCTCGTTTGCGTGTAGTTTATACTAGTAAAAACAAAAAGAACGCCGAGTAGCCCGGGGGCTCTCACCCCCAGACCCTTACAGAACCGGGCGTGAGCCTCTCGACTCATCCGGCTCTTGTTATCTAGTCTCACCAAGCCCATTTCCCAGTGCGCAAAGGGTGTCGGGTCGCGTCTAACAATTTCGTTCAACCACGCATTGGTTCGACCGCCTCGCGAGATGTTTGTACTTCTTTTGCGCCCAGCCGCTGGAGTGCTGAGTTGATGTGTCTGAACACATTTTCCATCTCGTTCTTGTAAAAGCGTCCGATGTAATTACTCCAGCCACGGATTATTGCGTTGTACTTCTTGGATATGTCTTTCAGACTCAGGCTAGTTTGCATATGCAGTCGCTATGCTCGGATTTCTTGACTCATGGCTTTCTTGGCTTTGTTGCATCGGTACTCTCATCCTTGTGGTTGCCGCCACTTGGATTTCTCCCTTGACATCGAAGTCGTAGACTCCCTGTACAATGCAAGAGGCTCGCTGACTGTCCGTTCAGCGGACCTCTTGCTTTCGACATCATTCGACACAGTTGTCGAATGATTGTGTTTGCTCTTTTTTCTCTTGCCATTTACACTTTCTATAACGGCCTGCTTGGACACGAAACGGCAGAAATAGGCAGGCTACAAGGGAGGAAGGCATGTGAAAAACAAGAAGGACGGCCCCATCCAACTCCGGAAGCGAAGTGCGCTTCTGCTGCTGCTCATGCTCTTAATGGTCAGTGCACTCGTAACCCATACTGTGGCAGCAAACCCCGGCCAAAGCAGTCAGGCCCCCGGCCAGGTCAAAAAATCTCTCAATATTGATTCCGAGGAGTTAGCTTGCTATGAGAAGCAGGGTCATACTCCGTCAGATGTCTATACCGCATTGAGTCTAGAGGACCAGACTGGTATCCCTATAGCCAAGTGGCTGGCGGCCAGAAAGGCAGGAACGACTTGGCCCGAGGCCATAGAGCAGCTGGCCAAAGGCGTGAAGTTAGAACGTAAGCCACTGGACCCCGCAAAATCCCGCACGCTCACACAGCAGGAAATACTTGAACTAATGTATGAGGGCTACTCGGGCGAGGATATCATGCAGGCAAGCAGCCTCATGTTTAACTATGGAGGAGATGCCAGACACTTACTGCAATTAAGAAAGAATGGTCGTCCATGGGAGGATCTCATCAAGGAGCATGCCAATGCCTGGCAGGAGAAAATGTCTGGCCCCAAAGACCCATACAACTTCGGCCTTGGAAAGGATGGGAAAGCCACTCACACCAAGACCGGCCTCTCAAAGAAGGAAGTAGCCGAGATTATGGACCTCGGCTATCCATTGGAGGAGATTCTTAAGGCAGATGCTCTCGCCGCTGCGCTTGGCCTAGAATTAAAGCCCTTGGTGAAGGCGGGAGAACCCCTTACAGATACTGTATTGAGAATATACGCGAGCCTTACCCCGTCCCAAAGGGAACAGGCCAAGAGCAAAGTGAAGCCCTTGAGCGAAGCTGACCTCAAACAGATAGC
>Ga0207951_100312_pt1 | contig 26591 bp, 23 predicted proteins | sample Subbio12Aug_8Bad_FD_184830 | JGI IMG/M metagenome (GOLD analysis project Ga0207951, IMG submission 184830) | Serpentinite rock and fluid subsurface biosphere microbial communities from McLaughlin Reserve, California, USA - CR12Aug_8Bad (SPAdes) | ecosystem: Environmental > Terrestrial > Deep... | reverse complement strand
CTGACGGAGGCCATGGGCATGCTCAACCACCATTTCGCAGCAGCCGCCTGATCGGCGCAGAGCGACAGCCTACCTCTGACTGCCGCCAATCTTTGCAACAGAGCCCATCGGCGGCGCCGCCGATGTGCGGGCCACATATCGTCCGCATGGCGTTGGCGGGATCCCCGCAGGACCGGGCGGCGGAAATCCGGGCGCAGCCGCGGAGATCATCGAAGCGGGACGGACGTCGCTCAGCGACGATAGAGCTGCGGCGCAAGCGGGGCGGACCAGCAGGGTCCAGGCTTCGGTAGATGTACAATCAGAGGTACACGACGATCACAACAAAGGGTTCTTCAACGATCCCGAATTGCGGAAGTGATCGCCGTGTCAGATCGCCAACGCCAGATAGGTCCCAGCGGCAACGATCAGGCCAAGCGAAATGACGCCACCGATGGTCGCGCCAAGCGAAGGATTGACGCCGCCGGCATCGGAATCCGTCAAATCGATCAGTGGCGGTTCCTCCTGCCGAAGCATGGGGCCCGCCGCGTTCTGCTGAGTCAGCAGATATGTGGTGGTGTCCAGCATTGCTCATACCTCCGAACGTCCCAAACATACGACGTTCGAGGTTTGTTCACAAGCTGGTTGAGGGCGGAGCTTTCCTGATGGGAGCCCGCTTCCGGGAGAAGGACCAACGGCCAAGCCCGCTGGAGCATCTGAACCTCGCGAATACGCTGGTTTTCGGATTCTCGTGGATGCTCGTTATGGCGATCGGCCTGATGCCGATCTTCGAGACGATCATTCAGCGGCCGCCGTCGATGTCGATGCCGGCGGTGATCGCGTTCTTCACGGCCGTGGGCAGCGGTGTGGTGCTGAAGCGTCATTATTCTTGGGCGGGGATTGTGCTGCACATCTTCGGGCAGATCCTCATCTGGTTGTCGATCTTCGTTATGTCGCTGGCGGCGGTCTTGTATGCGCGAGCTGGATGAAGGCATCGCAGCTCCAAGGCCACGGACGCGGCACAGCGAGCTCGATCCGGATTTTTGGGCGACGGCTGATTACCTGCTCATTGGTGAAAGGGGAGCAGCTGAAAGTCCGCTTGCCATCCATGTGGTATTTTGACGAGCTCACTGTCTCATGATCGAGCCGCCTTCTCTGCCTCCTCGAAAGCTGTGATCGCCGACTCATGCTCGCGAACCAGTATCTGGAACGCCTCGAACGCAGAATAGCAGCGCTCGCGCTCCGTCGCTAAGAGATCGGCGATCTTATCAAGGTCGAAGGGATCACGGCCACCGAAGCCATAACAGATCTGGCCCGTCGTCTCATTGACGTGACGACTTACGAGGTCGGTCATTCCGATTACAAACTTGGGGGAAAATCGATGGTTATAAGCATTGCGGAAATCGAGCGTGCTTTCCTTATATTGGCTGGCCCCGATGGCTTCGACACGTCGTTTGAACCGCGTGTATCGGCGCCACCCACGCCCATACTGATCAGTCGTATTGAGCCAGATCTCACCATCAAGTGGTAGATCATCCTTCCAGTCGGTCAGGTTCTTGGCCATGTTCGCCTGGTGACAGAGATGTGCCGACGCGAAGGCAAAGCGCGATCGGATCACATACGGCAGGTTGACCGCGTTGGTGGCGAGCACGTCGATGAACTCGTGCGTCGCCTCCATCTTCTCATCGTCCGACAAGTTGGCAACGACCCTGGCCCACGCCTGCAGGCGATGGACGTGGTTGGTCAGGTCGTTGACGATGTTGGCAAGTTCGGACGAAAACTCATCCAGCATCTGAGAGTAGGCCATCCAAATCGCGCCGAGGGGATTCGGAAGGTTGCGCCAACGATAGGGCATGAACTTGCCAGCCACGGGCAGGCCATCGCGGATCTCGCGATAGGCAGCGTACAAACCAAGCGCCAGCCGAGACTGCTCGGCAGTCGGATCAGCGCCCATAGCGAAAAATCCAGTCGGCGACAGCTTCCAAGAGTTCGTTCACGTTGCTGCTGCCGACCACGATATTCTCGTGAGGCTCGATGCCGTGATACCGCGTCAGCGCGGCTGCGCCGCCCGAGAAGCCTGTCCGCCGCGCGATGATATTCTTGGTCCGCCTGTTCTCCTGCCAATAGGTCACGATTGCCCTGTGCTTCGATGTGCTCGGGCTTCCGGGATGGAGCGCGCGCGCTTCGGGAAAATGCATGTGACGATGGTGCGCGTGAAGGAGCGTAACGTCATACAGCCGGGCAATGAACGCGCGCATTTCATCGACGCTGCCAGGCGTTCCGACGTCCTTGCAGTCGATAGCCACGCGGGGCCGGCCCACGGGGATACCGCCGCCGGGCGCGCTGCGCAGACTCGCGCCGACGCTGGCGGGAACCACGGCAATATCCATCTCGTGCGTAGCGCCACTTCGTCCCCCAAACTGGATCCCGTTCCAGATCTCCCATGCGGGCAGCCGACGCCAGCGGTAGCCGATCACGCTGCCATTGTTGGTTCCCTGAGAGGCACTGGCAACACCGGTCGGTACGCCGCCCCGCTGGATAAAGCGTCGATCCGTGTCACCGGGATTGATACGTGACCCGTCGGACCGCTGGATCCAAACCTCGAAACCGCGAACCTTAAGCTCGCGCGCAATGCCCGTCATGACAAACAGCTCGAAGATCCGACCGGCTCCGCCAGCATTCTGCAGCGTCGTGGCGCTGCCGAGCACCGCGTTGAGGGCGTTTTGGACATCAGTGATCATATCTGGGTCTGGCCCCGCACTTGTGACGACCAGCTTTCGAGGGCCAGGCGTAACTTGGGGATAACAGACCGTGATTGATCGGCGCCCGACCGGTCGACTTTTAGCTGGTCCTCACCAAGAGCAAGCACGATCAGCGGAACGCCGGCAGCCTCGCCCGTGACCAGGCCGGTTTTGGTGATCTCGCCGTCCAAAATGGCGTCGAGGTTCTCGAAGCACGCGGCCAGTTCTTCCAAGGTCGAATCGAGGCGGTCAGCGACATACTGCGTCGCCCACTCGATCTGGTCGTCGCCGACGATCGGCTGCGGCTCGGCGGCGATCAATTTGGGTTCACCGGTTGCCTTCGGTTGTTCCCCGTTTCGAAGCTCTCGGCGTGAGGATGCAAGGGCGTCGGGCGTCTCTTCGGTCTCGCGCCCCCGCCGAATACCATCGATCAACTCGAACGCGAGCCAATCGGCCCCCACCGCGGTCAAGGTCTCGATCAACGGGATCAAGCGACGGTCAATTGCCGCCATCTAGCGCCGCGACCCATGTGTGGCCGCATTGTGCCGCTCAGCGAGCCGGTCAGGTTGTTTCAAATGACGATCCCTTGAATAGCGTAGAGCGACTGCCGCACGCCGCTACTTGTGGTGAGAACGGCACGGGACCGCAACAAATCATCGGCTGAAATCGGATCGAATGGGCTATCAGTGCCGTTCGACTGCCCGACAGGATCACGGCAGTCTCAAAGTCGCTCGATCTCCACGATCGTTGCCGATCCTTGCGCTTCAAGTCGACGGGCATCGTCGCGCACGTTCTTATGATGCGTAAACAGCAGGACCTGATTGGTCTCGGCGAAGCGCGCGAGGAGATCGAGCGTGGCCGCGCTGCGCTCATCATCGAAATGCACCAGGATGTCGTCGGCAACGAATGGCAGCGGCTCGGTCGAGGCCGAATAATTCTCAAGACTTGCCAGCCGGAACGCGAGGAACAGCTGATCCCGTGTTCCGTCGCTCATGGCGGCAACCGGCACCGCAGCGCCGGACTGGCGACGTCCGACCACGACGGGCAGGCCCTTGTCGTCGATATCGGTGTCGATCGCCGAGAACTCGCCGCGCGTGGTGGAAGCGAAGAGTTCGCCTGCGCGACTGACGAGCGGATCCTGCTGCTCGCTGCGGACCCGGTCGATTGCCTTGGTGATCAGCGCGCGCGCGACGGTGAGTTCGACATAGCGCTCGACTGCGGCCTGCATCCGCGCGGCTGCGCTCTCGCGCTCCGCGATGGCCTGATTTACCCCCGATTCAGCCGCATATGTGTCGAGAGCGTCCTGCGCCGCCTTTTGGGCAAGGATGGCGGTCTCCACGTCGGCTTCCAGCTGATCTGACCGCTGCTGGGCAACGGTCAGGGCGCCACGCAGTGCATCGAGATCGCGCCCGGCCCATTGGTCACGCAGCGCGGGGATGCCGAGGCCGTCGCTCACATCGGCAATCGACCGCTCCACTTGCGCCTTCTCGTCCAGGAGGCGCGCCCGGGCGGCGCAACGCACCCCGACGTCAGGCAAGGCGTCGCCTTCGACCGCGACGCCTGCGCTGATGGCAAGCGCTGCCATCGCGGTGCGTGCTTCGCCATCGACCGTCTCCAGCGCAACGCATTCGGCCTTGGCGTCCTCGACATTGGGCGCGAGCGCCACGCGCTGCAGCCGCGTCGCGTCCTGTTCTTGCCACCGCGCCGCTATCTGGTCGGTTGCCGCTAGCGGATCGGCAGGCAGCGAAAGGTCGAGGCTTGTACCCAAAGCGACAACGGTAGCCTTCAGCGTCGCTTCGTCGTCATCCATTCGGGTAAGACGGGTGCGGGTTTGCGCGATCGTGCCGAGCGTCGCCCGGGCGCCCGACCATTCACTAATCAGTGCGCCCGCACGCTCCGGCGCGAGATCGGTATCGAGGCCTAGACCGCCGAGTGCGGCGCTCCACTGCTGCTGCCAGGTTTGTTGGGCTGTCACCAGGTCGGCAAGAACCTGGTCGGCCCGCTTTGCGGTTGGCCGCAGCGCCTCGGTATCGCGCAGGTCGCGCCGATAGTCGGCATGTTCGGCCTCATGCTGGCTGAGGGCGGCGCACAGCGTTTGCACTTCGGCCGCGAACGCCTGACCTTCCGAATGCTTAACCTTCATCACGACCTGCGCGCTTTCGAACAAGGTACGAAGCGGCTCGAGATCAGTTGCCTGACGATCGGCGTCGCTGACGAGGGCGCGGGCGGCGTCGAGCGCGTCGAGCGCCAGTCCACGCCGTTCGACAAAATCCAGGAGGCCTGCAAGCTGTGGAAAGCGTGCGGTCGCGTCGGGAAAGGCCTGCGCGAAGGCGGTGGAACGACGGTCAAGTCGTGCGCCGATATCGGCGATCAGCGTGCTGCATCCGTCGATCGCAATCGTGCCGCTGGCGAGCTGTTGACGGGCGAGGGCAAGATTTGCGGCATGTTGCGCCTCGGCTGCCCGTCGATCAGCGAGATCGTCGGCGCCCCGGACGTGGCTTTCATACGCGTCGATGCCTGTTCGCCGGACCGTCGCATCCGCAGGGATGTCGGCATCGAGATAGGCATGGCGCAGTGGGGACCACGCGCTGGCGCGAGCACCCCGGGCCTCGGCCAACGCCACGTCTGAAGCGACCGGGCCGGCTGCCTCGAGCTGCGTAATTGTCTCGCTCGCGACCTTGGCCTTTTTCTCGGCATCGACCTTTTGTTCGACCTGGCTCGCCAAGGCGGTTTCGAGTTCGCTGCTTGCCAATTGCTCGGCGCGAATGGCATCGGCGGACGGACAGACGAAAGCGACGAGGTCGCCGAGCGTCGGAAAGCCAAGGGCGGTGATCGTGGCGGTCGCCGTGGTCAGAGCCTGGTCGGCTTGACGCTGCACCGCGACTGCCGTGGCCGCCTGTGCGGCGAGGCTCGCAAATTGGGCTGCGCTGAACGTCACTGGCTTTTCGTAGCCCGCCGCGACGGCGGCATCGAGGCGATGTTGCAGTATCTCGAACCGGTCGGCTAGATCGGCCGTGCGTTCGCGCGCAGCCACCATGGCAGCGCCACGCTCGATAGCGTCGGTTGCCAACTGCTGCACATGATCCAGTGCAGCCTGGCTCGGTAATCGCGCGGTCAGATCGGCATCGGCCGGCAGGTGCAGCATGCGGCGAAGTGTCGCGAGCCCGGCCTCGGCCGTCTCGATATCCTTGAGCCGGTTTGTTCGGTCCGTGCGAGCCTTGCGGACGTGAATGGCTTGCTCGGCGAGATCGCGGACCCGGGCCTCCGCCTCGATAAACGGCTCTGACACCACCAGTGCGTCGAGCCGCTGAACGAGCCGGTCCCGTTTCGTCCGTCCGTCGGCGAGTGCTGCTGCTGCTGCGTCACGCTTCTGCATCGCCTCGTCCACCTGGCGATGAAAGTCTGTCGGCAGGGCGTCGAGATCTGCATAGTCGCTCAAGGCCGCTGTCAACCGATCGAGGGCGAGCATATGCGGCACGGCACGGACCAGCCGCTCCAGACCGGAGATTTCGGCGCTGACGGCTTGCTTCTCGGTTCGCGCCTGGCTGAGCTTGGACATCGCGGCGTCCGCAGCCTTGCGGCTTTGCTCATAGGCATCGCGCGTGACGGTGTGGTGCTTCACGTCGCGGTCGGCGGCATCGAACGCGTCGAGCGCTTTATAAAAGGCCCGATCGCCAGATCGCCGCGGCGCGAACAGCTTGTCCGCTTCGGAGTCGAGAGCATCCAGCCGCGCCATCAGCGATCGCAGCCCGCCGCCGGCCTCGACAATCAAGCGGCCGATATCGCCATCGGCAGCGAGCAGACGCGATCCGCCGGAGCGCAACGTCTCATGATTGAGGCCGAAGAGCGTGGCAAACCGCTCGCGCGTCGTAGCGCCAAGCAGGTGGGTGAGGATCGAGTCCTCAAGGGATCCGCCCGCCTTGTCGGTCAACGTGCGGCCACGACCGCGCCGCCTGCGTAACGTCATTTCGGTGCCGCTCGCATCGACCAATGTCGCGCCGACGCGCATGCCATCATAGCCGAACAAGGTGGCATGCGGCGTCCGTTCCGGAATGCCGAACAGGAAGTCGCTCAGCGCGGACAGGCAAGTGCTCTTGCCGGCTTCATTGGGGCCGTAGATGATCGTGAGCCCCGCGGTCGAAGGAATGACGAGACTGCGCTCGGCAAAGGCGCCGTACCGCTCGAGGGTAAGTTCAGCGAGCCGCATCGCCGGCCTCCGTCTCGTCGATCAGGGAGAGTGCGAGCGCGCGCGCGCGCGCCGGCGCTTCGCTGCGCAGGGCTTCGAAGAACGCCTCGGCATGTGCGCCTGCCGGCATCTTGGCTCGGACCTCGGCAAGCCGCGCCTCGACCAAGTCGTTCAAGATCTCGTCGGTATCCGCGCCGATCTCGGCCGCAAGCCGGCCCGAGACGGTCGGATCGAGCGAGTTTGGCTGAGCAGGCGGGGTTGTCGCAATCACCAGCTTCTCCAGCCAGATATCGCTGGTCAGCGTCGCGAGGAGCGCCGCAATATCGTCGCGCAGCGATTGCGGATCGAGCAGGAGGCCGCGATGCTGGGTCGTCTCGCCGACTAGCCGCAAGCGAACCGCAAGCGCGCGATCACCCGCTTCGGCGCGGACGGTCTCAATCGCCACACGGATCTGGTCGAGCAGCGCGGTGCGATTTTCGGTTTCGGCTGCCTCCACCGTAAGGACAAACCAGCGGACGACATCGAGATCGCGATGTTCGACTTGAGTAACCTGACCATCGCTCACTGTGACGATGGTTGCGCCCTTGGGTCCCGTTTCCCGCGGGCTGCGTCCCTGCAGATTGCCGGGATAGACGATGTGCGGATCGGTGTTCAGCACCGCGCGGCCGTGGACATGGCCCAACGCCCAATAGTCATAGCCATGATTGACGAGCTGCTCGACCGTGCACGGCGCATAGGGCGCGTGATAGCTCTCGCTGCCCTGGCAGGCGGTATGCAGCACGCCGATATTGAAGTGGCCAGGAACCGCGGCCGGATAATCTCGGGCGATATTCTCGGTCACGTCACGCTGCGGGAAGCTGCGACCATGCACCGTCACCTGCAACGCTTCGATGGCAATCGCCTCAGCGCATTTGCTGTCGAAGACATGGACATTGGCCGACATGGAGAGCTTGGCAGCGAAGCGATTTTCGGCATCATGATTGCCGAGGATCATGAACACCTGGATTCCGGCTTGCTCGAGGCGCCGCATCTGGTCGATGAAGAAGAGTCCGGTCTCAAAATTGCGCAGGTCGCCGTCAAAGATGTCGCCTGCGAGTACAATGAAGCTGCAGCCTTCGTCGATCGCAAGCGCAATGAGGTTCTCGAACGCGTCGCGCGAGGCGCGGTCGACGCGCGCGGCGTAATCGGCCGACTTGGTGGCCAAACCGAGGAGCGGGCTGTCGAGATGGAGGTCGGCCGCGTGTAGGAATGTGAACGTCATGGCGCAGTTGCCTCCCCTTGGACACGGGTGTCGCCGATCCCGGTTGGGTGATCCAGACAGTGCTCCAGCAAGTGAATTTGTGCCGCGAACTTCTCGGGATTCTCGTCGCTCAGGCGCTGCAGATTGAGCAGCTTCCAGCGTAACGCGGGCAGGTCGGCTATCTGGTCGCTGAGGCCGATCGCGGACCAGTCGGGATCGAGCGTGAGAAAGCTGGTCAGGAAGCGACGACCGTCCGTGGTCCCGGCACGTTGCTGGACCATGCCGACAAGGGTCTCGCGTGCGGCGAGCAACGTGTCGAGCGCTTCGACCTCGACCGTCATTCCCAAGAACTCGTCATTATACTGGCCCGCGATGTCGAGGCGATGCGGACAGAGGAGCTCATGCGTCGGGCGCGGGTGGCTGACGAGATAGATCAGAAATGCGCGAAACAGATCGTCATCGATCCCCTCCTGCGTGAGCAGGTGGTGGATATCGAACAGGTCGCGCGGATGCTGGCGGTCTAGTGCTGCCGCCATCTTTCCGGCATAGAGATCGGGCAGCGACACGACCTGCATTTCGGCAAAGCCGAAGCGCTCCTCCACGCTCGGGCTGACCGGGCGTATCTCGGGCGGGAAGACCGTGCCGCGCAGCACGGGCGAGACCTCCACCTTTATGGCGGTGCCGCCCGAATGCACCAGCAGGCGCTTCCCATCGACAAGGAGATGCCGCTCGACCTTGAAGCCGAGCCGGGATTCGAGGCGTTGTGCGATGCGCTCCAGGCCATCGCGGACGGCATTGAGCGACGCCTCCCGCTCGGCCACGGGCAAGTAAACGAGATCGATATCGACCGAGAGGCGTGGCAGGTCGCGCACGAACAGGTTGATCGCAGTTCCGCCCTTCAGGGCGAAATCGGGTTCGGAGGCGATTTCCGGAATCGTGCGCAGCAGAAGCGCAACCTGGTCCAGATAACGCTCAGCCGTCATCGCTCGCCTGGTCAACTCTGGCGGAGAGCGAGACGGGTATGGTGATCTGGTAGCGAGCGTCGAGCCGGCCGCCCGGCGCCAGCTGTCGTTTGCCCTTGCCGAGATCGACTTGCGTGCGATCGACATGCTTGACCCAAGCATGCGTGTGGCGGTCGGCGTAGAAGAGGAAGAGCCGCTTCGCCCGCACGCTTCGGCATGTCTCGAGCAGGCGGGTGACGATACGGGGCCGCAGATTGGACAGGCCCTGGAAGATATCGTCGGCATGGTCGAAGCCGACATTGGCGGGAACCTCGTCGAGCATCTCGATCGCCGCACGTTCTTCGCCGGCGACGCGGAGGAAATGGTCCCACGGGTTCGTCTTGGTCGGTTCAGCGACCGCCGCACCGAGGCGCCCGGTGCCAAGTTCGAAGCGTCGCCATTCCAGCCCCAGAAGGGTGTCGGCAAAGAGCGAGCGGGTACGCAGCGTCAGGGCCGCATCGAGCGGCAGTTTCATCAGCCAAGCCGGCGCGGTGCGATCGGGATCGTAGAGATAGATTGCCGGATGACCGCCGAGGCGCAGATAGTGGCTGCGGCCCAGGAGATCGAGCGCGGTCGGCCCGCCGACATAGAAGGTCGAAGGACGCAGCTCCTGCGCGGACAGGATCGCAGCGTCCCAGCGCTGGGTGGAGGAATCCGAGCCGGTCGAACGGCGATAGACACGCGGCGCGACCCGCTCGAGCCAGCCGTTCCGGACATAGGCATGGATCGAGGGTCGCGAGACGCCCTGATCCTGGAGCCAGGCGCTATCCACCAGCTGACCGGGATCGAGCTGGGAAAGAAGCCGGTTTAGAGAGGTCTTTCTTTGTTCATTCACGCTGAACTTTTTGGCATATTTGTAAACCGGCAGCAAGACCGAGTTTAGAGAGCGCGCATAAAGTTCATGATCAGTGAACAAAACCCACGTTTGATAAACTGGAGGCCGAAGGTGCTTGTCCTGCTGCCACACGGCGGCGCTGGGACTGCCGTGGCAAGCCACCCTCATCCCTGCGGTATTTCGGGCGCGGCCGGCAGCGCGACAATATTCGCTGCGCCGAACCAGGCCGTCAGCTTGGCCATGGCATTGGCGCTGAGGATCTGGGTGAAGAGAAGCGCCAGGCGCACCTTGGGACGCGAGCAGGCGACATAGAAGAGATTACGGTTGCTCTCGAAGAAGGCCGTCTTGTCGGCAGGCGGGCCGGCATCGATCCACTCCAGCATCTGCGCGAAATTATACTTGTTCCAGCCGCGGCCGACGATCACGAGCACATTCTCGAACTCGGCACCTTTCACGCCATGCTTGGTCGCAAACGGCGTGTGCCCATCGATGAAGCGGTCGAGGGCGATGAGCTCAGTGTAAGGAACGGCGCGTAGCTTGCGCAGCTGGGTAACGCGGCGCGACTCTCCCTCTACGGGTTCCGGCCCCACGTCCGCCAGTCGCTGCTCACGATCCTCGACCGCCTCGGGGAGCCGCATGTGCGGTTGCTCGGCGATGAAGTCGATCACCTCGCCGATCGAGCCGGAAAGGCGAAGCGCGATCAGCGCCTGCATCGCCTCCGCCCACGCGACCTTGTCCTGATGCCGTCGAATGCGCGGCATGCCTGCTCCGAAACATTCGAACATCTCGCCATAACGCTGGTTCGCAAAGGCCGCGCAGGCGGGCTCAAGCTGATCGGTCAGGAATTTGATATGCGGATCATCCTTCTTCAGCCAGGGATCGTTGAACTGGCCGTAGATGGGCGGGATGCTGGCATAGCCCTGCTCGCGTGCAAGCACGCTGTGGCTGAGCATCAGGATCTTGGTCTTCTCGATGGCAAAATCCCAGCCTTCGTCGACAAGCCGCGTCTTGATGTGCTGGAAATAGGCCCGGGCGGCTTCGGGGCTGGTGTCGCCGGTCCAATGACCACCGCCCTGGCCTGTGCGCCGGACGCCCGGCCAGCCATTGGTATGAAAGACGCGCGCTTCCCCCAGCGCATCAGGATCGCTCACCATCTGCGGCAGGGCAGGGCGCATGCGATTCAGCATCTGGACGATCGCATCGACCGATCGAAAGTTCGCGTTCTTGTCGATCACCTCCAATGCGGCGTGCTCGACCAACCCACAGCCCTCGCCATAGATCTTCTGCCAATGATCGCCGAACAGCCCGATCAAGGAGCCTTCCCCGAGATCGAGGAACCAGCCCTTGAGCGCATCGACAAAACCGGCGTCCGTATCCTGATATTCGTCGATCAGCAGGATTGGATAGCGCGCGGTCAGCACCTTGCGAAACTTCGGCAGTGCGAGGGCTTGGATCATCAGCGCCAGCACGTCCTCGTGCCGAAGCGTGACCTGTTGATCGCTGACACCGGGAAACCCCAGCTCGTAATGGACCCGCCGGGTGCCAATGCCGCCGAGGGGTTCAAGGCGCTCCGGCCATTCGGGAAGGCCGGGCACAAGCGCCCGCAGCGTCGTCTGGAAATCCTGCAGGACCGACCAGCAGAAGCCATGTACCGTTTCCGGGCGAACTGCGGGATGTGCCTGGATACGAGAAATGATCTCGTCCTTGGCGACATTGGTAAAGGTAATGCATCCTACCTGCTGACGCCGACGCAAGAGCTCGACGCCGCGCCGGTCGATCAGCCGGCGCAGCGCCTTCTCGAGCGAATACGTCTTACCCGCGCCGGCGCCCGCTTCCAGGCGAAAGCTCCGGTTCTCGTCGAGGCAGGCGAACATGCGTTCCAGCGCGACGCGGCCGGCCGCATCGGCGGGGCTTTCTGGTCCGTCAGCCATGGTCGTCGACCTCGGCAACATTCACGGCGATGCCTCCAGCCCCGGCGACGATCTCGACCGCAACGGCCGCCGGCGGCACGATCGGCGCCGGGTTGCCTTGCGCGAGCCAGCGCAAACCCTCGGCAATATATCGGGGCACATTCCAGTCGGTGTGCTCGATCGCATGAGCGAGAGCGAACGTCGACTTCTTCTGATCGGCCGCATGCTCATAGGCGAGCGTGGCCGGATCGCCTTCGCCAAGCGCGAAGCGATCGGGATTGGCGAGGATGAAGGCGTCCTCGAAGCTGCGTGCGCACGGCCCGCCATCCGCTTCGGGGATCTGAAACGCGAGCCGGCGATTGCCAACCATCTTGTCGGTCGACGTCTTCGCCAGCAATTCGGGCGGCGACACGGCATTACCAAACCAAGCCTTGATGCAGCCGTTGCTGGTGAACGCGCCATCGGCGACGGGGACGGCCACGCGCTTTCCCTTCTCGTTGGGCTTCACGGCATCGATGTCGGTGATGATCAGCGTGCGCAACTCGAGGAAGGTGAGCAGGTCGAAGAAGCGGTGCGCATAGGCGCCGCCGACTTCCATCACCGTCAGATACTGGCTGCCGAGCTGGGGCTCTCCGGCGGCAGCCGCATCCGTCTTCCGGATCATCGCGGGGAGCAGAAGGCGCTCCGACGTTCCCTCGATGAGCACGGCCTTGTCAGCGAAAAACAGGTCACACCGCGTCAGGGTCAGATATTGGTGCAGAAATTCGCGATCGGCCGCAGGCGCGTTGCCCATGCCCTGACGCAGGTCTTTGACCATCGACCGTCGCAGACCATCGCCGTCCGCTATCGACAGGAAGTATCGCATGGACTCAAAACGGGCCTCGTTCGCCATATGTGGCGAATGGGTCGTCACCACGAACTGCACCGGCCAGGGCCGGTTCTCGTTGAGCTGCGCCACGAAAGCGTTCGTGATCTGATCGAGCTGCCGAATGAACACCTCCTGCATCTGGGGATGCAGATGGGCCTCCGGTTCCTCGATGAAGATCAGGTGGACGCCAGCCGCCGCCGGGCTTGCCTGATATTCGCGAAAGAAGCGCAACAGCTGGAGGAGCATGTAAACGAGATTGCGGACGCCGAGGCCATTATAGGTCTCGGGCAGGGTGACGCCGTTCACGCCGACATAACGGACCTTGGTATGGTCGTTCAAGAGCTTGTCGACGTCAAAGCTGGTTTCGGTAACGAGCCCGGGATCGGCCAGTCCCGGATAACCAAACAGGTCGAAGGTGGGCAGCAGCGAGGTCAGCTTCGCGTTGAAGCCGGCATGAAGGTCGCCCTGAATTTGCTCTACCGCCGCCTGGAGCTGCTCAGCCGTCGAGCGCTTTTCGGGATCCAGCGGATCTACCAGAGCCGATTGAAAGAGGACTTCGACGACCTTGCCGAGCACGTCGCGCTCGCGGTGGGTGTCGTCGTCGAGCCCCCGCTGTGCGTTGATAAAGCCGCCGTGGATCAGCGCGGTGAGCGTCTTCGGCTCGAGCGCCTTACGGTTGGTCGGATCGTTGGGATCGACCGCTTCGAGCGAAGTCGCATAGGCGGCCGGCAGACGGCTACCGAGTGCGCGAAACAGCGTGACGCGGTCTGCTGCCGCATCTTCGCCGGGCGCGACGATCCCATCGAACAACCCCTCGGTAGCCGTCGGGCGTGGACCAAAGGTGAGGACCAGCCGCGCGTCTGTACAATCGGGATTGAGATCGATGATACAGTCGCTGAGCGGTCCGAGGTCGGGGGCGTCGACATCATAAGCGATATCGAGCGTGACGGTGATCGATGGCAGGTGACCGCGGACGTCGGCAGCGCCGGCGCGATGGGCCTCAAACGCGGTCCAAAAACATTCATGGCAGCCGAGCGAAAAATCCTCGAGCCTGAATGTCAGCGTCCTCTCGGAAAGAAGTCGGCGGAACAGCTCGGCGATCGAGGTCTTGCCGCTATTGTTGCGTCCGACGATGAGCGTGGTCCGCTCCTCCAGCCCGACCGCGACGTTCCGCAGAAGCCGGAAATTCTCGATCTCCACGTGCTTAATTCGCATGCATTTCCGCCCCTCATCCACCCCATGCACGTTGAGGCCATTGTCGCTCGGCCCACAACCTCATTCTGATCCGTTCGCTTGTAGCCAGTAGGCTCGATTCAATCATCCGCGGGTCCGCCCCCCCCGGTGAGGAACTGATGCAGTGACTGCAGCTTCACCAGCAGTTCGTCAAAGGTGATGACGGTCACATCCTTCAGGCTACTCCGGAAGACTTCGAAAGACTTCCTTTTGGCTTCGTCACCAGGATCGCGGCCCGCAATCACTACGCACGTGATCCCGTAGGTAAAAACGTCGAACTGCCGGGAATCGACTTTTTTCTGTTTGATATCCATCTGCAGCTTGTATCGCTGGTCGGCGACCTGGGTGACGGCTCCCGACAGATGTCTGGTGGGCGCATGGACCTCATCCCGATAGGCGCGCGCTTCAACCAGATCGGTTTGCGGCGTCTTGATTTCGATGATGGCAAGGTTGCCGTAAAGGCCCGCTTTCATCACGAAATCCGCGATCTTCCCGCCGGATCCATCAAACTTCGTGCCTCCGACCGCTACCTGATCCCTGAACAATATCACCGGGAGCCCGAATGCGAGCCGCAGCACGAACGGATTGGCGAGGAAAAACTTCTGCCAGAACGCCTCGGCGTGATTTTCGTCGATGCGAAGCGACAGGCGCGCGATCAGATCCTCAAGCGTAATCAGCTCGATCTCTCGGCTCAGGTCGAGCAGATCGACCGGATCGGCCTCCGCGAGTTCCCGAGCAGATGCCTTAACGGTCTTCAGCGCAGCTGCGGCCGCACCCAAGGAGCGCCGGCGACCGGTTTGGCCGAGAGAGCTGGCGAGCGATGTCGCGAGCGCGTCGAGATCCTGCGGCTCGGACCGGTTGCCCGCAATGCCGAGCTCTCGCTCCACTTGGCCGCGAAGATAGGCCTGCTTTGACTGATTTCCGAACGAGACCGCCGTGTTGTGGCTCCGGCGGATAGCCCGGCGCCATCGATCGAAGGTGTCGTAGGGGAGGCGGAGCGTGGCTTCTCCCTGTGTGGTTTCGAAATCCTCGCACAGGGTGAGATCCGTGACGCCTTCTACCCGTTCTAGCGCATGGACGATGAAGCGATATTCGTGATTGAGGCCGAAGCCTGCATAGGGTTGGCGGACACAGCCAAGCGGCAGCTCCTCGAACTCCAGCGAGACGTTCCCGTCGCCGCCGAAGATGTTCCCGTGACCTTCAAACGTGATGGACCGGATCTTCCGATATTTCGGCTTGAGGAAATATCGACTGTCGCTCGCGAGCGTCATCGGAAAGGTGGTCAGCCGGTCATGGTCCATGTCGTACTTTGCGAGGACGATCCCTGCATCCGGCGCGACGAACTCGGGATTGGCCGTAACGGCGCGGGCAATGGCCTTTTCGGAGAGGATGACCTGCAGCATGAAATGTCCGGCACTCCGGGTCAGCTCAAGCCCGAGGGCGTCCTCCGTCCGGTGCGCCACGGCGTAGATTTGGAGGAAGTCGTCGGTGACCGCAGCGCGCTCGATCTCGAGCTTCTCGGCCGTCGGTCGGATAGGACGTCTCATAGGAATTGCGCACCGGCGTGATCGTCGAACAGCTCGGCTCTGCGGACATATTCCGAGAGCGCCTGCATGGACTTATGTTGGCTGACATCCTGCATCTTGAAGATGCTGGCCCGATTGTTGGTCGCTTCGGTCAGGAACCCCGCCCGCAACGAGTGGCCGGCATAGATCGATCCCACGTGGACGGCGGCCTGATAGCGAAGGCGCCGGACAGGATCGTCCTCATCCGCGCGCGCGGGGCGTTGCTTGTCAAGCGTGGGCTTCAGCCTTGGTTCGGCGACGTCGTGGCGCTTCGGGTTCCGCTTCCAGATCACCAATCTCCTTGATAGAGACAGGCGGACGATCGGGAAACTCGGCGACCAGATTGAGATGCCCGCCCATCGCTTCGATGTAACCACGGAGGGTGGATAGGTGCATGTCGGTGCGCTGCTCGACGCGAGACACGCCGTCCTGACCCATCTTCAACTTACGTGCGATCGCCTTCTGCGTGAGGTTTCGCGCTTTGCGAAGATCGCGCAGGGTCAGCTCTTCAGCGATCAGGGCGTGCGCGCGCGCCTTGACGCGTGCCTGCCGCTCCGGCGCCATGCTGTTGAAAACATCATCGATGGGAACGGTTTTATATTCATTCGCCATGGTCGGCCTCACTTGCCCGCAAGAGCTGCTAAATGTTCGTCGAAACGCTTGTCGGCCCTGTCAACGCTCAATTGCTGCTAACGCGCTTCCACTGTGGCTGCCCAACGACAGTCGCTGCATATCGCACGGCCTATTGGATCACGCGAACAATTCGGAGTGTGACCCGGCCCGCGTGAAGTTGATTCTATTTCCCTCGATCATGTAGATCAGTAGGAAGTCGCCGCCGATATGGCATTCGCGGTGGTCCGCCCATTCCCCTTTCAGAGCGTGGTCCAACCACTCCGGTCCAAGCGGCGCATCATTGGCGATCAAGAGAAGCATCGCCTCTTTGAGCTGGTGCATATTGTAACGGCCAGAACGCGAGAGCCTGTCCCAATCTTTCACGAAGCTTTTGGTATAGGCGGCCTCTCGGGGAAGGGAAGCTCGCTTACTGCTGGCGGGCGTCTTGGTCGAGGGCATCAAAAACGTCCTGGGCATCGGTGAAACGGGCGCGGCGCGCCTTCATCAAGGCGCGCGATTCCTCGATGGCTGCACGCGTTTCAGCGTTCGGCACCTTAAGCTCGAACGGCACTGCATGATCTCGGGCGACGCGCGTGAGAGTCATGCGTACGACGTCGGACACGGTAAGTCCCAACTCAGCCAGCACGGCGGCGGCTTCATCCCTCACGGCTTCGTCGATGCGCGCGCGCACGAAAGCGGTCGCAGTCATGTGTGACTCCTCGTCAAATCTCTATTCGGATGTAGCTCAACTGAGCAACAATTACAAGCAGGCATCGGGCCAGGTGCGCTACAGAAATTGCGCGCCGGCGTGATCGTCGAACAGCTCGGCGCTACGGACATATTCCGAGAGCACCTGCACCGATTTGTGGCGGCTGACGTCCTGCATCTTGAAGATGCTCGCCCGGTTGGCGGCCGCCTCGGTGAGGAACCCGGCCCGCAGCGAGTGGCCGGCATAGTGCGCCGGATCATAGCCGGCGGCCGCGGCGCAGCGCTGGACCAGGCGTGCGATGGCGCGGTCGGACATGCGATCGGCGGTGAGCTGGTCGCCGCGTGACAGCCGCCGGAACAGCGGGCCCTCGGCATGGCCGGCGGCCGCCATCCAGGCGAGCAGCAACGCTTTGGGCCGGATGCGCTTGCCCTCCGGGATCGCGACGATGACGCCCTCGCGGGTCTGGTCGGTCTTCGATTTCGCGATCAGGAGCTCAATACCTTTGTCGACGAGCGCGACATCGGGCACGTCGAAGGCGACCAGTTCGGACCGCCGCAGCGCGGCCGACATGCCGATCGCCAGGAGCGCGCGGTCGCGGACCGCGCGCAGGCCATCGCCTTGGATCGTATCGAGCATGTGGCGCAGCGCCGCGGCGTCGGCGGCGCGCTTGCGGACCTTGGGCTTGCCGTGGGTCGCGCGGATACCGGCGAGCACCTCGAGCAACCGGCCCGACCCCGGAACCGTGTTGGGCGGCGCATGGCCGGCCTGGCGGTGGTAATAGGCGATCGCCGAGATCCGCTTGCCGATGGTGCGCGGGTTGGTGCCGGCATCGGCGTCGGCGCTGGCGAACACGGCGACGGCGTCGGGGCTCGCCGGCAGCGGATCGATGCCATGGCGATCGCACCAGGCGGTGAAGATCTTCCAGTCGGCTTCATAGGCGCGCCGGGTCGACGGCGCGCGCGACGCCTTGGCATAGGCGGCGGCGCGCTCGATCTGTTCGTGGAGGACGTCGGGCAGCGCGGGCTGCACCGGCACCACCGGCAAGCGCCGCGACGGATCCACTTCATCGGTCATCGCGCAACCCTAACGCACCCCCTTCCGCGCCGCAATCCACTGTCCGAGAATCACACTTCTCGGACATAGCGAACCGGAGAAACCTGTTGTGGCTCGACCGCCGTCCCCCCGCTAAGGTCAGGGCGGTGATCGACCATCTGATCGAGGCGTTCGCGCCATTGTCTTGAGCATAGTTAACATGGAATATCGCCGATGGCCGATGGGTGCTCACCCATGATGGTACTGGCGGTGGTCATCGCGCTGGCGGCATGGCTGATGGGAGCCGCACGGGGTTCTCGTGACGGTGGTGCAAAAAGTGCCGCTAAGCAACCCATTGAAATTGCTTAAATAACGGCGCATCATTCCACGTAAGTGATTGATATTTCTCACTACGGAGGTTTTTCATATTACGTTCCGGATCCCGGCCGCTGGCGGTCCCCCGCTCAGGAGCCGATCCCGGTGTGGCGAGACGTCAATGGTGATGACACCCTTGGTGTTGATATGCTCGTGCGCGTTGGGGGCAATGTGCATGATGTGATGATCCGGAAAGATGTCCAGAGTTCGCGCTCGAACCTCACCGATCCGGGTTGCGTTCCACGTCATGATGACGTTGGCAAGCAATGTTAGGGCTGACGATATCGCGGCCATCTGCTCCGGCGTGCGGCCATGGCGTGCGCCGATAGGCCCGGAATAGATCGCGCGCTGCAGCGTGTGGACCGATTCACCTTGGCTAAGCAGGGCGTCATTCATCCCTCGGAACGCCGGATCGCCGAGATAGGCGCCCAGAAAGCGGGTTAGTAAGAGCCTGCCGAAGGCGTCCCCTGCCTGAAATGCTTCATCGCCCCGCGCGGCGCTCCCAAAGCGGTCCAGAACGTAGGTCGCCGAACACCAACCATTCTTGGTCGACGCCGCAATCCGCAGGAGCGGGTCCCAGCCCTGGGTGATGGCATTGGTTGAGACGGTCTCACTCACAACTGGTTGCAGGCTGGCAGGTACATCGAGGCCACGCGGGAGATAGAGCTTGCGTTTGTTCATGCCAGCCAACCTTGGGGCGAGATCAAACCCCACCAGATTGGCCAGCGCCATGCCGAAATGTGTGTGGCCATGCGTATCCACCGCGACACGGTGGAGGTCGACAGCTTCGTGGCGAAGAGCCCCTTCGATAGCGGCCCCAGCTTGCCGACGATTCAACACGACGGCCTGGTTATGCAGGATCACCCATTGGTCAAGCACATGGGTGTAGGTTCCGACTGCCGGCGTGCGGCGGCGCGGATCATGACGAGCTGTCCAGAGACGGCGGGTTGCATCAAGGCTCATCATGTCGGCCGATGCCTGACGCCCGCCTCCCCACAATCTGGTGACCGGAAGCGTCCTGAAATGATCGAGCACCAGGCGGTTGGCCGCCGGCAATCGACCATTCGCCTCGATGCGGCGCATCATCTCGCCGACTGCGTCGGCTTCAATATTGAGCGTCATGCGCGCCATGTCCGCGGCGGTCAGATCGGAGCCCAAGGCGATCAGGGCTGCGTAGAGGATGATGAGTTCATGCTCGCTTCGGGGCGACCTGCCCAGCAGAGCCCAGGAAAAGTGCGTAGTGGCATCTATTGCGATCAGCAGGTCCGGCAACTGGACCTTACCGACGCCTGCGAACAGCTCGCGACGAATGGCCTTGAGCCGTTCGTCTTCGGGTGCCGCCTTAAGTTTTGGAACAACCAACCGGTCGTTTTCTATCCGGATATCGCCCTTCGACACCGCCGCATCGATGGCTTTCAAGGCTGTCGCGAGTTCATCCTTGATCCAGCGGATGGACGCTTCTGGCTTGGCTGACACGGCGAGGTTTCGCACGAACCGTGCTCGTTCCTTTTGCCATTGCGCCTTTGGGATCAGGCGGTCCTCAGGGGCACGGTGTTCCAGGCTGTGGGCGACGCTGGCCTGCCCATTGCGCGGTGAGCGTTTGAGAAGCATGAGCGTCGCCGCCCTATAGCCGCCAAAAGCGGCCTCGCGGTCTGGTTGATCGATGAGGAACGCCCATGTCCGGCCAAATGGATTGGCTGTGCCTTCCGGCAATCGCGGCCTTCCCGAAGCCGCCACCCGGTCCAACGTCGTCAATGCCTGCGCAAGCGGGTGCGTCGACTGGAGGTCCAGGCTGATCGAAGAAGCCGCGCCCAGCAACTCACTCGCACCTCTGCCTGCTGTCGCCAGCTCCCGCCGGACCCGGCCAACTTTCGTGGACGGACCATGCGCGCCGGCCGTCAGGAACGGCGCCAGTTTGCTGCGCATCCGGTCGCGCACGGCGGAATCGGAGGCGCTCTCGTCATCGACAAGCCTTGCCAATTCCAAGACCAACGCTTGATGTCGGCGCAGTTCGTCCTCAACCGCCGCCTCGGCGCGGGTCCGGGCCTGACGCCAGAGATCCGCGATCCGATAGTCGATCATCCCCAGACCGTCGTCGGTGAGACGCAGCAATTGCAAGCGCAGAAAGCACGCGATCTCAAGGACCTTACGCTCGCCACGCATCCGCTTGAGCGTCGCGGGCTTGCGGTAGAGCATTGATCGCGCCTGAGCCTTCAACATTCCGGCCGCCAAGCCAAGATCGAGCCTGTCGGCCTCAAGCTTCTTCAGAAAATCGATCTTCGCGATATGGTCGGCGAGGCCTTTGGTTTTACGGGACGCAGGACTGTCTCGAAGCCATTCCAACCGCGTCTTGCCGTTTGGCATCGTCTCCGACAGTTCAAGCGGCCAAGCCTTCGTCCGTTCCATCCCCACCGCGGCCACCGCGCCAGCCAACAGACCGCCATCGTGATGGCGCCGGGCGGCTGATGCCGAACTCCTCAGTCGGCGCGTGGGTAATTGGACATAGTGGTGATCATGGAGCCATGCGCGCGCGGCTTGTTCCAACTCGTCCACGAGGAATTTGTCGCCGGCCTCGCGCCGCAGAAAGCCATTTAACGCGCGTTCCCCGTGCACGGTGAGGTCGTGCAAACCCAACGCCTGTTTCGCCGCATCCTGGTGCTCGAACAGTGTGCGACGGCGGCGGTAAAGCGCGCGGATTGAGGCAAGGCGAGGCGGTTCAATCCCGATCTCGTCACCGAGATGGGCCAAAACTTGCGGCGGGATCATCTCCACGGAATTGAGCGGCACCCCCGTAAGCCGCAGAAAGCCGATCTGCAGCGCCACGCCCAACCGGTTCAACGGTCGGCGTCGACGGTGAACAGCGCGCCCTTCATCCTCGGGAAGCGAGAAATGCGCGACTTCAGGTTCGGTCAAATTCTCCGGAAACCGTTCCCAACCAAGGTATTGTCGAAACGGCGCATCCACGACTCGGCCCTCCCAGGAACGAGCCTACACGCCGATGGCAAAAGGTCGAGAAACCTCACGGGCCATAAATATCAATAGTTTACGATTTAAAAACGGTTTTTGCCACTGTATTTCAATAGGGGGTCACTGCACGAAAGTGAAGTTTACGTACGCTAGGATCGAACGAACGGCGAACACTGACGGTGCTAACGTCGGAAGGGTATGACGACAGCCTGGTCGAGGAAGGCGCGCATACCTTCTTCATCGACGGTCTGACGAAAAGCGGCATGCGCGGCATCATCAGTCGCGAACAGGTTGTCCCAGACCGTAGACGTTCCATACTCGTTTTCGACTTCGAGCGACCAGTTCGGCTCATTTTCCAACCGAATGATGTTCACTCTCACGGTGACGCCCTGCTCGGTGACGATACCAGACAGGCTCGAGGTAACGATGTTGGGATCGCGTTCGTTCATCACTCTTTCCTCATACTTTGACTGCGGTCTTGGCAGTGGTGCCTTCGAGAGCCTTGTAGAGCGCGGTTTTGCCAACCTTGAGGCGCGTGGCCGCCTCGCGGACAGTCAGCCCTGCCGCGATATGATCGCGCGCCTTGCGCAATTTGTCAGGCGTGATGACCGGACGTCGACCGCCAAGGCTCCCTCGTTCCCGTGCAGCCTTCAATCCGGCGTTGGTGCGCTCGCGGATTAGATCGCGCTCGAACTGGGCAAGCGAGCCGAAGATGTTGAACACCAGCATGCCGCCTGACGTGGTGGTGTCGATCTGCTCGGTAAGCGAGCGGAAGCCGACGCCGCGCGCGGCGAGTTCGCCAACCTTCTCGATCAGGTGGCTCATCGAGCGGCCAAGACGATCGAGCTTCCACACGACCAGTGTGTCGCCAGCGCGCAGATAGGCCAGTGCCTCGGCCAAGCCTGGCCGATCGGTCTTTGCGCCGGACGCATGGTCGTTGAACGTCCGCTCGCAACCGGCCGCGTTCAGCGCGTCGTGCTGGAGCGCCAGCTTCTGGTCGCCGGTCGATACTCGCGCATAGCCAATCAGCGCCACAGCCGGTCCCAATCTGTCCGTTTTCCCATCGATTTGCATTCTTGTCCGAATCGCCATCACGGGTCCAGAGTTGACGGACATATTCATGCTGGCCGCCAGAGGACCGTCTGACGGACAGAGCGAGAAAGGTCGTGGCACATGGCAAGGCGGCGGTTGCTGACACGCGAGGCGCTCGCCCCGCATTACGATCCGCCGACCGAAGAACGGGAAATCGCCCGTTACTTCACCCTCAGCCGTGAGGATCTCGATCTTGTCGGCGAACGCCGGGGAGCGTCGAGCCGGCTCGGGTTCGCACTGCTGCTGCTCTACATGCGTTGGCCAGGCCGAGTGTTGGAGGCGGGAGAGAGGCCGCCCGGTGCCATCCTCGCCTTTGTCGCCGATCAGATCGACGTGCCGACAACGGCGTTCGACGATTACGCCCGTCGCGATGAAACCCGGCGCGCACATCTCGCCGATCTCATGCAGCGGCTCGGCTATACCGCTTTCGACCGGAACCACTTTCGCGCGATCGTGGCGTTCGCGATGCCGGTCGCGCAGACTGCCGCCCAGCCTCTCCTGCTCGCTGGCACCGTGATCGACGAGTTGCGCCGACGGCGGGTGCTACTGCCACCATCGGCTGTCATCGAGGCGATCGTCAGACACGCGCGCCAACAGGCCGAACAACTCACCCATGCAATCCTGACCAACGGCATCGAGCCGGAAAAGCTGACGGCGCTGGACGCCTTGCTGACCCGGCGATCGGATCAGGGGACAACATGGCTGGCCTGGCTGCGCAATGCCCCGCAATCGCCGGCGCCGCGCAGCATCCTGCGGTTGCTTGAACGGCTCGATCATGTCCGCACGCTCGACCTCGACCCGGCGCGCGCCACCATGATACCGTCGGCAACCTTCGATCGACTGGCCGACGAGGCAGTGCGGATCACGCCGCAACATCTCGGCGAGCTGGCGGCCATGCGCCGCCACGCGACGCTCGCGACCGCAGCCATCCGGCTCGAGGAAAGCCTGACTGACGCCGCGCTCACCATGTTCGACAAGCTGCTTGGCAGCATGGTGCGCCGCGCAGAAAACCGGACGCGCGACAAGGCGATCAGGACCGTGCGCGAGATGCAGGGGCATTTGCGCACGCTAACAAATAGCTGCCGCGTGCTGATCGACGCGCACGCCAAGGGTATCGACTCCCTTGCGCGTATCGGCCCCTTCGACTGGGAACGGTTCGGCTCCGCTGTCGCCCAAGCGGAAGTCCTCGTCCGCCCCGAGACGATCGACCGCACGGCCGAACTGATCGAGCGGCATCGCACGGTGAAGCTGTTCGCCGGTCAATTCCTGCGGGCGTTCGCTTTTCGCGGTGCCGGACCGGTCCAGGGCATCCTCGATGCGCTCGCCATCATCGCTGATCTCTACCATACCGGCAAACGACGCCTGCCCGACAAGGTGCCGCTACGCTTCGTGTCGGCAGGCTGGCGACCCTTCGTGATCCGCGACGGCGTCGTCGATCGCGCAGCCTATGAACTCTGCGCGCTGTCCCAGCTTCGCGACCGGTTGCGGGCCGGCGATATCTGGGTGGCAGGCAGTCGGCAATTTCGAGACTTCGACAGCTATCTCATTCCGCCAGCCACCTTTGCAGCGTTGCGCGAGAAGGGGCCGCTCCCGCTCGCGATCGAGTCCGGATTCGATCAACATATTGGGGAGCGCCGTGAGCGCCTGGACCGCGCGATCGAACGGGTGACGGTACTGGCCAGGCAAGGTGAACTGCCCCAGGTCCGCCTCGATGAAAATGGTCTGATGATCTCGCCGCTGAAGGCGATTGAGAACGGCGGAGCAATATTCGACCACGGTAGCGGCGGGATAGTCCTGCTGCGGGCGGCGTAAAAGTCGTCCACCTTGAAGCCTTTCTGCCGAGTCAGGGAGGTGTGGGGATCTACAGCGTGGAACTTTATCTTCAGGTCCGTCTGGCTTGCGCGGATGGCATGAGCCAACGGGCGGCGGCGAAGCGTTTCAATGTGTCGCGCGAAACGGTACGCAAGATGCTGTCGTTTTCATCGCCGCCGGGTTACCGGCGCCAGTCCGTACCGCAGCGCCCGAAGCTGGACGGGTTTGTGGCGATCATTGATGGATGGCTTGAGGGTGACCGCAGTGTCCCGCGCAAGCAACGCCATACGGCGAAGCGGGTATTCGACCGTTTGCGCACCGAGCATGGTTTCACCGGCGGCTATACGATCATCAAGGATTACATCCGGGAGCGCGAACAGCGCAGCCGGGAGATGTTCGTGCCGCTGGCGCACCCTGCGGGAGATGCGCAGGCCGATTTCGGGGAAGCGCTGGTGGAGATCGGCGGGGTGGAGCAGAAGGCCTACTTCTTCGCGCTCGATCTGCCGCACAGTGATGCCTGCTATGTGCGGGCCTATCCGGCGGCGGTGGCGGAGGCCTGGGTGGACGGACACGTGCATGCCTTCGCGTTTTTCGGCGCGGTACCGCGCTCGATCGTCTATGACAACGATCGCTGCCTTGTGACGAAGATCCTGCCCGACGGCACGCGGCAGCGTGCCACGCTGTTCAGCGCTTTCCTGTCACATTACGTGATCCGCGACCGCTATGCTCGCCCGGGCAAGGGGAACGAGAAAGGCAATGTGGAGGGGCTGGTAGGCTATTGCCGGCGCAACTTCATGGTGCCGATCCCGAAGTTCCCGACCTGGGAGGCGTTCAACCTGTGGCTGGAGGAGCAATGCCGCAAGCGCCAGCAGGACAAGGTGCGCGGGCAGAGCGAGACGATCGGTGAGCGGCTGCAGCGCGATCTCGCGGCCATGCAGCCTCTGCCCGCTACACCCTTCGAGGCCTGCGATCAGAAAGGCGGGCGGGTCTCCTCGCAATCCCTGGTGCGCTACAGGACCAACGATTATTCGGTTCCGGTGGCCTGGGGCCATCAGGAGGTCTGGATCAGGGCCTATGTCGATGAGGTGGTGATCGGCTGCCGCAGCGAAGTCATCGCCCGTCATCCTCGTTGCTATGCCCGCGAGGAGGTTGTCTTCGACCCGCTCCATTATCTCCCGCTGATCGAGCAGAAGATCAACGCATTCGACCAGGCTGCGCCTTTGCAGGGCTGGGACCTGCCCGAAGCGTTCACGACACTGCAGCGGTTGATGGAAGGGCGCATGCACAAACATGGCAGGCGCGAATATGTGCAGGTACTGCGCCTGCTGGAAACGTTCACCCTCGCCGATCTCCAGGCGGCGGTCGAACAGGCCATCGATCTTGGCGCCATCGGCTTCGATGCCGTCAAGCACCTCGTCCTGTGCCGGATCGAACGCGTACCGCCCAGGCTGGACCTGGACGTCTATCCCTTCCTGCCACGCACCACGGTCGAGAAGACCTTTGCCAGAGCCTATCTGAGCCTGCTCTCCGACCGGCAGGAGGCCGCATGAGCGATCAGGCCCCGGAGATCCTTCTCGCTCACCATCTCAAGGCGCTCAAGCTGCCTACGTGCCTGCGTGAGCATCACAAGCTCGCGCGGCAATGTGCCGCTGAAGGCGTCGATCATATCCGCTTCCTCGCCCGCCTCGTCGAGATGGAAATGATCGACAGGGAGCGTCGCATGGTCGAGCGGCGCATCAAGGCCGCGCGCTTCCCCGCCGTCAAAAGCCTCGACAGCTTCGACTTCGCCGCCATCCCCAGGCTCAACAAGATGCAGGTGCTCGAGATGGCGCGCTGCGAGTGGATCGAGCGGCGTGAGAACGCCATCGCTCTGGGGCCATCAGGCACCGGAAAGACGCACGTAGCGTTGGGGCTCGGACTGGCAGCATGCCAGAAAGGACTGTCGGTGGGCTTCACCACCGCGGCAGCGCTGGTCAGCGAAATGATGGAGGCCCGCGACGAGCGCCGTCTTCTGCGCTTCCAGAAGCAGATGGCCGGATACAAGCTGCTCATCATCGACGAACTGGGCTTTGTGCCGCTCTCCAAGACCGGCGCCGAACTGTTGTTCGAGCTGATCTCCCAGCGTTACGAACGCGGCTCCACCTTCATCACCAGCAACCTGCCCTTCGACGAATGGACCGAAACCTTCGGATCTGAGCGTCTCACAGGCGCGCTCCTCGATCGCCTGACCCATCACGTCAGCATCCTCGAGATGAACGGCGAAAGCTATCGCCTCGCGCACAGCCGGGCCCGCAAGGCCAAAACCAGACCCTGAAAATTACACCAATGCCGGGGGGAGTGGCCCTCGGGCTACGCCCTCACGCCACTCCCCCCGGCATGTAACACGATGGCCTGGTTTTACGCCGCCGAATGGCCGACTTTTGCTCCGCCGTTGACA
>Ga0207951_100311_pt1 | contig 26678 bp, 13 predicted proteins | sample Subbio12Aug_8Bad_FD_184830 | JGI IMG/M metagenome (GOLD analysis project Ga0207951, IMG submission 184830) | Serpentinite rock and fluid subsurface biosphere microbial communities from McLaughlin Reserve, California, USA - CR12Aug_8Bad (SPAdes) | ecosystem: Environmental > Terrestrial > Deep... | reverse complement strand
GGTCACCCGGTTTTTGGAAATCAATCCACTGGCGGAAGCCAGAGTATTAGAAGAACATTCGATCCGTTTAGAATTGCTGGGGCAACTGCAAAAGTTATGCTTATAAGCGCGGCTGCTGCAAAATGGAATATTGATATTACTAATTGTTCTGCCGAGAATGGATTTGTAATTAATAATCTAAATGGTAAAAAATTAGGCTATGGTGAATTAGTTGAAGATGCATCAAAATTGCCAATACCAAAAGATGTTAAACTCAAGGATCCAAAGGATTATAAAATTATTGGTAAAAGAATTCATAGACTGGATACACCGGCTAAAATATATGGTGCTGCAAAGTTCGGAATTGATGTTGTTATTCCGGGTATGGTTTATGCATCAGTATCGCGATGTCCATCTTTTGGAGGAAAAGTAAAATCATTCAGAGCCGATAAAGCAAAATTGGTTAAAGGTGTTATTGATGTTATTGAAATACCTCAGGGTGTTGCGATTATTGCCGATTCAACATGGAACTCTTTTATGGGTAAACAATCACTTGAGGTTGAATGGGATTTTGGTCCTAACGCAAATATTGATTCTGACTCAATTAGAAATAGTATGACTAAATTCTTAAATGATGAGGGATCGGAAATTGAATTGAGAGGAAATCCTGATTATAATTTACCGGGAATAAAAACAATTGAGAGTGTTTATGAATTACCCTTTCTCTGTCATGCACCATTAGAACCAATGAACTGTATTGCCAAAGTTGAAAATGGTAGAGCAGAATTGTGGGCTCCATCGCAGAATCCTCAGGATGCAAGAACACAGGTAGCTAAAGCACTCGGGTTTAAAGAAGATGATGTTATTGTTCATGTTACTTTAATTGGCGGTGCTTTCGGAAGAAGACTTGTATCCGATTGGGCTGTTGAAGCTGCTGTTATTGCACAGAAAACCGGTAAGATTATTAAGCTTACGTGGACACGAGAGGATGATATGAAGCATAGCGTTTACCGTCCCGCAAGTATGCATAAAGTAAAAGGTTCAGTTGATAAGGAAGGTAAACTGATTAATTTTTATCATCATGTAATAGCTGAATCAATTACAGCTCAGAGATTCAATAGAAATATCCCGGTTAAAGATGCTGACATAGGTGAAGGAACAAGAAGGTTAACTTATCAGATTCCTAATATGAAAATAACAGGTACGATAGTTCCTACGCATGTTCCGGTTTCCTGGTACAGGTCGGTTTATAATACTCAGAATCCTTTCGTAATAGAGTCGTTTATTGATGAACTCGCTCATCTTGGTAATAAAGATCCTTATGAATTCAGAAAAGCTCTTATACCAAAAGATTCGAGATTGAGAAAAGTATTAGAAGTAGCTGCTGAAAAATCGAACTGGAATTCCCCTCTACCAAAAGGAAGAGGAAGAGGTATTGCTTGCTTTGAAGGTTATGGAAGTTTCTGTGCAGAAGTAATTGAAGTTTCTGTAATAACTAATGAAGTAAAACTAGAAAAGGTAACCGCTGTTATTGATTGCGGAACAATAGTAAATCCGGATACCGTAGAAGCACAATTAGAAGGAGCAATTGTATTTGCTTTAACTGCTGCTTTGAAAGGAGAAATTACTATTCGATCCGGTGGAGTAGTAGAAAAGAACTATGATGATTATCAATTATTAACATATTCGGAAACTCCGGTAATTGAATCTCATATTTTAACCAATTTTGAAAAAGTAGGCGGTGTTGGCGAAGTTGGAATTGGTGCTTGTGCCCCGGCATTATGTAATGCTATTTATGCTGCTATTGGAAAGAGAATTAGGAAACTTCCAATTAAACTTAATTAAGCAATTAAAAGTAAAGCCCGCAATTAGCGGGCTTTGCTTTTGAATTTATTTATTTTGTTAATTCAATAGTTACAGTTCCCCCACCCATTTGAGCACCAAGCTTTGTAACTGTTTTAATAGTTTTACCGCTGTTTTTATCAACCCATTTATGAATTGGTTCACCTTCACCACTTACTTCTTTAATATCAACTTTATATGTTTCATAATCACCGGCAGATACATTTATTTTATCGCTGCCAACTACTTTTAGAATATATTCTTTTGTCTTTGCATCCATTAAATCGAGTTGATAAAATTTTACAGTTGAATTTTCTGTTAATGCGAGAGATTCGATCATCATTTCTAAACCAGCACCATCAGATACAATTGGCACATCAACATTTACATTAATGGGCAATTTTTGAGGTCCGGCTTCCAGCATCCCTTCGACCTTTCCGTTTTCAAATTTTAAATGGACAGTTCCCATACCTTGTTTAATATTACGCGCTACCGGCAACAAAGTTTTTGCATCCACTAAGAGAGTATCATTTCCACCCATCATACCTGATGTAATATCAACGGAGCGTATTACATCCTTACCATTAAACAATTCCTTTGTTAATGTTCTACCAACATTCATATTAAATTTTTGACCTTGTGTTTCAACTGTAAATAAGAAATTAACATTGCCCAATTTTATTTTACTTCCATCGTAAGACTTGTATTCGCTGGAAGTTCCAGTTTCTACTTTTTTAGGCATAGTAACTGTATTGATATCAACTGTTATGTCATTTAATTTTTTCTGTATAGCTTCACGAACATCCTCTTGCACTCTGCCGTTTAAGTGTTTAGCAAGAAAACGTTCCATTGCAACAACCATTGCTAATCTGTTTTCGAGTCCTGCAAATCCATGTCCTTCATCAGGGGCAACCATATATTCAACATCTCTTTTCAGATCTCTTAATGCAACAACAATCTGATCCGATTCGGCTTTTTTAACACGTGGATCGTTAGCACCCTGAACAACATAGAGAGGTGCAGTAATTTTATCAGCAGAATTAAGAAGGGATTGTTTTTTAAGCATTTCTAATTCATCAGGTTTATCCATATCACCAACACGAATTGCAAATGTTTTTCTAATTGGAGCCCAGTATGGAGGAATTGAATTAAGAAGTGTTATAATATTTGATGGACCTACAATACTAAATCCACATGCATATAGGTCGGGGGTGAATGCCAGACCGGCAAGAGTAGCATAACCGCCATAAGAGCCGCCAGAAATTGCAACTCGTTTAGGATCGGCTATCCCCTTCCCAATCAAATACTTTACGGCATCTGTAATATCATGCTGCATTGAACCTGTTCCCCACTGTTTATTACCGGCATTCAAGTATTTCTTTCCATAACCAGTGGAACCTCTAAAATTTGGTTGAAATACTGCGTAACCTCTATTAGCAAGAAACTGTGCATAAGGATTATAACCCCAGAAGTCGCGTGCCCATGGTCCACCATGAACAAACATTACTACAGGAAGATTTTTATGTTCAATTCCTTTTGGAAGTGTCAGATAACCATGAATTGTCATACCATCTCTTGCTTTATAACTGAAGGGTTCCATGGGAGCTAAATATTCTGTTGGAAGTGTGGGCCGTGATTTGTAAAGCAATTCAACCTTTCCAGCTTTTTTATCATACAAATATGTTGAGCCGGGATCTACATCTCGTGAAACAGATACTATCCATAAATTCTCGTCTTCAGTTGATGAACTTAAATTAACATCCCCTTCCGGAAGTAATTTTTTAAGAGTATTGTAAACATTTTCAAATTCTTTCGTTTTTGGATATACTCTTCTCTTAGCTCCAACATAAACCGTTGCAATTAACTCATTTGTTTTATCCGAAAATACTGCAGAAGCAATATCAACTTCATTCATCGGATCTTTTTCAACCAGTTTTGTTTTACCCGAGTTAAGATCGAACAGCAATAATTCTGCTTTATCAATATTATCACCTTTGTTCGAAATAAGATAAAAGCTTTTTCCATCCGGAGTAAATCTAACCGGATTTGCAGTCTCTTCACTTGTTACTTTGTAAATAGACTCAAGTTTTTCACCTTTTATTTTTAAGATCTCTGAGCCGCCATCTTCTGTCTGCCTTATTCCAATTCTTAAATTACCATCAATGTCAGTCATCCATCCGGCAATATTCTCTTCATTTTTACGAATAAGAGTTCTCTCACCCGTTGAGATTTTTAATTTGTACACATCATGCAGTTGAGGATTCCTGTCGTTAAGACCAACCATTATTTCGTCTGGTCTTTGTTTAGGTAAATCTATTATCATAGCTCTAACATTTTCCAGTGGAGTAAGGTCTCTTGCATGAGGTACAGGATCTCCCTTTTGAGATGGATCAACAGCATAAATTCTAAAATTTTCATTCCCACCCTGGTCCTGAACGTAAAGAACATATTTACTATCATAAGACCAGAAGTAATTACCGATAGGACGTTTCGTATCGGCAGTTAATGGTCTGGCTTCTTCAAATTTCTGATTTCTTTCTTTAACCCAGATATTTCTGACACCATTAAATGGCTTAAGAAATGTGATATACTTTCCGTCTGGAGATATTTGTGCGCCGGCTAATTCAGGATCGCCGAAGAAAATTTCGCGGTCAATAATTGGCGGCAATTGTGCAAAGATTACAGATGAAAATAAAATCATAAATAATCCTAATGTTAGTTTTTTCATGTTTACCCCTAATTATTTAGAAATGCATTTATTCAACAAGTAATACTATAAAAAAATTTTCAATTATCATTTAGAATTAGCTGAAAATTAATCTAATATTTTAGATTAATTATAGAACAAGATGTCCGTGCAATTTAGATGTATGAATGGATATCAAAGTTGGATAGAATAATTGAGTTTTATTAAGCAAAATCTGTGTGGATAAAGAACCTACCTTTTTAATGGAGAGTAGCACATGCAAGATTTTAAAAATAAAGAGGAAGCATTTGCTTCCTCTATGGGTGGGCAGAGACGGAATCGAACCGCCGACACAAGGATTTTCAGTCCTTTGCTCTACCGACTGAGCTATCTGCCCTTCAATTTTTAGTGGGACAAATCTATACAAAATGAATTAAATATCAAAATAATTGTAGATAATTATGATTCAAAAAAAGTTAATTGTCTTCGGTTGTATTCAATTTTTTCTTCATGTTCTAATAACCATTTCTTTCGCCATAAGCCTCCCGAGTAACCGATTAATTCCCCATCAGAACTAATTACACGATGACATGGAACAACAATATTTATTTTATTTTGAGCATTAGCTTTTGCGACCGCTCTTATTTTGTTTTTATTACCAAGTTTAGCGGCCATTGATAAATAAGAAATTGTATTACCAAATTGTATGGTTAATAATTCATACCACACAAGTTTCTGAAAAGAAGTACCATACATGTCCAGAGGAACATCAAATACTTTTCTTTTTCCATCGAAGTATTCATTCAATTGCAATTTGCATTTCTTAATGAAATGATTTTTTGATAACTGATCAATCGCCTCTTCATCAGAAAAGAAAACATCTGTTATACCTCTTTCCGATGCCCTGATGCATACAGTACCAATAGGTGAAGAAATATAATCTATATGAGAGAATAATTGATTCATTTTAGAAGGAAAGTTATTTAACAAGTAATCTTTTCAATATATCGATAATTTTTTCACGCAGAAGTGGTTTAGGAATAAAATCCGAGAAACCGGCTGCCATAAAATTTTCTCTGGCACCCGGTTGAGTATATGCGGTTGATGCAATTATAGGTATATCTTTATGTCCGGGCATTTTTTGAATAATCCTTAATGCATCCAATCCGTTATATTCACCCTGAAGGTTAATATCCATTATTATTACATCGAACCGTTTTGTTTTTAGCAGTGGCAAAGCAGCTTCAAAACTTGGCGCAAATTCTATACTCTTTACATCACGCATCTGATTCTTGAATAATATTTGCGAATCAATCTGATCTTCAAAATACAATATAGTAAGTTGCGATAAGTCGAGCTCCTGAAATTTTGGTGTTATATGCGGTTTATCAGGTTCCTGGGCTAATTGTTTAACCTGTGGCTTCAATTCCTGAACCGGTGGTTTTACACTTTCAAGTTCGTAGGCAGTCTTGTCACTAATTGTAAATTTAACCGGGAATGTTAGACCGAATTCAGCAGCTTCATCGTCTTTCATAACAACATGTTTCTTTGCTGATAGTAGATCGATAAGTCTATTCGTAAGTCTTAATGAAAATCTGGAAAAACCATAATTTCTTCTAATTACTGATTCCTCGTCGGAGAAGACTTCGTTAAAACCTTTTAGTAATGAGGGACTTATTACCTTTTTAGTATCTTTAATCGAAACGACAATTGTATTTTCATCTATATTAGAAGCAGATAAGTAAACAACATTTTCCTTTGTAATCTGGACAGCAATTTTCACAAACAAAGTAACAAGTGATATAAATTTTTGTTTATCGCTTTCAAGTGTAAGTGATGAAGAAATCTTGCCGTATTCCAGCTCAACTTTTTTGGATTCGCATAATTTATATGTATTGTCTTTCAACGAATTCAGAATATCTACAAATTTTATAGCTTCTGGCTTAAATTTAACTACCTTTTGCTGAAGTGCGGAAAATTCAACAGCACTGTCCATAATTTGTAGAAGCAACTTCTGATTTTCTTTTATTATGTCAACTGCTTCTTTCTGTTCATCGGTTGGCGTTTCAATGCTTTCCCAGAGTTCCTGTGCAAAACCTAGAATAACATTTATCGGTGTCAATAATTCATGGAACATGTGAGAAAGAAATGGAGCATCAATCTTTTCAGCATTTTCATCTTCTAATTTTTTTACTTCGCCATTTTCCGTTTTTTCTTCAACAGGTTTAAGTATTATCGAATAACTTTCTATTTCGCCGTTATAATCTTTTATTGGTGTTGCAATTACAATTGATTTGAATAGAGAGCCGGAAGGTTTTTTAAATTCCAGTTCAAGTGATGTTGTTTTTAACAAACCGCTATGGAAAATATTTTTATTAACCTTTGCCCTATCATCATCCGATACAAGTGAAATAAAGGGACGTGATTCAAGATCCTTCTTTGAATATCCAATTTTTCTGGAAACCGGCTCATTAGAAGCTAAAATAAATCCGTCTTTATCTGTAATTAATATCAAATCGCTGGTATGGTCATAAACAGATTGCAATAGCTGATTCTTTTTCTTCTGCTCAATATTTTCGCTAACATTTTTAATTATGTTCAGATGAGCTTTCTTGCTCTTAAATTCAACTGTTGTTCTGGATAACTCAACCAGGATTGAAGAACCATCACTTTTTTTATGACGCCAAGGACCAGGGCTTAGTGTTTTGCTGTCCGATGACTGAATTAATGTCTGAATATCTTCCGGTGCATATAGATCGGTAAGATCCATATTCAAGAAATCGTTTCTCTTGTAACCATATAACTTTAATGCCGCTTCATTAACTTCAAGAAATTTGAGATTCTCAAGATCATAGATAAACATGGCATCAGGAATATTATTTAGGAGGGAATCATATAATTGAGCTTTACTTTCTTTTAATATCTGTAATTCGTTTTTAGGATTGAAAATGATTATTGCGACGGTTGTGGACTCATTCTCATCAATTATTTTTTCAACATTCACTTCCACAATTAGATTCCCTTTTTCTTCAAATGTGTAAGTAAAATCCAGATTCTCTTTTAGAGAATGATCCTGTAAATATTCATCTATCTTTCTTATAAATCCTTTTTCAAAATATCTGCTTAATTCAGATTTTAAAATGTCATTTCTCTCGGGTATAAGTAAAAGCTTTAGTAATTCATTACTGTAAGAAGAAATTTTTAATTCATGATCGACAAACAAAATAGGAATCGGTAGAGTTTTGAAAATATTTTTTGATTCAACCGGAGTAGTTTCTAACGGTTCAGTTTTTTCTATATCCTGTGAAAATCCTATTATTGCAACAGTTTTGTTATCAAGGTCGCAAATAGGGAATTGAATAATTTGAATCCCTTTTTTGAGATCAGGCGTAATTGGAGAGGAATTACTATCTATCACAACCGAGTTTGATGAATCGATTATATATTGATTAATAGTTTTATACAGAGAAACCAGGTACTTTGGCAAATAATCCTGTTCGTTTTTGCCTTCAAGCTGTGCAGAAGTAAAACCGAGAGTCTTCGAGTAAAAATCATTTACTAAAATAAATTTGCCAGCCGGATCTTTAATCCAGAAAAAATCATCCAGCTCGTTAATATCTTTCTGAAGTTTTGCTTTCTCTATAAAAGTAAAAGGATAGGTAAGTTTAATTTTATTTATAACCGATAATAATCTTTTATCACCGGTAAGTTTTTCAATTTCATTTGTTGCAATAATAAACTTCTTTGTCTCCCCTTCACTTTTCAATTCTGATGTTGTAGAAAAACATACAATAAAGTAGATGTTATTTTCACTTTTAAGAGGAGAAAATGTTATTTCATAATTTTTTAATTCACTTCCGGATTTAAATGCAATAACATCTTTTACCGCTATTTCATATTTCCTTGTATCAATAAAAATTCTTTGAAGTGTAAGTAGGTTCTGTTCATCAAAGAGATCGAAGAAATTAAGTTGAGGTGCAGCCGATGTAATTATTTTTTTTACTTCTGCATTAAGTGCAATAATTCTACCTGATTTATCGATTATCAGGCATGGAAGATCCAGCGACTTGGTAACTCCGGTCTTTATGTTTCGTAAATCATCCATGGAGAATATTATTCCTTATTGTACCAGGATTTGAACTGTATTGGAGTAAGGTGTATATGTTCTTGTTCCCAGGGATTGTCTAACCCGGTATTGATAAGTTATTCCTCTCTGAACAGTTGCATCTGTTGCAGTCTTTGTATCGGCTGGAAGTTTGATAAGCTCTTGAAATTGTCCATTACCAACTTTTCTTTCCACAATTACTTCCTTTTCCAGAGGTGTATTATCATCCCATTTCAAGTTAACAACGTTAATGCCTAATGATGCAGTTAAGTTAGAAGGACCGGCAACATCGGTATAATAAGTCGATATAGAAACTTCATTTGAATAACCGCTTATTGATGTATTGGTAAAATAAGCTACTCTGTATTTGTAACCTGTGCTTGGAGAAACAGAATTATCCTGATACTCTTCTGTATTTGGTGGAACAATTGCTACTCTTTTAAATTCCGTTGTGAATGGATCTGTCCTTTCAATAATAAAACCGGATTCATTTACAGCAAAGTCAACCCATTTCAAATTAACAAGCGAAGATCCAATTGCTTCAGCAATTAAATTCCATGGACCACCTGCAATATTTGATGTGCTAACTTCATTGCTGAATTCCGAATAACCAGAATTATTAAAAGCTCTCAACCTGTAGTAATAAACTACAAAAGCAGAAAGACCGCCATCAGTAGTACTGATAGTATTAGCCGGAAGTGTTTTAATTCTTCTATAAGTCCCACCACCTTCATCTTTACGCCATAGTTCGAAACCCGTTTCATTGGAAGAGGCATCATCCCATAATAAACTAACCGTAAAATCATTTAGTTTAGCCAGGAAGAGGTTTTGTGGAGTATTTGGAATCTTATCTTTTACATAAATATTTTCCTGAACTTTACTCTCTTTAGACCTTCCATTTTTATTATAGACTTTAACAGAATATTTAATTCTTGTTCCTAAAAATGTTGAATCGACTTTAAGAGATATTTGAGGATTCGTTCCATCAGTATTCTGCTCAAATCGCTGAACAAATTTTCCGTTTAGATAAATTTCGTAAAAAGATAATCCTTGTCCGCCGGATCCATCAGATGCCTGAAATGAAATATCATTCTTGCCAACTTTTACCGTATCGTTTGTAAGAGGTTTAAAAATCTCAATAGTCGGCGTTGTTGATTGTTGAACATCCGTCAGGGATTCAACACAACTTGCGAGGGAAAAAGCAAGCACTATCAATAAAGATTTACCGACTAACTTTTTCATATCAATTTTGGTTTGGTTTAAATAAAATTTATTCATTTTCTATTAATAATTTAAGAAATACTTTCGAGTAATAATAATCGAATAAAAAAGAAATATTAATCAATCTTATTTGCAAATTGGAAATTATCGGCTGGTAAATTTCATTAGTAGTGCTTGCCATCAAGATAATTTAGTTAAGAATGCAATTTTATTTATTAAAAATCTATGTTATCAAAATCAACCAATAATGAACGTGTTTCATGAGGATTCATCTTATCGATATAGAAATAAATTGTCTGACCTTCATTCTTTAATTCGTACCGCGGAACTTTAGTATTAATAATATCTGATGATACATTTACATTTCTAACTTTTTTATTAAGGTTTACCTGCACAACAAGTTCCGTGGTAACATTATCACTTGGATTAGTAAACTCAATAGCAACTCTACGCTTGCTTCTTGTGTCGTAACGAACTTCAACACCCTGTCTTCTGTTCCACCAATCTTTAAGCTGGTTAAGACTAGTAATCCACATATTTTTACTTTTGGCATAACGCAATACGTCTCTAATTACGGATGAATATTGTGGTTGAAGCTGATATTCAGAATGGACTTTAAATACGTATAATCCTCCTTCAAAAAGAATTCTGTCGATATCCTCTTCATAAGTATAGAGTTGAAAATCTGTATTTGTTAATCCATAGTTTTTAACAATTTCAATATCATCCCGGGCGGTCTTGGTTATAATCATTATCAATTTATTATTTCTAATTCTTGTTTCAGGAACGGAGCGACCGGTTAAAGAATCAGTCAGAAGAAATTCAATATTCTTAGATGCCATTGCTTGAAGTGTATTATCATCATAATAACCATTCAACGGCATAATTGCTCTTACTTCCCTACCCGCGATTTTACTTAATGTATCTTTAGCAAAACCAACATTAGAAAACTGAGTCTCTTTTTCAAATAATTTATTTATTGTATCCTCAGGAGATTCAATAAATCCAATGTCGATTATTGCACCAATATCACCCTTGCCAGCCAAAGATTTAACGATGCCGGGATTTTTAATTCCAACTTCAGTATCAAGAAAAAAAGTTGCCGGAAATTGATTGGGACTAATCAGGTTATTTACATTATAAACATTACCTATATTTTCTCTAAGAGTTGGAATAAAGAGGAATGCACCATCATAAGGCGCCGGCCAATCTTTTATAAAAGCAGTTGGTTGATAAGTAAGCCAGTTTAATGAATTATTGAATAGTTTTTCGAAAAAGATATAGTCTTTTTGAACACCGAGAACAGAATTTAATTCGAATCCATACCATACAAAACGACCTTTACCGTAATTTCCATAAGCAATGCCGGCACTTTTAGAGATTTCCTCACGAACTAATCCCGCTTCTTTTCTAAAGTCGTACCAAAAACTAACTTGTGTTGTTCTAGGTTCAAGTACTTCTGCATAAATTGGTCTATCCCAGGTAGCAATTTTAAGTGCATATCCGGTTGGAATTTCGGCGGTTATAGGTAAATTACCTCTTAATGTATGGACTTTATAAAACTCTTCTGGTTTAATTTCTCTGTTAAATTTCATTCCAAACACTTCAGTAAAAAATTCCCAGCCGCGCCATTTACCTTCATCAGAAAATGTTGCCGGGCCTCCTGATACAAATAAACTTCCTCCATTTTCAAGATATTTTTTTAACTGAACTATCTGTCTATCGCTTAAGGATTTTGATCCCGGAAGAATAACAACTTTATAACCTAAGTGTTGTCCTAATTCAATGGATTGATCAGTAATAATATCAAAATCCATTCTTGCACCTTTAACAAACTTCTTCCAGGTATCAACATTGTCTTTTAACCATGTACTTCCAGATGGAAGCATATTTTCCGTATAACGGGAATAGAGTATTGCAGCTCTGCCCGATTTTTCTTCACTAGAAAGTAATTGTAAATTTTGTTTGGTTGGTAAAATTTCTTTTATCTCATAACTTCCGTAAATATTACGGACTATGAGCAGGAATACAAGAATACCGGTAATTAAAAGTACCAGGCCACTTAGAAAAATTATTAAATAATTTACTCTAAGGCCTTTAAAATCTTTTACCGCCACCTGAGATTATCCTCTTGTTTTTTCTCTCTTCCACTCGGTTCAACATAACCTTCGTTTGTATAACGCATAAATTTCTTCTTTGCAGCAGATTTATCCGATTCTGTTTTTCTAACATTTTCTCCCGTAGGTTTTTGATACCGGCTACCCTCGGAATAAGAAGGTGCATTACCGACATAAGTTGGTCGAAGTTCAGGACCCCTAGCCGACTCTTCTCTGCCACCATAAGTTGGCTGACGTTGATAATCATATCCCGGTTCTTGTTGTGGTGCAACAACTTCAAAAGTTCTGCGTTCAGGCGCCTGAGTACGTTGTTCAGATACTAAAGGTGCAGGTGCTATCAACTCCGCCGGTATTGCAGAAGGTTGAGGGGCTTGTGCTAAAACACCTTTCCTTTCTCTTACTTTATAAAGTATGTATGCTCCGACGGCAAGAATGAAAGTTGAAATTGTAGCAACAAGAATAATTAATGAAAGTATAGGAATTAATTCCATATCTACCTCTATATAAAATTTTTATTTTGAACCAACTATCCCCGGAATCGGTCTTGCATTTGCCGGTGAAGGACTTGTTCCGGTTCTTTCTAATTTTCCCCAGGTCATTCGAACACCAAGGAATTCCTCAATCGTTGCCATTGCTTTAGTTACATCAATCAATAAGATGAAAACCAAACGGTAAACAATTGCATAAGGGACCAACCTAAATTCTTCTTTCTCAGCAGCAATACAATATACAGCAGACATTAAATCCAGCACAGCTATACCTACCCACCAGAGAAAGAGTGTAATATGAATTCCGTATAAGAGAGCAACCAGGATAAAATAGAGATTAACGAAAATGTTCATTGCCGGCCAGATTAAAGCTTCATAAAACATAGACCACATTATAAAACTATTATTAAAATTAACTGTAGGATTATATAAATATCTTTTGTGTTTTCTAATAGCTTGTAAAATTCCTCTTGTCCAACGGTATCTTTGTTTTAACAACTGATAAACTGAAGCCGGTGCCTCAGTATATGCAATAGCATTCGGTTCATAAATAATTTTCCATCCTTTAGATAGAATTTTCAAAGTAACATCTGCATCCTCGGCAAAAGTATCACTTGAATAAAATCCGGCGTCTCTTAAAGTTACTTTTCTAAAAACACCAATAGGACCGGGAATAATATTAACCATTTGTAAGAAACCCTGTGCACTCCTTGCTAAGTTTAATCCTTCTAAATATTCCAGTGCTTGTAAATCGGTTAAAATTTTCCCTCTGTTTTGTACTTTAACATTTCCGGCTACAGCTCCTACAGAAGGATCATCAAAATGACGCATTGCCATTTTTAGAGTATTAGGTGTTAATTGAGAATCACCGTCCATGCAGAGAACAAACTGTGCATCAGAATATTGGATACCGGCATTCAGTGCTTTTGATTTTCCACCATTAGGTTTGTTAATTAATGATACCTTAACTAATCCTAATCTGCCTTTATGATATCCGATAAGTGATTCACCAACTGCAGCTGTATCATCTGTTGATCCATCATTGACAATTATTATTTCGTAGTTGGGATAATCAATATCAAGGAGTGATTCGATTGATGAGTATAAGATTTTTCCTTCGTTATAAACAGGAACAATTATGGAAACAAAAGGATAATATCCCGGTTTTTTCTGTAAAGTATATTTCGTTGTATAGAAATATGCCATAAATAAAATTCCGAAATAACGGATAAGTAAGATGAAAAGAAAAATAACCAGAGAAACAATTGAAGAGTAAACGAATAAACCGCTCCATGTAAGAATGGTTAACGGCATTGTAATTAAAATTGTAATGAATAGTAAAATTGACAATAATCCAGTAATAAGAATTGTTCGCTTTTTTTCGCGTGCGAGGTTTCTGGATGGTGGCTGAACTTCTCTGTTATCCAGTGCAATTTGATATTTGTTAGATTTTGTTGCCATTACTAATTCTTCTATTCAACATTATTAAACAAATAAAGTGCCATAGCATTTCTTATTTTTCTCTAAAAAAACGAAGAATCTTTGCCTATTTCAAAGAAAAAAAGCTCATATTGAAATATCTGACTCATTACTATACAATTTTGATGACAATATAATTTAATAATTAAATTATTGCAAGCAAATAAGTTAATGACAATGCTTAAGAGTTTAGTATAAAAGAATAATTTAACTACCTTTTTTACAATAAAGAATTTATCGACTCATTTTTTGGTATAAATCCATAATAGAATCAAACAATAATTGAGAAACTCTTTGTCCGCCTAATTGAGTAAAGTGTGAATAATCTTTAAGTGCTAAAGGAGGTGCAGCATTAACCCATGAATCCATTGAGTTTTCGCCACCCATTGATTCCCATAAATTCCAAAAAGTTATTCCGGTTTTTTCAATTATTTTCTTTTGTGCTTCAAGAAGGAGCGATACATCAGGGTTAGTTATAAACTTATTCCCTCTTTTCATAGTTTTATCACCAACTCCAATTAAAAGAAAACTTGCATTTGGGAATAATGTCTTAAATTCTTCTATAATTGTCACCATTTTGTTTTCATAAAGATTGAAGATATTCTTATTAGGCGAATTAACATTTGCGCCGTAAGTAAGGATCACCAGATTGTATTCGATCAGTTCGTTGAAATCATTTATTATATTTTTTGGAATATCTGCCAATGAGACACCGGAATTACCCGGCATCGGGAAATTATCAAGATAGACACCATTACCTGATTCCAGACTCACACCATAGCAATAAGGAGCCTTTCCAGAAACAAATTTTAACTCAATAGATGTAACCTGATCCTTTAAATCAATTTTTAATTCCTGAACATTATTTCCGGGTTTAAGTTGAATTGTGGATTTTGTTTTATTGTTTACAGTGTATTGAAATGTTGTTGAATTATCTGCATTGCTATAGTAGAATTTAATTATCCTAAATGAACTTGTAGATGATAAATAATTTGTTGATTCATATTTAACCCAACTGCCGGGTTTTGGAACTGCCACCGATCCGCTAATGCCAAATGGTAGCCGATCAGGATTGCGTGTAATAATTGCAACATAATTCCAATCATCTGAAAATGTATGCTTGGTAGTTTGGCGCATTTTTATATCGACTGACACTATTTGTAATAAACCAGCACCCTTTCCACCAAATCTTTCCTGGAATTTTTCTCTAAGCCATTCACTTATAACATCCCCTTGAATTAAGGAATCGCCGTAATGAGCAATTTTTATTACCTTTTCTTTTGAATTTTTTAATGCATTAAAAAACTTTTTCATCTGATCTGTGTTGCCACTTAATGGAACAAATTTACCAAGTTGGATTCTACTTTGAGTAAATACATCAGAACCGGAATAAAATCCGAATCCCGAAAGAATAAAATTATCATTGCTGCTATTTGAGTAATGTATTGGTTTTGCATGAATTGCTAATGTTAATACTTGAAAAAACAATAATATGATTCTCAGAAATTTCATAATAATATTTGTCTTTTTTATTTGAATAATTGCTGAAATATAATAATTTTTTTTCAGCAGATTTGGAATCTGATAGGATATTTTAATTAGAAGAGACTCCAGTAAGCTGATAAAGAAGCAGAAAATGAACGATAACCGGCATCGTATCTAAAGCTATTCGAAAAACCGATTCTACCACTAATGTTTAAATACTTTATTAGATTGTAAACCGCTTCAGCATAAATCTCACTTATAACAAAATCTGCTTTAGGTACATACCCTAATTTACCACCGAAATTTCCCTTTAAAGAAGTGCCATAATTCCATGAATATTCACACCAGAGACTATGAGAATCAAATTCCTGGGGTGAATAATAATATGTTGAAATAAATGCGAAGTCAGAGAAAAAGTATTCATAGCCAAAATAAGCATTGTCAAAAAACTTTTTACCAATCCTCAACTGAAAATCATTTCCCTCATTTTTATCGGATAATTTATAATAACTATAGAATCCAGAAATCCGCATTAAGTCTTTCAATTGGTAGTAACCGGTTATTCTATATAATTCCGATTTATACCTAATATTTATCAATGTAGGTGAATATAGAATTAATCTTGCATCATTATTTTCATAATAAGCTGCAACAGAAAAACTCTCCGGTTTTTCGTAACGGAATGTTATATCACCAATATTTTTATTTGGCTCACCAAGTGCAGTTAAAATTCCATAGCTTCCTGATAAAGAGACTAATGGTGAAAAGTAAATTGACAAGATCCCTTTAATAGTAGTAAAATTTCTATTAAATAAATCGGTTCTGATATTTGTTCTGCCCCAGTATCCCCCGATACCAAGGAAACCGAAAATACCGGCATCAAGCCTTAGACCGTAACTCCACAATTTTAAGTTCTGGTTATCAGAATAATAATTTGTAAAGGGTGCCAGACCAACATTAGTTGGAATAAATCCGTAAAGGAAATTACCGATAGAAGAAATACCTCTGCTAAACCCTGATGGAGGAATCCAGCTTAGTCTTTGTTTTAATATTCTAACTTCTGATGTATCTGTCGTACTTTCCAGTAATTCATCGTATATATCTTCTGCTCTTCCGTATTCACCTTCTAATGTATAAGCATCTGCAAGGTACATTCTTCTTAAATCAATATCTTTTTTGATATAAGAATTATCAGGAAGTTCTAATAATTCTTCAAATAATTCATCTGCCCTTTCAAGTTCTTTATTTCTTATGTAATATTCTCCCAGAAAGACAAGTCTTTTGTTTAAGTCCTTTAGTTCCTGATCATTTTCGGCTTTGGAAATTAAATCTCTATAAATTTTGTCTGCTTTGGCCGGTTGGTCCGTTACTGCATACGCATCTGCTAAAAAAAGATTTAGTTCATCATCATCTGGTTTAATTTTTTGAAGACTTTCAAGTTCAGAAACAGCCATAAGAGAATCTTTATTGTAATAATAAATTCTAGCTCTTTGCACTGCAAGGCGGTAGTCAAATTCATCATTAAGCAGTTTATCATAAATTTCTATTGCTTTTGGAAAATCCTTTGTGCATGCAACAATATCAGCATATTCTCTTAATTCATCTCGGGTAGGAGCAGTCCGTTTTGAAAAATATTCTTCATATTTATTTCTTGCTTCTTCGCAATTACCATCGTCTACATATCTACCGGCTTCAGCTTTAATTTCGAAAACCAGTTGCTCTTCGTAAGCAGAAAGATGAATAGCATAATTACTTTCAGCAGTTTCAACTTCCGGATCATTAGGTGCAATACTTTTGGCAATATCAAGATATTTTCTTGCTTCAGGAAAATTCTTTTTCCATGAATACATAGAAGCCAATGATATATAAGCATGAATTTCATTCGGTCTGTTTGAAACAACATTCAACAAATATTTTTCGGCTATATCAAAATCCAGAACAGTCCAGACTGCAATCTGTCCTCTTAATAATTGATAATCGAGATTATTCGGATCATACTGTAATAACTTATTAAGCTGTGAAATTGAACGTTCCCATTCATAATTCCAAGCACAATATTTTGAATAGAGAAAACGTGCATCAAGGTCCTGATCTTCAGGAATATTTTCGAGATATTCACTTAATATTTCTATAGCATTATCGAAATAAAAAAGGTTGGAATATGCTTCGGCTAATTTTATAACTGCTTGTTTATCTGTCGGATCTCTCTTAAAAATCTCTGTATAGAATGTAACTGCATTATTAAAAGTACTATCGCGATAATCTGTTACTGTTTTAAGTAAACTTTTAAACTCATCATTATCACTTTGCGAAGTCTGTAATATTTGCAATTGCTGATATGCTTCTTCGTAACGGTTAGCGGCAATTAATTCATTAATCAGGTTATACCGGATCTGAGTGTTTTCCGGGTCCCTTTGAAGTATAGAAGTAAATCGATCGATTGGATAGACTTTTTCATACGCTCTTGGTTGATATTGGAGGAGATAAGCTTGATTTCTTGCCTGGTCCAAACCGTCTTCGGCTTCCTTAAAAAATGGTTTAAATGATAGGGCTTTCTTAAAAGCATCTTCTGCAATTCTGGTTTTACTAAGCCATAATGTAAAATAACCGTAACGGCTCCATAATCTCCAATCGTCAGGATAACGATCTACATACTTTTTTAATATTCGTTCCCCTTTTACAATTGAACCTGTTTTAGCAAGTATTTCTGTATAACGAATAATTTCATCGGGCGATGCATTATCGTCACGTTTCAGGTATTCATCGTACCAAAGTTCAGCATTACTCCATTCTTCAAGCCAACGATAACTCTTCCCTATTTCCAAATAGCTAAAAGCATAATCTGGATCAACTGCAATATCTCTTTTGTGTCCTTCAATTTTTTTGTAAAGAAGGGCATGCCATGTAGAAATAACCCTGTTCAGATCAATTTGAATTTGTTTATTTGATGGATCAAGTCGGCGTGCACGTCTAAGGTCTAAAACTGAATATTGATATTCAGTAGTAGTTTCGTAGCATAATCCTCGTAAGTGATATCCTTCTGCTAATTGCGGATTGGCAGCAATAAATTTGTGGAGCTGGTCAATTGCTTCTTTATATCTACCTTCTTTAATTAAAATTTCGGCCTGACGTTTTAATACATTGGAATTTACCTGAGAGTAGGCAATAGTGGTTGCAAGTAATAATGTAAATAGTATTTGAACACTGTACCTCATTAACCGATATATTTGTTTAATGGCTGATATGTATTTGTAGAAGATGTTTCTGCTGTTAAAACAAATTCCATCATCGATTCAGCATTTTCAACACGTTCATCAACTTCCAGATTGAATATTGAAATATACTCGAGTGCTGCATTAATATAATTTGGATCGTGACTTGGAAGATTATTTTGAACATTGCTCATTAAGTCAACTACCGTTTTTAAATTTCCCCTAACAAGTAGCACAATAACTTTGTTTTCGATAATACAAATCTTATCCTTCTTACTTGTTGCATGCCTGACTGCATTCTGCAATTGATTAATAGTTAAGATTCCTTTTATCTGTGCAGCGGGATCCAGTTTGAATGAAACTATATTGAATGTTTGTCCCGTACTTTTATAAAGTGCAATCTGGTTATTAAGTATCAACAGGAAATCGTTATAGTTATATATGTTAGAAAAAGCATAAGGTTCGGTAGGCACATCAATCTTAGTAGGTCTGTTTATCATTCTTGGCCTTGGTAGCGAAGCCGGGGTTTCATCGGTAGTATAAAGAGGTTCTTTTGAAAATTCTGTTGTTACGCCTTTATATGGTTCGATTCTGTAGTCTGCTGTAAATTCACCTTCGGTGTGTCCAACATTAGGAATAATAGTAACAGTGCCGCTATGGATTCTTTCTCCAGCACCGACTTGCTTTTTTAATTGAATTACTCCAGTTACAAATTGTGTAAGACCTTCAACAATTGATTGTGTCTTTTGTGTAGCAGGTTCACTTATTATAAACATGCTTGTAATATCTCTCTCTTCAATTGTTTCGAGTGTATGAAGGAAAGTATCTCTTAGATGATCAAGATTCTTGAAACCGACGAACGGAGTAAGTTCATCAAAAACTATTCTTGTCGGATTGTATTGATTAACCACTGTAATAATATCATTGAAATACTCTACAAGATAATCATCGGGGTTATACATATCATAAATATCATTTGGTGGTGCAACACGCACTACAATAATTAAATTCTGATTCATGTAAGATTGGATGTCAAAGTTCAATGATGCTGCTTGAATCATTAGATCTTTAGGACGCATAATAGTAAAGAACAAACATACTTCAGCATTCTTGGCAGCTTCTAAAGCACATTGTAATCCAATTAATGTTCTGCCCGATTTCCTCGGACCAACTACAATGTAACTTCCACCTCTATAAATTCCGCCCCAGTTTTTATCAATAAATGAAAATCCTGAGGGGATTCTTCGTACAGAACTTACCATGATCTTACCTATTATTTACTTTTACTAAGGTGTATATAGCCAAATTATATGCCACGTATACTTCCAAAAACAATCAATTATCGCACTTTTTCTAAATAACCTATGTCAATAATGATAATTTGCACCAAAACAATACACTCAAAATTACCTGTTTACAAGATTACCAAATACAAAAATAGCAGTTGCATTAGCAGCAATCGTCGGTTCATTTGTAATATAATCTACACGGTCATCCCGGTAAAACATATCATTCGTCTGAAACTTAGCATATTTATCAGGATTTTCATAAGTGATATTATAATTTTTCAAAAATTCTTTAGTAGCCGGACCGGCTGCAAATCCACCGTTTAATTTACCTTTGATAAATGAAACCTGATGATGGAAATTTTTTGTGAAGTTTTTTCCGACTTTAAAAATAAAACTTATACCCCAGGGGTTACGACCTAAAATAAAATCTTTTTGAACTGTTGCAAGTGAGTTATAAGATTTATCATTACTTAAACGTGACCATAAAATATTTAGAAAAGTAATTCCTAATAAAGTATGGTTGGTTCCCCAACTTAGTGTAGTCCCTAACCCGAATAAATTGTTCTGCATATTTTTAGAAAAATGTTCCAGGCTATTTTCTATAAAGTCCTTATATTTTGTATCGAACATTGCAAGACGATAATGAGCAATTGAATTAATATTTCCCCAGCTCCACCAGAAATCCGATCCGGCAGAATCGGCATAAAGTTTTGCATCGTTTAAGTAATTCGGTTTTTTGTTGGTAAGGTAAAGTTCTACAGCACCGAGAGCCATTTTACCTTCGAATGAATTATCCAGATACATTCCTGTGCCGCTACTATCAACATCGGGTACCCGGTTACTTATAGAATAATATTTTTCAGCAAGTCCCAGACATTTATCGGCAAATTCATTGTACTGGAATTTATCGCGCCAAATTCTTGATGCGATTGCCATAGTAGCAGAATAAATCCCTATTAAATTTTTTCCAATTCCAACGAATCCGGGTCTATCGAAAGCAAGCGGATCATCTTCGGGCAATCGCCAACCAACATCATGATCTCTTAGATCCTGAACCTGTGTAATGAATTTATCGCTTTTATAAGCAGCACGGATCATCCAATCCAAACCGATTTTTGCTTCTTCAAGAATATCCGGAGAACCGTTTCTGTCTCTATCAAATCCGAATTTCTGCGGATTGAATTCATAAGCAAACAAAAGTATATATGTGGAGTAAGCAGTTGTATTAAGAAACTTAACATAGTCTCCGGCATCATGCCATCCGCCTGTTAAATCGACTGATTGCTGAAGAGTTCTTTTTCCATCTACTATACTTGTTGCATCTGCAATATGACAAACTTTATGGAGTTCGGGATTTGTGTATCCGCATCGTTGTATTTTAAAAAAATCCAGTAATAATTCTGCGATCCCTTTATTAACATTGTTACTAATTGCAAACGGTAAAGATTGACGGTTCGCAGCTTCAAGTAAAAACTCACCTGTTTGTGCAACGGTTGTAAAATCAAACGAGTATGTAAACTTGAAATTACCGTATGGACCAAGATTATTTTTAAGAACCTGAGAATAAGCAGCTTGATTTGTCCGTATATTTTTTACTTCAACTTTAAGTCCATCCAGATTTGTATTAGATAGTATAATAGCAGTTTTATTTTCGTCAGTTAGAAAGCCGACTTGATTCAACCTGAAATAAATTTCTGTTTCTGCTTTTAAATTAACATTACAATTTGTAGATAAAACCAGTGAAATACTCAGGTAGATATATAAACTAATTCTTTTCATTTTCCGCTTTCAATTTTCCGGATTTTTGGTCGATACACGAAATTATAAACAGTGGAATTCTATAATGAGTTCGTTCTAATACTAAGTAAATCTCATTCCGGTCGGTAAGATAATTTGTTTATAAGTAAATTAAAAATCTAACTAATGGAGAAACGTAAAATCTTTCTCGCCCTTTCATATAAATTTATTATATGGTCAATTTATTTTTATCAGGAATTATTCCAAGACCATTACCATCAGGTAATTTAAGTTGTCCATCTTTTACTGTATTGCAAGTGAAAGGATCATTCAGTATTAAGAGATTACCGTCAAGATCTGCATAATCAACGAGCGCAGATAATTGAATTGCAGCAGAAATGGCACAAGAAGATTCCGTCATACATCCAAGCATAATCTTCAGATTCGCTTCTCTCCCCTTCTTAATCATTTTATATGCTTCAGTAATTCCTCCGCATTTCATCAACTTAATATTTATACCGGTAAAACAATTCTTAGCCCAATCAATATCTCGTATAGTCTGAATTGATTCATCAGCAATTATCGGTAATGGCGATCTTTCACTTAACCACGCTGAATCTTCATAATTGTTAATTGGGAATGGCTGCTCTACTAATAGAACATTATTCTCGGCCAGATAATTAACAAACTCCTGAGCTGAGTATTTATCTTTCCAACCTTGATTGGCATCTACATAAAGCGGTTTATCTGTACATTCTCTAATCAACTCTAAAATTTTCCGGTCATTCTCAGTTCCCAGCTTAATTTTTAGAATTTTATATGACTTAGCTTCTTCTATTTTTTTGATAATCATTTCAGGTGAATCAATACCAATTGTATATGAAGTGAAAAGCAGTGGCGATTTCTCAATTCCATATAAGGCATAGCAAGATTGATTTGATATCTTTCCATATAGATCGTGCATAGCAATATTTATTGAAGCTTTGGCTGCGTAATCATTTATGGAAACAGAATTTATTTCTTTGGACAAATCGATCAGGTCATTAAATGAAGTGATATCTCTAAGCTTAATCCTATTTAGAAATGAAATTACAGAATCCTGAGTTTCACCAAGGTAAGGAGGTAAACTTGCTTCTCCATACCCTTCATATTCTCCCTGATTAAGTTTTATTATTACTGCCGGTGTAGATAATCTTGAGTGGTATGAAATTCCGAATTTGTGTCTTAGCAGCAATTCATAATTCTGAAATTTTATTTCCATAATGAATCATAAAGTTAATATGCAAATTGCAGTATAATTTCTAAATATTATTTAAAGAAAAAAAGGTCAGCCCGCATAAACGGGATGACCTTTTATTAAAATGATTTATTTAAGTAACCTTGAAGGTCATTAACCTTCAAGGCATAATAACATAACTAGGCAAAGTATGCCTGATGACAAGCGTATAGAGCCAGGCCAATTACGGCTATCATCACGAAAACGAATATTGTTGCACCAAGTTTACCCATTTTATTTACCTCTTAAAATTTTTGTTGTAAAATGTTTTTCATTATTCACTTATACTAAAAATTACTTTAAGAGAACCATTTTCTTTGTAGCTACAAAATTGCCCGCAGTAATTCTATAGATATATGTACCGCTTGCAACTTTCTGTCCAGAATTGTCCTCCCCGTTCCAGTTAATTGTATGATTACCAGCATTTTTGTAATCATTAACCAGTGTCGCTACTTCCCTACCAAGCATATCGTAAACCTTAATGCTTACGAAATTATCTTTTGGTATTGAGTAAGTTATACTGGTTGTTGGATTAAATGGATTCGGATAATTCTGTGCTAATTCGAAATTGGCTGGTATTACTTGTTGCACAGGTTCTACGCTTGTAATATTTCCTGTACTGAATGATCCAACAGAAGAATACATTGATTGTGAACCATTATTGTTCTTGGAATAAACTCTCCAGTAATATTTTGAATTCTTATCTAAACCGTCGATCTTTGCAAACGGTTCGTTAACTCCGCTTATTTTAACAGCGTTTGTAAAATCTGCACTCTTAGAATATTCAACATCGAATTTCAAATGAGTCTGAGATTGACTTGGTAATGCCCACGTCAATATTGCAGATGTATTATTGATCGGCTGTCCCTGAATTGGGCTTACAACTAAAGGAACAATTGCAGTAGCTCCGGCGGCGGTTTCAAAACTAACAACATAAGACCAGCTTGATTCTGTGTTCGGCGGTGCTGCTAACCGGGCTTGAACTTGCCAGTAATATGTTACACCAGCAATCAATGCTGGAGGTGCTGAAGGTAATGAATTATAGGCAATTGATGTTGAACTTGTCCATCCGGATGATTGAGCTGTAACATGATTCAACATACCACTACCATCAACACTTGAATAAGGCGAAATCCTTACTCTGTATTGTAGTGCCGGAGGAGTTAATGCAAACCACGACATAGTCGGGTTTAATGTTGCTACTATTGTTCCCACAGGCGCAGTTGGATATGGAACAGATACTGTGCTTGTTGCTGCCGGAATAACAAAGCTTTCTGTTGTTGACCATGCTGACCAGGTTATTCCGCCATCAATTGATGATCTTACTCTCCACCAGTAGGTGCCCGGAGTTAAAGCTGCACCTAAAGTATAATATAGATTAGAAGCAAACCATGCAGAAGTTCCAAGTGGCGCTGTATTTAGATCTGAATCATCATCCCACTGAACCTGGAATGATAATCCTGTTGTAAATGTTCCTGTGTACCAGAAAAATGTTGGTGGATTAATATAATAATCATATCCACCTAGCGGCCAGGATGGATATGGTACAGGTGCAACTGTTGGTGTTGAGCTGTAGATTACAAAACTCTCTACTAATGACCAAGGACCATAAGTTACTCCATCGTAGCACCTTACTTGCCAGTAATAAGTCTGTCCGGCAGTTAAAGGAGCTGGAAACACAGTAAATAAATTTGATGTTAATGCAAGGTTAGCAGCAGAACCATGATTCAATTCGCCATTACCATCAACAGATGAATTAGTAGCGTATCTAACCTGATACTGTCCGCTGAACAATGTTCCTGTGTACCAATATAAATATGGTGGATTAGAATATGTTGTGGCTCCACCTATTGGAAAAGATAAATATGGTGTTGGTAAACCATCTGTTGTAAAACTAACAGCTGCTGAATATGAAATAATTACAGTTCCGGCATTATTTTTTGCACGTACAATAACACCGTATGTTGTACCTGTTGCTAAACCTGTTAAAGTATAAAAAGTATTCGTTAAATTTGGTACTGTTGTATAAGTAAGAAATCCGTCGTCTGAATAATAGAGATCATACTTTACATTTGCAGTGTATGGTAAAAGTAACCATGCTAAATTTACTGATGTGCCATATGGATAGTATGTTGTAAAGTTTAGATTACCATTATGAGTTGTAAATTCCCATGAATTTGAATAGATACCATCATTTACTCCGCCATTAATCAATACTCTCCAATAATATAATGTTCCGGAATTAAGTTGCTCAAATGGCTGCACTGTATATGTAAGTCCGGCAATCGCCAAATTACCTGTTAAAGTAACTAAAGAACCAAAAGCTGGATCAGTAGAAACTTCTAAATCATAGGAAGTGGCGCCAGTAGATGGTAACCAAGTAAATGTTGGAAGAACAGATATTCCAACAGCATAGTTACCCTGGGATGGGTTAGCAACTGACGCTAATAAATTTGGATTACCTGTTGTAAATGTTCTTGATGAAGATGGTTTATCAGCTTCACCAGCTTTCTTTGCAACAATCCTCCAGGTATACGTAGTACTATAAACGAAAACTGTAGTATTGTGTCCTGATGTTACTCCAGCTACAGTTGTACCCGGGAATCCTCCTCCGGTGTGATATTGTAAATCATATGTAACACCTCCAGTGCCGCCTGCTAAAGTCCATGTAAATGTTGGAGTAATGGATTGACTAGAAGCATTAGCTGGAGCTGTAAGAACGGGAGTTGCAATTTCTGTTGTAAAAGTTCTTGTTAATGATGTTGTTTCTTCTCCATCATTTGGTAGTGCGCCATTATTGACAACAGCTCTAACCTGCCAGATGTAAGTTGTGTTGTATGCAAGTGGACCAATCGATTGAGGAGATGCAGCAAATGGTCCAACAGTTAACTTATCAAGTGCAAGCTCGCCATCATCATCATAATCAATATAATAATCAACGTCTGATGTACTTGCATCAAGCGTCCATGATAATGACGGATTAATTGATACTCCTGTTGCTGCATCAGCTGGTCCAACCAACAATGGAGTGGCAAGTAATGTAGTAAAACTGTATGGTCCATAAATGATTGGATCAACTAAAGGATCGTTTCCGTCAGCCCATACTCCCCACTCATAAGTAGTATTATAAAGAAGTGGATTAACAAGATTCAATGTGTTCCCATTAGTATCATCGTAGTTGAAATCAACTGTTTCAATTACTGTAGGACCTGAAGGATCAATCACTACAAAATCATATGGATTCCCATCTGTAAAAGTCCCTGGATCTAAACCACCTGGGATAACAAATGACGTTGTAATTGATACTCCTGTTGTTCCATTTGGAGTTTGTGGTAAAACAACAAATGGAATTAACAGAAATAGTAAAATAAGTTTTTTCATAAGCACCCTCTCTGATGTGTTTGAAACTTACTAATTAAAAAATAACTCGGCTGATTTACCCTCTCGGCTGAATTTATTTTTTCGGCTGTCGGCTGGTTGAACTTATCTTCTGAAAAAGAAAAACCCCCTCGTTTACACTACTTTCTTTACTCCTCATTTAGAAGTAATAATAATTACTTTTTCTTTATTTCGGCTGGTAACTGGTTCAAAGCTAAGGACAATTAGTCTTATTGTCAAGAAAAATTTTTATTAATTAGAAACATCTGAAAAATTCGCATTTAGTTTTGAGTAGACTAAATTTTGTTGTTTTTTTATAAAAGAACGTTCATTGATAGAATGACGATGTTTTAATGAATGTTGATTTTAGTAATCATCACCTCA
>Ga0207951_100308_pt1 | contig 26816 bp, 27 predicted proteins | sample Subbio12Aug_8Bad_FD_184830 | JGI IMG/M metagenome (GOLD analysis project Ga0207951, IMG submission 184830) | Serpentinite rock and fluid subsurface biosphere microbial communities from McLaughlin Reserve, California, USA - CR12Aug_8Bad (SPAdes) | ecosystem: Environmental > Terrestrial > Deep... | reverse complement strand
TCCAAGGCCATCGACGCCCTAGAAAAAACATTGCCACATACGGAAGAACCCTTGCTGGTTGAGGCGGCGCACGGCTTGCTTGCCAAACTCAGGCAGATGACCGACAAAGAATTTGCCACAGCCGACAAGCAACACCCTGACTGGGAATAGGAAAAAGAAGGGACAGATTGGAGAATGAGCGGGATAAAATTCACAGCAAAGCAAGTGGCGGCGCTCCAAAACATCGCCGCCAAGTACAACATGTCCGTTACGGAGTGGCTAACAAACACGATTGACCTGTGCATCGCAGAGGAAGAGTTGCGGGATATTGTCGGCGAACCCTTGTGGGAGTCACAAAAACTCACCGCCCGCAAAGAAAAGCGTGGCGTTTTGGAGGCAATCCGATGAACAACATCACCTTGAGGGTAGACCCAGAAATGTACAACGCAATAAAAATCGCCGCCACCCGCAATGGGCTAACCATTTCTGAGTACGCTCGGCGGGCCCTTGAGACCGGCGCGGAGCGGGCGGCCTCCGTTGCAGGAAGAGAAGAGGCCGCTGCCGCCGTGAGGGCGGAGATGCGGCGGGCGCTGCTGGTCACCGAAAACAGGATCATAAAAATTCTTACCAAGGCCATCTTCGCCTCAGTGACGGACACGCACCTGTCCGTGCAGTGCATTGCTACCGCCAATCGCCGTGACGTCACCGAAACCCTCAAGTCAGCGCGGGCGGCGTCGGTAACTTATCTGCAACAAAAGGACGGCGACGATAACGATGGAGACAAATAAAGGTATGCGCGTAGCGATGAGAATCAGCGAAGCAAACCAGCTACTTTTGGGCACTCTCGCCGCGCTCAACAAAGAGCCAGTAGCCGTCCTTATGCGGCGGCTGCTGGCGGAGAGCCTAGACGACAGTGCTGTCGAGACCAGTAAGCTGACCCTAGCGGTTAGAGGAGCCATCAAAAATACCCTAAGACCAGTTGAGGAGGCGCTGGCAAAACACGCCGTCGAGGCGGCCCTCGCCGCGGCCATCGCCATGTATATGGGGCTACAGTGTGCGGGCGACCTAGGCGTAAAAAATGCCCTTGAGCTGCATGACCGCGCCTGTACCATGGCTGCGGATCATGTTGGTCGTGGAAAAGTGTTTGCGGACAAATAGCCAACATAGGAGGTGTTGCTCTTGAGCGCTCCCAACGCTCCTTTTTTTATGTTTTTTAGATTTTTTCAGGCGAGCGCGGCCACCAAAGCAAAAAATATGGCTCACTTACGATACATTGGGGAAAGGCCACGCGTGGACAAGGAACCAGAAACACAACTACCGGGCGAAGCGCACCTCCGCTACCTAGACGAACGCCCACGAAGTCATGGTCTTTTCGGCCACGACGAGGCGACCCCCGACATCGCCTCTGTCGCGCAAGAACTTAAACAACACAACAGCATCGTGTGGCGGGGCATCTTGTCGCTGCGGGAAGACGATGCCATAAAATACGGGTATACAAACCGGAGCAAATGGGAACAAACTCTGCGGGCGACGCTCCCCGATCTAGGGCACAAAATGGGCATATCGTCCGAAAACTTCCGGTGGTTTGCCGCGTTTCACAAGGAGGCTGGGCACCCTCACGTGCACCTTATTTTCTGGGACAGCAGTTCTCAGCGGCAAAAAGGTCGGCTCTCTGCGGCAGAAATGAGACACGCCCGCGGATTGTTTCTGCGTGAGGTATACGGAGAAGAACGCAGGCGCCTGATGGTGGAGAAGACGGCCATTCGCAACCTGACCCGCCAAACGGTAGTCGACGAGACACAAAATCCGGCGCGGATACCAAACAAAAGCGAGAGAATAACCCTGCAAAACGACCTAGTGAAATTATCATTTGCCCTGCCACGAAAGGGCAAAGCATCGCTGGCGTTTATGCCCGCCTCAATTAAAGCCGAAACTCGCAGGATAGCCGAGTGGATTCTGCGTCGCCCGGTTTTTGCCGACCAGATGGCTCGCTACTTGGAGATAGCGGGGGAGTTAGCAGCCCATCATAGCCGCCAACCCGAGCACATAGCGGCTGCCAAACAAAACACCGCTGATGACCTGCGTGACCGAGTGGCGCAAGTGGTTTTGAAAGCCGCCGCCCAGCATCGACGGGCAGAGAGTGTTCGCACTACCGCCATTGCCGGCGCCACCTCCGTATTTTTGCAAACGGAAAACTTGCTTAGCCGCGAACGGAGGCGCCTAGAATGTGAGGGGGCCTGGCTCAACATCAGCACTCGAACCAGACGAGAGGAGGACGGCGACACGGAGGTGGACAATCAGAAGGAGGTTGAAAAAGCTTGATTGATGTTAATACCAGCGTAACGGAACCCACGAGACGGCCAGACACGGATAAAACAAAGTATATAGACCTAAAAAAGGAATTGTCAGACGTCCAGGCGTTGTTACGGGAAATGATCTCCGCTGCACCGCCGCCCAAAGAATGCGCGGAGATGTGGAAAGTCCTAGGAGAGGTTAAGGCACTCCTGCAGGCACAGGGCAGCACAGAGACCTTGTTGCGGGAGATAAACGTCGAATGGAGGGCCGTTACCAACCGCGTCATCCAGAACATAGAAGACGGGAAAAAAGAGAGGTTGGACTTCAAAACCACCTACACGGACGTTTTGGGAAAGGAAATGCACCTCCTCGCGGGAATCAGGGACACAGTCCGCCACAATGATGAGCGACTGCTACAACAGGTTGTGAATATGGCGGGACATCTCGCCGACATCCCAAATCTGAGTTGGCGGGAGAGGGCAAAGCAGTACGGGGTACAACTGGGGGTAACCGTTGTTCTGTTGGCGACCATCGTAGGCGCGTACCACGTAGTAGTATTTGTGGGCCGCCTTTTTTAGTGGCAGTCAAACTAACCACAGGAAAGGAGAAATGTTATTGAAAACAAAAACGCTCATATTGGCCCTGCTGCTTATCCTCAATCTGCTGGTTATTCCCCTGCTTCTGGAAACTCTCTACCTCGCCGGAGAGTATGGCTTTGCCCGCGCGTGGTCTGTTGTGCGGGAGAGAGCCTCTCAAAATCCCTTGTACGGCTACACCGTGCTAGTTTCGGGACGTGTTCAGGAGCCATGGTTGTGGCTACAGGTTCCGCTAGGGATCCTAACCCTGAGGATTGCCTGGACGCTGTTTCGGAAGCGCAGGACAGACGAAAACGATTCTCCAGAGGCCATTAAAAGCGTCGGGGGCGGGCAGTACGGCACCGCCAAATGGAGAACCATCAGGGACGTGGCCCGCACCCTAGACGGTCTCTCCGGGAAAACCGGCGGCTTTGTGGTCGGCGTAAAAAAGCGGCGTCTTTTTGGCGCGTTTGATGCCTGGGTAGACAAGGCGGACACTCATTGCCTAGTCATTGGCGCCACTAGGAGCGGCAAATCCCGCCGTATCATTATGCCCACCATATGGACGCTCGGGAGGGCGGGGGAGAGCATGGTGGTGACTGACCCCAAAGGCGAACTCCATTCGCGGAGCAAAACTTACTTGGAGCAACGGGGCTATCGAGTGGTGAGAATCGATCTGCGTGACCCGCATTGTGGTCTGAGGTGGAATCTGCTGCAACCCATTATAGCCGCCATGGAAAGTGGTGACGCCAGCGCCGCCGGACAGGCCGCCTGGGACGCGGCCCACACCATAACATACCAACGACCACACCAGGGCGATCCCATTTGGCCGCAAGCGCAGGAAAGCTTAACGGCAGCACTGATGCTGGCCGTTGCGGCAGAGGCGGCGGCAGGCTCAAAAAACATGGCCGAGTGCTACAATTTGCTGTTTGAGTTGGGTGGCGGCGACGGAGAAATGCTGGATGCGTTTTTAAGGAGCTTTCCGCCGGGGCATCCCGCCAGAAGTGCTTACGGGGTAGCCGGCCTGTCCTCAGAGCGTCTCCGGAGCTCTATTTTTACCGGTACAGCAGCACAACTGCGTCTGTGGGCGGATCCCGCGGTGAAGTGGTTGACTGCCGAAAATGAAACCGATGTCGGGATGGTTGGAAACGAAAAATCGGCGGTCTTCTTGGTGATTCCAGATGAGAGGGGCGTGCGAAACGTGCTGGCGTCGCTTTACATCAGCCAATGCTACCAAGCACTGGCCGATATCGGAAACCAGACGGGGGGCCGTTTGCAAAGACGAGTGAATTTCCTCCTAGATGAATTCGGCAACATCCCGGCCATCCCTGACTTCGACAAAAAGCTGACGGTATCGGCGGGCAGAAACATTCGTTTTTTGCTGGCCGTGCAGGACGTCTCCCAGATCAAAACGAGATATGGCGAGGCACATGGAACGATATTGGGAAACTGCGCAACGTGGGTTTATCTTTCGACGGCCGACCCCGAAACAGCGAAAATGCTCAGTGCCAAAACGGGCCAACACACCGTCAGAACAGAGAGCCATTCGTCCTCCACGCGCTCCTCAACCGAATCCAGCACCAGCGAAAGCATGACGGGGAGAGCTCTGCTCATGCCTGATGAGGTTCTTCGTTGGCCTAAAAACTGGGCGCTGGTGCTACAGACAGGACAGAATCCAGCGAAGCTGCGCTTGCCCGACCTCTCCCAGTGGCCGGCAGACACCGAGCTCAAGGCGAGCACCGTGGAGAGACGGACTGATACCGGAGACGCTCAGATCCCCTTGATGGGCGTCCTGTCTAAGGGGCCTACTCCGCGACACCACCACGAGGCGGGGAACTCCTACCAAACACTAGGCGAAGAGCCTGATTCAATCTCTGACGAAGACGCCGAGTCCCTAATAAATAAAAGTTCGAGTTCGAGGAGGAAAAAATAATGCCTGATTTTATTCAAGACTTTAGCCGTTTACTCACTGACGCTACTATGTGGATAATGTTTCTCATCCCCACCGCAGGAGGTGTAATGATTGGATATCATGCCCTGATGAAGGAGGTGGAGGAGGGTGATGCCCACTCGGCAGCAGGCCACAACAAGGCTATCAAAAATATCTTGGTAGGCGGCGCTATCGGAATGAGCGCGACGGCCATCGTGAGAGTGGTGCTTGCGTATTTCCAGTAGGGGATTTCCTCACCGTTTGGAACGGGAGTTTTCCAAGAAAGGGGTTTTTTAGATGCCTTTTTTTACAGAGGCTCTTTACGCCGCAATTAACGGGTTTCTCCTCGCCGCCATCAATGATGTTCTGGCGTTTTTTACGGGGACGATAGCGCGGGAACACGAAATGGCGCTACGTCTGCTCGATTCGACGTTTGTTGTGGGGGCAATCCAAGTTACACAAGCGGTGGCGGGAGCGTTGTTGGCGCTTAAAATATCGGTGGAGGTTCTCCGTAGCTACATCTTTTTTGGCACCGGAAATCCCGACGCGAACCCTGCTAAACTCGTAAAACGCGCGATGTATGCAGGGATGATGATTGCTGCGGGTCCGTGGTTGGCCCGTAGCATCTTCGGGTATGGAGCCACCCTCGCCATCGCCGTTTCACAGGTGCCCGTGGGGAGAATAGGAGACAATCCTCTGGCGACGTGGGCGTCACCTCTACAAACCGCGACTCTTGGACTGGGTTTTATTTTAGCTCTGGTGGCCATGATGGTGCTTTGGTTGCTCATCTATATCCAAACCATCATCAGGAGTGTGGAGGTCGCCTTTTTGGCGGTGGCCGGGCCCATAATGGCTGTCGGCCTCACCGGGCAGGACGAGGGGACGTGGGCGGTGTGGTGGCGCGAGCTCATTGTCGTGGCGCTCTCGCAAGCGGTACAGATGTTTATGCTCACGGGGTTTTTTGCCACACTGGGACATGCGATGGCCCACCCGGGCAGGAGCTTCAATGCCTATTCCATGCTTACGGCGATTGCCTGGCTGTGGGTAGCGCACAAATCTCCTGCGGTGCTAAAACAGTTTGCCTACCACACCGGTGCCGGTTCCCTCACAACAACGGCCGCCAGAACAGGTTCTTCTCTAATAAAAATGATAGCCCTAAAAAAGTAAACTTGGCGGACAGTAGGAAGGAGAAGTTTAGTGAAAATTTATGTATGTTCTCCCTATGGGGGCCAACAGCAAAACTACGAGATGGCGGTGGAATATTGCCGGGTAGTGGCGGCGATGGGACACATCCCATTGGCGAGTCACGTCATGCTGCACGGAATTCTAAACGACCACATCCCCGCACAACGGCAAAATGGATTGGCGGCGGGACTGGCCTTGGTAGAGATTGCCGACGAGCTGTGGATTTTCGGTCAGACCATTAGCTCGGGCATGGAGGCAGAAATTGCCTACGCACTGAGGCTGGGCATCCCGGTTAAACGGGACCCGCTACGCCAAACAACTCGGATGGCAGAAAACGATAGGAGGTAGTAAAAATGGACAAACAACGGTGGGATTCTTTTGTGTTGGAAGACTTGCTTGGACGACAACTCACCCACAACGACAATTATTTGAAATATACCCGCGCTATGCGACAGCTGCTTGAAACCGGGGAAATGGGCGAATTCCATCTGGCCGACATCCCCAAACAGCGGGAAATGTGTCTTCTCCTTTGGAGTGACGTTTCTAAAAGGATTGACTGGTCGGGACTGCTGGAACACTCTATTGATCGCCTGTTCAAAGACCTGGAGCGCGCAGATACCTTGGGCGATGAGGACACCAGAGACGTTCTCCGCAGACATCGAGGACTAGTGGTTTCGTCTGGATGGAAGAACCCCTACTCCGGTTTTCAACTCATAGACGGATCGAGAGCCTGTTTTCGGGACGGAGGCTGGATACATGAGACTCCGAGCAGGGACAACGCCAGAGACACCGGGTTGGGACGGAACTAACCTTGAGGAGAATGCGCTGGGTACGGGGTAGCGCAGTCGACGGCATACTGGTTCTATTGCTACTGGGCGCGGGCGTTATCCTTTCCCATCCGTGGATTGCGGGGGGACTTTTTGTTTTAGGGATGACTGTTTTTGTGTACCTGCCGTGGCGAAAAAAGCGAGCCGGAGAGGTTGCTCTACGCAAAAGTGGCATTGACGAGATAGATTCCCTGAGCGGCACGGACTTTGAGGCATTTCTCTTGCTGTGCTTTCGCGAACACGGGTACAAGGTGCAGCTTACCCCGAAATCGCGCGACTTTGGAGCCGACTTGATCCTGTCCAAGGGCGGGATTGACACTGTTGTACAGGCGAAACGCTGGCGGCAGACCGTAGGCATCGAGGCCGTACAAGAGGTTGTAGTGGCTAAACAGTATTATGGCGCAGGTCGGGCGATGGTTATAACCAACTCCAGGTTCACCACCGCCGCATTTAGGCTGGCACGGGCTAATGGCGTCATTCTGTGGTCACGCGAACACCTCATTTTGCAGTTCGCCGCCGTCAATGGCGCTGCCCTCATCCACATACCTCCTGTTGTTGTCTCTGCGCCGGACACCCAAAATCCCACCACCGACTGTCCTCGTTGCGGTAAAGAGATATTTGCTCGCTCTGGGCGTTTGGGAAAATTCTACGGGTGTTCCGGCTATCCTGCGTGTCGCTACACGCGGGACGCAACGTAGTTTTCAAAAACAGTACCACAAAAGAAGGAGGAAGAAAATGGACATCCTGTTAAAAGTGTCGGGGATTTTGTTGTTGGGTGTGGGCACAATTCTTGTTTTGACCATTTTTTTAGCACCGTGGGGTTTTTCCATGATGTTTGCAGGTATCTCGTTTTTTGCATATGGGACACTTTATGCTGAATTGAAGGAAATCAGCAGGAAGCTAGCGCGCATAAAAGATGTCCATTAGGGGGCTAGACCATGTACCTTGTACCTAAAAACGTAAGGGCACGTTTTGAGCTGGTGCCCGGGTTTGGGATTCCCGAGCTGGCGTTGTGCGCGGTCGGTCTTGTGGTGGGTGCGACACTTGGTTTTGTTTTTTCGTTGTTCAATGCCTCACCTCTGGTTAGAATGGTCCTGCTGGTGGTGCCGACAGGGTTTATGTTTTTCGCCACTCGTCCGGGGCTAGAGGGAGAAAGCCTTTTCGGCCTGGTGGTCTTGTATCGAAGGTGGAAAACTGGTCAACGACGGTATTTTAATGTGCCACAAGGGGGAGAGTTTTTGTGAAATTGCTAGATGTTTTGAAGAAACGCCGCAAAGATGCGCACGGCAAAGAAAACAGTGTACGGGATTGGCTCCCGATCGCAGATATTCGTCCAAGAACTATTAAAAAGAACGACGGCAGCTACGTTGCTGTCATCAGGGTAAATCCCCTAAATATGTCCTTGAAGAGTGAGAATGAAAAAAAGCGAGTGGTAACGGCATTGCATGAGGTGTTAAATGGCATCAAGGTGCCATTGCAGATTTTCACGATAGGCCGTCCGATTGACCTAGACTCTTACCTTAGGCGGCTTAACGAAAAGGCGACTGAGGAGCCCAATCCGACACGCAAGCGGCTGCTGCGGGAATACTCTAGGCACGTGGCGTCTGTGGCCGCCGGAGGGGAGACGGCCGAACGACGGTTCTACTTACTGCTCTCGGGAGAGGACGACGCTCACACCGTCGGCGCTGCTCAGGAACTGATGACCAGTCTGTCTGGAGCCGGTCTCACTTCCTCACTTTGTGAAGGGCAGGAAATTATGGAGCTACTATTTTGTTTTTTCAACCCGGACAAAGCGGCTACCGAGCGAATGGGGGGGCCGGGAACGATTCTTCCTCCTGTCTATCAGTAAGCGGAAAGGCTGCGAACGAAGAAGCTATTGAAGAATCGACGTGACAGAGACGATGCCCGTTTTCTTTTTTGATCAGTTGCCCTTGACATAAGGAAGCCCGTTGTAATGCAACACAAAATATTGTCGCTCACCGATTGCGATTAATAAATGTCCGGCACGAGAAATATTGTCGCTCACCGGCTGCGATTAATAAATGTCCGGCACGAAAATCAGGTGTTTCGCCACCGTTAACGGCGAGTTGTAATGCAACAGGGTACGATCAGAGGAAAACTGATCGTACCTTGTTGTTTTGGAGGGAAATATGGAAGATCTTAAATTCTATGAGGTTGATCATGGCTATCTTAGATACCTACAAAGGTGGGACGCGAAAGTTCCGAATATCTCTGCGACCTCTCGTAATTATATCAGCGTTAGCTGATACATCCTGGGAAGCCCCCACTTCTCAAAGTGGTGGGAGCATGTCACTTGACCATATATGTCATTAATACGTGACCTAGCTTGACAATAGGCATAAAGAACGTGATAATAGGTGTACACCTAACAAAATATTGTCGCTCACCGGCTGCGATTAATAAATGTCCGGCACGAGAAATATTGTCGCTCACCGGCTGCGACTAATAAATGTCCGGCACGAAAATGATGTAGCCCTATCTGCGAGGATAGGGCTACATTCGTTAATAGGTGGTGTTATAAATGGAATTAAAAAATGGCTATGTTTACAGAATTCGCCCCCATTCCCCCCCGCCTGTCAATGGATTAGGGAGGGATACCGGAACCGGCTATTCGGAACCGGTGAGGATATGCTCACCCATTGGTGGGACGCGAAAGTTCCGAATATCTCTGCGACCTCTCGTAATTATATCAGCGTTAGCTGATACGTCCTAGGAAGCCCCCACTTCTCAAAGTGGTGGGAGCATATCACTTGTGGTATAGTTATTAACAGAGGAAAGGCGGGTGAAGTAGTGCAAAACGAGGAGCTGAACCAGCTATATGAGAAAGCCGATCGGTATAAGGCGAAGATCGATTCCGCGCGCCCGCTGACGGAACGCGAGGCCAAGAACCTTGACGATTACTTCAAGATCGGACTGACCTTCTCCAGCAACGCCATCGAGGGCAATACGCTGACGATCAGCGAAACCAAGGTGCTACTGGAGGACGGTCTCACCGTAGGCGGAAAACCCATCCGCGATTACTACGAGGCGACTGGTCACGGCAAGGCATACGACTATATGCTTACGCTGGCGAAGTACCGCACCGCGTTGCTCACGGAAGATCAGATACAAAAACTGCACAAACTGTTCTACGCCCTGATAGATGAGGAAAACGCCGGAACATACCGGACAGAGCGCGTGTTTATCACAGGCACGGAGTATACGCCGCCGCCGCCGGCAAAGGTGCCCGCCGCCATACAGAAATTCGTGGCCGATATGAACGCGCAGCGCGGTTCGGTGCATCCCATTGAGTACGCGGCGCTGGTTCACAAGGGCCTGGTCGACGTGCATCCCTTCGTCGATGGTAACGGCAGGACGGCGCGGCTGCTCATGAACCTTGCGCTGATTCAGTCAGGATATGGCATCGCCATCATTCCACCTGTGCGACGCGGTGAGTACATCGATGCGCTACGCGCCTCGCAGCGGGCAAAGAATCCTGACAACACGCCGTTCCTCAGCCTTATCGCCGATTGCGTCATAGAAACGCAGAGGGACTACTGCCGCCTGCTGGAACTGCCCGTCCGGGACAGCGTCGCCGAGCAGTTCGATCAATCCGCCGCGAAGGCCCAAAAGGCCATAGTTATGACGAAAAGGAGCCTGTGATATGGCAATCGAACAGTATACAGAAAGCCTAACGCTTAAGGAAATGAAAATTTCTTTAGGTGATAACGGTTGGGGATATGTATTTCCGCAAGGCGATGTTGCCGCCGTTGATAAGTTAAACAATTTACTTAAAAAAGCGGGCGGCAAGCCCAAGAATTGCCACTTGGAAGATTTATTGCAGGGTGGCAATGGTAAAGCAAAGCCCGAATATATTATAACATTTAACGACGACATACATACTATTGTAGTTGTTGAGTGTAAAAACTCCGCAAAAAAACACAAGTCAGCTAACCTTGATTGCCCGAACGCCTTTGCTGTTGATGGCGTTCTTTACTATGCAAAATTTCTTAAAGAAGAATATAACGTTATCGCTGTTGCTATTAGTGGAACAACTACCGCAAATATTAAAGTCGATGCGTTTCATTGGTTGCGTGGGCAAGATGCTTATTTGCCGCTTAAAAAGGCACAAGATATTATTTTGGAGCCGAAAAACTATATTAAACTTGTAAAAGGTGAAAAACTTCAAAAAGCCTACTCACTTGATGAAATACGCAATACCGCAATAGAAATGCACGATTGTTTAAGAGAAATTAAAGTTGTTGAAGCGCATAAGCCTATCTTTATTGCGGGTATTCTTATCGCGCTTTCCGATGAAGATTTTTCAAAAAGCTATACCTATTTGCCGTCATACAAGGCGGTAATGCAAGCTATTCAAAATGCGATTGAAAACGTATTGAAAGGTAGCGGAATAAAGAGCGAAAGAACCGCTTACATTAAGCAAGTTTTCAAAACATTACAGGACAATACAAAGTTTTCTAGTATCCCTCTTATACAAAAGAAGTCTATAAATTGGTATATTGAACAGCTTGAATTGAAAATCAAGCCTATGATGGATTATGCCGATAGTACGGTTGACGCACTCGGCGTATTTTACCATGAATTCATAAAATATTCCGGCGGTGATGGTAGCGGATTAGGAATTGTTTTAACTCCGCAACACTTAACTGAATTTATGTGCGAATTGGCGAATGTCAATAAAAATAGCAGGGTTGTTGATATTTGTTGCGGGTCAGGTTCGTTCCTCGTTACAGCTATGTCAAAAATGTTCAAGATGGCTAACCCGAAAGAAGTTGAACAGATTAGACGGGATAATCTACATGGTGTTGAATTCGACGATGGTCTTTATACCCTAGCTGTCGCGAATATGATTATTCGTCAGGACGGAAAATCAAACATATATAAAGGCGACTGTTTTAACGTAGGCATTGCTAAAGAGTTACAATCAAAAAATATAAATGTTGGTTTAATGAACCCCCCGTATTCCCAAAAAGATAAAAACGAATTAGAATTTATGGAACAACTGCTTGAAATACTTACGCCCGGGGGTGTTGGTGTTGTTGTCGTTCCTATGTCCTGTGCTATCGGTACAAAATTCAAGCAAGAACGGGAGCGGCTTTTTAAGAAAAATACACTAAAAGCTGTATTTTCAATACCGGACGATGTGTTCTATCCAACGGGTACTAACCCGTGTATTATGGTTTGGGAAGCCCATACTCCGCATGACAGCAATCAAGAAACATTTTTCGGGTATTGCAAAAATGACGGTTTTGTAAAACGAAAAAAACTTGGTCGTGTTGATTATTACGGAAAATGGCAAGGGATACTTGAACAATGGTTAAATCTGTATCGTAACCGCGATGTTGTGGATGGACTTTCAGCACGAAAAGCCGTCAAGTATAGCGATGAATGGTTATGTGAAGCTTATATGAAAACAGATTACAGCAAATTGACGCAGGACGACTTCCAAAAAACGGTCAATAATTATTTGGCTTACCTTGTAAAGGCAGGTGAAGTCCATGAAAGTTAAAAACTTATTCACGCTCTTACAAGGTAACGGCCTTGAATTGATGAATATGGAATTGTCGGAAACCTCTAATATTAACTTTGTTTCTCGCACGGCACAAAATAATGGTGTAGTTGCACAAGTTGTAGCCGATACTGATATCGAGCCCTTCCCGGCAGGTTATATTACCGTTGCTTTAGGCGGTAGCGTTTTGTCTGCATTTGTTCAGAGAAAGCCCTTTTACACTGCCTTTCATGTTATGGCATTGAAACCCAATAAAGAAATGAAGCTACAAGAAAAACTGTATTATTGTATGTGCATACAGGGTAACGCCTATCGCTACAATTACGGTCGACAAGCGAATAAAACATTGAAAAACATTGAGTTGCCCGATAGCGTCCCCGAATGGGTTTATACCTTGCCTATTAAGCCAGTTAGAACAAAAGTTCAGCGAAAAGAATTATTGCTGCTGAATGTGCATGGGTGGAAAGAATTTAGAATAGGCAACTTATTTAGATTAGAGCGTTGTAAAAATAGTGTGTCTGGTGATTTGTCGGACGGCGATGACTGCTTTTATTTGGGAGCAAAAAAGAGTGAGAATGGCGTTATGCGCCGTGTAACACGCGATGAAAGCGTTGTTTCAAAAGGAAATTGTATTGTTTTTATTGGTAATGGTCAGGGTTCGGTCGGCTATACCAATTATATGAATGATGATTTTATTGGTACTGCTGATTTAACGGTTGGATACAATGAACACTTAAATAAATATAATGGTATGTTCGTTGTTACGTTGTTAGACTTAGAACGCCCTAAATATTCTTTCGGACGTAAGTGGTCGTCAAGAATGGCAAATACAATTATTAAGCTTCCTGCAAAGGGCGATTCCCCCGATTGGAATTATATGGAACAACATATTAAATCATTACCATACAGCGATAGAATATAGAGCTTGTCTGTTAGTCCCCTTTTTTTGCATAAATAATAATATCGCTTTTGTACCCCTCGACCGGGTCTACCCGCGTAATATCATAATCAACGCCCTTGAAGCGTATAGCGTGGGTGGTCGTGATATCGTCGCGCCAGTTTATGATGAATTGGACTTCCTCGACGGCGTGAATACTTGCGGCGACGTAAACCTCTTTGCCCGATAGCTCCCGGAAGTATACCCATAGCTACTGTACAAAAATATCGCAGACTGAGCTACTCAATAACTCAACTGAAAACCATGCGAAACTGATATTGTATTAAAAAGTTAACTCCAACGTTTTTGCCGTACCACTGGTTTTGTGGAAAATGCGAAACTCACTTAGGGAGCCCTCCCGATAAGACAATCGCGTTGTATGGTCTCGTGAGGCATTGAGAAATCAGTGCCTCGTTGTTTTACCTGCGACATGGTGCTGTGATGCGCAGAGAAGGGGTAGGAACTTGACCAGTAGATAGTTTGGGTCAATTTCCCCCATGGGCACGGAAAGCCGTGTCGCTGGGTTGCCCCGCAATGCCCCTCCGCCGAAACCTTAGGGAATTACATACCTCTACATCCAGAACGCCTCCTAGGGGCGTTCTGGCGTTCTATAGGGGCATACGAGCAAATTCACAAACGTTATGCCACTTCGTTCAACAGAAAGGGGAGAAAAACATGGTTCAACTAAAAAACAATACCCTACCCGACATGCTGGACATAACCTTACCACAAGCGTTGGATTTCGCGGCAAAAACCATTACATTCGGCGATCAGGTTGCGCGAGTGATGGCTATAACCGCCTATCCCCCCAAAGTGTCTGCCGCGTTTTTGGCGCGTCTGGCCAACATGCCCGGCGTGTCCCTTTCTATCCACCTCAATCCCACCGACCCCACCGACCTCGTGAAGGGCATCAACCGGGCCATCGGAGAATACTCCGGCCGGATTGAGGCAGGTGGAAACGCCCTAACCATTCAGCGGCTCGAACACCTGCTGGAAGATGCACAAGAGCTATTGCGGAAATTAGACCAAGAACAGCAGCAAGTGCTTTATGTGACCGTGATGCTGCTCCTAACGGCTCCCGATGCCAAAGACCTAGAGCGCCGCACACGCCAAATTGAGTCCATGTTGGCGGCAACGGGGATGCGAGCGCGGGGAGCTATTTTTCGCCAGGCAGAGGGTTTGCGGGCAGCAGGACCGTGGTTGACCCTCCCTGATGGGATGAAGGAATCTTTTTCGCGCAATATGCCCGCCGAAACTGCCGCGGCGATGTTTCCTTTTGCTGTCGCCGGAATTAACGACGGCAAGGGGATTTTGTTGGGCAGAGACCGGGACGGTGGCGCCGTCCTGTTGGACATTTGGAAGCGGGAGGGCGACCGCACCAACAGCAACCTGACCATACTGGCCAAACCCGGGGCAGGCAAAAGTTATGCCGCCAAAATGCTGGTGCTACGAGAGTACCTCCAGGGGAGCAGGGTTATTATTATTGACCCTGAGCGCGAATATAAGGACATGTGTCACCTCCTTGGAGGGCATTGGATTAACTGCGGCAGTCGCGGACAGATAAATCCACTGCGGGCCAGACCCGCACCTCCGGACGATTCTTCCGGCGCGATTGAACAAAGCTCCCTTGCTCTGCATATACGCACCTTGAGAACGTTTTTTAGTCTCTATCTGAAAGACCTTTCCGACCTAGAAAAAGCCGTCCTAGAGGAGGCAGTTATGGACGTCTACAACGCCGCCGGCATATTTTTGAACACCGATGTGGCAACGGTACAGTCGTGGCCAACCATAAAACATGTATATGAGCACCTTTCTGCAAAGGCACAGGGAGAGCCTCAAACCAGTCCTTTAGCGAGACTCGCCGTTCTGCTCAAGCGCGCCGCTGAGGGAACCGATGCGGGGCTATGGTCCAGCGACACCGGCGGCCCTGCGGTAGACGCAGGGATCACGGTACTAGACATTCACGATCTTAAAAACGCAGAGGATGCGGTGCGGAAGGCCCAGTATTTCAACGTACTTTCACACGCATGGGGGATAATCGAGAGAGATAGGCAGGAGAGAACCATACTGGTAGTGGACGAGGCCTGGATACTGGCCGACCCACAGACCCCACAGGCTCTCGCTTTTTTAAGAGATGCCAGCAAACGGATACGCAAATACATGGGTGCTCTCGTGGTGATAAGTCAGAATGTGGTGGACTTCTTATCTCCCGAGGTGGCTAGGCACGGACAGGCGCTGCTCGACAACCCGACCTACAAGCTCCTCTTGGCACAGGGAGAAAAAGATTTGCAGGTGTTGTCCGGCTTAATGTTGTTATCGGAGGCAGAACAGGAGTTTTTGGCGACCGCCAACAGGGGCGAAGGCCTACTTGTGGCGGGAGCGCAGAGGATTCGGGTAAAAATAGAGGCGGCGCCTTATGAGGCGCAATATCTCACGGGAGGAGGAAAGTGAACAGTGCCAGTCATCAATATATTTGGCAAAATGCTGCTAAAGGCGACAATATCTGACCCCGAGGCCACCGGTAAGGTTTTTTTAGTTATGATGGTGGTCTTGTTTTTCCCATTGCTGGTCATAATAGCGCCGTTTGTTTTGTTTTTAAGCACTCCCTTGGCGCCCCCATCGGTCACCGAGATGTATGTTCAGGGAACCCGACAGGCGATAGAGACTACGGCTGAAGGGTATGGAGGCCCGGTGGTTGTTAACTGGCACGAGGTTCTGGTAATAGATGCGGTGAGAAAAAATCAAGACTTTTCCGGCGTACAGGTACATGAGGTGAAAGACTTGGCCATGGGCTTTATCGAACAAACGGGGACCTATGATGTCTCCGAAAAGACAGGATATAAGCGCGTCTACGACCCACAGGGAAGGTTTGTGGGGCTAGAACCAGTGTACACCGTAACAACCGTCCCAATATACCGGGTAAAATCGTTTGCTGAGGTTATGGAGAGCCTAGGCTTTACCCAGGAGCAACGAGAATGGGCGCACAATATGAGGGAGGCGATGAATTAAATGACCTTTTTGTTATTGCTCAGCCCCACTGCGCCAAGCAACGTGAGGAGGCTAGTAGCCGAACGCGGGGAGGTTTTGTACGAAAACATTGGTAGATACAACGAGGATGAGGTGAAAAAAGTTTTTCAGGCCGCCGCGCGGCTTCCGGGGGACACCTTAGTACTAGACATTGACATCTCGTCGGGTAGCGGCCTCGTTCGAGCAGTACACGCCTTCCGCATCTCTCGACCCGGAACGAAAATCATTTTGCTAATAGGCGTGCGCCAGCCCGGGGATGAGACAATCTCGGCCATGGTGAGTTTAGGCGTCTACAATATTTGCGAGCCGGACAATGAGGAGCTATTTGCCAAAGACTTTGAGGACTGCCTCCGCGGGGACGGTAGATCGTATGCGCTGGCGGCGCGTTGGCACCGAGGCTTTAGGGAGGACTCGGAACAAACGCAGCGGGAAACTGTAGTGATAGAGCGGCGTCCCGTGGGACGGGTAACCGTTGCGGTGGCGGGGATGGCCCCGGGAATAGGGTGTACCCACACGGCACTGATGCTGGCGGCGTTTTTAGCTAAGAGCGGACATGCGGTGGCGCTGGTGGAAGACTCACAGCGGCCGGTGTTTAGTTCAATTGCCGGGCTGGCCACGGGAAAATGCAAAAACGAGCGCGGATTTAGGCTGTATGGAGCAGACATTTTCCCTCTGCCGGTGCGGAGCGAAAAGGAGGGGCATTTGTATGACCAACTGCTATCGCTGCTGGCTGAGTATGAGTATGTAGTGCGTGACATGGGTGTCCTAGACGCCTGCCGGCTCAGAGAACTGTATAGAGCAGGGCGAGGGATAGCGGTGACGTCCGCTTCCTCGTGGCGGGTGATGGACTTGGTGCGTCAACACAATACCTTGAACGAGGACTTTGACAAAATCGCTGTCGTTTCTGCCTTCGGAACAGATAAAGATCGGAAAATGTTTCAGGAAGTGACCGGAATAGCCCCCCTCCCACTCGCATGGTGTCCCGATCCGTCGACGCTCCCCGAGGGAGGGGAGGCGACTATAAAAACTATCTTGGGGTCGTTGTTGCCGGAGAGAAAGGCGCGGCGCGCCTTTAGGCTGTTTTAGGCCGCTAATGGGATTTTTCCGGCGGTTAGCATGGTTCGCGGCCTGCCTGAGTGTTGCGACCTAACAGGAAGCAGTGCCGTTGGCAGCATAGACATTTTCTTATATGAGCGATGTGAAGGAAGAAAGGACTTAATGTCGAAGTGTGATTGTGTTGTTTTGATGTTGGCGGCTTGGGTGGTGGCAGGCTTGGAGCAGCACAAGAAAGACTTTTCCGATGTATTTGTGTCTCACACTTTTTGGCGTTTTACTAAAAGTGGCGCACATTTTTACTGAAGTTAGTTGCTCAATATTTTTCTGGCACGTGGCTCACTATTTTCTTGACAATCGCAATGGCCCACTCGAACGGAACGGCACAATTGCTCTTTCGGGTAATAGCAGATTGCTACGAACGCCGCAGCGTCATCATCGCTACTAACCTTGGATTCAGTCGCTGGGTCAGGATACAAGCCGCGGATAAATCAAGAAAGGGGTGAATCTTTTGAAAAACATAGAAATGAATCTTAACGGAAATATTTTAACAATCACAATCGACATAACAAAAAACTTTGGACCATCGTCAACCGGCAAGACAACCATAATTGCGTCAACCGAGGGCAACGTTAGTGCCCCTGGCCATGACGAAATCAGGATTGGCGTTAATGTTTACAGAAAAAATAAAGGTTGATTTTTAGAAAGGGGAGCAGGACAATGGCTAATAACAGAAAAGAGCAGGAACGCGCGGAGCTGCACCGCACCATATGGAACATTGCCAATGATCTTAGAGGTAGCGTGGATGGCTGGGATTTCAAACAGTACGTCCTCGGCATGCTTTTTTATCGTTATATCTCGGAAAATCTGACGGACTATATAAACCGCGGCGAGCATGGGGCAGGAAACAAAGATTTTGATTATGCACTATTCACCGACAGCGAAGCGGAAGAAGCACGAATGGATCTGGTCCACACCAAGGGATTTTTCATTCTGCCCAGCGAGCTATTTGAAAATGTACGAAAGAAAGCAGCAGGAGACGAAAACCTTAACGAGACACTCGAGAAAGCGTTCCGTAACATTGAAATCTCTGCTCATGGAGCACGGAGTGAGGATAACTTCAAGGGGTTGTTTGACGATATTGATGTCAATAGCAATAAATTAGGAGGCACCGTTGCCAAGCGCAACGAAAATCTTGTAAAACTTATGACTGGCGTGGGCGAAATGAAGTTGGGCGATTACCGGGACAATGCCATTGATGCCTTTGGTGATGCCTATGAATTTCTGATGGGCATGTATGCATCTAATGCCGGTAAAAGCGGCGGTGAGTATTATACTCCTCAGGAAGTAAGCGAGCTACTTACACGGATTGCCCTTGTGGAAAAGACCGAAGTTAATAAGGTTTATGACCCGGCCTGCGGTTCCGGTTCCCTGCTCTTGAATTTTGCGAAGATTCTCGGCAAGGAAAACGTCCGGCTGGGTTTTTACGGTCAGGAAATCAACATCACTACCTACAACCTATGCCGCATCAATATGTTTCTCCATGACATCGATTACGATAAGTTCGATATCGGCCATGGGAACACCCTAACCGACCCACTGCATTGGGATGACGAGCCCTTTGAGGCCATCGTGTCTAATCCACCATACTCCATCAAGTGGGATGGTGATGCCAATCCACTTATAATCAATGATCCGAGGTTTTCTCCAGCTGGTGTGCTGGCACCAAAGTCCAAGGCGGACCTTGCTTTTGTCATGCACTCGCTTTCATGGCTGGCCACCAATGGCACAGCGGCCATCGTCTGCTTCCCCGGCGTCATGTATCGAGGCGGCGCGGAGCAGAAAATTAGAAAATACCTCATCGACAACAACTACATCGACTGCGTGATTCAGCTGCCGGACAATCTTTTCTTCGGAACGAGTATTGCCACCTGCATCATGGTGTTGAAGAAGTCCAAAACCGAGAACAGCACCCTGTTTATCGACGCTTCAAAAGAGTGCGTCAAAGTCACCAACAGCAACAAACTGACGCAGAAGAACATGGATACAATTATCGATGCCTATACGAAACGGGCTGACAGCGACCATTTTGCAATGCTGGTTCCCAATGCCGACATCGCCGCTCAGGATTACAACCTTTCCGTTTCCACCTATGTAGAGCAAAAAGATACGCGGGAAGTTATAGATATTTCTGTTCTCAATGCTGAGATTGAAGAGATTGTAGCTCGAGAACAGGTTCTTCGAGACGAGATTGCGAAGATTATTATGGAAATTGAGGTGGGAGAATGAACAAGGAACTTCAATTCTTAGTTTACCGCTCAGTTGATGAAGATGTGTCTGTCGATGCAATTGTTAAAGACGAAACGGTTTGGCTTACCCAGAAGGGCATGGCAGAACTTTTTGGCGTGCAAACGCCTGCCATCAGTAAGCATTTGAAAAATATATTTGAAGAGGGTGAGCTAAATGAAGCAGTGGTTATTTCCAAAATGGAAAGAACCACTATGCACGGTGCAATACCCGAAAAAACGCAAACGAAAGAAACAAATTACTATAATCTTGATGCCATTATCTCAGTTGGTTACCGTGTAAATTCAAGACGAGCTACAAATTTTCGAATTTGGGCGACAGGCATCTTAAAAGAATATATGACCAAAGGCTTTGCCATGGATGATGAACGTCTAAAGCAAAGCAAAACAACATTTGGAAAAGATTATTTCAAAGAAATATTAGAACGCGTTAGATCGATTCGTGCCAGCGAGCGTCGAATGTGGCAGCAGATTACAGATATTTTCGCTGAGTGCAGTATCGACTATGACAGTGATTCTGAAGTGACACATGAGTTTTATGCCATGGTGCAGAACAAATTTCATTACGCCATTACGGGTCAAACAGCAGCAGAAATCGTCTTTTCAAAAGCCGACCATCAAAAGGAGAATATGGGGCTTACAACATGGAAGAATGCACCAGAAGGTCGTATTTTAAAGTCAGATGTATCAGTTGCCAAAAATTATTTAAGCGAACAAGAAATCAAACGACTTGAAAGAACTGTTATTGGTTTTTTTGATTATATTGAAGACCTTATAGATCGCGAGAACACTTTTACTATGGAAGAGTTTTCAGCAAGTATTAATGAGTTCTTAACCTTTAGAAAGTATAAAATACTGCCTGACAAAGGTAAAGTTTCAAAGCAAAGGGCATTGGACAAAGCCGGCTCCGAGTACGATGAATTCAATAAAACCCAGAAAATAACATCGGATTTTGACCGTGAAGTGAAAAAACTGATGGGCAGAGGAGGCAAAGCAGATGAGTAAACTAGATGAATTGATTGCGGAGCTTTGCCCGGAGGGGGTGGAAATCAAGAATCTTTCACAGGTTCTTACTATAAAAAACGGCAAAGACTACAAAGGCTTTGCCAAAGGTGACATCCCAGTTTACGGTACGGGTGGCATTATGACTTACATTGACCATGCTGCTTATGAAAAACCATCGATCCTAATTCCACGCAAAGGATCTCTCGATAAACTGTATTATGTCGATGTTCCATTTTGGACAGTGGATACATTATTCTATACGGAGATTAGAACTGAAGTGATAGTACCAAAATATGTATATTACTATCTGCAAACACAACATATAGAAAAGCTGAATACAGCAGGTGGTGTGCCAAGTCTGACCCAGACAGTTCTAAACACAATAAAAATCCCTCTCCCCCCGCTACCTGTGCAGCAGGAACTTGTCCGCATACTTGACAATTTCACGGAGCTTACAGCGGAGCTTACAGCGGAGCTTACAGCGGAGCTTACAGCGGAGCTTACAGCGGAGCTTACAGCGCGGAAGAAACAATACGAGTATTATCGAAACCAACTGCTGACCCTCGGTGAGGATGTGCCGATGGTGGCTCTTGGAGATGTAGCGCAATATTCCAACGCAAGAATCAGCGCAACTGATTTGAATGCGGATAATTATGTGGGTGTCGATAACTTACTACCAGACAAACGTGGTAAAACCGAATCTAGCTATGTTCCTGAGAATGGGATGTGTACAAGATACCAAGAGGGAGACATTCTCATTGGCAATATACGTCCTTATTTAAAGAAAATATGGCAGGCATCAAATACAGGCGGAACAAACGGGGACGTACTGGTTATTCACATAACTGATAATGGCATTCTTTCAGAGTATCTTCATCAGTTGCTTTCCTCTGATTTATTTTTTGCCTACGATATGCAATATGCAAAAGGAGCAAAAATGCCTCGTGGAAGCAAGGAGGCTGTAATAAAGTATAAAATCCCTATCCCACCCCTCGAAGAACAAGCCCGCATCGTCGCCATCCTCGATAAATTCGATGCGCTCACTAACGACATCACCAGCGGTCTGCCCGCCGAAATCGCGGCAAGGCGAAAACAATACGAGTATTATCGCGACAAATTATTAACCTTTAAGGAGGCGAGCGCATGAGCCTATATAACATCGTTGTTTCATCAAACGAAAGCACTGTAGTTGCTGAATATGAGGCAGAGCGTTCTCACTCGGGTTCTTATCAAGGCGAGGCAGACCTTGAACGCGAATTCATTCGTCTGCTAGAGACTCAGGGGTATGAATACCTGAGCATACACGGTGAAGCCGCGCTGGTTGCCAATCTGAGAAAGCAGCTCGAATTACTGAACAGTTATACTTTCTCAGATGCGGAGTGGAATAGGTTGTTCTCGGAGTGCATCGCCGGCAGCAACGAGGGCATCGTTGAAAAGACGAGGAAGATTCAGACCAACCACGTGCAGATTTTGCGCAGGGAAGATGGCTCAACCAAAAACATCTACCTCATCGACAAGAAAAACATTCACAACAACCGCCTGCAGGTCATTAACCAGTACGCGGAATCCGAGGGCGCGCGTGACACACGGTATGATGTGACCATTCTTGTAAACGGTCTGCCTCTGGTGCATACCGAGCTGAAACGCCGGGGCGTCGCTATCCGGGAGGCCTTCAACCAAATCAAACGCTATCAGCGGGACAGCTTCTGGGCGGCAAGCGGCCTATTTGAGTATGTACAAATCTTCATCATCTCCAACGGCACCCACACCAAGTACTACTCCAACACCACGCGCTCCAACCATATCAAAGAATCCGGTGAGGGAGAACGCAGTAAAAGCAAAAAAACCAGCAACAGTTTTGAATTCACCTCCTACTGGGCAGACGGGAACAACAAGGCTATTGCCGACTTGGTGGACTTCACCAAGACCTTTATGGCCAAACATACACTGCTGAACGTGCTTACAAAATACTGCGTGTTCACTGCAGAGGATTCGCTGCTGGTCATGCGTCCCTATCAGATCGCGGCAACGGAGCGCATCCTCTCCCGCATCGAAATATCGAGTAATTACAAGAAAACCGGCACCCTTGATGCAGGGGGGTATATCTGGCACACCACCGGCAGCGGCAAAACCCTGACTTCCTTCAAGACAGCTCAAGCGGCATCAGCCCTGCCGTACATCGACAAGGTGCTGTTTGTGGTAGACCGGAAAGACCTTGACTACCAGACCATGAAAGAATACGACCGCTTTCAGAAGGGAGCCGCCAACAGCAACACATCCACAAGAATACTGCAAAAGCAGCTTGAGGATTCTACCTCGCATATTATCATCACTACCATCCAGAAGCTGGACCTGTTCGTTACAAAGAACAAAGGGCATGAGGTGTTCAAAAAGCACGTTGTCATTATTTTTGACGAATGCCACCGCTCCCAGTTTGGCGGTATGCACAGCGAAATCGTGAAGGCATTCAAGCAGTACCACCTGTTCGGGTTTACGGGGACGCCCATCTTTGCGGTCAATGCCGGAAGTGGTGGTAATCCACTGATGAGAACCACGCCACAAGCCCTTGGCGAGAAGCTGCACACCTATACCATTGTGAATGCCATTAACGACGGTAATGTCCTGCCTTTCCGTGTTGATTACATCAACACCGTGAAGATGAAAAACGATGTGTTAGACAAAAACGTATCGGCCATTGATACCGAAAAAGCTATGGCTGACCCTCGCCGCATTCGTGAGGTTGTCGGCTATATTCTTGACCACTTTGACCAGAAAACCAAGCGCAACAGCTCCTATTCCCTGCAAGGGCAACGTGTGTACGGCTTTAACTCTATTCTGGCGGTCAGCTCAATTCCAGCCGCCAAGAAATATTATACCGAGTTAAAAAACCAGCTGGCTGAGCGCGGCCGTAAGCTCAGCGTTGCCGCCATCTTCAGCTACAGCGCAAACGAAGTCGACCCGGAGGATGTATTCACGGACGAGGGCTTTGATACCGGCAGCCTGGATCAATCCTCCCGCGACTTCCTGGAATCTGCCATCGCGGACTACAACGCGGATTTCAACGTGAATTATGACACCTCTTCGGAGAAGTTCCAGAATTACTACAAAGACCTTTCCCTGCGTATGAAAAACCGCGAGGTTGACCTGTTGGTTGTTGTCAATATGTTCCTGACTGGCTTTGATGCCACGACTCTCAACACGTTGTGGGTAGACAAGAACCTGAAGCAGCATGGGCTGATTCAGGCTTTCTCCCGCACTAACCGTATTCTGAATTCCGTCAAGACCTACGGCAATATCGTCTGCTTCAGAGATTTGCAAGAGGAAACGGATGAAGCCATCGCCCTTTTTGGTGATAAGGATGCCGGAAGCATTGTCCTCCTCAAAAACTACGAGGCATACTATTACGGGTATGATGAGAACGGTAAGCATCAGCCGGGCTATGCCGAGCTTATTGATGAGATAAGGGAAACGTTCCCGCTGGGACAGGCGGTAATCGGAGAACAGAACCAGAAGGACTTTATCCGGCTCTTCGGCGCTATCCTGCGTCTCAAAAATATCCTGACTGCCTTTGACAATTTTCCTGGCAATGAAATCCTGTCCAGCCGTGATTTTCAGGACTATCAGAGCGTCTATATCGACCTGTATCATGAGTTCACAAAGGATAAGAACGCAGAGAAGGAAAAAATCAATGACGACATCGTCTTTGAAATCGAGCTGATTCGGCAGATTGAAATCAATATCGACTACATCCTCATGCTCGTGGTGAAGTTCCATGAATCAAACCGTGAAGACAAGAGCATCTTGGTTTCGATCGACAAGGCCATAGGCGCAAGCATCCATCTGCGCAGCAAGAAGGCACTGATTGAACACTTCATAGAGACCGTCAATGCTTCCACCAAGGTGGACGAGGACTGGAAAAGGTTTGTCCATGAACAGAAGGAAACCGATCTTGCGGCGCTAATTAGCGAAGAAACTCTCAAGCGGGAGGAAACAAAGAAATTCATCAGCAACTCGTTCCGAGATGGAGCGCTGAGGACCACCGGCACAGACATCGACAAAATCATGCCGCCGGTTTCACGCTTCGGCGGCGGCAGAATGGCGAAGAAGCGGATCGTTATTGATAAGCTGAGGCAGTTCTTTGAGAAGTATTTTGGGTTGGTGTAATTGGGAGTATAATTAACATGCGTATTTGATTGCTTTATGGAAAGGGCGGCTATGGCCGTTTAGTTTCTGCGTTTTGCCTACAAGGTCAACATGCACCGTCGTTTTGTCTGTAACCGCCTTCCATCCAGAGAAAGGAGCGTTTCTAGCCAATGAGTGAAGAGGCAAAAGTACAAATAAACTTTATGCCGTACCTAGTGGAGGCACTGGCCACAAACAGGGCTCTCCATCGTGAAATCGACAGACTTTACAAAAAGGATAAACTCAGGTACTACGAGCTGGCAAAAAACAGCCCGTGGTACAATCACCCATTCATCACTACGGCGAGCCTGAAAACGGAGATATACGCCCGCCGTTCGCTAGGCTTGCTTGAGGGTTTAGAAGCAGGCGAGGTAATCTCTCTGTTACGAAAGGGCTGGCCACGAGTCTATAACGTTGTCTCTATAGCCCCTTCTGTCAGTGCCGGAATGATCTCGCAAGTATTAACCAAGGCGCAATTTCAGACGTTGAGTGACGATGCGGTAAATGGTCACGGCACAGTGATACTTTGCCTTGGACAACTTATGGGCAAGCCCATCGCTCGTGATCAAGCCACTTCGGAATCGGCCCAGATGTGGCAGGATAGACTACAACATGCTGCAGGTGGCATGAGTAGGTTTAGCTACGCAACTCTTTCGCCAGACGAAAGAGGACAGGCTCGTCGGCTACGCAAAGAATTATTATCCGAGGCCAATATAACCGTAAATGACGGGTATGTACTCCTCAATAATACGGAGCATCCTGTAGCTAAAAGGTGGAGAGATGCGTTAGAATTCATTTTTGATACTGAAAATGTGACAGCGTCTACCCTTGATGACGCTTTATTGACTAGTGATAACTTCGATGAAATCACGTCTGTTTACAACATGTGTTTTCCCGATAAAACGCAAGCTATGGAGTTCTTTGTGTCGGGCATCTTTGTTAAGCGCCTGATCCGCGCCTACGGTGTAGTAAAACAGCAGTTTTGGGCCAACACTGCGGAGACGGTCTTCCCTGAGCTCGATAGCCTGCAACGCCAAGTGACGACTGCCACAGCAGAGCGCGATCAGCTCCAACAGGCCAACCGAGAACTAGCAGACCAAGTGCATCACCTCACACGCAAGGTAGTCTCTGAATATACCCGCGCAACTGCCGAGAAGCAGAATGAAATCCGACAGCTTACGGATAGGGTGAAAGATATAGAGGAACAATCTGATGCCGATCGCCGCGAGCTGGTGGCCCTACGGGATCTCTTTTTTGGCCTCTCTACGGGTGCTGACGCACCTAATGACAGTGAATCCGTCCGCCTTGCGGAGTTGGGCAATGTTCGCGGTCTCATCGCCGGCGGCCATGAGCGGTGGCAACAACGCATGAAAACTCTACTGCCGAATTTTTCTTTTCTCCATACGGATGTTCTGAACTTCGACCCGAGTCTATTCCGTAGCGTCAATATAGTCTTTATACATTCGGGATATATCTCCCATACGTTTTACAATAAAGTGATAGCGGCTATTCGTTCTTGCCCGCACATAGACTTACATTATCTACACTCCACCAACCCTGATGTTTCTCTGCGGGAGATAGTAGCAGCCTTGACAAAAGAGCGGTCATAGACCCCACGGCTAAAGCCGGGGGCTTGCAAGGCCCGCTATGACCAGCCTAAGTCTTAACCTGCCGACAGGGCTGGGCAAGCCTACGTTATCTTAGCCATGACACCCTGGGGTACTTCGGATCAGGGAGGGATACCGGAACCGGCGCAACCGCAAGACTAGGTACCGCGAGAAACGGTTGACAATCGCACAAAGCCAAAAGGCTGGCTGCCGCCGTCGCTCCAAGCCAGGGTTGATCAGGCCAGTGAACGAATAAATATTAGATTTCATCGGTGAGTTTAAAGGTGGGCCTTTCAGTTCCCCGATGATAAAATATCCGTAGCCAGACGCACGTCGGAAACCTCGTTATCGGTGACTATTGCCGTACTAATGAGCTTA
>Ga0207951_100307_pt1 | contig 26825 bp, 19 predicted proteins | sample Subbio12Aug_8Bad_FD_184830 | JGI IMG/M metagenome (GOLD analysis project Ga0207951, IMG submission 184830) | Serpentinite rock and fluid subsurface biosphere microbial communities from McLaughlin Reserve, California, USA - CR12Aug_8Bad (SPAdes) | ecosystem: Environmental > Terrestrial > Deep... | reverse complement strand
CAGCCAACGCCGTGTTCAAAGCCTGAACCGCTTGCCCAATTTCCGGCCGCAATGACCACACGGCTTTCAGCTCTTGCTGAACACCGGCCATACCTGCCCCGACAGTAACAGCGTCCGTGCGGATATGTCCCATGAACCCTCTCCTAGTCTGACATCACGAGCACCGACGATAATTTGTTAGCTTGCCACAAACAAGCGTTCATCACATCTTTCATAAGTCGCATATAACGCGACATGTTTACGGCCATGGTTTCTCGGTTTGATTATCGGCCCGAAAGACCGGTTATGGTCTGGCTTTTCCGGGCAATGTTCCCATCTGCTTGGCGATGATGCTGAGCATCACCTCGTCAGCACCCGCACCAATCGAAATCAGGCGGAAATCGCGATACGCCCGGCTGATCGGACTCTCGTTCATGAAGCCCATACCGCCCCAATATTGCAGGCAGCTGTCCGCCACTGTCCGTGCCAGACGGCCGACCTTCAGCTTTGCCATTGACGCAAGCAGGGTGACGTCACCACCCGCCAGATGTTCTTCGACCGCCCGATAGACCAGCGCGCGCAGCGCCTCGATCTCCGTCTGCAGCTCGGCCAGCCGAAAATGCACCGTCTGATTGTCCAGGATCGGCTTTCCGAAGGCGATGCGTTGCCTGGTATATTCGATGGTCTGCCTGATCTGCCGCTCCATCGGCAAGAGCGCCGACGCCGCCGACCACAGCCGTTCCTGCTGGAATTGCTGCATCTGATACTGGAAGCCCTGCCCTTCCTGTCCGATGCAGTGACGACGCGGAACACGAACATCCTCGAACGTGACCGCGGCGGTATCCGACGATCGCATGCCAAGCTTGTCGAGCGGGGAAGATACCGTGATGCCGGGCGTATCCATAGGCACGACGATGAGCGACTTGTTGAAATGTGCCGGTCCCTCGCCCGTGATCGCGAGCAGGCACATCCAGTCGGCCTGCGTGGAGTTCGTTATCCACATCTTGCCGCCATCGATGACGTAATCGCCGCCGTCATGGCGTGCCGTCGTTCGTATCGATGCGACATCGGATCCGCCGCCCTCCTCCGACACGCCAAGACATGCCACCACCTCCCCCGCGATCGAGGGCGCCAGAAACTCGCGACGCAGTTCGTCGGATCCGAAACGCGCAAGCGCGGGCGTGGCCATGTCAGTATGCACGCCGATCGCCATCGGCACTGCCGAACAATCCACATGACCGAGCGCTTCGGCCATCACGATCGCGAAACTCAAGTCAAGCCCGCCCCCGCCAAATTCTACCGGCTTATCGATCCCGAGAAAGCCGAGCTGGCCAAGTTTGCGGAACAGCGCATGCGCTGGAAAGATACCGTCCCGTTCCCACGCATCGACATGAGGATTGATTTCAGCGTCGATGAAACGAACCAGCTGATCGTAGATCGCTTCATGTTCTGCGGTCCGGCGCAGCGTGACTTGCTCGTCCCTAAAATTCTCCATCCTTCGCGCTGCATCAAGCATATTCAAATCCAATGCCAACTGTGGATAATTTCAAGACATCCATCGTTCGAAAAAGAATACTTCTATGAACAGGTTTCCAGATAAGTAATTGCGATCACCTTAATAGGTCGCAAAAAGAAAGATTGCTCAGTCTAAAAAGACAGCCTTCGTATGCATGGGATCAAGATATTCCTTCACTTCAATCATTTTGCCCTTTCGGATGCGAAACAGGAAATGATAGTCATTGTTATAAATACGCCCGTTGGAAGCTTCACCATAGGATTCCACCTCGGCGGCGACACGCTCACCTTCCGCGGTCATTGCACGGAGCCGCATTTCCATGCCGTTGGGCATCGGCTGGACAATCGCTCCTAAAATTTCCCGCATCTCCCCCTTCGACTTAACCCCGGCAAGCGGAAATAACTCTGCTTTGCCGCCAATCCACCAAGTGCAATCGTCGTCCATCATATCGAGTACGCCGGGCACATCATTACAACCGAACCGCTTAAGAAATTCTGTTACTAATTCCTTGTTCTTCTTTTCGATTGACATTTTCCTGCCTTCAATTAGTTCCTATAAGATACTATATCGAGTTCGGCCAAAAACACCTCGGATCACGCGATCTCGACCCATTCCTGCTGATAACCACCCGCATGTAGATCATACAATCACGCTACGAATGCGGCTTCTTCCCTATGATTTCGAATTTTTCTTTCTCGGAAGCATGGAAAGTTCAGAAATAAGCGCAGGAACAAAAAGCTCGTTATTTTTATTCAGGAGCCAATTGTTGATAGCTCTCTTCGTCATCCAAAGCGTCTCTGGTCGCAATGCCACAAGTTTTCTGGCATACTCCAAGGCGCGTTCAAGCGAGTTTCCAGATGACACTACTTCCGTGACCAAACCTATATTGGCAGCGGTCGTCGCGTCAATTGGATCCCCGGTCATGATCCATCTTTTAGCGTGCATAAGACCTGTGGTCATCGGCCATATAAACGGACCCGTTGCCGAAGAAACTCCTGACGTTACGTGCATGTCACGTAACTCCGCATGTTCCTCAGCAATCACGAAGTCTGTCAGCAACGCCCAGGTCATCGGCTTACCCATCGCACTGCCATTTAGAGCGGTCAATATTGGCTTACGGACTTCAAGTATCTCTCGAACCCAGTCATTGTCCCACTGAGCATCATTTCTAATATAGTCGAGGTCATCTTCATCCCAACCAACGTCAATCTGCTGAACTGACCCCCAATTATCGGTAAGCGGCCCAGCAGAGAACCATTCATTTCCAGCACCCGTCAGGACGATAGCCAAGATATCTTTATCTTTGTCGGCTTCCCGAATAAAACGCCGAAATTCCGGTACCTCCTCAAAATGTCTAAAGCGATTTTCCGCCTCTGGACGGTTCAAAGTCAAAATCGCAATCGAGTCCACCATCCGAATATCGAGATATTCGGGGAAATCCTCATTTCTTAGCATTTCTATACTCCGTTTTTGGCTGATTGGGTATGGTACTCATGCTCAAGGGAGAAAGACACCGTCCGGGTGTTTTAACCATTCGTCGAAAATAGGTATGGCGCATGCTGACATCGCCCCTGGATCGGCGACAATATGCTGTGTGGCGACCGCCATATCTCGGGTGCATCTCCCGAGCACACTAGGATGACGAATGATGCCGGTCCCCGACCAGCGATGGCAGAACTTAACGACCCCGTCGATTATATCGTGAAGCCAGATAGTGGTCTGACGAAGGCGCGCCGCATCGCCATGAGTTATATAGCCTAGCCTTTCGGCATTTGCTTCGGCGTGTCGAAAGGTGTCGTAAAAGACGCCCCGCGCCGCACGAAGCAAGATCTCGTTCCTCGCAAAGTCGTCGCAAAAAACAGCGTTCTCAGCGACGGTTTCATTTGCGCCTATGCGGACTTTCGAATTCGCGATCCGAACCACCTCCTCCATGGCACGCCGACCGATACCAATAATAACTGCGCAATGACCTGAGAGACCAACCCCGAACATGCCGAGCTTTTGATAAGCTGTCCCGCGCATAGCCCGCGACGAGCTGGCGAACGAAAGCATCGCACCGTCACTCGTCATCGCGTCCGGGACGTACTTATCGACAATCTCATAGTCGTAACTGCCGGTACCGTTAAGGCCCATCACATTCCAATTGCCCTTCATGGTCGCTTCGACCTTAGGAACGAAGAATATGATTGTCCCAGAGCTCGATTCACTCCCGTCGATGCCGTCGGTGACTACGGCACCGCCACCTATCCAATTCGCGTAAGTTGATCCGCTAGCGAAGGAATATCGCCCCGTAACTCGATAGCCGCCATCGACGCGGACCGCTTTGCCCACGGGCGGGAGCTGCCCTGCCAAGACCGGCCTGGGATCGGCTTTGAAAAGCGCGTCTACCATGGCTGCGCTACAATTTGCCTGAACACTGCCCGCCATGGTGACGTTCACCATATACGCCCAGCCTGTAGAACCATCGGCGCGTGCCATTTCTTCGATGGACTCAGCTACCGTCGCAAAATCGGCTCCGCTTCCGCCAACTTCCATGGGAAGCATGATGCCATACAGCCCGGCCGAATTTGTCGCATCGAACACAGGGCGGGAAACGCTGGCCTCAATTTCCATTTGATCGGCCTGTGCGCTGGCGAGTTCAGCAACAGCTTTCGTCTTGGTCATGATTTCCGAAGCGAGCAAAACTCCGTCGCTTGCCGTGCGTCCTCTCGCCCGCGTTGCCGTCATTTCCACGACACCCTCCTCTCCAGAACCGCGCCACCGCACAGCTTGACAGCTGCGGGTCGTTTTCGTTGACCAGCATTAACAGCCGCATTCCAACGGTCAAGTTTATTTGCTTGTCGCAAATAACTCAAACCAGTCCACGGCCTACGATTTTCACGCTTTTCAAACCATTGACAAGTTCAAAATTGAATTTAGTTTGTTTCAAACAAATATGACGCGCTGGCGTCCGACATCTGGGGAGAGATTTATGAAAGGTCATCGACGCGCCGCCGCTTCGTCCAGTTACGTAGCTTTGTCTCTGCTGCTCGCCACGTCGGCTCTTGCACAAGATCGAGGTCCCCCTGCCCCACATGAGGCGAGTGATAACTCGGATATCATCGTCACGGCGAACAGGCGCGAAGAACGCCTTCTGGATGTTCCGATTTCGGTTTCTTCGGTTGACTCTCGGACGCTCGATCTCACTAATAGCAGCGCGGCCTCGAACGTGCTCGCGTCGCTGCCTAGCGTCTCTCTATCCGTCGATTCCGGTGCGTTGCTAGTCAGCGTGCGTGGCATCGGCTTGATTAGCAACAGCGGCATCGGTGAGCCAAACGTCGCACAATATGTAGATGGGGTCTATCAACCTCGCGCGACTTCGCTCAATCTGGCTTTCGAAGATTTGAATCGTGTCGAGCTCCTGCGTGGACCGCAGGGTACCCTCTACGGTCGAAACGCGACGGGCGGCGCAATTAACTTTATTCCCAACCGTCCGACCGATGCATTTGAAGGGGAAATGGAAGTCGGGCTTGGCGGTTACGGCGAGAAAAATGGCCGAGCGATGATATCCGGACCGTTAGCGGAGGACGTCGCGGCCAGGTTTTCCGGGTTCTACAGCGATTATCATGGCTATGCCATCAATCTGCTGAACAATAAGAGATATGGCGGTGACGAGTCCATCGGTGGTCGGGCTCAGCTCGCTCTCACGCCCTCGTCTGACTTTCGCTTGAACGCGACCGTCTCCTACGTCCACGTAGCTGGTGACGCAGCCGGCGTGAATACCTTCATTCGCAATGGCGCCGGCAATCATGTGGTGGATTCGGGACCGGGCATCAATCCTTACGCTAACCTGTCGCCTCTGCCTTTTGGAACGGGCCAGGTTTCTCGCAAGGCATTTCGCGAGTATTTTCGTGGAGACCGCATTTCTAAAAACAAGCAATTGGTTGCAGCGCTCACCGCCGAGCTTGATATTGCCTCCAATGCGACACTGAAGAGCATTTCGGGATATTCGAAGAACGATCAACGATTCGGCTTGGATCTCGGTGGTGGCGCATTCTTCAGCCCAATTCGCGTGGTTCCCTACAGCAGCGATCAAAATTCGAAGTCAATCAGCCAGGAACTGACTCTCCAGTCTAAATTTTGGGACGATCGAGTGGACCTGTTGATGGGAGCGTATTATTTCCGCGAGGATTATAACGGTGCTGTGCAGTTCAATTTCTTCGGATTCGGCGGCATCGATGCTGATCCGACTATGCCGATCGCCATATTCGATCAGCGGACCAATTCAAAGGCGCTATTCTTTGACGCGACGGTCAGACTTGTGGACCGTCTCCGCGTCCTTCTCGGTGCGCGGCAAACTTGGGACGATGTGAAGGCAAAAAACATAGCGGGCTCGTCCGGCCCTTGCGCCAATCCTAATTTGAAACTGAGATTCAAGGACTTTTCGCCCAAACTAGGCCTGCAGTACGACGTGGTAGATGACGCCATGGTTTACGCGCAATACCAACAAGGGTTCAAGGCAGGAGGCTTCAACGCATCGGCTTGTAACAATATCTTCGATCCGGAAAGTTTGACCTCATACGAAGCAGGTCTCAAGTTTACAGCACTGAACAAGGCGCTCACGGTTGCGACGTCGGTTTTCTATTATGATTATACAAATCAACAGGTTCAGCAGATTTTCAATAGCATTGAAGTCCAAACTACCAATGCTGGAGCCAGCAAAATCAAAGGTGGTGAAATCGAGGTGACAGCGCGGCCGCTTGCTGGCCTTCAGCTTGAAGCCCGTGCATCCATACTTGATGGTAAATATGATAAGTTCACAACGGCAGATCCCCTCGGCTTGCAGCCCGGGCTGCTCGACTTGAAAGGGAATCGCTTGGTGCGGGCTCCGAAGCTCAATGCTGCCATCGCCGGGCAGCAGAAGATTCGATTGAGCCCTTCCATTTCCGCAACGCTCCGCGCAGAGTATCAATATCAATCGAAGGTATACTTCAGCGCGCTTAACCGTCCGGCCGAGAGTCAGAGTGGCTATGGCCTCGTCAACCTATACGCGACACTCGATCTACCGAGCGAATTTCGAGTGAAGGCTTTCGTCCGAAATCTTTCAGATAAGCGCTACTATAATGGCGCTGCGCTCCAGCCGGTTTTCGCCAGCGATCCAACGCAAGTAAACAATCTTCCGCTAGTGGTAGGATTTGGTGCGCCCAGGACATGGGGCCTCGGCATCGCCAAGCGTTTTTGATGACCGCAGCCGCCGCGACTGGAGAACGTTATGGTAGCGATATCAACACAGTTACATCAAATCTCCGGAATTGGGGTCGCTTGCAACAGGATTCTCAACGGAAGACATGCTCGCATCCCACAAGACGCTCAAGTTGTAGCTTGCGACAATCATTGGACTATATCGGAGGATATCTTTTTTCGGGAAGCCCCCGCACAACTCCGAGACGAAATGCCCAGAATCTGGTGGGATGATGATGCTCAAATTTTTAATATCGGCCCGAAATTCAATGGATTGTACGGTGGTGAACTAGCGCCGCTCATTAAAAGCATAGAGGATCGCTCTGGCTCTAGATGCCTCCGGGACAGGCTGGTGGATCTCGACGATGAAGGCGTGAGTATGGAAATCGTATTCCCGCAGAGTTTGCAATTCTATTTTAACTACCCCAATTTCGAGGCTAGAGAGTGGGTTTTCAGAGTCTATAACGAGTATATAGCGAATATCAGCAATCAGTCTGGCGGACGGTTCTTTGGGGTCGGAATTCCAAACTATTGGGATCAGACCAAAACGCGATCCTCGCTGCGTCAGATCGTCGATCTCGGTCTAAAAACGTACCAAATTCCGATCAATCCGGGCATTGGCTCTGACGGCGTGAAAATAGATTACGCCGGCGAAAACATGGATCTTTTTTGGGATGCGGTTGCTGAAGTCGGCCTTCCGGTCTGCTTTCATATCGGTGAAGCTCAGGGCTATGGGGGTCGAGGGGGCACCGCGATCACTGCATTTCAAAACTTTGGCCCGTTTCGCAAGACGATGGGTGAACTAATTTTCGGAGGGATCCTGGACCGCCATCCCTCACTTCAAATCAACTTCGTAGAAGCTAACGTCGCGTGGGTTCCAGCTGCTTTGCAGGATGCGGAGCTAATCATCGACACGTTTGATACCTTGCTCAAGCCTCGTCCGGAACAGCGGCCCACTGATTACTGGAGACGCAATCTGCACGCGACCTTCCAATATGACAAGGTAGGCATGAGACTGATCGATATGATTGGTCCGGATCGGATAATGTGGGGTCACGACTACCCTCACAATGAAGGGACGTTAGGCTTTACGGCAGATGCGCTAAATCTGGTGCGAGACAGTGTGCCCGATGCTGATGCGCGCAAGATGCTTGGAGAGAATGCGATCTCCCTTTTCGATCTGCCGCGATGCCGGCAGGAATGATAATACACTTGCCTTTGATGTTCGCGAGAGAGTTAAAAGCCCTGCTGGTGTTTGGTATTCCGTTGGACCCATCGAATTATAGGGGCTAGGTCGATTTCATTGGAGTATATCAATATCATTTTCACAAAATAGCTTGGTAGCAAGGTAGATGGCATCTTGATTTCTGCATCAACTCGGCGCGTTGGACAACGCCAGAAATTAACTCAGGCGGAGCGCGCGTCTCTTTCTCTGAGCCGTATGCTTGATGCCGCCGCGGAACTTATCATTGAAAAAGGAACTCATAGCACCACTCTAAAGGAAATCAGTGAACGAGCAGGATACAGCCGTGCAATGGCGGGGGCCCGCTTTGGTTCGAAAGAAGCGGTCTTTGCTGAGCTGATAGATGTATTTAGTCAGCAGTGGAAGTTGAAGCTGCGAGATTTCGTTGGAGAGAATACTGGCCTACAAGCATTTTCTTGTGCAATAGATTGCGTAATCTATTTCATGGAAGAGAATACCTCGAATTTCCGTGCAATGTATGTCCTGTTTTTCGAATCGATTGGCACCAGCGAGGTCATGCGGCGTAGGCTGGCTGACCAGCACGCAGTTTACCGACATGACACAGAAAAGTGGATACGGCAGGCCATTGATCAGCACCTAGTCAGACCGGACATAGTCGCCCCCGATATCGCTTTTGAATATATGGCATTCTATTTTGGCACAATCTACCAATGGTTAGCTAATCCTGAAAAGATTAATTATAGGGTGGCATTGCATCGTTTTAGAACAAAGCTTTTTTCTCAAATAAAATCATAAATTCTGCAAGGTTTTCTGTTTTTAATATCGTCGAAATATTTGAAACATTAGACGAAATTCATCCCTGATAAATTGACAAGCGCCGCTATCGCCGTCGCAACCGCATCGAGATCATGTTCGGCCGTTTGAAGGATTGGCGGCCGGTCACCACGCGCTACGATCGATGCCCGACCGCCTTCTTCTCCGCCATCGCGCTCGCGGCCACCGTCATCTTCTGGCTATGACCAATGAGGCCTGACCCTAGGGTCACGACCCATTGATATTAGGGCCGCGATCTGCTTCAGACTTACCTAACCGGGACAGCACCCAAGCTTTCCCACCAGGCGAATCTGTCGAATAAAGTAGCGATCCAGCACTTCAATAGCCAAAATCCTCTCGTGCGGATAACCTGGCTGCCACCCCACTTTGTCGCGTCTATAAAAGTCAATGAACTCCTGACGAACGGCGGCATCCGACGGAAATTCCATGAGAAACTGCCCCAGAATCGGGCGACATCTCCAAGCTTGCTTGCGACAGACAACTTTATGAGAGATAGTGCTATGTGAATGGCCTACTTTGCGCAAATCAGGTGGCGGAGAAGCATGATGAAAGAGGGGCGCGCCACTAATTTCCAATCGGAGGAGGACGCTGCTGTACAAGCGTTGAACGTTAGCTTCCGAACGTCGTTGTCGCGCTACTTTCGTCGCCGCATTGGGAATTCGGTCGAGGCGGACGATATGGTTCAAGAGGTTTTCGTCAGGTTGCTGAAACGAGGATCGATTTCGTCAGTTGAGAATGTTCATGCTTATGTTTTTGAAACAGCCAGCAACGTGCTCAAAGATAGGCTGCGGAACCTGCGATCTAGATTATCAGATGCACACGATGTTTTTGAAAGCGAGCAGCACGGCGGTGTGGATTTCTCGCCTGAGGACGTCTTACTGGAAAGAGAACGGTTAGCTCAGGCAATTGACATATTGTCGAAATTACCAGAACGAACTCGAACTATCTTTGTCCTTCGGCGATTAGACGGAATGAGATATCGCGATATTTCAACGAGGCTAGGCATTTCGGTGAGCGCGGTTGAGAAGCATATGGAGCGTGCGATGGCGAGGCTCGTTGAAGGATTGAATCGGAGATGATTCAATCGTTTCGTCGGCGCCGATTGCAGCGGCTTTCGCTTGAAGAGGCTGCATCTCATTGGCTCGTGCGGCTCGACAATGGCCCTCTTAGTTCTCAAGATCAGATCGCATTTGATGCTTGGCGTCAAGAATCAGAAGCGCACACAGACGCTCTGAATCAAGCTAAAAATGTATGGAACTTATTCGATCAAGCCGAAGGAAATTCTGGCTTCGACCGTCTATGCGATGAGACGAGGGGCACTGTTGCTCCGCAAGCACGCGGCCAATGGTTTGGCGTCGGGATAGGAGTTGCCGCATCTCTGCTAGCATTCCTTGGATTTAGCATTGCTGAGCTACCGCTTTCGCGGCCTAAAGCGGTACAAATCTCGGCCCACGCTCAACCTGCCAGGATCGCCTCTAGCGCTGCCGCTTTAGACATAGGCGATTTTCACACAGCCAAGGGAGAACGAAAAACAATCTCTCTATCTGATGGAAGTACGATAACGCTAAATACCGACACTGCCGTGCACGTCGCCTACGATCAAGAACATCGAATAATGCAGCTAAAGCGGGGACAAGCACTGTTCGAAGTCGCAAGAAATAAAGCATGGCCATTCATTGTTCAAGTCGGTGATCGCCAGGTGACCGCTCTTGGCACAGTGTTTCAGGTCAGTATTGATATCGACCGAGTAAAGGTTATCTTGGTTCAAGGAAAAGTTGTTGTTGATGGATTGGATCAATCATATTCTAAACAAAGCAATACCATTATTCCTACTATACTGAATCCTGGTCAGGAACTTACAGCCTCCTTAGGAGATTCGCAAATTTTGGCGAATGTCGATACCGATCAGGAACTCAGATGGCGCGATGGGTTCGTTGAGTTTGAAGACGTTCCATTATCAAATGCTATCGCCGAGATGAACCGCTATTCCGTTCAGCAACTCGTGATCAGGGACGCACATGCGGCCAATCTTCATGTTAGCGGAATTTTTAGAACGGGAAATCCTGAACGTTTTGCCGCAATACTCAGCGAACTGCTACCCCTTAAAAGCCGTATTTCTGCCGATGGGCGAATCGAGCTGACCGCTGAATCGAACTGAGGGAGATCGACGCGCCAAAAATAATTTCGGCTCAACCATGTGGATTCTCTCAAAGGATACGTTCTGGTCCACGAGGCAGCTGGCGGAGTCCAGCGCCCGTCTAGCGAGGGGCTGATCATGACCGTTGGCGTATTCCCGAATTCCAAGTTCCGCTTCGGCCTTTGGCTAGGAGCTGCGATTACTCCACTGGTTTGGAACAGCGGAGCGATAGCTCAACCCGAAGCGTCAATCGTGTTTAATCTGCGTGCCCAGCCGCTTGCTGACACTCTCACCCAAATAGGGCGACAGACAAAGTCTGAGATCATTTTCGCTGCTGCAGATGTCCGTGGCAAAACGGCGCCCGCTTTGAACGGCAGCTATTCAGCTGAACAGGCACTAAACCAAGCAGTAGATAGCTCCTCACTGAACGTGAAAAAAACGCCCCAGGGCGTTTTCCTCGTTCAGGCCAATCCTGGAGAATCCAGACCGGGGGAAGCAATCGCCGGAAGCGCCCCGGCGAATAACGAGAGCGCTGCCCTAGGTGACATCGTTGTGACTGCTCAGCGGAAATCTGAGAATTTGCAAAGCATCCCACTTTCTGTGGCAGCAGTGACTGCTTCATCTCTTCAGACAGCTGGAACGACCGACCTTCGAAATCTCTTTCTTTCAGTTCCAGCATTGCGCGGTCGTTCCGGCATTGGGGGCTGGGATGCTTACCGTATTCGCGGCCTCGGAGGCGGAGGCACCAACATCGGTGATGAGCCAAGTGTCGCCATATATGTGGACGGGTTTTATTACCCAAATACCTACACTTCGACATTTTCGTTAGCGAACGTGGAACGGGTCGAGGTCCTGAAAGGACCTCAAGGCACGCTGTTCGGGCGCAACTCCTCCGCTGGCGTGATCCAAGTTGTCACAAGCGATCCGACCTACGATTTTCATCTCAAAGGTAGCGCTAGTTTTGAGAACTTTGCTCGTACCAATATCGCCGTTTATGGTTCAGCCGGACTCTCGTCAAATTTGGCACTAAGCTTAGCTGGAAATTATGACAGACAGGCACACGGGTGGGGAAGGAACCTCACAACAGGCAAGGATGTGAACAAGAGTTACTCGCGGTCGCTGAGAGCAAAATTTCTTTTCGAGCCAGCCGACAACTTCTCCATAGTGACAGCTTTAGACTACAGCTATCAAAAAACAGATCGGGGTATCGCATCTTCTGGAATACCTGGGGGCATAATATCTCTTACTGTCCCTACTGACCCTCGCTCTGGCCTTTACGATAGTCAGCAGAATTTTGATCAAAATTTTCGAAAATCGCGCTCACTTGGTGCTCAATCCACAATGAAATATGATTTCGGTAATGCGGTGATCACCAACAGGGTTCAATATAGAAGCATAAATGGTTTCGTCGGCAACGATCCCGACTTTGGACCACGTACAGTTATTCACACGGCCACTGACCGTCGCGATAAGATTCTGACAGAAGAAATTCAACTTGAAAGCAACGGAAGCTCGTCATTTCAATGGGTCGGTGGTCTATTTTATATGTATTTAAAGACCGACAACAGGCCGTTTGGTCAACACCAATTTGGCTCACTAACTGGCGGTTTAGACATCACCGATTTCAGAATGCAAAAAATCAATGCGGCGGCAGCTTTTTTCCAAGGAAGTTACAAATTTACCGACAGTACCACGTTCACTGCGGGCATACGTTACAGCAAGGATTGGCGTGACGCGGAATTTGTCAATTACTCAATTCCCGGTAACCCAGCAAGCGCATTTGTCTTCACGCGCAACAGCGGGAAACAGAGCAAGCCCGCTTGGCGCCTAGCCTTGGATCAGAAGTTTGCTCAGGATATGATGGCATATGTGAGTTACAATAGAGGTTTCAAATCTGGGCCGTTTGACCCGAACAGCCCAGCTGGTGTAGCTCGACCGTCTCTGAAGCCCGAAACAGTCGATGCATATGAAATAGGCATTAAGACGCTTTGGTTTGATCGAAAGCTGAAATTTAACGCTGCCGCATTTTACAATGACTTCAAAAACTTTCAAACTAATCTAATTACGACAGATCCTACGACAGGAAATATCGTGGTAACGCCTTCAAATGCATCTGGCGCAAAGTATAAAGGATTTGAGATAGAGATTGGAGCAGCGCCAGTTGATCATCTCAGCTTGGAGTTTAATCTGACCTATGTAGATGGAAAATTCAAAAGCTATCGAGGTGTACCTGTGTCGGTAAAGGGACCGACCGGGGTGGGTCAGAATATTTTCATCGACGCCAGTGGCTTGCCAGTTCCCGACAACGCCCCTCTCACCCTGTCCGCTAAAGCTGATTATTCAATTCCGATTTCCACAGGAGCCTTCAACCTAGGCGCGTATTACTACTACACAAGTGGAAATAAGGTTTTTCAGGAGAATCCTTTAACCGGTACGCTTACACCGACTTCAACTTCGGCCTTTGTATTTCCCGCCGTACCGGAGTTGGATATCAAGGGATATGATATTGTTAATCTCGTCGTGGGGTATAAGCCAGATAGCGAAAGATGGTCGGCTCGTTTTTACATTAACAATGTGACCAAATCCCACCCTTCGCTCCCCGGTGTCTTTCCGTACGCTTTCTTTAGAATTCCAGCTATCGCGCCAAGAGTTTACGGCGTGACGCTTGGTTTCAATCTTTAGTTTGGGAGAATGGTCATGACCAATGAAAGTTCGGCGGTGTCCCGACGAGTTGCGTTGGCGCAAGGGCTGACAGCGCCCGTTGCAATTGCTTTCGCCATGGAGTCGCAACAGGTTTTTGCGCAAACTCCCGAAGCCACGGCGAACGGAGCGGGAGAAGAGAATAGCATCTGGAGTAAGAGGGTCTCCGTCGTTGCAACTTCTTACGGTAAAGTTCGCGGCGTAGTTTCCGGATCAATCCACTCTTTTAAAGGCATCCGTTACGCGAAGGCGCCTTTGGGAGCGTTGCGGTTCAAAGCACCCATACCGCCTGATCGGTGGACAGGCATATTTGACGCGACAAATTATGGACCGGCCTCACCACAGGTTCCGTTACCCACCAAATCCACGGTCGAATACGCGCGTACTAAGAGTTATGTTGCAGAAAATGCAAAGTTCATGGGGATACCAGCGATGGTACCCGACCAGAGCGAAGATTGCTTAGCGCTGAATGTGTGGACGCCTGGTACCGATAGCAGCAAGAGACCGGTGATGTTTCGGATCCACGGCGGCGGATACTCTCAGGGGTCAGGGGGGTGGAGCTGGCATGACGGTACCAATCTTGCACGGCGTGGTGATGTCGTCGTTGTTACCGTGAATCATCGCCTCACTGCACTCGGGTATCTGTATCTGGGTAAAGCAATGGGCGATGAATATACCACAGCCAATCCCGGTATGATGGACTTGGTTGAAGCGCTGAAGTGGGTCAGGGATAACATTGCATCGTTTGGAGGTGACCCGAACAACGTTACGATCTTCGGCGAATCTGGCGGTGGAATGAAAGTCGGAACGCTCTTATGCATGCCAGCTGCATCAGGCTTGTTTCATCGCGCTATTATGCAAAGCGGCGCTGGATTGAAAGTATCACCTCTCGATGACGCGATTGCATTGACGGATAAATTTCTCGCAAAGGCAGGGATTTCCCCTGGAGACATCAAGGCCCTTCAAGAAATCTCCGTTGATGCAATCTTTGACGCAATGGATGCTGCGGACTTAGGCCCAGGTCCGATGCCATGCGTCGATGGAAAGACGATTCCTCGTCACCCGGTTGAATCACTTGCATCAGGCATGTCGGCGGAAATTCCGCTTATTATCGGTGCGACGCTTCACGAATGGACTTCGTACCATAGTCTCTTTCATGGCGAATTGCCTAAAATTATGTCGCTGACCAAGGCGGAGGTAACGACTGCGGTCGCGGCCGTTTACGGAAAGCAAGCAAATTACCTAATGGGAGCCTATGCGAAAGCTTTTCCAAAAGCGTCTCCGGGTGAATTGTTTTTGATGATCGAGGCTGGCGGTTCGATGCGCCGTAGGTGCCGCGAATATGCCGAAGCAAAGGTTACAAATGGTAGGGCGCCGGTCTTCGCATATTCCATGAATTGGGAAAGCGGCGCGTTGGACGGCATGTTAAGGGCTGCACATGGATTGTGTGTTCCCTTAACCATGGACAATGTAGAACACACAGGGTCATGGACAGCAGATTTTCCAGAAAGCACAATTGTGGCGGCTGCGATGAGCGAAGCATGGATTGCTTTCGCCCGAACTGGGAATCCAAGCGCTGACGGGTACACTCCTTGGGAGCCCTACGATCTCAAGGCGCGCAAAACGATGCTTTTCAATACATCCTCTGTATTACGCAGCGATCCGTACCGCGAATATGACATTTGGAAAAAAGTTCCTGAAGCTGCTTCTAGAGGCATACTGCCCGTGCCCGGTATGACTTATGATCCAGACGCCGAGACCACAAAAATGCTTCGCCCAGTTACGCTATAGCTACAAATCCAACTGAATAATAGAACCGAACAAATGCGAATTTATCGCCTTCATCCGGATCAAGCGATTTGATTACCGTGTAAAATCCCAAAATATAATCAATACAAAATTTAGCTTAAAGAGAGGCCGTTATGAACTGTCGACTTTTAGGCACGTCGTGCTTTGTAACCATCGCTTTAAGCCATAGTTGCCCAGTGCCAGCCCAGCGGTCAGCGACGTCCCAGCCCATTATTGAGGACATCATTGTGACCGCACAGAAGCGGTCGGAGCGTACACAGGATGTTCCGATCGCAATCACCGCGCTCACGGCTGGCGACCTTGCAGGAAAGGGCGTTCAAAACACCTACAACCTGCCGGTGGCGGTCCCAGGGCTGGTCTATAATAGCATCACCGGTTCCGGGCAAACCTACCTGCGCGGGGTAGGTACTTCGCTCAGCGTACCGAATACCGATGCAACGGTGGCCACCTACGTGGACGGCGTTTATATTTCGAATCCCTACGGATCAATCCTCAACCTCTTGGGCGTCGATCGCATCGAGGTTCTCAAGGGTCCTCAGGGTACGCTTTATGGCCGAAACGCTACCGCGGGCGCCATCGGAATCTACACACTAACGCCCGGCCAAAAGACCGACGTGCGGCTTTCAACATCCTTTGGAAACTATAAGAACATAGAAGGTTCTGGACAACTATCCGGACCGATAACCGACAATCTCTCCGTCGGCCTGTATTTCACCGGAGGGCACCGCGATACCTACCTGAAGCTACTTAAAGTTGGTGCACATCGTGGCGAACCAGATGGGGAGAGCTTCTATGCGGCCCGGGTGAAGGCGGTTTGGGAGCCAACGGAGACGTTTAAGCTTACGGCAAGTGCCGACTCAGCGTTCATCAAATCCGTCGAACGCGCTGCCAACCTCATGAAGTCGCCCAACGCGGCGGGTGTCGCCGCTGGAGGTATAGTCGACATTAGACCGTATCACTTTGCTTCTGACGCACCGTCTTTTGCGCGAATTCGACAAAAGGGTGTATCGCTGCGTAGCGATTTGAATCTTGGTTGGGCAAATCTTGTTACTATCACCGGGATTCGCAAGACCAACGTGCTTATCGCCAACGAAGTCGATGGCACAACGGCTCCTTTGGTTGCTGGTGGCGCGCGTCAACGAACAAATCAATTTTCTGAGGAAATTCAGCTCGTCTCGCCGGAATCCAGCTCAATTCAGTGGATTGTAGGCGCGTTCTATTTCCGGGATTACAGTGGGTTCAACCCTCGCAAAAATCCCACGATAGAAGTTTCCAACGCGTCATATGTTAACGTTCTTGCGCATTCTTACGCCGCGTTCGGCCAGGCTACGGCTCCACTGAGTTTCATCGACGAAAAGCTGCGCCTTACCCTAGGTGGACGCTACACGAAGGACCAGAAGCGTCGGATCAACAGCTTTGAAGTCCTTTCTAACAATAGACTTGAGGAGCTTGGTCCTCGTACACTTTACCCGATTCTGAAGCGGACGTGGAACCAGTTTACACCGAAGATAACTATCGACTACCGAATGAGTAAGACATTGCTATACGCGACATACAGCGTCGGATACAAAAGTGGAGCTTTCAACACTATTGGCGGTAACATCGACAATGCTGTTGACCCGGAAAAGCTTCGTTCTTTCGAAGTCGGCAGCAAGTCAGATTTTTTCGATCGACGCCTGCGACTAAATACTGCTGCTTTCGCCTATAAATATCGAAATCTTCAGAGCCAAACAGTCACCATTGGCAACACTGGCGCTCCATCGACGCTCATCCAGAATGCTGCCTCCGCAACATTCTACGGAATTGAGGCTACGTTAGATCTGGCTTTGACGAATTCGCTTTCATTGAAAACTGGAGGGATATGGGAGAAAGGCAAGTATGGAACGTTCTTGAATTACAATGGAAACGTTTCAGCGCCGGTCGCTTTCAAGAGCACGCCACTTGATGTGAGCGGAAACCACGCGGAGCGATTGCCACGCTTTACCGGTTCGCTTGGCGCCAACTATAAACGCGAGCTTGATAATGGATCGAGCATCATCGGCGACGTGACCTGGTATTATAACAGCGGATACTTTTGGAATCCACAGAACGACTTCAGACAGCCCGCATACAATCTTGTTAATGCGTCTATTGGCTACGCCGCGCCCGAAAACAGGTGGTCCGTGACGATATGGAGCAATAATTTGACCAACACATACTACCGTAACACGCTAGCTGTAACGGGTGTGGGATTGTTAGCATCCGACGCACCGCCCCGAATGTATGGCGTAAGAATCGGTATAAAATACTGATGGGGCTCACCGTCGCCGAGCGCAAGCTATGTATTTTAAATTATCGCTGGATTGATATTACTGATTATTTCTCGATGCTCACCGGGACACTGAAAATTATGCGTAAGTTTCTCACACAAATTTAGATCGGTAAAAAGCGAAGGACGTCCGATGAAAATAAATCACATAATTTCAGTGGTTGGCCTCACTATCTCGGTTGCTTTCGCGCCAACATCGGGGTCCGCAGAAGAATTCAAACGCCCCGAGGCAAACGCGGCGGGGATCGTGCAAGTCGCCCCGTTCCTCATGCCCTTTTCCGAGTTTGCGAGCCAAGAAGCTAAGAAAGACTTTATCGAGCGAAAAGCACCAGCTGTGTTTAGGAATCCCCATTTAGCGATTGCCGATAGCCGAAAGGCGATGGACGAGCAGGTCTTCAAACCGTGGCTTGTCAAGGCCAAAGAGCATTATCCTGGTGTTCGGATGGAAGAACGAACGATCGGCGGGGTCTTTACTCAGATATTCACACCGGCAGACGGCGTCTCTCGAAAAAACGCGAGGCGTGTATTGATTAATTTACATGGCGGCGGGTTTACACACGGTGCGCTTATCGACAGCCAGGTCGAATCGATCCCTGTCGCTTCGCTAGGCCGGATTAAGGTGATTAGCGTCGATTACCGCATGGGCCCGGAACACAAGTTTCCGGCGGCAAGCGAGGATGTGGCAGCTGTTTACCGCGAACTGCTAAAAACCTATCGCCCCGGAGATATTGGTATCTATGGATGTTCAGCTGGTGGACGCTTGTCTGGTCAAGCGATTGCTTGGTTCCAAAAAAAAGGGTTGCCCAACCCGGCTGCCATCGGTGTTTTTTGCTCGTCGCTGACAAAGTCGGGGATGGGAGATTCCGCTTACTACACCCCTCGACTCGGTGGCGCTCTGCCAGCTCCAGCCGGTGATGCCCTAGCGCCGAGTGCACCCTATATGGGTAATTGGAACCTGGATGATCCCATCGCATCGCCGATCAAGTCAATTTCGCTTTTACAGAAGTTTCCTCCAACTTTGTTCATAACGGGTACGCGATCCGGTGAGATGAGTTCGGCGATGTATTCTCATCTCGCGCTTGTCAAAGCCGGCGTGGATGCGCGACTCTTTGTGTGGGACGGTATGGATCATGGTTTCATGCTCGATACCGCATTTCCTGAGTCACGGGAGGCCTATGACATAGTTGTGAAGTTCTTTGATGAGAAGATGGATGCGGCTCACAGGTAGATCTTGAAACAGTGTAATGTATATATGACGTTGTTACTAGTTTATAACGCTCGTATTCATAATCATCTGATAATATCAATGTCCGTACATGAAGTTCTAAATTTAGTTTCAGTTGATTATGCTGGGATGGCAATATCAGATGACGAATAGACACTACAGATCTGAATCATCTCAGGACGTTCTGACGGCGGCCGCAATCGAAGTTATAAATAGTCTTGGCACTCATGCTACAACATCAAAAGAAATTGCACTGCGAGCCGGATATAGTAGATCTTTCCCAAATTTTCGTTTTGGGAATAAATATTCACTCATGAGATGCATGATCTGTGATTTCAATGAAAAATGGAATAAGTATGTTATCAATGAAGTAAAAAACCAAGCCGGACTGAAAGCACTTTATAGCTTCATATATTCGACGCACCACTTCTTTTGTGAAAATGTACCGCTTACTAGAGCAGTTTTTACAATATATCTTGAGACATTCATGAGTAATTACGCGATTAGAGCTGAGATTATTAATCAGCAATACAAGCTGTGGGAAAGTATAAATTTCTGGATGAGTCGATCAATTCAATCCAACGAAATATCAAGTGACATAGACTCGCACGCATTTGCTCACCAATGTATTACTACGCTCTTCGGAACGTCTATCGAGTGGTTACTTGATGCGGATCCAAAGGAATTTGGAGAGACATGGATAAATATTCAATATGACATTTTAGATCGTGCGGCCGATGTAAGTTAAGTCGAGAGTTCTCAAGTTGGGGGCGAATCTCAACAGCCCTCTGGTATATGATCGGTAATCTAATCGTGGATTTGCACTAATATTGAAAAACGAGCGCTCGTGCACTTCGTCGGGCATCAGCATCCCCTCAGTGAGAACCGCAGTAGATATAGCGGCTGCAGGATTGCTGAAAGTGTAAACACGAAGACTTTCCCGAAACCAAAACACGGGTAGGCTCCGAACAGCTGTAATCGGCTTTTGCGAAATTGATGAGCCGCCCTGGATCGCGGGTATGATCCTCCGCGCGTAGCCAATGGCCGCATAGCGTCTAAGAGATGTCTGCAATTCCGATAGCAAAGCGGCTTCGAGAGGCGCCGTGTGACTTGGCTGATTAGCTAGATCATCGTTTATAGCAGTATGTTACACGAGCGAAGCGAGGTAGTCGCTACCGATCGCTTTGACATAATCAAAGGTCCGGCCTAACACGTTTACGCACATTGCAAACGATACTTGAAACTTCGAGTGATGGTTGCTGATCAACAATTAGGAGAGTATATGATGATACAACAATTATGCCTTGCTGACGTGGACTGGTCTTCAGTTGGTCAGATCTTATGATGCGCGCCGCAGTTTTTCATGAGGTCGGAAAGCCATTGTCGATCGAAACCGTGCCTGATCCAGCTCCGGGGTTAGGGGAAATTGTAATCGAAGTGTCGCATGCCGGCATTTGCGGCTCCGATCTACATTGGACTGAAACGCCCGGGATCCTTACCGCCGGACGTATTTTAGGTCATGAATTCGCCGGCACCGTCGTCGATAATAACGGCACTTCGATTTCCGCCGGTAGTCGAGTAACGGCACTACCGATCTTTCCATGCTGGCAATGTGAGGAATGTGCGCATGGACACATATATCATTGCTCTGCAGCGCGAGTCGTCGGCTTGGAAAGAGATGGCGCCCTTGCAAAGGCAATGGCTGTGGACAGTCGATTGGTTCAGCGGCTTCCAGACGGCATCAGCTTTGAAGAGGGAGCACTCATAGAGCCGCTTGCAGTTGGTCATCATACGATTAGCCACGCGAGGGAGTTAAGAGGAGCAAAAGTTTTAATCCTCGGAGCAGGACCGATCGGACTGTCGGCTCTTCTCTTCGCATTGCACGGAGGCGCTAAAAAAATAGCTTCAAGCGATCCTGGAATCGGTCGCCGCCAAATGGCCCTCGAACTTGGAGCGCATGTGGCGCTAGACCCCAGCAACGAAAATGTCGGCATTCGCTTTGCTGAGCTGTTCGGCGGACCGCCGGACATCGTCGTCGAGTGCGTTGGCTATCCCGGAATGTTAGGCGAAGCAATAAGGCTTGTACGCAAGCGCGGTCAGATCCTGAGCGCGGGCGGCTCTTACCAGCCCGATACATTTACGCCCATTGATGCGCTCGTTAAGGAAATCTCTATAGAATTCAGCCTGGCTTACGAATTGAGCGATTTTGCCGCAGTCATTGATGCGCTTTCCTGTAACAAAATTGCTGCGCAACCGCTAATTACTGATCGGATCACGCTTGATCAGCTACCAGATCGTTTTGAAGCGCTACGAAAGCCGTCTAAGACATGCAAGCTCCTCATCGAAATTTGACAAGTAAAGACTTTATATAGTCCCACCGCATATTTTTGTGGTTAGCGGCGCTGAATCGCTAGATTCGGTTACCAATCGAATTATGGAAAAATGCACGGAGAACTGCGCTCTCCGTGCAAAAAGATTAATCCCCAACTAAAGCTAAGACTAAAGTTTGGTAGACGCCTTATCCATTTTTTCATCGAAGAATTTTGTGATGATGCTATATGCCTCTCTGGATTCAGGAAGCGTCGGATCGCAGATGAATCCGTGATCAAGTCCATCCCATACGAAAATTCGTGCGTCTACACCTGCTTTTACGAGGTTGATATGGCTGCGTGTTGCTGCACTCATCTCGCCGGACCGACTGCCCGTGATGAACAGTGTTGGCGGAAACTTCGCAAGCAGCGCGGGTGAAGTTCCCGGGAACGCGAGAGGATCTTTTGCATCGACGCCGACGAAATAGGAAAGCGAAGGTCGCGGTGACTTCGGACCAGGCGCCGGTAGGACGCTGCCGAGGCGCGGGGTGACGTAAGCCGAGTCCCCCATCCCCATTCCACTGGTTGCCGCGCAGAATACACCGATGGCAGCGGGATTAGGCAGCCCTTCCTTCTGGAACCAAGCAATTGCCTGTGCGGACAGCATACCCCCTGCGGAACATCCATAGATTGCTATGCTTTCTGGCTTATATTTCTTTAGAACCTCGCGATAAACAGCAGCCACATCCTCACTCGCCGCCGGGAACTTGAACTCTGGTGCCATTCTGTAGTCAATACTAATCACCTTGATCCCTCCAACGACAGCGATCGGGATCGATTCTATTTGGCTATCTAGGCGAGCTCCTACTGTAAAGCCTCCGCCATGAACGTTTATCAATATGCGTTCAGCATTCTTTGCTGATATGCCGGCTTTTGGCGTGACGACTTGGACAGGAACGCCACCCATTTTGGTATCTTCGACCAGTGCCGAATACCGCGCCTGCTGTTCAGCAAGCCATGGCTTGAACACCTTTTCGTCCATAGCGGTGCGTATCTGCGCAATCGAGGCATTAGGCATCGCGAATTGCGGAAGCACTGATTCCTGGGCTTTTATGAAAGCTGCTTTGGCCTCTTCGCTCGCGAATGCGGAAAATGGCACCACAAACGAAGGCACTGTGTAACTGCCATCTTTCTGAATGATTTTCTTCTGCGTGTCCTCTGCCATACTCGGCGCTGCCGCATTTAGCAAACCAAGCAATATAGAAAAAAATGCGGTCCTCTTTGTATTAGAGAATGCCATTATCAATTCTCCACAAATAATCGACATTATTTAGAACGTAGTGAATCTCTAAAATCTGTATTTTGTACCTACAAACCACATACGCCGTGACGCTTGGATCCCGTAGGTGCCGCCGGATATGTTTAGGCTTCCTAGATTGGCAGTGGCCAAATAGGACTTGTTTGTTAAATTGGTGACCGCAAAATATGCGCTCAGATTTGTATCGCGGATGTCATTCCATTCCACTCGCAGGTCATAAAGCGTAAATCCTGGAAACACATACGGGTTGCTGTCCGGTCCATACGTCTTGTATATGCCGGTGATCAGATTGGGTTGCGATCCTGCATAGACGGAACTGTTGGCTGGTGTCGCACCATCGACGAAACTTCCTCGATGATAAATGTTTAACCCTATGGAAATATCTTCACCCACCAGCGGTTTTAAAAGAACGGTTGGAGAAATCGACCATGTGATCTTTGCAGCGTTGGGAAATTTGTCTGGCTTGAAGCCGATGGGCTGTCCGCCCCCGATCGTAAGATTTCCATCAGAGTGGTTGATAATGATCGGTGTCGATGCAAGGAGGCCCGAGCATTGGGGCCGAAAATACTGGGCGCCACAAGTGGTATTTTCCGTCCAATCGGTGTACTTAGCATCAATATAATTTATATACCCACTAACTCGAAAAATATCCGAAATGTAGATAGTAGAGTCAAATTCAATGCCTTTAATGCTGGCATCAGCGATATTAGTTGTTACCACGGTCACTTGACCAGGAAGTATGTTCGTTCCTTGAATATCCTTGTACCAAGAATCAAATAAAGCAACATTCGACTGCCCTCGTATAGCCCCTACAGACCATGTCGTTTTTGCACCAATTTCGATGTCTTGGATACGCTCGGGATTATAGGGAATAATAATGCCATTTGTATTCGATATATTGTTAATCCCGCCAGTCTTATATCCCTTCCGATGAGCGGCATAGAGCAGCACGTTGTCTGAAATTTGCCAGTCCGCAGACAGATTGTAAGAACTGTTGGACGGCAGATTTTGTGTAAAGCTAGTTTTTCCTGCACCGGAAATCGGTGTACGGACATCGTACAAAACCGAAACAGGCGTTCCGTTGAATGAAGTCGGCGTAAACGCAGCTGCCGTCTGCTCGAGGCGGGTATAATCCTTGGTCTTCCGATAGCCGGCGGTCAACCGGAGGTGATCCAGAATATTGTAGCTGATCTGCCCATAGGCTCCGTAGCTATAAGTTTTAGTGCTATTGAGCGGAACGCATGGCGAGCTGACACCGACTCTTGTGCAAAAAGCGGCTGAGCCGGCACCAGAAATGCCATTACCATAAAGCACTAGATTCTGCGTACCTGTGCGGAATTCCCGGTTGCCGCCGCGCTGGTATATTGCTCCAAATTGCCATTGAAGTTTTTTATCGAAGAATGAGCCGCGAAGTTGGACCTCATTGCTCCAATTGCGAGATGGCCAACCGCCAACGCTCGCGCATTCTCCGGAGGAGGATGTTGCTCCATTGGGAATAGAGCCTGGGACAAAGGCACACTGCGTATCTATCAGAGGAAGCGCCGTGCCATCTGCGTCCGCATACGCAAACCGGCTCTTAGTCCAATAGAGTCCGAAGACATTTTTCAAACTTATGTTGTCAGCAAGATCGATTGTCGTTTGATTGACTAGACCATAGTTTCGGATGTTCGCAAAAGTTGCATAATCGGAAAATGCGGAGGAAGTGCCAGCCGCTACCTGCCTATTGAAGGCTGCAGTGAGAAGCTGTTCATAGGTCTGTCCCGGAGGTGGAGCGTAGCCGGCCCAAAACTGGAATGGGTTTGCAAGGGAGGGAAGGATTGCAGGAGAGAGATTGCGTAGCGCCGGATTTATAAATCTCGGATCATAGTAGAAAATTGCGGAACTCGGGCCCTTCGTGTTGGTCCGGTCATAAGCAAACATTGTGTAGTTTTCGATCCCATCTACGGGACGGAACGTGACCGAAAGCCTTGCGCGGATTTCATCAAGATCGTCGACTTTCTCTGGCGCCCGCCCTTGTGAATAGATGTTGGTCGTTTGACCATCCCGCTGCCGCCAGCGGAATGCGGCACGAATAGCAAGCTTATCCTCAACAATGGGGAGATTGACCGCACCTTCGGCCTGCTTGTAATTATAATTGCCCGCTTCAATTGAAGCATACCCTTCAAAATCCCTCAGGCTGGGCTTTTTGGGCTCGAATAGCACCACGCCGCCGACCGCCGTCTGGCCGAATAGCGTTCCTTGTGGCCCCTTGATGACCTGTATATTCTGAAGGTCGTAGAATGACTGAGGAAAGTTTGGAACTTCAGCAAAATAGGGAATGACCCCCCTCGTAGTTCCAAATGCGGCACCTTGGCCTCTCACATTATAAGTGATATTGGCTGCGGTCGATGAACTCGTTGTAGAAAGTCCAGATATTTTATTCAGATCAAATCCAGTATTAACTTGTAGCTCTTCAAGTCTTTTCGTCGTTATCACGGTGACAGCGACGGGGATTTTTTGAACATTTTCAACAACGCGCCGCGCTGTCACTACGATTTCTTCCGGGCCACTACTGCTTTCGGTTCCGGACGGCATCGAGTCCTGAGATATCGCAGGTGCCGCGAAAACGATAGAGCTTGCCACACCGGCAAGCAGCTTTGAGCCCAGTTTCATGGCCATCTCCCCTCTGTTCATCATTCTTGCGGACACTAAAATCATAGTTGCTAGTGTAAAGCAAGCATAATGTTTAGTACAGACTGAACAGAAATTTCCGCGCGGTTCTGGCGGAAAGCCAGCCCGTCGTGATCGCGCTTACGTGGAAAGGCCGGTGCCTTTGCACGCACCTTGACAACCTATCGGCATTCAATGATCTGCGCTTATAATCGAGCACATTGGTTTGCGGCAAAAGTTAACGCCGTGCCCTGTTGAGTTGCGAGGCGACATATGAGAAAAACTCGACCCTCTATAAAGACTCCCGTCGACCGCCGTGACGAATTCATTCACGGCTTGGGGCTTGAACTGGAGGCTGAGGGCTTTTCTCCGATCGCAGGACGCATTCTGGGCCTATTGATCCTATCCGCAGATCCGATATCTTTTGGCGACCTAGCGACCCAACTTGATGTTAGCAGGGCCAGTGTCAGCCAAAATACACGACTGCTAGTGACAGCAGGAGCAGTTAAGCAGGTACGACTTAAGGGCTCGAATCAAATGCACTTCGTCATGTCGGAACAACCTTTGCATGATACGGTATCAAAGAGGCTCGAGCATCTTAAAAGGCTCAAGTCATTATTCGAGGATGTTCATCAAGAGAAAAGCCTTGTTGGGATAACAAAAGATCGGATTAATTATTTTAGACGAGCCTATGATATGAGCGTAGCATCAGCTCAAGATTGTTTATGCAGGTTGAATAACCTTGATTTTTGATCAGCCTGATAACGTTGTCCTGCTGCCATCGCAAAACTGGCCTGCCCCATCAGTGCGGTCCGCTGGATAAGGTAGTGGGCTGACCGGAGCGGAGCGAGAGCAGACCAGCATGGCGAGGCAAGATGGCTTCAGGCGCCTGTGGGCGATAGCCCAGCGAGTTGTGGGGCCGGAACGTGTGTAGTGGGCACGCCAACGGCCGATCAGGATTTCAGCCTCCCGCATCGTGTAGAAGATTTTGCCATTGACCAGTTCATCTCGCAACTTGCCGTTGAAGCTCTCGCAATAGCCTTTTTCCCAAGGTGATCGGGGCTCGATGTAGAGCGTCCTGACGCGATCCTGTCCAGCCATTCGGGCACCGCAGTGGTGGTAAATTCCGCGCCATTGTCGAGTTTAAAGCGCGAACAAAACATTGCAAACTGGATGGCGACAGGGCTAAACAACTTGCGGACGTTGGGGCGTGATGCACCGGAACGCGCTGATTAACTCAAAATATGATGACTCGCATTTTTCTGCGGGCGGCTGGGACTCAGCGAACCGGCAACGCAGCCCCAATAAAAGCATGGTTGAGCGGGGGCACTACTGTGCTCCTGCCAGGGTCCGTGATACAGGCTGCGGAAATCCGGACTGGAATTCCACGCAATTCCGAGCGAAGCGTTGTTGAGCGAGTCGCGCTGTTTAGCACGATAGGCCCGGCCAGCCGGGCACTGGGTCGTCGGGAAAAGCCGGGATCAACCGGGTCATCCCGGAGACCCAAAATGAGTTTTACCATCGAGAACCATATCGCCGGCTTGACCGCGGTGCCACTTGGCGAACTCCGCCGCGTGTGGCGGCGGCACCATCCGCGCATCGCTTTGCCCGATCGCC
>Ga0207951_100306_pt1 | contig 26884 bp, 22 predicted proteins | sample Subbio12Aug_8Bad_FD_184830 | JGI IMG/M metagenome (GOLD analysis project Ga0207951, IMG submission 184830) | Serpentinite rock and fluid subsurface biosphere microbial communities from McLaughlin Reserve, California, USA - CR12Aug_8Bad (SPAdes) | ecosystem: Environmental > Terrestrial > Deep... | reverse complement strand
GCAACCGATTCATGAATAGGTCTGGGCCGATAGATTCCATCTCCATTACCCATTTTGAAGATAATATTGCCCGATTTTGCGTGAGAAGGGGGTAGGGTCCTCGATCCCTCCCCCCCTTTCTAATTTTCTAACCGTAGAGATTGTCAATCCACCTCATGGCCTCAACATCGCTCACTGTCCCAAGATACCTTTGGGTCGTCGATAGATTCGCATGCCTTAAAATCACCTTGCTGACAATTTCTATGGGCACTCCTGATCGAGAGGCGTAGGTCGCCGCGTGTCTCCTCAAATCATGAGGCCGCAAATGAATTCCTACCACCTTGCCTGCCTTATTCACCACTTCTCTCCCAGCCGTATACGATATCGGGAATACCCGCTGATCAGGTCCAATTCCTTTATTGGTAATGTACTCCTTCAAACGATCGGCCACCTTCTGAGGGATAAAGACAATCTCCCGCTCCTTTCCGCTCTTGGGGCTCCTGAGGGTCAGTTTCCGATCCTCTATATCATCAGGGGTTAATTTCAAGACCTCGCCGATCCTCATCCCACCTCGGGCCATCAGCTCAAGGATTAAACGATTTCTGGATTTGGTGGTGCGAAAGATGATTTCATCCATCAATTCTTTTTCCAGAATCTTCCAGCGGATGGGTCCGGAAGATCGGTAAAGCTTCCTTAGCATGGGAGCATTGCATGGGTTTCGGAAGTCAGGGTCAAGGCTTTGGGTGATGAAGTTGAAGAAGGCGGTCACTTGGGAGTACCGGGTGTGTTTGGTTAAGGGTTTGGTTCCTTGATTGATGGTTGTGAGGAAAGAGAGGATTTCTTCGGGGGTCAGGGAGGTTAGATCCCTTTCGCCGAAAAGGCTGGCTAATTTGGAAAGGATTGAGTGGTAGGTTTTGATGGTGTTTTTTTTGAATGCAGGTTGTGATACTCCAGCCAATGATGGATACCTTGAGATACTTTCATATTGTATACCTCCTTTAATGGATTTTTCTAAAGGCTATCATAGGATTATCAAATCTACAATAATTTCTTTGCATAGAAAGATTTCTTTCTGGCAAGGTATCCTTCAATGAAGAATTTCGTGCGATCAGTTCAAAGTGGGAATCTTTATGCAGCAGGATGCAGCTATAGTCGATAGCCAGTTATCAGACCGTGGAGGGAAACAATGTTAGGGAAAATAACAAGAGATGTGCTTGAGGGTTACCTGGATTGTAAATATAAAGCATACCTCAAATTGGCCGGCGAAAAAGGAACAATATCAGACTACGAGCAGCTCATAAAAGAAGCAACCATCCTTATCCATCAGACTGCAACCGACAAACTTAATGCGTGCCATAGAAAAGCCGAGACCAAGGGGATCAATAGATTAGACCGAGATAGCCTTAAGCAAGGCTTACCGCTCTTCCTCGGTCCTGTCTTTCAAAATGCCAAAATGTCTGTCTGTTTTGATGCCCTCCAAAGAGCCCCTGGATCATCGGCCCTTGGGGATTTCCATTACATCCCAGTCTTATTCCATGAGACTGAACGCCCATCTCAAAAACAGCGATCTATGCTTGAAATTCATGCCCTAATACTTGCAGGCCTTCAAAGAAAGGAGCCTGATTTCTGTCTCCTATTTCATGGTATTGGCTGCCAGGTTAAAAGAGTCCGTATGAAATTGAATGACGGAAAATCTCAGCTAATGCTCAAGGAAATCATGGAAATTCAAGCAGGGAAACAGCCCAGATTCCATTTGAATGATCATTGCACAATTTGTGAGTTCTACCAACGATGCTACGCGGATGCAAAAGCCAAGGATGATCTGAGCCTCTTGCGTCGAATGAGTGAAAAAGAGATCTCGAAGTACAATAAGAGGGGCATCTTCACAGTGACCCAGCTTTCGTGTACCTTTCGGACAAGAAAAAGTCGGAAGAACTCGCTTCAGAAGCCACAACCGTATCAACATGCGCTAAAGGCTCTAGCCATCCGAGAGCAGAAGGTTTACGTCTACGGAACTCCGGAATTACCCGTCTGCAACACACGCATTTACTTCGACGTAGAAGGCGATGAAGAGCGTCGATTTTCATACCTAGTCGGCATGATTGTTCAAACAGAAGGGAAGGAAGAAACCCACTCATTTTGGGCTGATACTCAGACCGACGAACGCCGGATGTACGAACAGTTCGTCGACGTTATTAGACACTACGAGGATTTTCGACTGTTCGCCTATGGCAGCTACGAGGCTATGTTTTTGCGTCGAATGCTGAAGCATGTTGACATGAGAGATATTACCGAGAAATTACTAGACCGGCTGGTAAATATGCTGTCTCTAATATATACATTTGTCTATTTTCCGGCATACACAAATAGTCTGAAAGATATTGTAAGATACCTAGGCTTCAATTGGACGGAACCACAAGCTTCAGGCCTTCTAAGCATCGCATGGCGCAGGAAGTGGGAGACCACAGGTTGGTCAGTATTCAAGGAAAAACTTTTGAACTATAACATAGAAGACTGTTCTGCCCTGAAACTCGTGACAAACTTCATTCATATGTTATGCGCAAGCCGATTGTTTGACGGAGACCCCGACCGCCAGGATCAACGAATCTGTCGGATACAGGATATGGATTTTCCTTGGAGGAAACGGCAGTGGGGCAAAGCGAGTTTTGCCATTCCTGACTACGAGTTTATCAATAACTGTGCTTACTTCGACTACCAACGGGCAAAGGTATATGTCCGGACAAATCAGACAGCAAGAAGGAATGTAGCCCTGAAAAGGAGACAAAAGAACACGAAGAAGAACCTTCGTCCCACTCAGCTGGTTCAGATTAGTGCCCAGAAATGTCCTCTTTGCGGAGGAAGTAACCTAAGCATAACACGGGATGGTCGATTGAGCCGAATATCCTATGACCTTGTGGTAAGCCGAATTGGAATCAAGCGAAGGGTTTTTCATGTCAAGACCTCTTGGCACTGGTGTGCGGATTGTGGGAAGCGTTTCTTACCACGCGACTATCTCCGCCTGGATGAGCATTTCCATTCTCTCAAAAGTTGGGCTGTCTGCGAAAATGTCGTTCACCTTAGTAGTTATGGGAAGATTGTGGAGAAAATGCGCGATTACTTCGGAATACCGATGGCTGCATCGGACGTCTATCTTTTCAAACAGCTATTGGCACAGTACTACGCGGAGACATACAGTCTCCTTCTGAAAAAGATAGTAACCGGAAGCCTAATCCATGCAGACGAGACGGAAGTACACCTTACAAAGGGCGGCAAAGGGTACGTCTGGGCATTTACCAACCTCGAAGAAGCAGTGTTTATGTATAAAGGGTCACGAGATGGACAATTCATGCAGAACCTATTAAAAGATTTCAATGGGGTACTCGTATCCGACTTTTATGCTCCATATGACTCTTTGAGCTGTCAGCAGCAGAAATGCCTGATCCACTTGATGAGAGATTTCAATCATGACGTGCAGCACAATCCTTGGGACGAGGAAATCAAGTATCTCGCCGCCAAATTTGGGAAGTTAATGCGTGCGATTGTTGCAACGATCGACCGATATGGGTTGAAGCGGCGACACCTCAATAAGTACAGACGTGATGTTTCCAGGTTTTTCAGAGATGTCTCCGCAGAACGCTACGAGTCGGACGTAGCTGTTGCGTATCAAAAAAGACTGCTGAGGTACAATGACAAGCTTTTTACGTTCTTAAATCATAACGGTGTCCCATGGAATAACAACAACGCAGAACACGCGTTGAAGCGGTTTGCCGACTTCCGTGAATTATTTGATGGACAGATTTCAGAACATGGGCTTGAAGCGTATCTAGTGCTATTAAGTATTTATATGTCATGCAAATACAAGGGGTTGAGCTTCCTAAAGTTTCTCCTTTCTAAAGAAAAGGACATAGACGCATTCTACAAGCAGGGTTTTCGTAAAAGATCACCCCAACTGATCGAGCTTGTCCCCGAGGGGTTTACTTTCCCCCGCCGCAAGCGCAAACCTGATTGGGATCAAGGCCCTCAGCTTCTTTATGAGAAGCTTCATTCAATAAATGGCATAGAGAATTCTGGCATTTCCAGGAAAGGGAAGGCAATCAAGCGTTCTCAAATTGATACAGTAGTAGTTCCTGCCCGACAAAAAGAATTTCAACATACTTTTATTGAAGAGAGCTGCTGGTACGCGATCAGAATCCATCAAAACATGATCAACAAGATCAAACATATCGCAGCTTATCGAGTAGCGCCGGAATCCGCTATTACGCATATAGCCAGTGTGGAAAGGATTGCGCCATGGAAAGACACAAGTAAATATATGCTTTACTTTTCAGAGCCAGCGGAGGAGATTGTAGCAATCCCTCTTGTTCCTGGAGGACTAGCCAAAGCGCCACGGGATCATCGATATACATCCTTGCGCGTATTGCGAAGAGCAAAAAACCTAGATGAAGTATTTTACGACCTTTGAGAAAGCTGCGACATTCTGAATGGAGATGACAAGGAGACAAATAGAGGGTCTTGAACCATCACTTTTTGCTTACCCCTGCTTTCCCTATCACCTTGCTGACGGTAGTATAATGAATTCCTGGTAACTGGACGACAGAAGGGAACTCACTCTCCAGGACAACGGTCCGGGTTTCAACCCCGAGAAGGCGCTCGCCCAGGAGAGTACGAGGCGGGGATTGGGGCTTTCGGGTGGTTCTTATGCCATTGAATCCAGTGAGGGAAAAGGGACGACCATTCGCGCATCGTGGCCATTGTGTGGAAACAGTTGATCGCCAAAGGAACCGCCTCTCTACGAGGTCTCAATATCTGCTATCTATCCTATGTTTCCAGATCCTTTAAAATGTTTCAATTTGATTCTCATATATTTGACCAGTATGCATCATTTTTAACGGAAACCTTCTATTCCTGAAACATGTATCTGTTGCGTAGTAGTAGGTGCTAACCTCGGCCAACCTGCTTGATGACCTCCTGAAGATTCAAATCCTGTCGGTTCAAACGGAGAGCAGATTGCCCTGACCCAAAAGGGTGGCCCGGGGGGTTGGGATTTCTGTTATCGATGTTGAAGCTGAATTTTTTCAAGACCAGAAAAGCTAAGATTTGAAAAGCAAACCCGCGCTCACTCCCTCCTTAAATTGAAAGAAAGGGAAGAGGTTCGCGAGGTAATGGAGAAATATTTTAAGAATTTGTCTTATTATTCTCGGCGCAGGTTAAAAAAGTCCGTATGAAAGTAGGAATGTGGATCTGTAACTCGGATGCGCCCCTGGCTGTATGGTCTTCTCAGGTGGGCGGTGATTTGAGTGGCCTTCTCGGGTTTCAATCGCTCAGTATAATAGAGAAGCGATTTTGAAATCTCATCATCCGACCACTTGACTTCAATCAGTTCCTCAAGACGGTTTTCCTTGATAATGACAAAGTCGATTTCCCGCCCCTCCTTATCACGAAGATAACGAAGTTCATATCGGTATCCATCACGGTCTTCGAGAAAGTGGAGTCGTTTCAGCAGTGAGGTTGCAACCAGATTCTCAAACCGTTCCCCTTCACCGGCAAGGACATCTCCATTGTCGAAGAAGTAGACCTTTGGGGGTTTAAGCACGGCCCTGGGAAGAGATTTTGCGAACGGTCGAACGGTAAACAGAAGATACATCCTTTCAAGGACGTCAAGCCAAACCTTCGCCGTTTTAGGAGAAATCTGGAGATCAGTTGCTATGTTTGAAAGGGTAATCAGGCTTCCCACCCGCTGACGCAGCATGTCCACAAAGAGCCCAAGAAGCTGAATGTTTCGGATGGATTCCAAATCCCTTACATCTTCACGGAGAACGCGGTCAAATCGCTCTCTCCTCCAACGTCGAGCGGCCCGCTCATCCCCACTGATAAAGGGCTCCGGGAAACCGCCAAGCATCATCAGCCTTTGAAAACCCTCTTCGGGAGAAATCCCCTTCGGCAATTCGTCAAGGGAAAAAGGATGGAGCCGCCAGGGATGGTACCGCCCCATGAGCGAATCCCCCCCACGGCGGTAAATATCGAGACGCGCAGAACCTGTTACAAGAAAGGCATGAGATTCATGTGATACATCATAAATGCCTTTAATCCATGTCTTCCATTTAGGGAATTTGTGCAGTTCATCAAAGATCAAAAGCTTGTCGTCACTGTCCCATCTCTTTTTGAGGATGTCCTGCCGATCTTCATCCAGGTCCCAGTCCAGGTATCTGCCTGAGGAGAAATGGTCTGAAAGAACGGTTTTGGCGAGAGTGGTTTTTCCCACCTGCCGGGGGCCGCTTATAAAAACCATTTTTGAGCGAAGATCATCCAGGATATAAGGGGTAATGTAACGCATATGGCTATAATAACCTAAACTACAAAATAGTCAAGGCTATTTTGACGTAGGCTACAAAATAGCCAGGCTGGTTAATTTCAAGGAAAAGTTGAATGGTGAGAGATTGGATTGGGAAGTGAAATCCCTCCTGGTAAGGCTGGGGGGTATTCTGGGATATTTTATAGTGAACGACATAAATAAGTTGACATGAACCATATGTCATTGCGAACGAAGTGAAGCAATCTCAAGGGATTGCCACGTCGCTTCGCTCCTCGCAATGACTACTTTTCAAGGTCGTTCGCTATAATCACACCTTCTTGAAAGCGTTGTCGCAGGCTTTGATAGTTTTATCCAAATCATTTTGTGTATGGGCCAACGAGATAAACCAGGCTTCATACTGGGAGGGAGGGAGATAGATCCCCTGGTCCAGCATTTCGATAAAAAACTTGGCGAATCGTTTGGTATCACTCATCTTTGCTGAAAAATAATCTCTCACTGGGCCTCCTGTAAAAAAAAGCGTAAACATCCCGGTTGCCCGATTGATGGAAACAGGAACTCCCTGTTCTTCAGCGCTTTCGAAGATTCTTTCTGTTAGATAGGAAGTCTTTTTCCCCAGGTCCTGGTAGACCCTTTTTGATTTCAGAATTTCGAGGGTCTCGATCCCTGTGGTCATGGCAAGAGGGTTTCCGGAGAGCGTTCCTGCCTGATAGACACCTCCAAGAGGAGCCACACCTTCCATAATCTTCTCTTTCCCACCATAGGCGCCCACCGGAAGCCCTCCTCCTATAATCTTCCCGAGACAGGTGAGATCCGCTTTAATCCCATAGAGTTCCTGAGCGCCACCATAAGCTACTCGAAACCCCGTAATCACCTCATCAAAGAGAAGAAGAATCCCCTTCTCGTCACAGACATTTCTCAACCCTTCCAGGAATCCCTTTGCAGGAAGGATCACCCCCATATTGCCGGCAATGGGCTCCACAATGATACAGGCAATCTGCTCCGGATACTGATTTACAAGAGCCTTCACTCTTTCCAAATCATTGTAAGGAGCGTTTAAGGTGTGTTTTGCCAGATCCTCCGGGACCCCAAGGCTATCAGGAATGCCAAAGGTGGCGGCGCCGGAGCCCGCCTTAACGAGCAGACTGTCCCCGTGGCCATGATAACATCCCTCGAATTTGAGAATCTTGTTCCTTCCCGTATATCCTCTCGCCACTCGAATAGCGCTCATCACCGCTTCTGTGCCAGAGCTGACCATCCTCATTAATTCCATCGATGGAAAGGCTTTTCTCACCCTCATTGCAAGCTCAACTTCCAGGGGTGTTGGAGCGCCAAAACTGGTTCCCTTGGGAGCTGTCTTTTTGAGGGCGGATACGATCCTTGGATGGGCATGGCCCATGATCATCGGACCCCATGACCCCACATAGTCTACATACTCATTTCCATCCACATCCCAGATCTTCGATCCCCTGGCTCTCTCGATAAAAACGGGTGGAATGCCGATGGCCTTGAAAGCCCGGACCGGGCTGTTCACTCCTCCTGGAATCAATTCCAATGCCCGGCGGTAGTATCCAATCGATTTTTTTCTGTTCATCTTTGATCTCCTAATTATTCTCCTCTATAGGATAATGGCGATATTACGGGATGTCCATTCAGTGAACCCCCCACATCCTCCTTCATTTAATAGTATTTCTGCCTTGAAATTGCAACCCGAATCCTGAACAATAGTAGGAGATGGATTTAGCCTGGTCTATGCATTAAAATGAGAATATTATCTCTACCACTTAAGGAGGAGCGAGTATGGCTGTCATAAACTTTGGCGGAGTCGAAGAAAACGTTGTCACTCGTGAAGAATTTCCACTTTCAAAAGCGCGAGAAGCGCTTAAGAATGAAATCGTTGCCGTGCTGGGATATGGCGTACAAGGACCCGGACAGAGTCTCAACATGCGGGACAATGGAATCCGAGTTATCGTCGGTCAGCGTCCGAATAGTTCTTCATGGGATAAAGCAATCCAGGATGGATGGGTGTCAGGGAGGACCCTGTTCCCGCTGGAAGAAGCGGCCACAAGGGGAACGATTATCGAGTATTTGCTCTCAGACGCAGGGCAAAAAACATTCTGGCCGACCCTGAAGCCCCATCTCACAGAAGGGAAAACCCTCTTTTTCTCTCACGGCTTTGCGATCACCTACAAAGACTTAACGGGCGTGATTCCTCCGAAAAATATCGATGTCGTCATGGTCGCCCCTAAAGGATCCGGACTTTCTGTCCGGCGCAATTTTCTCGAAGGAAGCGGCATCAATAGCAGCTATGCGATCTTCCAAGATTATACAGGGAAAGCCGAAGAAAAAGTGATTGCCCTGGGCATTGCCATGGGATCCGGGTATCTTTTCCCCACCACTTTTGAGAAAGAAGTGTATAGTGATTTGACTGGAGAAAGAGGCGTTTTGATGGGAGCGATTGCCGGAATCATGGAGGCGCAATATGACGAGCTTAGAAAGCATGGCCATAGTCCGAGTGAAGCCTTTAATGAGACCGTTGAAGAGTTTACGCAGAGCCTGATTAAACTCGCCGCGGAAAAAGGGATGGATTGGCTGTATGCCAACTGCAGCACAACGGCCCAGCGGGGCGCCCTCGATTGGAAGGGCAAATTCCGTGATGCGGTTGCCCCCGTATTTACCGAACTGTATGAAAGTGTTTTCAATGGAACAGAAGCCCGAATTGTGCTTGACAAAAACAGTCAGCCCGACTATCGGGAAAAATTAAACGCCGAACTTGCTGAGATGGGAGATTCTGAAATGTGGCGGGCCGGAGAAAAGGTTCGGGAATTGAGGCCGGAAAACTGGAAAAGGGAGGCGTAAGTCATTTCCTGAAATGATGAACGGATTCCCCTTTGTCTCGATACGATTAGGCTATCCCTCTTAAAGAAAGTTTAGAGTGCGTCATAGATCCCCCATTCCTCTTAAATGGGGGATTTTTACATAACGGTGACAAAAAAATATAAAAAAGAAACCTCTTGATAGAAATGGAAACTCATAAGCCTCTTATTACCATTGATCATATTACGGTTCGTTTGGGACGCCGTTTGATTTTACCAAATAGTTCCTGGCAGATTAAATCCGGGGAACATTGGGCGGTCCTGGGTCCTAATGGATCAGGAAAATCAACATTGGTTCGAGCCCTTTGGGGAGGAGCGCCGCTGCGGAGCGGAAGAATCGTCTATCACTTTGCGGATGAGGAAAATCATAACCAGCTCGTTCCTCAAAAGGATGCCATTGGCTACGTCTCTTTTGAAACCCATCAGCGTTTGATGGAGCATGAAGCAATGCAGGAGGACTTAAGGGAATACGCCGGAAAGAAAAAAGAAATCACGACCGTTCGGGATGTGATTTTTTCCGGATTTTCTGCAAATCGGGCGGTCACTCCAACCGTTGAGAATAGGCTTTTCGAAGTTGCGGATCTCCTGGGCATTCGGTCTTTTCTTCAGCGAGGATTTACTTCTTTGTCCACGGGGGAGATTCGTAAAACGCTTATCGCAAGGGCTTTGATCAAATCTCCTCAATTATTGATCCTTGACGAACCCTTTGACGGGCTGGATGAAACGTCCCGGGACTCCCTGTCCGAATCCATTAATCATCTCATGACAGGCTCCACGCAGGTCATTCTCGTAGCGCATCGGTTAGAGGAAGTAGCGCCGAATATCACCCATGTTCTTTTTATCAAAGACGGCCGGCTGTTTATGCAGGGGCCCAAAGATGAAATTTTAAATTCTGGGAATATCAGCAAACTGTACGGATGTCGCCTCCTCTTGAAAAAAAGCAATGGAAGATACCTCGTGTCCTTTGGAATGGAAAAGAGTGAAACAATGGATGCCGTTTGGGTCAACAGGGAGGTTCTTCAGAATGTGCCGGAGATTTTGATAGAGATGAAGGATATAACCGTAACACACGATGATCACGTTGTCCTCGATCATCTCAACTGGTCCATGAGGCAGGGAGAAAATTGGGCCATTCTTGGACCCAATGGCTCCGGAAAATCAACGATTTTAAAATTGATCCTGGGAGATCACCTACAGGGATACGCAAATCAGATGATCCTTTTTGGAAAACAAAAAGGCTCGGGAGAAACACTATGGGAAACCAAGAAACATATCGGGGTAATTTCATCGGAGTTGCAGGTTCAGTATCGTAAAAAGATGAGCGCCCATGACGTGATCGCGTCTGGATTTTATGATTCGATAGGGCTTTATCAATATCCCACCTCGGAACAAAAAGCGATTGTGGAGAGATGGATTGAACTCCTTGGCATCGGTGATATTGCGAAGGAGGTCTACCATGATCTTTCCTATGGACAAAAACGGATGATCCTGCTTGCCCGTGCGATGGTGAAATCCCCTGTCCTGTTGATCGTAGATGAACCCTGTCATGGCCTGGACATCCCCAATCGCCGGAGAATATTGAACATTATAGAGACGATCGGTAAAACGCCGACCCACCTTCTTTATGTGACGAATCACAAAGAAGAGATTTTAGGCTGTATGACCCATGTGTTGCGACTGATGAAAGGAAAAGTATTGAGTCAGGGGACGAAAGAGGAAGCATTGAGCCACGAGAGAAAAAAACAGGGGGAGAATGCGCAGGGGAAAGCGGATGAGGTTGAGAGATGAGGAAAAGAACCTTTTCCTCATTGACAAGATTGAAGGGTTTCAATTAAATTGATTGCCAGAGAGACTATCCTATCATTTTTAAATCAGCCCATGAAAGACATAAAATCTACGGAAAGGGATAAAACCATGCATATAGAAAGGCTTTCCGGAGTCTTCGCTCCCGTAACGACCCCATTTAACAAACAGGGCGATCTTCTTTTAGAAAAACTTTCTTCCAATATTGAGAAGCTCAATCCAAGTAAACTTCGGGGGTATTTGGTTTTAGGGACGAATGGCGAGTTCCGTAGTCTATCCGGCCCGGAACAGATGGAGGCGCTCAAAACGGTCGTCAAAGCAGCCTTGCCGGATAAAGTCATTATGGCGGGGACCGGTTCGGAATCCACCCATATCTCCATTGAACTCTGTCATCAAGCGGCGGAGATCGGGGCCCATTATGGGAGTTTGATCACTCCGTTCTTTTTTGCCAAAAAGATGTCGGATAGAGCGCTGATCCGCCACTTTATCCAGGTGGCGGAGCGCTCACCGATCCCCGTTCTTCTCTACAATAATCCCGAAGTAACCGGAATCACCATGTCAACCTCGGTCATTAAGGAAGTTTCTTCCCACCCCAAGATCGTGGGCATGAAAGATAGCTCTCCTGGAAATTTGAGCGCTTACATTCTAAACGCCCAACGGGGATTTTCCCTCTTGGCAGGTTCGGCCAATTTCTTTTTTACGGGGTTGCTGATGGGTGCGGTGGGCGGAGTCCTCTCCCTGGCCAATGCCTTCCCTGAACCGTGTTGCAGGCTTTACGAACTCGGGATGGCCCGTCAATTGGAGCAAGGAAGGGAGCTTCAATTTCAGCTCATGCGGATCAACCAGATTGTCTCTGGAAAATTCGGTGTGGCGGGAGTCAAAGCCGCAATGGATGTTGCGGGGTTTTATGGAGGGCCGCCCCGCGCGCCCCTCCTGTCTTTAACCCAAGAGGAGCGAGAAAAGCTGAGAGAGGATCTTTTGGCCTCCGGTTATTTAAGCCCTCCATAGGACGTTCATCGATCATACAAAAGTCAAACATCAGCAAACGTTTCCTCGAAGATCATCAGCGTGTTGATTAAGTCGTCAGGGAAGGGAAAACTTTTCGCCTCCCTGATGGGGAAGCATTGGATAGACATCGAAAAAGCATTTTTAAAGGTTCTTTGCCAATCAGAGCCATCCTCCTGAATGGATGGCGGGGAAAGATCGTTACACGTTCTCTGACCACCATTTCTTCCCTTTTGCCGGGAACTAAACAAGGGCGCCGAGTCTTCAATGAACGGGAGGAAGGGGCGATCAAGGTTCTGGTCAAGCCTCAGGGAGAAGTCAGGACGGGCGCTCTCAGAAGCAAGGAATAGAAGGGTTCATGAAAAAGACCGTTCTCCTCATTGCGACCTTTGACACCAAGGAAGAAGAGGCCATCTACCTGAAGAAAAGAATCGAGGCCTGCGGGGTTTCTGTGATGACAATGGATACGGGAATTCTTGGCCCCCCTCATACTCCGGTCGATATCGACCAACAACAGGTCTCTCTTCGCGGCGGGAATCCGCTTCAGGAAATCGTAGCCACAAGGGACAAGGGGAAATGTATTTTGAACATGATCCGGGGGGCGGAAATCATTTGCAAAGAGCTTTATGCGCAGGGACGTTTCCAGGGAGTCATCGGCATTGGAGGAGGTCAAGGAACGGACATCGGTTGTGCTGCCATGCGCTCCCTTCCCATAGGCGTACCCCGACTCATGGTTTCTACGGTGGCTTCAGGCCGGGCTACATTTGGACCCTATGTCGGGACAAAAGACATTGCCATGATGCATTCGGTTGCAGATCTGCAGGGGTTGAATTTCCTGACCAAGCAAATCCTGGAAAATGCAGCAGGAGCCATCTGCGGGATGATAGCGGGACTTAGAAAAATCCGGATGAAACCCGAAGGGATTCCGGTAGCCATGTCAATGCTGGGGACCACGACGCCAGGAGCTCTGCACTGTAAAAAGATTCTCGAACAGCAAGGGTTTGAAGTGGTCGCCTTCCATCAGAATGGAACCGGAGGAATGGCCATGGAGGATATGATCCGGGAAGGCGCTTTTGAGGGAGTGATGGATATTAATCTCCACGAAATTGGAGACGGTTTTGTAGGAGGGCTTCATGGGGCAATTCGAGGGGATCGTTTGGAAGCCGCAGGAGAAGCAGGCATCCCGCAAATTGTAGCTCCGGGAAGCATCAACTATGCGGTCTGGGGTTCATTGAATAACCTTTCAAATGAATTAAAATCTCGAAAATATATCGTCCACAACCCAAATATGACTCTTGTCCGGCTGAGTCCGGACGAGCTCTCCAGCGTTGCCAAACTGACGGCTCAAAAGCTCAATCGTTCAAAGGGACCCACCCGGGTATTTATTCCCATCAAGGGCTTTTCTTACCCGGATAGAAAAAATTTGCCCCACTGGGAGCCTGAGGGGAATCAAGCGTTTATCGATTCACTAAAAGCCAACTTGAACGCTTCCATTCCTGTGACTGAATTGGATGCCCACATCAATGATCCCGAATTTATCGACCCTGTAGCCGACGCATTCATATCCATGATGAAAAAAAAGAACATCTCATCGTCTCTGTAAAGGAGAAAGATATGTGTCAACGTCTTTTAAACAAAAATGCCATTGTGACCGGAGGAGCCCGGGGCATGGGGTTTGCCATTGCCAAGGCATTGGTTCAAGAGGGAGCACGGGTGGCGGTCATTGATATTGATGAAAAAGGGGTAGTGGAGGCCGCACAAAATTTGGACAAAAACAGTGGCCGGGTCATGGGGAGAAAAGCCGATGTGACCAATAAAGGCGAGGTCAACGATTTGATCAAAGAGATGAAAACGCTGTGGGGAAGTATTGACATTTTGGTCAATAATGCCGGAGGAGCCCTCAATACCCCTTATGTCCTTGAAGAGATTCAGGAGAAGGACTGGGATCTGGTGGTTGACGTCAACCTGAAAGGGACCTTTTTATGCTGTCAGGCTGTTATCCCCGAAATGAAGAAACAGGGGGGTGGTACCATTGTGAACATCTCTGCCCTTGCAGCTCACTGGAGGGCATCTCTGGCAGGGGTGCAATACACGGCGTCCAAGGCTGGAGTCGAGGGATTGACCCGTCAGCTCGCCTATGACTGGGGAAAATCTGGGATAAGGGTCAATGCCGTCGCCCCCACAGTGACCATGACCGGAGAGAGGATCAAATCGCTCTGGGACCGGAAAAGTGAAGAGGAGAAGGAAAAGGTTTTCTCCGCCATTCCCCTGGGCCGGCTGGGGACTCCCGAAGAAGTGGCGTCGGTGGTTGTCTTCCTTGCTTCTGAGGAATCAAGTTATATTACAGGGATCACGATTGATGTCAGTGGCGGACGGTATCTCCGGTGAAGAGGGGAACGGGAAATGGGAAATGAGAAAAGGATCTTACTCCCTCAACCTATCGAGGACGAGGCATTAAAGCTTCTTGAAGCTTCAGGGTTTGAAATCATTCTTTCTCCGGATGTAAAGCCGGAAACACTCCTTCCTCGGATGAAGGGAGTGCACGGGATCATTCTCAGGACAGGAATCAAAATGACCCGGGAATTGATGAGCCATGGGGATGACCTTTGGGTGATCTCCAGAACAGGCGCTGGAGTGGACAATGTGGATGTGGCAGCAGCCACTGATTTTGGAATTCTCGTTACCTCCGTGCCCGGGGCCAATACGAAAACGGTGGTCGAACACGCCCTGGCTCTGATCCTGTCTTTGATGAAACAGATCCCTTTGATGGATCGGGAGGCGCGGCAGGATCACTTTGACATCCGTTTTCAAAATATCCCTCGTGATCTGAACAGAAAAACCTTAGGCTTGGTCGGGCTGGGGAGAATTGGATCTGAATTGGCCCGGATTTGCCGTCAGGCCTTTGACATGGTCATCCTCGCGCACGACCCCTATCTCTCTGTCGAGGCTCAGGCGGCCTTTCAGGGCTGGGTTGAATTTTGTGATTTGGAAAGGCTTTTTCGGGAATCGGACGTCATTTCCCTCCATCTTCCGCTTTTGCCGAGCACACAGAAAATGATCGGCGCGAAGGAGTTCGGCCGGATGAAGCCGGATGCCTTTCTGGTGAACACCTCAAGGGGCGGGGTGCTCGATGAGGAAGCCCTCATCCAATTTCTTAAAGAGAAGAGGATTGCGGGAGCGGGGCTGGATGTCTTTGCCCGGGAGCCTTTGGAGAAGGATAATCCGCTCAAAACCCTGGACAATGTAATCCTGACGCCTCACACCGCCGCTCTCACAAAGGAGTGTGTGATACGATTGGCGACTGAAGCAGTGGAGACTGCCGTCAATGTTCTTCAAGGGAAAAAACCTGAGGATGAGACGGTTGTGAACCCGGAAGTGTTAACCCAAACTCGTTGGCAAAAGTTTCTTTCGGCTTCATCTTTCTGCCTGCGGGAAAGCAGGTCAGATCGGGGTTAGAACGGTTATGTTCCAAAGACTTTCCGGTTGATATTTTCACTGCGGTATTTTAAGGCAAGACCGTTCATCTTTGCGCAATATGGAACATCAGACCTTTCATTTTCGGCTCAATGAGACCCCGCCTTTTTTTAAAAACCTGGCCTATGGTTTCCAATGGGTCATGATTGCCATTCCAAATGTGGTGGTCTTTTCCGCCCTCTGTGGAACCGCTTTGGGACTTGACCCGGCCTCCCAGATCAGTTTTTCGCAACGCCTCCTCATTGTCACGGGCCTGATGACTCTCCTTCAGAGTTTGAAAGGACATAAATACCCTATCCTGGAGGGACCTTCCTCCGCCCTTCTGCTGAGCTTCATCGTATTAGCCCCTTATGGCCTTTCCGCCATCGAGGGAGGGATGATCTTCGGCGGGCTCCTCCTTATTTCCGTCTACAAACTTAAATTATTTAAATGGCTTTCCGCTTTTTTCACTCCCCATGTGGTGGGGGTGATCCTCATGCTGGTCACCCTTTCTCTTCTCCCCTTCGTTTATCCCCTGCTCATTGGTGTGGATAAAGTCCATCCTTATGGAGAGCTGAGCATCCTTGGATCTTCTCTTTTGATCATCCTTTTCGTCTCCCTTTTATCTTACTGGTTGCGGGGCTTTTTCCAGACGACTTCGATGCTGGCAGGGATCCTCCTGGGATTCATCCTCTTCCTGGTGAAAGGAGAAATGACGTTAACCGTGGTGAGGGAGTCAAGCTGGTTTGCCCTGCCCTCCCCTTTTTGGGGGGGATGGCCGAGTTTCTCTGCGGCGCCCATCCTCGCAATGGTCTTCACCTATTTGGCGGTCATGACCAATACCGTCGGAAGCATTCAAGGGATTTCGGAGATTGTTGGGAAAGAAGGGCTGGAGGATCGAATCCACCGTGGGATCGGAATGACCGGCGCCGGTGGGATTGTTGCAGCCTTTCTCGGAGTGATAGGCCTGGTGAGCTTTTCAATCAGTCCCGGGGTTGTATTGGTGACCTGGGTTGCCAGCCGCTACGTGCTCACCATGAGCGGGGCGATCATGATCGTCTGTGCCTTTATTCCTAAGCTATGGGCCCTTTTGACGGTCATCCCGCCTTCTGTGGTCGCTTCTGTCCTCTTCGTCGTTCTTGCCTCACAGCTTATGGCAGGCATCAACGCAATCATGTCCGGAAAAGCCCGGATGGATCGAAGGGAATATTTCACGGTGGGTCTCCCCCTCCTGATGGGAGCAACCGTTTCGATTATCCCCAAACCATTTTTTCAATTTTTCCCGAACGCCATTGCCTCTCTCGTCAGCAACGGCCTGGTCGTGGGCATTCTCTTTGCCCTTCTCTTCGAGCATGTCGTTTTCAAGCCAAGGGCCTAAGGAGCCTTTCCATCAGGCAGACGTTAATCCGAAAAGACCAATGGCATTGTCCCGCATCATCTTCATACGATCTGAATCCGTGATATCCGGAAGACGGGAAACTGTTTCCACCGGCTGATGATTTCCCATGTCATAGGGATAATCGGTTCCGAGAAGGACATGATCGCTACCGACAAGGGAAACCAGGTAGCGGAGCGCTTCTTGGCTGTGGGTGATGATATCGAAATAGAAATGTTTTAACAAATGGCGCGGGGAGCGGCAAAGGGTCTCCTTACATTCCGGCCGGACCTCGAATCCGTGTTCAAGCCTTCCGAAGATGTAGGGAAGTTGTCCTCCGCCATGAGCCAGGACCACCTTCAGATTTGGATATTTCTCCAACACACCACTGAAGATCAAATAGGCGGCGGCGATCGTTGTATCGAGGGGGTTGCCGATGAGGTTGTTTAAATAGAAGTTCTGGAGGCGGTCCATTCCTGCAACGTGATGGGGGTGGATGAACATAGGCAGTCCCTCTTTTTCCAGCGCCTCATAAATAGGCCAGAAAGCCTGATCCCCTAATTCCCGCTTTCCAACATGGGAGCCGATCTCTATTCCCCGAAGGCCCAGCTGGTTGATGGCTCTATCCAGTTCTTTCAGAGCTGCTTCCGGAACCTGAAGGGGAAGCGTGGCCATCGCCGCAAAGGAGTTGGGGTAGATTCTGACCATCTCGGCTAACCGGTCGTTCTGAAAACGGGCCAACTCAATGGATAGTTCTTCTTCGATCTCGTAGAAGAAGGCAAACGGCGTCGAGGAGAGGATGGAGAAAGCGAGCTTCCTCTCTTCCATATCGCGGATTTTTCTCTGAGGATCTCTCAAAGGCTCGAGAAGGCCGGAGGCAAGACCCGGGTTGATCTCTGCCGAGCGGGCTCCCGTGGCCGGAACAACGAACCGGGAGAAGATCTCTTCCTCCGTATACTTTTTCTTAAGAATCGTTGCGGTATCCGCAAACTCCACATGGGTATGTATGTCAATGGCGATGTGTTTCATAAATCCTCCTCATGAACCTTCTGGATCGAAAAAGAATGCAACTGTTTATAAATGATAAAGTGGGTAAATGGCTTGACCAATTCCTTACAACCTTCCGGATGGTTTGTCAAGGGTGAAAATTGAGTAAAATTACACACATGCAACTCAACTTCCATCAAAAAGGAGGGTGCCGTTCGGCGTTTGCTACTTGACAAAGGCAATCTTCTCAATAAAAATGAGGCTTGGAATGACGGTTTTCCCATCACAGAGGAAGCGCCTCAGAGAAGATCACGGATGGAAAGTTGCAAGGCATAGCGCCATTCGGTTGGATGCCTTCCTCATCAAGAGAAGCATATTGGGGCGGTAGAGCGAATTCAAAAAAAGGAGGTTTCAATGAGTCAGGATGATGGCGTGAGAGTTGGTCTTGTCGGGATTGGAAGCTGGTCAGGGATCATTGCCGGCGCTGTGGCGAGAAGCAAGAAGGCGAAACTGGTCGCCTGTTATTCGAGGACAGTCGAGAAAAGAGCCGCTTACAGCAAGCAATATGGATGCGATCAGGAGAACAGCTATGAAGACCTCCTGAAGCGAAAGGACGTTGATGGCGTCCTTTTGACAAGTCCGAATGCTGTCCATGCGGAGCAAGCCGTGCTCGCCGCTCAGCACGGAAAGCATGTCTTCGTGGATAAACCGATTGCCAATACCATGGCCGATGGAAGGAGAATGATCGAGGCCTGTGAAAAAGCGGGGGTGGCGCTCCTTGTTGGCCATGATATGCGGCGACTATCGGGATTGCGAAAAATGAAAGAGCTGATTGACGGGGGCGCCATAGGCAAACCCGTAATGGTCGAATCCAATTTTTCGGCCAGTGTGGGGAATGAGTTGACTCCTGACAAATGGCGTTGGTATGGAGACGACTCGGGATGTCCTGCAGGTGCGCTCATGACCATGGGGGTTCACCATGCGGACACACTCAACCATGTTTTTGGACCGATCGAAAAGGTCTGCGCTTATTTCAACAAGCTCTACATTCCGGCGGAGGTTGAAGATGTCTCCATGACCATTTTCCAATTCGAATCAGGCGTTCTGGGCTATCTCGGGTCCTCCTATGCGACTCCGAGAACGAACTGGATCTATGCCTACGGCACCGAGGCGAAACTCCTCTGCACCGTCTCTTTGCCCAATGTGCCTTTCGATGAATATCTGAAGGTCTGGACCGTTGTGGATCGATATACCTCCTTGCAGCTACTCGGAAAAGGAAGAGACAAACCGGAAGAGGTCGCTTTGCCGATTGGAGATCCCATTCTGGAAGAGATTGACGAGTTTGCAGACTGTATTCGAACAGGATCCAAACCGGAGACGGATGGGAAAGAATCTCTGGTTGCCCTATCTTTGATTCGGGCGTCCATTGAATCGGCCCGGACTGGAAAACAGGTGAAATTAGCCGATTTATGAGAAACCTTGTCTAAGGGTCAAGGCAAAGATGCCGGTTTTGTCAATATGTTGGTCTCGTAAAAAGTCGTCTCACCGGTGAAAACCGGTGTCCAGTGGGCTAATCATTACTTGAAAAGACTGGATTTCCCGATCAAGTCGGGGAATGACGATCGTCAGGATTTATCGACTTTTTACGAGAACATCAATGATGGGAGAGAAAAAATGTCAGTTAAAGAGATAAGAAATATTTCAGTCATTGGTCTTGGATTGATGGGGACGCCAATATCCACCCTGCTGATGAAGGCAGGTTATGAGGTTGCCGGTTTTGACATCGTCAAGAAACAGATGTCAAGTTTAGCGCCCCTTGGTCTGAAGCCGGCAAGGTCTGCTAAAGAAGCGGCGAGGGAAGCCGATCTCATCCTTTTATCCCTGCCGCACTGGGATGCAGTGCGAGAAGCGGTAGAAGGGGAAGACGGCATTTTAGCAGGGGCGCGGAAGGGGCAGATCGTTATTGATACGAGCACTTCTCCGCCCTGGGAGAGCAAAGCCATGGCCGGGAGGCTGGCGAAAAAAGGCATCGAGTGGATGGACGTTCCCATTTCAGGGTCATCCGCCCAGGCCCGGTTGGGGAATATGGTTTTTATGGCGGGAGGTAAAAAGTCCGTCTTCGAAAGAATTAAACCGGTCCTGGACCGGATTGGCAAGAAGACGGTTTACGTCGGAAAGAACGGCGGCGGCGCCATGCTGAAGCTGGTTGTCAACCACATCCTTTATCTCAACGAAGCTGCCGCCATTGAAGGAATGGCGCTGGGCCTCAACGCCGGCCTCGATCCCGGGATCATGTTCGACGTCATCACTTCCGGCGCGGCGTCAAGCGATCTGATCATGGCGCGGGGCAAAGACATGCTGGCGGGAAATTTCGAACCCAAAGGTCCTGTGGTCCTGGCGGTTAAGGACCTGGGGCTCTCTCTCGAGTGTGCCAAGAAACTTGGCGTGGTGCTTCCGGTCGGCACCCTGTATCTGCAGTTCTTGCTCAAGGCTCAATATAATGGATGGGAACGGGAGGATGCCACGATTGTCATGAAAATCTATCAACAGTTGGCTGAAAGAGCTGACGGGGCAAAGAAGTTGGCCCTGGAGAGGAAAGGGAAATGAAAGGCATCTGTGGAAAACTTCTTGAGATTGATCTGACTTCCGGCAAGACGAAGAACGCCCCGATATCGGATGAAATGGTTGAAACATATCTTGGAGGAAGAGGGCTGGGCGCGAGGTTATTGTTCGACAGGCTTCCAGCCAAAACCGATCCGCTCTCTCCGGAAAACGTGCTCATTTTCCTGACAGGACCTCTGACGGCGACCATGGTTCCTGGCTCTTCCAAATTTGTTGTAATCACCAAATCGCCTTTGACCCACGGATGGTGCGACTCCTACTCCAGCGGAAGAATATCAGTAGAACTGAAAAAGGCAGGTTACGACGGCATGGTGATTCGGGGAAAATCGAATCATCCCTGTTATCTGAGAATTGACGATAAAGGGGTTGAGATCAGGGAAGCCAACCTGTTCTGGGGGAGAGATAGCTTCGAAACCGAGAAGAGGCTTAGAGAGTCCGAAAGGGATGCTCCCGTCGGCGTCTCTTCCATAGGACCGGCCGGGGAGAAGTTGTCCAGATTTGCCTGCATCAACAGCGACCTGTATCGCCAGGCCGGAAGGGGTGGGGTGGGGGCGGTCATGGGATCGAAAAACCTCAAGGCCATCGTAGTCAAGGGAAAGAGGGCAGTGGGTCTTCACGACCGCAAGAGGGTGATCGAGCTCAACCGGGAAAATTATCAGCGGGCCAAAAAGAGCGTGGTCGCTCAGGCCAGAATGAAATATGGAACGCCTCTTACGCTCAACATCACCCACACGGGCGGCATTCTTCCCACGAAGAATTTTCAATTCGGGACATGGGAGAAAGCCCTTGAGAAGATTGATTCCGTCGGAGTTCATAAAAGCCTCATTTCCCACAAGGCCTGCCTCTCATGCTTTACCCATTGCAGTATGATCACCCGTGTTTCCGAGGGCAAATATAAAGGCAGCGAACTGGAAGGGCCGGAATATGAAACGCTGGGCATGTTTGGATCCAATCAGCTCATAGATGATCTGCCGACAATCATCCAGGCCAACATCCTCTGCGATAAACTGGGACTGGACACCATCTCCGCCGGGAATGTGATCGGTTTTATCATGGAATGTTTTGAAAGAGATTTGATTTCTCCCGGGGAGACAGAGGGGGTTGAAATTCGGTTCGGCGATCGTGAGGCCAGCCTGGCAGCCATCGAGATGATGGCGTACCGGCAAGGCTTCGGTGATATCCTGGCCGAAGGAGTGAAAGTCATTTCAGAGCGTATCGGAAAAGAATCGGACCAATTTGCCATGCATGTCAAGGGGATGGAATTTCCGGCCTATGAGCCAAGAGGGGCCTTCGGCGCGGCCCTTTCCTATGCGGTCAGTCCGAGGGGGGCCTGCCATCGAAGGGCCTGGCCTCCTGCGAAAGAGATCCTGGGGAATTATCCGCCCTACACTGTGGAGGGAAAGGCCGAAATGGTCAAAGGCCTGTACGATGAGAATTGTATTCTCCACTCCCTTCTGGTTTGCGATATGCCTGCCAAGTTTATTCCCCTTTCCCACGATGATTATTCCAAATACTTCGAAGCGGTGACAGGGATGCCCGTTTCAAAAGAGGATTTTCGGGTCATTGCCGATCGCATTGAAACCTTAATCAAGATGTTCAACGTGAGGGAGGGGTTTGCCAGGAAGGACGATGCCCTGCCCTATCGAACGCTCCATGAACCTTTGCCGGATGGCCCGGCAAAAGGCCAATTCATCGGAGAGGAAAACCTCAACCGGATGCTCGATGAGTATTACGCATTGAGGGGATGGGACCGGTTGGGAATACCGAGGGAAGAAACTCTTAAGAAATACCAGCTCTAAATAAGGTTTCGGAACAGATGAAGATCATTACGAATGTCTTTGGGCCGGATATATCCATCAAAGAAGAAGTTGTTTTGCAGCCTGAATCTTCATTGCTCCGGGATGTGCTTGGGGCTTTGCGAAACGGGCCTGAAGGCGCATGGAGGCGGATCCTGAAGGATGATCTCTCGTTGGAAAAAGGCTGCGTCATCTTGGTGAATGGTCGAAATGCCTCGTCTCTTCAGAATTTAGAAACGAAAATCAACGAGGGAGACGAGATTACGTTGACAGTTTTGATGGCGGGCGGGTAGGTTCCGCAGGGGAGGTCCTCTGGGGCCGCCCCATCCCGTGATCTGGATAACAAGGAGGGTAACCGATGAGGGCAATGCTGATTCATGAGCTGGGAGGTCCGGTAACATTCAAGAAAGTGAATGAACCCCGCGTGGGGCCATGCGACGCAAAGATTCGGGTCAGGGCCACGGGCATGGGGTTGTCGGTGCTCATCATGAAAGCAACGCCAGGACTGGTCACTCGCTACCCAAGAATTCTTGGTCACGAGGTGGCAGGGACGGTTGTTGAGACCGGCAGCGAGGTCCGAAATGTGAAGATCGGGGACCGGGTGGTTTGCCATTTTTATCTCACATGCAAGGCCTGCCGCTTCTGTCGGAGCGGAAGGGAGACCCTCTGCGAAAACTGGGCCGGATATGTGGGAATGGCCTGCGACGGCGGCTATGCCGAATACATGGCCGTTCCAGCGCTCAATCTCTGCCCTCTTCCTGAAAATATCCCTTTTGTCGAAGCCTCTATTATTTCGGATGCCGTAGCCACTCCGCTCCATGCCTGCAGAGCGGAGGCGAAGATCGGTCCCGGCGATGATGTTCTGGTTGTAGGAGCAGGAGGAGGCGTCGGCATCCATGCCGTCCAGATGGCAAAACTCTGCGGAGGCCGGGTGCTGGCGGCAGACATCTCTCGTGAGAAACTGGAGGTCGTGAAGGATTTGGGAGCTGACGAGATCATTGATTGCGACGAATTCGATTTACCGAAAGAGGTTAACCGATTCACCGATGGAAAAGGAGTGGATGCAGTGCTCGATTTTGTGGCCTCTTCTCAAACCCTGGAAGCCGGTTTTAAATGTCTGGGCAGAGCGGGAAGGCTCGTTATATTGGGATTTCGTCCGCCTCACGTCTTTAAGGTGGAGCCCATTTTCAGCGTCGATCCCCTGATCGTTCTGTCGAAAGGGCTCGAGATCCATGGGTCCCGGTATGTTTCCATGGCGGAGTTGATCGAGTCCGTTAAGATGGTCAAGGAAGGAAAAATCAAGCCCATCGTGACTCAGACTTTTTCCCTCGAAGAAGCGGAGCGAGTCCACCAGTTATTGCAGGAGAACAAAATAACGGGAAGGGCCGCCCTCATTATTTGAAGGTAAAGAATTTTTCTACTTCACTTCGATGAAATCGGCTCCAAGGGGCGGACAGGTGAAGAACTCGATATACCGGAAATCCTTGTTGGACCTATTGATGGTCGTGTGCTTCTCTCCTGCGGGGATAAACAAGATATCGCCAGGCTTGATGGGAAACTCCTTCCCCTCGATGACTTCAATGGCCTCTCCGCTGATCACAACAATGACCGATTCGCGGTTATTGTGATAATGATAGGGAACCTGGCTTCCCGGAACAAGGAGGCCAAACATTCCTCCGAGATTCTTTGCCTGATGCTCCTGGGTAAGGATCTCCGGCCGGTAGGGTTTGTCTGGTGTGGGATTTTCCATCTCGATATAATCTTCCGATATAAAGATCTTCATCCCTCGTTCCTCCTCTGTTAGATTGGAGAAGCCCCGCAGCTCGAACCGCGATGTTTGGCGTATCCATACCTTAAATGATTCAAAGTCTTTTCATCCAAGGGGTGAAAACTTGTTCCGGTGTAGCCAACTGAATTCGGGTCGCCTCTTCGGCGGGGCGACTTCCCCTCCCGGCGCTCCAAATTTCATCACACAAGTCAGTTCATACCCTGAGGGAAGCGCGAGTATTTTCTCTGCTTCTTTCTTCCCCTCGTCCCAGTATGAGATGATGTTGCTGCCCAGCCCCTCTGCCACGGCGGCCAGAGACATGTTTTCAACAGCGAGCCAGCCCGTTCCGAAATCCCCTGACCGTGTGCACACAGCCACAACGCTCGAATTTGCAAACCATTTCTTCTGATTTAAGGCCCTGTCTTCAACGTCCTTCTGCGTTTCTCCAGGACCCGGAGAAAATTTCTTATTCAGTTGATACTTGATTTCTCCGAGCCGGTTGATGATGTCCGGATCGTCGATGACAATGAATTCCCAAGACTGCCGGTTTCCGGCCGAAGGGGCTTTGCTCCCTGCAAGGATGATCTTGCGCAATTGTTCTTCCGTAATGCTTGCCTTGAAAACCCGAATGGTTCTCCTTTGTTCAATGGCTTCGTAAATGTCCATAGTACCCTCCAAGTCTTTTGATATTGATGAGCCGACAGGGCGTCCCCTCATTCTATCGATAAAATGTAAATGGTATTTTTGTCAAGCGAAAATTGGCTATCTCTGTAATGCGTCACTGAAGCAGCTTTTTTCTATTGACAAAAGATAATGAACATACTATGAATTGGTCAAACCACTTTGCCATTTTACACATTGATGCCGGCAGAAGGGGCCCTTGATCGCATGGATAGCATTTTATGAGCGGTATAGGAAAAACGATGAGGCCCGATATCAAACGGAAAGGGTGGAAGGGCTTGAACGGGGGGATGGAATGCTACTAAAGCCGATCAAGAGGGTAAGGTTCTATGAGAACGCGGTAGGGCAGATCCAATCCTTGAGGGAAGCTCTAATAATTCCATATTCGTCACTCCCGCCCCGTATCAAGCACGGGGTAAACTCCGGCGGGAGTCCAGTGATTTCAAGCGTTTCTGGATTCCGGCTTTCGCCGGAATGACATTTTTAGGGGTAGCCTTGATTCTAACAAGCCAGTGAGGAGGATTTTTCTCTGGTCTCTTGGCTGACCCAGCGGCATCGCTATTCAGCTTGCCGGATAAAAGCTGTCATGAGAAAGCAAAGATTGACGAGAATTGGGAGTTGTCTTATTGGGAAAATCGCCTCACCAAATTCATGGTCTTTCGGTAAAAAAAGGGCAACTTATGTTGCTAATGCAATGGATGAGAAAGGAGGGTAATCCATGAAGGAAGAGAATAAAATCCGAGCTGAATACTCTTCGCCTTTTCGCCGTCCTTCTGTAAAACTTCCTGGCAATGCGAGACTCGGCGTTTGGTTCATTCTGAACGTTGAGAAATGGGACATGAATGCTGTCATGGCGAGATATTATCTGCCGGCGCCACAGGGGGCTCAGCCCCCCCCTCCTGACATTCCCAATTACAGTTGGTTTGAATACGGTTTGCGAGTGGGTTTCTGGCGCATTAAAAGGGTTCTTGACAAACATGGAGTAAGAGCCACAGTCAGTTTAAATGCGCCTGTGTGCAACGTGCATCCGGAAATGGTCCGGGCGATGCTGGAGAGCAAATGGGAAATCCTTGCGCACGGCTACGAACAGAGAGCCATATTTCTCGAAAAAGACCAGCGCGCGGTAATTCGCAAGACGATGGAAACGATTCGTGACTTCACGGGCAAGAGTCCTCGAGGATGGATGGGCCCTGGTTTGCACGAGACTTTTGACACTCCAGATATTCTCGCAGAGGAGGGGTTTGAGTATGTGGCTGATTGGGTAAATGACGACCAACCTTACCCGCTGAAAGTGAAAACGGGAAGGCTCATAGCTGTTCCCTATACGGTGGAACTGAATGATATTCTCATATACATCGTTCAGCAACATAGCTCTCCGGAAATATACGACAGGGGTTGCCTGGCCTTTGATACCCTTTACGAAGAAGGTTCTGAAAGCTCAAGGATCATGGGTATTGCTTTACATCCCTATATCTCGGGAGCCACTCACAGGATCAAATATATAGAGATGCTTTTAGAATACATGAAACGACATGAAGGCGTCTTGTTCATGACGGGCGAGGAGGTCCTCGATTGGTACGATGACGTCGTGGCGAAAGCTCAATATTCCGAGCCGGGCCGGTAGTTTTTCAATTCCTGGATTCGAAACAAATTCCCTTTTGGGCCCGGGGGAGCGCATAGATGGAGGAGCATGCCGTGAGATTTAAGCAGCCGATAGGTGAGTTGCCGAATGTCATTGCCCATGTAAGGAAAATGGAGTTGATCAATCCGTTTAAAGATATTCCCGTAATGCGTCACTCCCCCGTGGAATATCACCGTCCTTCGGGCAGGCATGTTGGAGAAAATCTTATACCTGCCTGCGCGTAGTCCCGCCCGTCGGGACGAAGGCAGGGCGGAAACATCAGCTTGTCCGTAAACCAAAAGGATGATCCCGTACGACAAGGACTTTTCTACAATGGGCAATGTTGCCTTTGCCTAAAAAATATAAACCATCCGCCCGTGGTCGGGTCTTATCGACTTGATAAGATTTTCGCCTGCCTGCCGGCAGGCAGGGAGACATGGCTGCCCGAAGGCCGGTGATATTCCACGGAAGAGTGACGCATTACAACACCCCGTAATCCCTCAGTTACGGGTTTAAAAAACCCTTGCGTTCTGATTCTCGATGTGTTAGACATGAATCATGGACGAAGCGATCAGGTATCGTGGTAAGGTCTTTGGCCAAAGAGAGAT
>Ga0207951_100305_pt1 | contig 26891 bp, 23 predicted proteins | sample Subbio12Aug_8Bad_FD_184830 | JGI IMG/M metagenome (GOLD analysis project Ga0207951, IMG submission 184830) | Serpentinite rock and fluid subsurface biosphere microbial communities from McLaughlin Reserve, California, USA - CR12Aug_8Bad (SPAdes) | ecosystem: Environmental > Terrestrial > Deep... | reverse complement strand
TCGTTTGTATCGAAGATCACATTGTTGACTCGCCAGGGCGATTGCAGGCCTAACGCCATGCTGAATAAGGCTTCACTGTTCATCTGCATAGTGTCGCATTACCCATTACGAATCACATAGCGCCAACATTTCAGAGCCATCGCGACGCGATATGACAAATTGAAACGCAATTTTGAAGGCGTCGTTGCTTTGGCCTGCGCTTTCATTTGGCTACCTATGTAAAACGGCAACAGACCCTAGTGTGACAACGTGCGCAACAGGTTTTTGTAATCTTCCGCCATTTTGACATCTTGCTCTTTGAGTTCGGCGATGCGTTTGCAGGCGTTGATGACGGTGGTGTGGTCGCGACCACCGAAGGCTTCGCCGATTTCCGGGTAGCTGTGTGACGTTAGTTCACGCGCCAGGGTCATTGCAATCTGGCGGGGGCGAGCCAGCGATTGTTTGCGGCTTTTAGACGACAAATCGGCAACGCGAATTTTGAAGTACTCGGCGACGGTTTTTTGAATGTTGTCGATGCTAACCAGTTTGTCTTGCAGGCTCAGCAGATCGTGCAGGGCTTCTTTGGTGAATTCCAGGGTGATGGCCAGGCCGGTGAACTGTGAATTGGCAACGACGCGGCGCAAAGCACCTTCCAGGTCGCGCACGTTGGAGGGTATGCGTTTGGCGATGAAAAACGCCACGTCCTGATTGAGATCGACACCGAGCTGCTGGCCTTTTTTTATCAAAATAGCCGTGCGGGTTTCCAGATCGGGGGGTTCGATGGCAACCGGCAGACCCCAACTGAAGCGCGATTTCAAACGGTCTTCCAGGCCATTGATTTCTTTAGGGTATTTATCGCAGGTCAGCACTACCTGATGCTTGCGATCCAGCAGATTATTGAAGGTGTGAAAGAACTCCTCCTGTGAGCGCTCCTTGCCGGCGAGAAACTGGATGTCGTCCATCAGCAACACGTCGATGTTGCGGTAGTAATCCTTGAACTGGTTGATCTGATTTTGTTGCAGGGCTTTGACCATGTCCTGCACAAACTTTTCCGAATGCAGATAAACGATGTTGGCATCCGGATTTTTTTGCAGCACGGCATTGCCGATGGCGTGCATCAAATGGGTTTTTCCCAGACCGGAACTGCCATAAATAAAGAGTGGGTTGTAGGCTTTGCCGATGTTGTCGGATACCGTGACCGACGATGCCCGCGCCAATTGGTTGGATTTGCCTTCGACGAAACTTTCGAAGGTGAATGTCCGGTTCAGGAAGTTGGCCTGTACCCGCTTTTGCGTTTGAGTTCTGGCAACGACGCTGGGTGCTTTGGCGGGTGCGGTTTTTTTAGTGCCGATTTCGAAACTTACATTCAGCGTTGCGTTGGAAAATTCGTTGACGGCATCTTCGATGCGGGTCAGAAAATGCTGTTTTATGTGATCGATGATGAAACGGTTGGGTGCCAGTAATTTGAGCAGGTTGTCGCTTTCGATGGCTTGCAGCGGGCGGATCCAGGTACTGAAATCGGCAGTGGGAATCTCGTGTTCCAGTTTGGCCAGACAGTTTTTCCAGATTGCGCTCATCGGCAGTTGAACGGGGGGAATTCGAAGGGGGACGCATCATACCACAGCCCTATCAGGCGGTTTTTGGGGTTGTTTTTGCGCTTGACTCTTATCGGCTATCAGAAAAAAATGACCGCCGTTCATTCAACCGCACACCTCAGCATGATTTCAGGAACGCTTTACATTGTTTCGGCACCATCGGGTGCTGGTAAAACCAGTCTGGTGAAACGTCTGTGTGCCGAGGTCGATGACCTGGCGGTTTCGGTATCGCATACCACCCGGGCCATGCGGGCCGGGGAAGTACACGGTAGCGATTACTATTTTGTCGGTGTCGACGAATTCAAAGCCATGATTGCGACTCAGGCTTTTCTGGAACATGCGCAGGTGTTCGACAATTTTTACGGCACTGCGCAGGCAACGGTTGAACACAACCTGGCACAAGGCCAGGATGTGATTCTGGAAATCGATTGGCAAGGCGCTCAACAGGTGCGGGGCAGGGTGGCGGAAGCGGTTTCGATTTTCATTTTGCCGCCATCGACCGCCGTGTTGCACCAACGCTTGCAGTATCGGGGACAGGATGACGAAGCCACCATCAGCCGCCGGATGCGTGATGCCGTTACCGAGATCAGCCATTATTCCGAGTTCGATTATCTGGTGGTGAACGATGATTTCGAGCGGGCGCTAGCTCAGCTCAAGAGTATCATCGTTGCCAATCGCCTGAGCCAGCGCCGCCAACGTCAGGTCTTGATGCCGTTGTTGCAGAATCTGCTTAATCATTGAAACGACTCGACATTAAAACAACCAGACATTGAAGCAACCAACCCTACAGAATTTCATGAATAACAGACATTTACTGACCTTGGTCGCCAGTTTGAGCATGGCATTGATTTTAACCGCCTGCTCAGACGACAAACCGGCTGAAACCAAAGCTCAAACCCAAACCCAACAGCACAACCCGTTCGATCATAGTCACGACGAAGTGGTGACCGATGTGGTCAAGCACCAGTTCGAGCATGAATTTGCCGATCAATGCGTCGCGCGCGAAACGGCGGGTTCCGTCAATCCTGATGTCGACAAAAAGCGTGTCGCCGCCGATTGCATGTGTATCGCCCAGTATTTGATGAAAGATTTATCCGCCGACGAGGCCCGAAAATTCCTGAAAGAACGTCAAAATGCCCAATCGTTGCGCATCAAGTTCGATGCTGCCGCTTATTTTTGTTTGCAGGCCAAACAACAACCCAAATCACCACAGATATTCAACCGGCGCTGAAAGTGCTGGTTAGCAGATTTCAATCCAAGGGCGATTTGATCGCCCTTGACTTTTTTAGTGGACAGCCATGACCCAAGCCAGCGACTTATTTTCACAAGCCCAAAAATTCATTCCCGGCGGCGTCAATTCACCGGTACGCGCCTTCAAAGGCGTCGGCGGTACGCCGGTGTATTTCGATCACGCCCAAGGCGCTCATGTCTACGACAGCGAAGGCAAACGCTACATCGATTACGTGGGTTCATGGGGACCGATGATTCTGGGCCACGCCCATCCCGCTGTCATCGAGGCGGTCAAACAAACCGCCGAAAAAGGTCTGAGCTTTGGTGCGCCGACAGAAATCGAAACCCTGATGGCGCAAAAAGTCTGCGAATTATTGCCATCGATCGACCGGGTGCGCATGGTCAGCTCCGGCACCGAAGCCACCATGAGCGCGTTGCGCCTGGCGCGTGGCTACACCGGTCGCGACAAGATCGTCAAATTCGAAGGCTGTTACCACGGCCATTCCGATTCACTGCTGGTCAAGGCCGGTTCCGGCGCCCTGACTTTAGGGGTACCCAGTTCGCCCGGCGTACCGGCTGCACTGGCCGCCGACACCATTACATTGGCTTACAACGATAGCGATGCGGTAAAACAGTGTTTCGCGGAAGTGGGTGAGCAAATCGCCTGCATCATCGTCGAACCAGTGGCGGGCAATATGAACTGCGTTCCGCCCGAGGCCGGTTTTCTGCAAACTCTGCGCAATGTCTGCGACCACTACGGCAGCGTGTTGATTTTCGACGAAGTGATGACCGGTTTCCGCGTGGGTTTGCACGGTGCGCAAGGTTGGTACGGCATCGTGCCGGACTTGACCACGCTGGGCAAAATCATCGGTGGTGGTCTGCCGGTCGGCGCTTTTGGCGGTCGTCGCCAGATCATGGAACAACTGGCGCCGCTCGGCCCGGTCTACCAGGCGGGTACTCTGTCCGGTTGCCCGGTGGCGATGGCGGCGGGTTTGAAAACGCTGGAACTCATCGCCCAACCCGGCTTTTACCAGGCGTTGTCCGCCAAAACCGCAACACTGCTGCAAGGTTTACAGACCGCTGCCGACCAGTCTGGCATCCCGTTCACTACCCAGCAGGTCGGCGGCATGTTCGGCCTGTTTTTCAGTGCGGACAAAACCATCACTCGCCTGACCCAGGTCATGGCCTGCGATATCGAGCGTTTCAAACGTTTCTTCCATGCCATGCTCGACCAAGGCGTATATCTGGCGCCATCGGCTTTTGAAGCCGGATTCGTTTCCGCTGCCCATGGCAACGAAGATTTACAATCAACCGTGGATGCCGCAGCGGAGGCGTTCAAAGCGATATGAAAACGCTGAGCCAAAACGTGTTTTCGCTGCCCAGTGAATGGGCTTTCGTGACCCAACCCTGTCCCGACTTCAGCGCGGCCAGCCTGCAAGATCAACCAGGATTTTGTCCCTGACCAACTGGCCGGACAACACCACCATCGGCATTCCGCCGCCGGGGTTGACGCTGCCGCCGACGAAATAAACATTGCTGAAACGGCTGCTGCGCTGTGGCGCCTTGAACCCCAGGTTTTTGTTGCGATCGGCCACCACACCGTAAATCGAGCCTTGGTTGGCGTAGTAACGGGCTTCGATGTCCCGGGGTGTCCAGTAATCTTCGGTGACGATGTGCTGGCGCAAATCGGTCAGGCCCATGCGTTCCAGCTTGACCAGTACCCGTTCGCGCAGGGCGCGGTAATCGGCATCGGAATGCGGCTGGTCGGGATCGATGTGGGGAATGTGCGGCAAAACCTTGATGATTTCGCAACCGGCGGGTGCCTGGCTGGGGTCGGTCTTGCACGGCGCAACCAGGTAGAGGGTTGGGTCATCCGACAAGGTGTGATGCTTGAATACGGCGTCGAAATGCTGGCGCGGCTGGCTGGAATAAAAGAAATTGTGATGCGCCAGTTGCGGATACAGGCGATCGACCCCCAGATGCAGCACCAGACCGGAGCAGCTCGGTTCGAAACGCTTCATGGACTCGATCTCGTCATACGAGGCCTTCAGCAGTGTTTTCATCGCCGGAATCACCTCCATGTTGGATACCACGATGTCGGCCACCAGCGTTTCGCCACCCTTGATGCGCACAGCGCTGGCGCGGTCGTCGTCGGTGACGATGGTTTCGACTTCGCTGTTCAGATGAATGCGCACACCCAGTTCGAGCGCTAGTTTTTCCAGTGCCTGGGCCAGACCGTACATGCCGCCCTGCACGTACCACAAGCCGTACTGGTACTGGATGTAGGGCATCAGATTCATCAAGGCCGGTGCGTCATAGGGTGATGAACCGACGTATTTGATGAAGTAATTCAGAATATCGACCAGTTTCGGATCGGAAATGAACCGGCGCACGCCCTGATCCATGGTTCGGAACACGTCGAACTTCAGGCTGCGCAGCGGGCCGTAAAACTTGAGCAAGTCCCACAAGCTATCAAGGCCGTGGGCAAAATAACCGGCTTCAGTTTCCTCGCCGAGTCGTTTCGAATACGCCATGAAGCGGCTGAACTCGTCGTAAGCTTTGGGGCCGAGTTGGTCGAGTTCGCGGCGCTGCCGGGCCGGGTCTGCGCACAGATCGATGACGCTGCCATCCTCGAAAAAATTGCGCCAATGCGGATCGACCTTTTCGATGCTGACGTAATCGGCCATGTGCTTGCCGACACGGCGGAACAAGGCTTCGAATATCTGCGGCATGGTCAGAATCGACGGGCCTAAATCGAAGGTAAAGCCGTCCTGGGTCAGCACATTCAGCTTGCCGCCGACTTTGTCGTTCTTCTCGACCAATTCGACCTTGAAGCCTTCCGATGCCAGCGAAATGGCCGCCGACAGGCCGCCCAAACCGGCGCCGATGACCACGACCTTAGCAGTGTTGTGTTGTTGATTCATGAGTGATTGCGTTTCCAGGACAGCATGCGTTTGAAATTGCGCCAGTATTGACCGGGAACGTAAGCCGAGTAGCGGCGAAACGTCTGCAAGGCTGGCCAGTTGCGTTGAATGCGTTGCAGCACGGTGCCCTTGCCGTGCATGAAGTCGAGATAGTGTTTGAACACGGCGTAGCGTTCGGGCGAATAAGGAAACCAGTTTGGCTCGCTGGGCAAGCTGCTGCGGCAGATCATGCCCGATACCGGCTGGCTGAAACTCAACAAGCCTTCGGCACCGTGATAACGGCCAAAACCGCTGCGCTTGACGCCACCGAATGGCAAGGCCGGGTGGCCGATATTCTTGATGACATCGTTGACGGCCCAATTGCCGACCTGTAATCGGTTGGCGAAACGCTCGGCCCTGGCAATGTTCTGGCTCCAGACGCTGGCATTGAGGCCAAATTCGGTATCGTTGGCCAGCCGCAAGGCTTCGGCTTCGTCGTCGAAAGCCAGCACCGGCAACAGCGGCCCGAAACTTTCCTCCCGCATCACCCGCATTCCGGCATGGACATTCCACAACACCACCGGCCAGACCCATCGACCCTCGATGCGTAACGCTGCCGAGGCCTGGGCACCGTGCGCCAGCGCGTCGTCGTAATGCGCCCGGATCAGGTCGATTTGCCGTGTGTTCGTCATTGCGCCGATGTCGCCGTGCGGGCCGACGTGCAAGGCCGATACGCCAGCCAGCAGGCGTTGCAACAAGGCGTCGTGCACGGTTCGCTGCACCAGCAGCCGTTCCACCGACACGCAGAGCTGACCGGCATGGCAGAAGGCACCGTACAGCGCGGCATCGGTCGCACGTTGCAGGTTGGCATCGTCGAACACGATCATCGCATCCTTGCCGCCCAGTTCCAGAATAACCGGCAGCGGGTGCTGCGCCGCGCGTTGCATCACGGCCCGGCCAGCCTGCAAGCTGCCGGTGAAGAACACCAGGTCCGGGGCGGCATCGATCAGGCTTTCGCCCGCTTCGCGGCCACCGCTGATGCTTTGCACCAAGCTGGGCGGCAAATCCAGTGTGGCGAACAGTTCGAGGATGCGTCTGGCCACTGGCAGGCCGAGTTCCGAGGCTTTCAGTATCACCGCGTTACCAGCCAGCAGCGCCGTCAGCATCGGCAGCATGGCAAGCTGAAAAGGCGCGTTGCTGGGCGACAGTACGGCAACGACGCCGAACGGCTTGCGGCTGATGTAGGCACTGGCACCGGGAAAACCGAACGGCGACGTGGCGACGTGGCGGTCGGCAAGAACCTCGGTGGCGTGTTTGCGGTAATACGTCAAAGCATCCAGCACCGGGTAAATTTCGCCCAGCAAGGCTTCGGTCGGTACTTTGCCGGTGGTTTGGCTTATGCACTCGACCAGGCTGTCGACCTGAGTTAGCAGGCGGTCGGCCAATGCCGACAGCAAATCGACGCGACGCTGAACCGTCACGCCTGCCCAGGCCTCGGCGGCATGGCGTGCGGTGGCAACACAGGCGGTGATTTCTGCTGCACTGCTGAGCGGGTATTCCCCCAGATGTCGCCCATCGCATGGCGAAACCAATGTGATGCTAGTCATGGCGATCAGGCCGGTTTCAACCAGCGACTGGCTTTGCTGTCATGGAAGGCCACGCGGTGACGCCGGGCGATCAGATTGGCGGAAATCCGCGCCGACTCGTAAATCGTCGGCAGGCCGCTGCCGGGGTGGGTGCCGCCGCCGACCAGATAGCAGTTTTCCAGTTCTTCAAAGCGGTTGCGCGGGCGCCAGTACAGCATCTGGCTGTAACGATGCGCCAGACTGAAAGTGGCGCCTTTGTAGACGTATTCGTTCTGCTCCCAATCCCTAGGCGTCATGATGTTTTCGCATTCGATGTGGCTGCGAATGTCGTGCAGGCCCAGGCGTTCGGCCAGCGTATCCAGTACCTGATCGCGGGTTGCCTGACGGTGTTGCGGCCAATCCAGGCCGCTGTCGTTGTTGGGCATGGGCACCAGCACATATAGCGCCGATTTGCCCGCCGGTGCCAGTGTAGGATCGCTGGCCGAGGCGTTTTGCACGTAAAACGAAAAATCGCGGCTCAAGGTTTTGTGACTGAAAATGTTGCGGATATTGCTGTGGTAATCCCTGGCAAACGCAATGGTGTGATGCGGCAAATCGTAACGCCGGTTCAGCCCCAGGTAGAGCATGAAGGTGGAGCAGGAATAGTCGCGTTTTTGCAGCGATTCGCGATCGTATTTTTTCAGAATGCCGGGTTCGACCAGATGGCTCATGGCGTGGGCAAAATCGGCATTGACGATGGTGTCGTCGCCAAGCACCGTCTCGCCGCTATTCAGCCTGACACCGCGAACACGGCGGTTTTCGATGGCGAGCGATGCAATTTCGCTTCCGCAATGAATCTCGCCACCGTTTTCGCGGATGACCTCGGCCATGGCCGAGGCGATGCGGTTGAGTCCGCCTTTGACATGATGAATGCCGTATTCGTGTTCCAGATACGGCAGCATGGTGAACAAGGCGGGACAATCCCACGGCGACATGCCCAGATACTTGGATTGAAAACAGAAGGCCAGACGCATTTTTTCCTGGCTGAAATACTGGCCCAGATTGCCGAACACGCTGCGCGGGAAGGCCAGCCAGGGCAGCGCCTTGAGCAAGTCCAGCGACAGGAAAGACGTCAGTGACGAGAAATCACGGGTGATGCAGGGATACAGCGCGTTGAAACGCTTGCGTTCGTTGACCATGAAACGGTCGTAACCGTCGCTGCCTTCGTCGAACACCCGGTTAAGTTCGGTGCGCATGGCGTCACGGTCGGAATACACCGAAAGCTGGCGGTCGTCGAACAGCAAACGATACATCGGCGATAGCGGTATGAAATCCAGATAATCCTCGCTGCGGCGGCCCGCCAGTTCGAACATTTCATCCAGTACGCCTTTCATCAGCAGGAAGGTCGGGCCAGTGTCGAAGGTGAAACCATTGATGCGGATGGCCCGGTTGCGGCCACCGACCTCGGCGTTCTTGTCGAAAATAGACACCTTGAAACCACGCTGGCTCAGCAGCATACCGGCGCACAAGCCGCCGGGCCCAGCGCCGACGATGATGATGTGTTTTTGGGATTCGGACATTTTGCTGATGTGAAAAATTGAGATTGTGGCCATGAACGGCAGCGAATGAGGGGGCAGCCATGGTCGTTGAGCCAGTGATTGTACCGGGCGTTCGGGATTTGTCAGCTAATCAGCTTGCTCGATCGCCAGAATGCTGTTTTGGTTCGCTGCGAAGACGGCGGGAACCCGGTAAAACGCGCCAAGGCTTCTGAGTAAAGTGCAAGGTTTATGGCGTTCCCCATTCGGACTCGATACGATAGGCGCCCCGGCGACAACGGCTTTTGGCTTTACCGAGAAAACCATTCTTTGCATTGACACCATGGACACACGCCCCAAAATCGACCCCTCCCGCATCAAAAGCTTTATCCGCCGTCAGGGTCGGGCTACTGCCGGGCAGCGGCTGGCGCTGGAAAATCACGAGCACGCATTCTGCCTGCCGCCTGCTGCCCCGTTCGACGCAGAACAGGTGTTTGGCCGAAAGGCGCCGTTGATCGTCGAAATCGGTTTCGGCAACGGCGCTTGTCTGGCGAGGATGGCGGAAGCCAGGCCAGATTTGAATTATCTCGGTATCGAAGTGCATCGTCCCGGTGTTGGCCATTTGCTGATGCTGCTGGGCCAGCGCGGCATCGGCAATGTGCGGATTTTCAATCACGATGCCATCGAGATGGTGGAGCGCCACATTGCAGACCACAGCATCGCCGGTCTGCACCTGTTCTTCCCCGACCCCTGGCACAAACGGCGGCATCACAAGCGCCGCATCGTGCGGCCCGGCTTTGTCGAGCTGTTGAACGCAAAGCTGATGCCGGGCGGTTATTTCCATGCCGCAACCGACTGGAAAGATTATGCCCACGACATGCTGAAAACGCTGTCTGCCCACCCGGGCTTGCACAACACCAGTCCGACCGGCGATTTCTGCCCGCGCCCCGATTACCGGCCCTTGACCAAATTCGAGCATCGCGGCCTGAGGCTGGGCCACGGTGTTTGGGATTTGATCTTTACCAAAGCTTGACCCATCCCTTGAGTTCCTTAAGACAACTGGTTTCGCAAACCGCGATTTACGGCCTGAGCAGCATCGTGGGCCGGTTTTTGAATTATCTGCTGGTGCCGCTTTACACCTACACCTTCAGCCCCGCCGAGTACGGCGTGGTGTCGGAGCTTTACGCCTATGTCGGCTTTTTGGCGGTGTTGCTGGTGCTGGGGCTGGAAACCGGCTATTTCCGCTTTCGCCAGAAAGCCGAATTTGTCGGTGATGCGGTTTACCATCAGGCCTTGAGCCTGCTGGCGCTGGTCAATCTGGTCGTGCTTGCCACCGTGCTGTACGGCCAACAAGAGCTGGCCGACTGGCTGCATTACCCAGACCACCCCGAATACCTGCGCTGGTTTGCCTGCATACTGGCGCTGGATGCCATCAGCGCGCTGCCGTTTGCCCGCTTGCGTGCCGAAAACCGCGCCTGGCGCTTCGTCGGCATCAAACTGACCGAGATCGGCGTCAGCATAGGCTTGAATCTGTTGTTTTTGCTGCTGTGGCCCAAGCTGGCCGCACGCTGGCCAGATTCCACACTGGCTGCACTGTACGACGCCGAACTTGGTGTGGCTTACATTTTCATCGCCAATCTGCTTGCCAGTGGCTGCAAAATGCTGTTGCTGTTGCCGCAATTGCGCAACGTGCCGCTGGCGTTCAGTCACCGTCTGGCCGGGCCGCTGCTGCGCTATTCGCTGCCCATGGTGGTGATCGGTCTGGCCGGGGTCGTCAATGAAATGCTGGATCGCGCCATTCTGAAAATCCTGCTGCCTTACGATGTGCAAACCAATCTGAAACTGCTGGGCATTTATAGCGCCTGCTACAAGTTGGCGATTCTGATGACGTTGTTCGTGCAGGCGTTCCGCTACGCCGGTGAGCCGTTTTTCTTCCAATACGCTGGTCGTGCCGATGCCAAACAGGCTTATGCCGTGGTCATGCGTTATTTCGTCATTGCCGGTATGGCGATTTTTCTGCTGGTGACGCTGTATATCGATTTCTTCAAGTTTTTCATTGGCGAAGAATTCCGCGTTGGTTTGCCTGTGGTGCCGATTTTGCTGATGGCCAATCTGCTGCTGGGTATTTATGTCAATTTGTCGGTCTGGTACAAACTCGGCGACCGCACCGGCCTGGGCGCCTGGGTAGCGCTGGCGGGTGCGGCTGTGACCATCACGCTGAATGTGTGGTGGATACCGTTGTGGGGTTATGTGGGATCGGCCTGGGCAACCCTGGCCTGCTATGGGTTTATGGTGCTGGCATCGTGGTTGCTGGGGCGCTTTTATTACCCGGTCGGTTATCCCCTGGCCAGCATGGCGGGTTACATCCTGTTCGGGCTGGGGCTTTATGCCGCGCAAACCGTCTGGCTGCCGCGCTACGCATTCAATCCCTGGCTGACGGCAAGCGCGGCTATGCTGCTGTATCTGGCGGTTGCCTTCTGGTTTGATGGTCGGCCTCTGTTGCAACGCATCCGCAGGCTTCAGCCTGACGCCGATTTGGATCAACAATAACGAAAATAACGAAAGGCAAGAAAATGGACAGACTCAACCCGCACCGCCCTGTTTTGCAGGGACATACAAGGCCACCGGCTACGCGATCACGTTGGCGTATCCCTTTCGCGGGCTTCCTGCTGGGATTGATGGGCGGGTTTTCCTACGCCTGGGGTGTGCTGGTGGTGCCCAAGATGGAATGGTTTGGCTGGACCAAGGCCGAGGCGACCCTGCCATTTACGGTACACATGGTGGTTCTTGCCCTGGTCATGGTTCCCGCTGGTCAGTTGCAGGATCGCTTCGGCCCCCGGATCGTCGCCGCAGCCGGCGCGGTGCTGTTTTTCGTGGCCTATGCCTTGTCCGCGCTGGTCGGCTATTTTTCCCATGCCGGCTGGCTGGTCTTCAGCTACGGATTGGTCGGCGGAACGGCGTCCGGCCTGAACTACGCCTGCATCGTGCCACCAACCCGCAAATGGTTTCCCGACCAGCCCGGCTTCGCCGTCTCGACCGCCGTGATGGGTTTCGGGCTGGCCGCGCTGGTGCTGGCGCCGGTCAAGTCCGAGTATCTGCTTCCGGTACACGGCATCGAGGGCACCTTCCTCATCATTGGTGCCCTGACCCTGGTGGTTTGTCTGTGGGCGTCCTGGATGCTGGAAAACCCGCCGGAGGGCTGGCGACCGCCGGGATGGGAAGCGCCCGTCACCGCCTCCGGCAGCGTGCAGGCCCAGCACGAGTACACGCCCGGCGAACTCTGGCGCACGGCCAAGTTCTGGATGGCTTGGCTCACCCTGGGCGCGGTGATCGCGGGTGGCCTGATGTCCCTTGGGCTGATCCCGGCTTTTGGTCTCTCGGTTGGACTGAGTTCGGCAGAAGCGGCGGTGGCGATCTCGATTTTCGCCGGTTTCAACGGCTTCGGCAGGCCGGTGGCAGGGCTGCTGGCCGACCGCGTGGGACTCATGCGGGTGATGATCGCGACCTATTGTCTCCAGACGGTGGTTTTGCTGGCTTTTCCAGTGTTCGCCGTGACCCTGCCGACCCTGTATCTGGCCTCGGCGCTGTTGGGCTGGGGCTTCGCGGTTACCTTGGGGCTGTTCCCGGTGCTGGCTGCGACCTGCTTTGGCGTCAAGCATCTGGGGGCTAATTACGGCTTGATCTTCACCGCTTTCGGTGCCGGTGCCATCGCGCCCTTTCTGGGTTCGTGGATGTTCGGCCTCACCGGCAGTTATGCGCCAGCCTTCGTCGCGGCGGGTGTGCTGGCCGGGCTGGGCGTGATCTTGTGCGTCGTCATGAAAAGGCAGCACCATTTGATTTGAACATGGTAGCAAGTCGGCTGGCCATCACCGGATGTGCTTCAGTCTGACACCGGTTCGGAGCGCTGCTGGCGGCGTGACAAGGTGGTGGCCAGGCGTGCCAAGGCCGATGCCAGCACGTCTTCGCTCGCTGCCGCATGATGCTGTAACAAGCGCACGTTATCGATCGACGGCAGCCTGGGCTTGCGCGGAGTGCGGGGCGAAGCCAGCGGCGGCAGGACTCTGACCTGCACCGTGCTGATGTTCTGCTGTCCAGACGCCTGGATTTTGGCTAGTATTTCCCCTTGAAAAAAGCGGATTTGCGACGCCCAACTGGCGCTTTCGGCATAAATCAGCAAACGGTTTGCCGAGGGCACGCAATGCACGACATGAGGCGCGATGTTGTTCGGCAGAACGGCGCGCACCCGATTCGACAAACGCTGTTGTTCCGCTAGGTTTTCCAGGCAAATGGCCAGCGAGCGCTGTTCGAACTGGTTTGCTGCCTTGAAGCCGGTTTTTTTAGTGTGATTCATGATGTTCCGGCAACTTAACGAAGGGTGCGCGACGATGAATAGCGTTATCGAACAAATCCTGGCCGAGGCGGACTATCAAGCCGTCCGCCTGTTATCGATCCTGCGGGCCATACAGGCGCGCTACCAGCATATTCCGCAACCAGTCATCGAGCAGGTGGCCGGTGCCTTGAATATCCCTGGAACCCAAGTCATCGCGGTTTGCGAATTCTACAGTTTTTTGCATCTGACGCCGCAGGGCCGCTACGACATCCTGGTCAGCGATTCGATCACCGATCACATGCTGGGTAAAGCCAGCCTGATGAATGATCTGGCCCAGGCACTCAAGGTGGGCATCGGCCAGGTACGGGCCGACGGTCGGGTCAGCCTGAACCACACCGCCTGCACCGGCATGTGCGATCAAGGCCCGGCTTGCTTGATCAACGGCATCGCCCTCACCCGGCTCGATCGCGCCCGCATCGATGCCATGGCTACACTCATCGAATCGGCAACCCCGCTGGCCGACTGGCCCGGCCATTGGTTCGCCGTCGATGACAACATCCGCAAAGCCGGGCTGCTGCTGAGCGCAGCGCAGGAAAACGGCGCGGCGATCGAAGCCACCTTGCAACGCGGCTTGCAGCAAACTCTGGCGGAAATCGATATTTCTGGCCTGCGGGGGCGAGGCGGCGCCGGGTTCAAGACCGCGATGAAATGGCGCTTCTGCGCCGAAACGGTGGCGGACAGCCGCTACGTGGTCTGCAATGCCGATGAAGGCGAACCCGGCACCTTCAAGGACAGGGTGCTGCTGAACCGCCATGCCGATCAAGTCTTCGAAGGCATGACGGTTGCCGCAGCCATCATTGGTGCCACCCAGGGTTTTTTGTATCTGCGTGGCGAATATCAGCATCTTTACGCCCAACTCCAGGCTGTTCTGGCCCAGCGCCGTGCCAACAGATTGCTGGGCAACGACATTCTCGGCCACGGTTTTGCCTTCGACATCGAGATTCGCCTGGGCGCCGGTGCCTACATCTGCGGCGAGGAATCGGCGCTGATCGAATCGCTGGAAGGCAAGCCCGGCATTCCGCGCAACCGGCCACCGTACCCGGTCACCTGCGGTTATTTGAACCAGCCCACCATCGTCAACAACGTCGAAACCTTTTTCGCCGCCGCCCACATCGCGGTCAACGGCGGTGTCTGGTTTGCCAGCCAGGGCACGGCCAAATCGTCCGGCAGCAAAATTCTCAGCATCAGCGGCGACTGTGCCCGACCCGGCATTTATGAATACCCGTTCGGCACAGCGATTGCGGACATTCTGGCCGACTGCGGCGCTGACGATGTGCTGGGGGTTCAGGTTGGCGGCCCTTCGGGAATCTTTATATCGAATGCGGAATTCCATCGCGTGCTGGCATTCGAGGATTTGTCGACCGGTGGCTCGTTCATCGTTTTCGACCACAGCCGCAGTATTCTCGACATCGCCCAGAACTTCACCCATTTCTTCGCCCACGAAAGCTGCGGCTTTTGTACGCCCTGCCGCGTGGGTACGGCGTTGCTGAAAAAACAGCTCGACAAAATCGTCGATGGCCATGGCTCGGCAGGCGATGTGGTCGAGCTGGAAAGCCTGTGCCAACTGGTGAAGAACAACAGCCATTGTGGCTTGGGGCAAACGGCGGCGAACCCGATTCTGACCACGCTGCAACGCTACCCTGAAATTTACGAGAAACAACTGAAACGCATTAGCTACGAACCCGGTTTCGACCTGAACGGCGCCCTCGACATTGCCCGCCGGATGGCGCAGCGTAACGATGCCGCCGCCCATTTAACGCAAGTGGAGGACTGACATGACCGGCATACTCAGCATAGACGGCCAGACCATCCCGTTCGAAGACGGCCAGACTGTCATCGAAGCCGCCAGCGCCGCTGGCGTCTACATTCCCCATCTGTGCCACAAACCCGGCTACACGCCGCATGGCAGTTGCAAGCTGTGCACGGTCAAGGTCAATGGCCGCAACTGCTCGGCCTGCACCTTCCCCGCTGCCGACGGCCAGACCGTCATCAACAACAGCGCCGAGTTGCAGCACGACCGCCGCCGCATCACCCAGATGCTGTTCGTCGAAGGCAATCATTTATGCCCGTCGTGCGAAAAAACCGGCCATTGCGATCTGCAAGGCGTGGCTTACCATCTGAACATGCTGGACAACCATTTCCCGCATTTTTACCCGCAGCGCGAAGTCGATGCCTCGCACCCCGACATTCTGATCGACCACAACCGTTGCATTTTCTGCAACCTGTGTGTGCGGGCCAGCCAGCAAAAAGACGGCAAGCAGGTGTTCGCCATTGCCGGGCGCGGCATCAACAAACGGCTGATCGTCAATTCGCCCAGCGGCAAACTCAAGGACAGTGACATCCATGTCGACGATCAGGCCGCCCATGTCTGCCCGACCGGCGCCATTCTGATCAAGCGCACCGGCTACCAGGTGCCGATCGGCCAGCGTCGCTACGATCACCAGCCAATCAGTGAAGTGGCCTTGGCCGAGGCGGGCAGCCATGACCGCTAAGATAAAAGTCGCCACGACCTCGTTGGCAGGCTGTTTCGGTTGCCACATGTCGTTTCTCGACATCGACGAACGCTTGGTTGCCCTGACCGATGTCGCTGAATTCGACCGCTCGCCGCTCACTGACATCGAACATTGCGGCCCGTGCGACATCGGCCTGATCGAAGGCGGCGTCTGCAATTCGGAAAACGTCCATGTACTGCGCGAATTCCGTAAAAACTGCAAAATCCTGGTCGCCGTCGGCGCTTGCGCCATCAACGGCGGCCTGCCCGCCATGCGCAACGCCATTTCGCTGGAAGACTGCCTGCTGGAAGCCTACCGCGACGGCATCGGCGTCGACAATGCCCAAATCCCCAGTGATCCGGAATTGCCGCTACTGCTGGACAAGGTGCGCCCCATCCACGAAGTGGTCAAGGTCGATTATTTTTTGCCCGGTTGCCCGCCGTCGGCTGACGTATTCTGGGCCTTCCTGACTGCGCTGGTGGAAGGCCGGGAACCCGGCCTGCCGTATGAGCTGGTGCATTACGACTGACGAGGAAACCGTATGTACGAACATCTTGAAACCGCCGAAAATCCTGCCGACCTGAAACGGGTCGTCGTCGATCCTGTCTCGCGTGTCGAAGGCCATGGCAAGGTTACTTTGCTGCTGGATGAAAACAACCGGGTCAAGCAGGCTCGCTTGCACATCGTCGAATTCCGTGGCTTCGAAAAATTCATTCAGGGCCGCCCGTATTGGGAATTGCCGGTGTTGGTGCAGCGGCTGTGCGGTATTTGTCCGGTCAGCCACCATCTGGCGGCGGCGAAAGCCATCGACCAACTGGTGGGTGTCGATCCGGCCAATCTGACGTCGGCTGCCGACAAGTTGCGCAGGTTGCTGCATTTCGGCCAGGTCTTGCAATCACATGCGCTGCACTTTTTTCATTTGTCCAGCCCTGATCTGCTGTTCGGTTTCGAAAGCGACATCGGCAAGCGCAACATCGTCGCCGTGCTGGCCGAACATCCCGACATTGGCCTGCAAGGCGTGAAATTGCGCAAGTACGGCCAGGAAGTCATCCGCATGGTGTCGGGCAAGCGCGTTCACGGCACTGGCGCCATTGCGGGGGGTATGAACAAGGCCTTGAGCCGGGACGAGCGCGATTATCTGTTGCAGGACATCGATCAGATCATCGCCTGGTCGGTGGCGGCGGTGGCGCTGGTCAAAAAAGTCCACACTGCCAATCTGCCGTATTACGACGAATTTGCCACCGTGCCCAGCAACTATCTGGGCCTGGTCAAGCCTAGCGGGGCGTTGGAGTTGTATCACGGCGGCATTCGCGCCAAGGACAGAAACGGCGCGACACTGGTCGATCATTTCGATTATTGCCAGTACACCGACTTGATTCGCGAGGAAGTGCGGTCGTGGACCTACATGAAATTCCCCTATCTGACCTCGATAGGCCAGGCCGACGGCTGGTATCGCGTCGGCCCGCTGGCCAGGGTCAATAACTGCGATGTCATCGATACGTCGCTGGCCGAAGCCGCCCGCGTCGATTTCAAGCAGCATCGTGGTGGTGGCGCGGTCATGGTGCACAGCACACTGGCTTTTCATTGGGCACGGTTGATCGAGGTGCTGCATTGCGCTGAAAGCATCGCGGTGTTGCTGAACGATCCCGATCTACTCAGCCCCGATTTGGTTGTCAAAGGCGAGAAACGCTACGAGGGCATCGGCGTTATCGAGGCACCGCGCGGCACCTTGTTCCATCATTACCAGGTCGATGACGATGACATCGTCATCAAGGCCAATCTGATCGTATCGACCACCAGCAACAACACGGCCATGAACGAATCGGTGCGCCAGGTGGCGGCTGAATACCTGTCTGGCCGCGAATTGACCGAGCCGTTGCTGAATAATCTGGAAGTGGCGATACGTGCTTACGACCCGTGTTTGTCCTGCGCCACCCATGCCGTCGGCAAGATGCCGCTGCAATTGGAGCTGCTGGATGCCGACGGGCAGTTGCTTGATCGTTTGGTGCGCCATGGCGATGGCGCATTCGAACATGCCAGGTCATGACCAGGCCGGTTCTGGTATTCGCTTGTGGCAATCCCAGTCGCGGCGATGACGCAGTCGGGCCGTTACTGCTCGATTACCTGGCGTCGCGTGTCGATTTGTCGGAAACCGAGTTGCTGACCGATTTCCAGTTGCAGATCGAACACGCGCTGGATTTGCAGCATCGCAAACTGGTGCTGTTCGTCGATGCCTCGGTCAGTTGCCGTGCAGCCTTCAGCCTGACCGAATTGCGGCCCGTGCGCGACAACAGTTACACCTCTCATGCCATGAGTCCCAGCGCCTTGTTGCAGGTTTATCAAAGCATCCACGAAACGCCACCACCGCCCAGTTTTCTGTTGAGCATCCGGGCCGAACAGTTCGAATTGGGCGCACCGCTATCCGGCAACACACTGGACAATCTGATTCAGGCCAGCGTGTTCGCCGAACGCTTGCTGGCGCAATTCGAGCCATGCCCGGATTCTGTTGATTGAAGCGGATGATTTTGATGCCTGAATGGCATCGGCTTTTGCGCCGAGTTGCTGAAAACCATTCCTGATTAGCAATGCGGCTTGGTTTTTAACTTGACAACTTGACGCGCGGCAATTTGTCACATTTTCAAACAGCGGGTGACTCATTAAACTGTGCCCAACTCTTGTATGCGCTCCCTCTCCTAAGGGTAAAGAGTTTTAATATCCTTCCTCAAATGCGGCCTCTGTGCCGCATCTTTTTTTGGATTTGATGAGGTTTTATGGAAAGAAACTACGACTCATCCACCTCCGCATTCATTCATATCGACGAACTCGATTGGCGCACCGCTTACCATGAAGCGGGTCATGCCGCAGCCATTCATATCGGTAATCGGCAAAGACAATTACCGCCGGTGTTTTTTGAAATCCAGATCAAACGACCCTCGAAAACCTGCTCCCGCTTTCAGGCGAAAGTGATTGATGGCAATTTGATCCAGAATATCCCAATAGCTGTTTTGCAAGGTTTTTCATCGCTGCCGGGTGTCCGTCAACCTGGTTGCCAGCGTGCATTCGAAGCCGATGTGACCAATTTGCTGGTTGGCCCACTGGCAGAAGCCAAATATGTGGCCCAGCGTGATGGCGAGGTGTTCAATCGATGCCTGGTGAATTTGAAGGCCTTGCACAATTACGGTGGCTACAGCGATCTGGAAAAAGTCGAGCATTACCTCGAAAGTTTCATTGCCAATCGTGCGGAACGTAAAGCCAAGCTTGCAGATTTGTTCCGACGGGCTTTCATGTTTACCGAGAACCCCGCGCACTGGCGCTGCATCCAACAGTTTGCCGAACATATTCTCGATTGCCAGCAAGAAGTCATCACTTGCGATGATGCAATTCGTATCTTCGATAAAACCCATCTGAAAACATCGCGCCACGCTCTGATTTGAACTTGTTCCAGGTATCGGGTTTCGCCGCATTACTGGCCCAGAATTGTCCTAATCACCTTCCCCAGGCCATCGCGGTCGGCATCCGACAATAGGTTGGTTGAGTGCAATTATTCCTGTCAGCAAATCAACCCGCCACGCACTGGTTACGGCCACTATTTTTGGCTTGGTATAACGCCGCATCGGCACGATTGAACAAGTCCTCGTTGTCGTCGCCTTCCTGATACCCGCTTATTCCGCACGACAGGGTAATGCTTACCCGGTCACCATTGGCGTTGAAGCTGCTTTTGGCCACGGTTTCGCGTAATTTGTCGGCAACGATCAACGCCTGTCGGCCATCGGTTTCCGGCAATAGCATGACGAACTCCTCGCCGCCGTAGCGGGCAACGAAGTCGCAGGAGCGGCAGTGCTTGCTCAGCAACCTTGCAATAATCATCAAGGCCTTGTCGCCTGATTTATGACCATAGGTGTCGTTGATTTTCTTGAAGAAATCGATATCCAGTACGGCCAGCGACAGGGCGGTTCCATAGCGCTTGCAGCGTGCAATCTCGCTGTCCAGCCGGTCGTCGAAGGCCAGGCGATTGGGTAGTTTGGTGAGTGGATCGCGCATGATCTGGCGCTGCGCGGCATCGAGCGAGGTCTGGAGTTCGGCCACTTCCGATTCCATGTCCAGTACCTTCTGCATCAAGCTGCGTAGTTCGCGCTGTGTGTTTTCGCGTTCTTGCTGTCCTTCCTGGTTATGAAGCTGGATTTGCTGGCTGATGTCGGCCAGACGGACGCCGATCAGTTGTTTCAACGGTTCCAGTTGTGTGGCCGTTGCCGAAGTTTGTTGCAGATCGGCCATTTGCGCGGTGACATCGTGATCCAGCCAGTCGCGTTTTTTGTGGGTGTCTTCGTAAGCCGCGTTGACGCCGGAGGCTTTCAAGCCAATTTCGGCAAGTTCTTCAGTCAATGTCGCCAAAAAAACTGCCAGTTCGGCCCGTTCGTTTTCGCGATGTTTCCTGACAGCCAGTAACAAGGAAGCCAGGTCGTCGACTATCGGAACCAATCCTGGCTCGGCATTCTGAAGCCGGGTTTTTATCTGTGCGACATCCTGTTCAAAGCCTTCGGGAATTTCGACACTTTCGACGATACGCCATAAATGGCCATAAATGGCCTGGCTGTCGGTGGCAGTCAATTCTCCGTTAAACGCATGGTTCAGGCTGGCGGGTTTAATGGCATTGGTCAATTCGGCCAATGCCGAAAACAATGCCTGATGATTGATGTAGTCCCGGCGTTGATAGCGTTGCAGAACTCCATCGAATTCGCTTTGGAACGAGGGGTATCGGTCAACCAGAAAGTCGATCAACAGCGATGCGTCCAACTGGGTATCAGTGGGCGCATCCGCGAGCGTCATCAGCGCATCGGTAAAGGCTTGCAGTTCGGTTTGCAGTTGATGAACGCGCAAGCCTTGTTTCAGGGTGTTACGAATGCGGTCGAGATGGGGGTCTAGCGCGGGGTTAAGGCCATGAACGGCTACCGCTAGGCGGATGATGGTTTTGCACAGCAGGTCTTGGTTGGTTTTGTATTGCTGTTCCAGCGCGTCCTGGCTATCCAGCGATGCCATGTATTTGTCTTTGTAGGTATCTGGCGATTCATTGGGTTTCTTGAAAAAGCTCATGGCAATGAAATCCCTCCATTTGATTAAACAGGTAGCCGTTCAGCCGCCCAACGTCTTTTTCTGTGGGTAAGAGCATAAAACAGGCGGGGGAATGAGAACAATGCAGTGGATTTCGCTAAATAGCCACGAAAATGCAAAATGCCGAAAGCGGAATCTCCGCTTTCGGCATCATGTCGGTCATTTTTTCGCCGATTCCTGCTGAATCAAACGGTTGATTACCGCAAACATGTTGTCTTGCGATTGCGCGCTTTTGGCGGTCACCCGATATTTACCGTTGACGACAAAAGCCGGTACACCGGTTATGCCGTAACGTGCCGCCATGGTTTCGGCCTGGCGCACTTTGGCGTCTACACCAAACGAGTTGTAGGCTGCATGAAAATCATCGCTCTTAACGCCTTGTGCCACAAAGAATTTGGCCAGGTCGTCTTCGGTGGCAAGTTTCTGGTTTTTGTTCTGGATGGCGTCGAAGAAACCAGCATGAAGTTTATCGCCAACGCCCAGGGCTTCCGCGGTGAAAAAAGCTTTGGCATGCCTGCCCCACAATTCACTGAATATCGCAGGCTGGCGAATGAAATCGACATTGGCCGGTTTGGTTTTCAGCCAGGCGGCAACCGAGGGTTCCAGGTGGTAACAATGCGGACAGCCATACCAGAAGAATTCGATGACTTCGACTTTGTCAGCATTTTGCACCGGTTGTACCGGTGTGACCAACTCGTAGTCTTGATCGGCGACGGCCCGCAGGGCAAAACACATCAACCCCAAAAAAAGCAATTTTTTCAACATCAGTAGCTCCGTAACAATGTGCTTCAGATAAAAACATGTCCAGCCCGAGCTGCCAGACCATGGCGCTGCCCATCCGTATTCCAATTCACTTTCAATCGTGTATTTACGTGAAATCCAAGGAACGACGGCTAAGCCGTGAAGACGCAGGCGGCTTATTTCATGCTCGAAATGTAATAAGACACCGCTTTGATGTCGTCATCGGTCATTTTCTTGGCAATCATGTACATCATGTTTTCCGTATTCTTCGTGCGCTGGCCGTTTTTGAAATCCATCAAGGTCTTAATCAGATATTCAGCGTGTTGTGAATGCAGCGCCGGATATGCAGCCGGTTTGTTGCCTTCGGCATACGGCCCGTGACAGGCTACGCAAGCGGAAACTTCGCGACTGAGATTGCCGTTGCGGTAAAGGTCGCCGCCTTGCGTGATTAAGGCGTCGAGTTCGGCTTTTTTCTGTTCCTCGGTCTTTGTCGGCGCATCGTCGTCATCGTCGTTTGCCGGTAGAGTGAGTGCCGGATTGGCTGAAATTTTGCCGCCTGCGTAATACAACGCGATTTCTTCCATGCTTTTTTCGTCCAGACCCAGAGCCAATGGCGCCATCATCGGCGCATTGCGCTCACCGGCCTTGAAGGCCTTGAGCTGCTTGACCAGGTAATTAGCATGTTGACCGGCCAGTTTCGGAAAGCCGGGCATCATGCTATTGCCTCCTTCACCATGGCAACCTGCGCAAGAAGCCGCCTTGGTTTTGCCGACACCGGCATTGCCTTGAGCCAGGACATGGCCGGTGCTCGTTAGAAGTGCGAGGGAAATGGCAACAGTCAGCAGTTTTTTTATCATTCTGGGCCTCTGTTCGGGGAGTTGGGGATAAAGCCAGCATTGGGATGGAGCGGGTTCTGTCGATTGTTTCATAAGTGCTGGCATTGGAAGTTGTGTTTTAATGCCGGACAGCTTAGGAACAAGCACTTATGCAACAGTGATAACTCATTGAATGGATATTACAACCCCAAATTGTTGGGCTTGGTATTTTGAACCTGTCGCGCAGGAACGTTTGGGGTTGTAATAATGCGCCGGATTCTAACCGATTTGAACCCCGTTAAGCGAGATACGATGAACCCACTTTATCACCGGGCAGCGTTCATTTGCAGTGCGCCGCAACTGAAGGATGCGCCACCCGATCAGGGCAGGGAGATTGCGTTTGCCGGGCGATCCAATGCGGGCAAGTCCAGCGCCATCAACACCTTGGTACAGCAAACGGCGCTGGCCCGTGTCAGCAAAACGCCTGGCAGAACGCAATTGCTCAATTTCTTTGCCATCGACGAACAACGAAAACTGGTCGATTTACCGGGTTATGGCTATGCCAAAGTCCCGGAAGCCATGCGGCGTCAGTGGCGGCAGATGATGGAAAATTACCTGCAAAACCGGAAAGCGCTGTGCGGCATCGTTCTGGTCATGGATATTCGCCATCCACTGACCGATTTCGACTGGCAAATGGTGTCGTGGTGCGAACACAGCCGGTTGCCGCTGCATATCTTGCTGACCAAGTCCGACAAACTCAAATACGGTGCCGCCAAAACCACCTTGCTACAAGTTCAGCGCGAATTGAGCCGGGCGAATATCGTGGTTACCTTGCAGCTATTTTCCGCGCTCGACAAAATCGGCATAGCCGATGTACATCAGATTCTCGACCAATGGTTTGGTTTTGGCGATGTCGCTGATGTCTCATCGGAACCTGTGGAATTCGATAAACTCGCAACGGTTACACCACCATAAATCCTTGGGATTCCGGTTTTCTTACCTAACAACCGACAGCCCACACTCACTTCAGGAGCAATTGCAGCATGACTGCCGAACTCGTGGTCAACAGCCTTATTCAAATTGCAGGAACCGGCGCCGTGTTTTATCTGGCATTCCGCTCTTGCCAGAAGCGCCGCATCCAATTGGGCGACGAACCCACGCTGCCGCAATACTTCAGTCGCCCCAGCATTTACTGGGTGGGCATCAGTGCCTATTGTGCCTTCATGGCGGCATTTTATTGGGTGCTGACGGCCTACTGGCTACCGCTCGATCCGCTGATGAATTTGCTGGTGGCGAACCTCCGGTCGTGGCAATTGGCAGAGTTGATGAGCGGACTGGACGGCGCAACCATCGCGCCACTGATAGCCGCTGTGACGTTCCTGTTTTTAATCGCCTGGGAAAACCGCGTCAACCCGTTGCTGATACTGCGCGACAGCATCCACGACGCTTTCGCGATACCGACACAGGCGATAGAAACCTACAATGCCCTGATGTCATCGAAACTGTCGGCTGTCGATGACGACATCAAACGCCAGATCGCCGAACGCCTGCTGGTCGAAAGCATGGATCCCGGCGACTTCGACAAAGCTAGCACCACCGTCGAATACAAGTGGGCGCACAACTGCCTGCTGTTCGATCAAATCCAGCAATACGCCAACCAGTGGTCGTTCAACCGCTTCTTCAACGAGCCGTCGCTGAAATGGGGTGCCATCTGCATCAACTACAACGCGATGTCGGAAAAAGTCATCATCTGGAAAAAGGCCGAGCCGCATTACACCAAAACCCTCAACTTGCTCAAGGAGCTCGACCAGCTCAAAAGCCTGTTATGTCGCTTGCTGGCCTGCCTCGTGGTGTTCGGTAGCCAGAACGAGAACGAACTGTGGAGCACAGTAAAACAACTGGGCGGCAATGTTCACGAAACACGCCTTAAACACACTTACAAATACATACTAATGTTTGCGGCGGCCATTGCCGTTGGCGTCATACTCGGGCGCGAATGCTCGGTACTGCTGCACAACACCTTTCTTGCGCCGGATAAACCGCTGGGCCATTTCAAATACACCACGCTGCGCTGGATCGTTTACGCCATAGCCATTTACATCCTGCCGATCACCCTGGTGTTCGTCGCCCGCACACTGGCCTTCAGGCGCCAGATCGAATCGATCGATCGACCCTACGGCTTTTATCTGACGATGACACTCATGGGCTTTCTGGTCAGCGCCCTGGCATCGACACTGATACTCGAATGGACACTTTACCGGCGCTGGGATTTCGATTTCATCGACAGCCTGGTTCAGCACATGCGCTGGGGCATCCTGCCAGGCTTGGTATCGGGCTTTGTAGCCTATCGCATGGACGCGCCGTTCAGCGGCAATCCATCCAGACAGCTATTGGATGCGGCCACTACCTTCACCGCTTGGGGCACATTGGCCATCATCATCATGCTATACGCCACCGACGACATGACCATACCCGAACCCAATCTGCGCTTTACCCTGGTCGGTACGGCCTTTTTCACGGTAGGCCTGCTGTGTGCATCAGCCCGTTTTAGAGCGCCGCAGCAGATCGGCGGGCGGTAAATCAAAAGACAAACGCCGACAAGTGGCTTGCACTTGGCCATACTGCTGAACAGGAATGGCATTTCCTCGCGGAAAAGGATCGCGCCATCCTGCTCGCATGGTTCGTAGGCAAACTGGCACCAGGCCAAACAGCCATGTCCAGATCGTACCCGAGCCGATCATGGTCATGGCTGGACGGCGCTATAGCTATAGTCTGAATCCGTGCGCCCGCTAGTTTAAACGCCCTCCGAAAGCGCATGAGCGCATTTTTTTCGACTGCTGAACCATCGTTACGCTGTTTTTCTCATCCTGCCGACGACTTTTTATCCAAAAAGCCTTCCGACAGCGCCAGTTCGGCCCGTTTGGCCGACAAAAGGGCAAGCATCCTCGGCCCGGTTGATCATCAACCGGCGACGAATCCGTGGATTGCGGTGTTTTCGTCCGCGTCTACCCCGGTGCGGCTTTCGGTTGCACCACCAAACGTTGCTGCAGATACTCAAACAGCCGGGCGACCGTCGCCGCTTGGCGGGATGGCGGATCGGTGCCAAGTCGCCGAGCAAGCCCAGCAGCCGCAGGCAGTTGTACGCCAACATACCCAAACGCAGGATGACGTCGTTGGTGTCGAACTTGCCGGACGGCAGACGTTCCAGGTCAAGGTCGGTCTTGAACTGATCCGGGCGTTGTCGTAGCCAAACGCTGCCAGGCACTTTGCTCAGGTTCAGTGCGCGCTTAAAAAAACGATCGTCCCGTACAGCGCAGGATGAACGAGCAAGCTTGGAACGTACGCGCTCGTAGTAGCATCGAACCTGTGCGTGAAACGCTATAAGCCAGATGGATTCGCTATGTGTTTGATAGCGCCATTCTCGGACAGTCTCTTGGTCCAAAAATCAATGACCGCCGTGCCCCGGATTCGACGGTCCGGTATCGCTCATGTCCTTGCGCTTCAAAATATAACGGTCGGCGAGTTTGCCAGTAATGCGGTTACCACGGGCATCGAGTTGAATCAAACGGTCGGCTTCAACCTCATACATCCGTGAGCCATCGCTGCTGCGCGGTGTCAAGGTAATGACATTGCCGGTTTCCGACCATTCGAATTTGCCTTTTTCGGTAAATTCCCGCTCCGATTTACCGGCGTATTGTGTGATGGCAAGATACGTACCGTTCTTGTTCAAAGCCAGTGTCGTTTTGATGCCCACACAATCGGTGCAGGGCAGAAAGCCGAGGTAAACCCCTGGCCAATCCAGTGGCTTGTGATCTCGATGCGGTACGGACTCGGCATCCTTGGCTTCGCGGGCGGAAACACCGCCCACGGAAAGCGTCATGAGCACCGCGAACGACATGGCGCGGGCGATGGTTTGTAGTGTTTTCTGCATGGTAACTCCAGGATCGATGACAATATGAAGCCCGCCTATTCTGGCACGGCTGCAAGAATTTTCCGACACGCTGTCAAGCTATAGCCATCAAGCGGAACAGACAAGCTCCGACTGTAATGGCACAAACCTTGCTGTTTCTTCTAAAAGCCAGGCCTATCGACTATCATTCCAGCGCCGCCAAAACTTGGCCATGAATGATGTTTTCATTCGGCAAACGTTCAAATCCGTACCCATCATAACGAGAACCCCTCTATGGCTGAAGCAATCGAAGGCGAGAAAAAATCGTCGAAAAAACTGTGGATTATCATCGCGTTGGTCGTCCTGTTGGGCGGTGGTGCTGCAGCGGCTTATTTCCTGTTGATGAAACCACCTGCCGAAGCCGGAGCTGATCCGCATGGCGACAAGGCAGCCGAAGCCAGTGAGCACGCGGCGCCTGAAGCAGCCGCTCATGAAGACGAAGCCGAGGGTCATGAAACGGAAGAGTATGTCTATTACCCGCTACCGACACCGCTGATCGTCAATTTTCCGGCGGGGGCTAGTGCCAAACTGGTCAAAATCTCCCTGACCGTACAAGTAAAAGGTGAGGCGGGTGTCGAAGCCTTGAAA
>Ga0207951_100304_pt1 | contig 26902 bp, 22 predicted proteins | sample Subbio12Aug_8Bad_FD_184830 | JGI IMG/M metagenome (GOLD analysis project Ga0207951, IMG submission 184830) | Serpentinite rock and fluid subsurface biosphere microbial communities from McLaughlin Reserve, California, USA - CR12Aug_8Bad (SPAdes) | ecosystem: Environmental > Terrestrial > Deep... | reverse complement strand
CGCGCTCTACGAGGGCCAGCTGATCTTCCGCCGGGCGGGCGACGAGGAGCCGCTGAAACTTCCCGTTCCCAAGCTGCCCGGCCAGCACCAGCTGGACAATGCCGCGCTCGCCATCGCCATGCTGAAGGCGCAGAGCCAACTGGCCTTGCCCGACAGCGCGCTCCGCAGCGCGATGGGCTGGGCGCAGTGGCCCGCCCGCCTGCAGCGTCTGCCGTCGGGGCCGCTCGCAGAAGCGCTTCCCGCCGGCTCCGAGCTTATCGTCGATGGCGGGCACAATCCCGCCGCGGGCAAGGCGATCGCGCAATATGCAGCCCATGTCGAACCCGCGCTGCCGCTGCACCTTGTCGTTGGAATGCTGGCGACCAAGGACCACGCCGGGTTCCTGCGCAGCTTCCCGCGCGGCACGCGGATGACGATGGTGCCCGTTCCCGGCCATGCCGTCACCCCGCCCGAAGAGCTTGGCAGGGCGGCGCAGAGTTTCGGCATGGCAACCGACGAAGCGCCGGATCTCCCAGCGGCGATGGCGCTTGTCGAACGACCCTCGCGCGTGCTGATCACGGGTTCCCTGCATCTCGCCGGCGAAGTGCTGCGGCTGAACGGCCCGCTGCCTGCCTAGAGCGAGTCTCGACCTGACTGCATCAGATCGGCCGCTCCATCTCCTTGTTTTTCGGCATGGTTTTCCGATGCCGGCGCTTCCACCAGATCGGAACATGCTCTAGTGGGCAAGTCCTTTGACGATTTCGTCGGTCATTTTCTTGGCGTCTCCCAGCAGCATCATGGTGTTGTCCATGTAGAATACGTCGTTGTCGACACCGGCATAGCCGACACCGCCCATGGACCGCTTCACGAAAAGCACGGTCTTTGCCTTCCAGACTTCCAGCACGGGCATGCCGTAGATCGGGCTGGTCCTGTCGGTCTGTGCGGCCGGGTTCGTCACATCGTTCGCGCCGATGACAAAGGCGATATCGGCCTGGGCGAACTCCGAGTTGATGTCTTCCAGTTCGAAGACTTCATCGTAAGGCACATTCGCCTCGGCGAGCAGCACGTTCATGTGGCCGGGCATGCGGCCGGCCACGGGGTGGATGGCGTATTTCACGTCCACGCCCTCCTTCTTCAGAACTTCGCCCATCTCCCTCAGCGCGTGCTGGGCCTGCGAAACCGCCATGCCGTAGCCGGGCACGATGATGATCTTTTCCGCATTCTTCAGGATGAAGGCGGCATCGTCCGCCGAGCCCCGCTTCCACGGGCGATCGGTGGCGCCGCCGCCGCCGGCCGTCGCCGTCTCGCCGCCGAACCCGCCGGCGATCACCGATATGAAACTGCGGTTCATCGCCTTGCACATGATGTAGCTGAGGATGGCGCCCGACGAGCCTACCAGTGCACCCGTGATGACCATCGCCGTGTTGCCCAGCGTGAAGCCCATCGCAGCCGCCGCCCAGCCGGAATAGCTGTTCAGCATGGACACGACGACGGGCATGTCGGCCCCGCCGATCGGAATGATGAGCAGGAAGCCGATGGCGAAGCTGAGCCCGATGATGGCCCAGAACAGAACCGGGTCGGCGCGGCTGAAGATGGCGACCAGCACCAGGATGGCAGCGACGGTGCCCAGGTTGATGATGTGGCGCGCAGGCAGAAGAATGGGCGCGCCCGACATGTTGCCGTTGAGTTTCAGAAAGGCGATGACGCTTCCCGAAAAGGTGATGGCGCCGATGGCGACACCAAGGCCAAGTTCGATGCGCGTCGCCTTCACGATCTCGAACCCGTCTGCTCCGGTGATGCCGAAGGCGCCCGGGTTGAGGAAGGCGGCGATGCCGACAAGCACGGCGGCCATGCCGACGAGGCTGTGGAAGCCCGCGACGAGCTGCGGCATGGCCGTCATCGCTATCTTGCGGGCGACGACAAGGCCGAAGATCCCGCCGATGGCGATCGCGATGGCGATCTCGACGAAGTTCGCAAGGCTGTGGGTGACGAGCGTGGTGACGACGGCGATCAGCATCCCCGCCATGCCGTAGCGATTGCCCGCGCGGCTGGATTCAGGGCTGGAAAGACCGCGCAGCGCAAGGATGAAGAACACCCCGGCGACGAGGTAGGCGAGCATCGCCCAGGCTGGGGTTGCGCTATGTTCCATGAAGCGTCAGCTCCCCTTTTTTTCTTTTTTCCGGTACATGCCCAGCATCCGTTCGGTGACGGCGAAGCCCCCGAAGATGTTGACGCTGGCCAGCGCAACCGCGAGCAGCCCGAGCCACTTGGCAGCAGGCGACCCGGCGGCGGCGGCCGCGATCAGGGCACCGACGACGATGACCGACGAGATGGCATTGGTGACCGCCATCAGCGGCGTATGCAGCGCAGGTGTCACCGACCAGACGACATAATAGCCGACAAAGCAGGCGAGCACGAAGATGGAAAGGATCGAGATGAGGTCCATGGTCTGCTCTCCTTCAGACGATCAGCGCCGGGTGCACGATGGAGCCGCCCGCAGTCACGCGGATGGCTTTCACTATCTCGTCGTCGTCGGGGAGGAGCAGTTTTCCCGCCCCCCTGTCCCAGAAGGTGGTCACGAAGGTGAGGAGGTTGCGGGCGAACAGCGAAGAGGCGTCTGTCGCCAGCCGGCTGGGATAATTGCGGTGGCCGATGATGGTGACGCCGCCGTCGGTCAGCACCACTTCGCCGGGCCTCGAGCCCTCGACATTGCCGCCCTGCTCGACCGCGAGATCGACGATGACGCTGCCGGGCTTCATGGTGGCGACCTGCGCTGCTGTCACCAGCCGGGGCGCCGGACGGCCGGGGATGAGCGCGGTGGTGATGACGATGTCCTGCCTCGCTATCGTTTCGCTTATCAGCGCCGCCTGCCTTGCCCGGTAGGCGTCCGACATTTCCCGGGCGTAGCCGCCCGACGTTTCGGCGGCCCTGGCCTCCTCGTCGTCGACGAAAACGGGCTTGCCGCCGAGCGAGAGTATCTGTTCCCTGGTGGCAAGGCGAACGTCGGTTGCCGAAACGACCGCGCCAAGACGCTTGGCCGTCGCAATGGCCTGGAGGCCGGCGACACCCACACCCATCACGAAGGCGCGCGCAGCCGAGATGGTGCCCGCAGCCGTCATCATCATCGGAAGAGCGCGGCCATAGGCTTCGGCAGCGTCGATCACGGCCTTGTAACCGGCGAGATTCGCCTGCGAGGACAGTATGTCCATCGACTGGGCCCGCGTGATGCGCGGCATGAACTCCATCGCCAGCGCCTCGATCCCGCCCGCGGCATAGGCCGCGATCCGGTCCATCGACTGGAAGGGGTTGAGGCCGGCGGCGAGGAGCGCGCCACTGGGCAGGCCGGCGGCGTCGGGGCCCTGGATGCCCAGTATGAGCTGCGCGCCCGACAGCACCTGGGCGCGGCTGCCGATTTTTGCTCCGGCCTCGGCGAATGCGCTGTCGGAGATGCTGGCGCCCTGGCCGGCACCGGCTTCGACGGAGACGACAGCACCAACCGCACCCAGCTTCTTCACTGTTTCAGGGGTGGCGGCGACCCGCCGCTCCCCGGCGGTCGTTTCGGCCAGAACTGCAATCTGCATGAGCGTCCCTTTGTTGATCAGGCCCTGCTGCGCGAAGACCGCCGCTCGTCAGGCCGTCCGGCTATTCCCTAGGTGAGGAAAATCGCCATGCCGACAAGCACCAGGGCGACGACGATCACCGTCCATTTCGTCACCGTAAGGAAGCCCCTGTAGACATTCAGATGATCCGGAGACAGCTTTTCCAGTTCCGACATGCTCTTCGCCCTTTGGCATTTTCCGTTGGAGGCTGGTTTAGCCGCGTGGCGTTGCGCTTTGCAATGGCTGATCTGACAGAAGGCGTCGACGGAGCCAAACCCGGCTTGCCGCCCGCTCAGCGATGCCCAGCTTGGCCGGGCCCTGTATCGGGCGCAAGCCCCGCTTGCGCAGACCCTGCATCAGGCGCAAGCCCAGCTTGCGCAGACCCTGCATCAGGCGCAAGCCCAGCTTGCGCAAGAGCCTCCGCCTGGCGCTGCGAAACTGCCCCGACGTCGAAATCGGACATGAGCTGGCGGAACAGGGAGGACCAGTTCAGTTCCGCGCCGAGCTGGATGAACACGCCGCCCAGTCCGATGGCCGCGCGGTCCATGAAGACGAACTCGGCCGGGATGGTTACGGTGCCGAGCTTCTTCAGTTCGGCATGGACCTTCTGGGCGGTGGCCCGGCCATATTCGCCGGGGCGGCCGTCCATATCGATGGGGCGCACGCGATCATCGAGCAGCGGGCCGTAAAGAAAGCGGGCCCATATCAGAAGCACCTCGCGGATCGGTTTCGTGAGGCCCTTGAAGCCCCACATCTCGAATGCATGGGCGGCACGGGCGTCGTCGTTCGTCTCGATCGCGCGGTAGAGTAAGTTCACGCCCTCGATGAAGGCAGGCGGAAAGATGCGGACGCAACCGAAATCGAGGAGGTTCACCACCGCCCTGTCGGCATCGGCTTGCGCAATCGTGTAGTTGCCGAGGTGCGGATCACCGTGGATGACGCCGACACGGTAGAAAGGGCGATACCAGGCGAGGAACAGCGCTTCGGCGATGCGGTTGCGGACTTCGGCGGGGGCATCCCGCCAGTCCATCAGGCGGCTGCCTTCCAGCCACTCCATGGTCAGCAGACGGCCGGTGGAAAGTTCGGGGACGGGCTCGGGAATGCGGACATGCTCCTCGCCGGCCAGCATCTGGCGGTAGAGCAGCAGGTGCTTGAGTTCACGGGTGTAATCCAGCTCCTCGCGCAGGCGTTCTGCCAGTTCGTCGCGGATTTCGGAGGTGTTGATGGAGCCGTCGACCCGCTTGAAGAGCGACAGCAGAAGATCGAGCTGGCCGAGATCGGCTTCAACAGCGGACGCCATGTCGGGATACTGCAGCTTGACGGCGACGCTGCTGCCGTTGGCAAGCGTCCCCTTGTGTACCTGGCCGAGCGAGGCGGCCGAGACGGCCTCTGGCGTGAAATCGACGAACTTCTGCCGCCAGTCCGCGCCCAGTTCGCCCACCATGCGGCGACGGACAAATCCGGCGCCCATCGGCGGGGCGTTGGCCTGCAGTTCCGACAGTTGCCTTGCGAATTCCGGCGGGACGGCATCGGGAATGTTTCCCAGGATCTGGGCGAGCTTCATCAGCGGGCCCTTGAGTTCGCCCAGCACGCGCTTCAGCTCGGCGGCGTTCCTGGGATCATCGAGCGCGCGGCCGCCGAACCGGGCGGCTGCGACCCCGGTGGCGAAACCGCCGAGGTTTGCGCCGACTTTGGCAAAGCGGGCGACGCGCCCGGAGAGGGTGGATTGTTCGGATCGGGAAGGAATCGCCATCGCACGCATGTAGGAGCGCGCGCGGCGGTTGCGAGTGGGGCATGTTGTTCTGGCGTGCGGAATATCTGCCGGGCCGGGGGCTCTGCCGTTGCGAAGCGGGCGAAACCCCGCCGTTGCGCAGCAGGCGAAAAACGAAGCAGGCGGAAACCCGGAGGTTCCCGCCCGCCTGTATCCGGTTCGATGCGTTGCGCCTATTTCAGGTCGGCCCACACCTTGCGATAGGTAAGGAAGGACAGGATCGAGAGGATGAACAGGAAGATCATCGTCGCGACCCCGGTCTGTTTGCGGACTTCCAGCTCGGGCTCGGCTGCCCAGCGCAGAAAGGCCGTGACGTCTTTCGACATCTGCTCGACCGTCGCTTCAGTGCCATCGGCGTAAGTGACCTGGCCGTCGGTGAACGGCTTTGCCATCGCGATGTTCACCGATTTGAAATAGGGGTTGAAGTGCAGGCCCGCGGGAACCTCGTGCCCGGCAGGCACCGGCCTTCCGTAGCCGGTCAGCAGCGAATAGAGATAGTTCTGGCCATCCTCGCGGGCCTTGACGATGAGCGAGAGATCCGGCGGATATGCATTGTTGTTGGCAAGGCGGGCTACCGTTTCGTTCGGGAACGGCGGCGGCATGTAATCCGACGGGAGGGCCGGACGCATCGTCGGTTCGCCTGTCTGCGGATTGATGGCGGGCACTTCGGCGGCGCGTGCGAGCGCCTTCACTTCGGCTTCGGAAAAGCCGAGGTCGGCGAGGTTGCGAAAGGCGATGCGCTCCAGCCCGTGGCAGGCCGCGCAGGCTTCCTTGAATACCTGATAGCCGCGCTGAAGCTGGGCGCGATCGAAAGTTCCGAACACGCCCATGCCGAGCGGGCCGTCATGGACGAAGCTCGCATCGCGCGGAGCGAGATGCAGCTTTTTGATCGGATCCTCGATTGCGGCCTCGCGCGGGATGACCGCTGCAACGAGCAGAGCAAGAACGAAGATGACGCCGACACCGAAGCCGATGAAACGAACCATGATGATGCCCCCTTATTCAGCCGGTGCGGGTTGTGCCGCTGCGGGCGCGGATGCGCCCGCCACAGGCCTGCCGCCAGTTTTTGCGAACACGCTTTCCGCGATGCTGTTGGGCAGCGGCAGCGGCTTCTCGATGAAGGAGAGCAGCGGCATGATGATGAGGAAATGCGCGAAATAATAGGCCGTGGCGATCTGGCCGATCCGCACATAAGGTTCTTCGGCCGGCATGGCGCCGATATATCCCAGAAGCAGCATGATGAAGACCAGCATCCAGAAGAACTTCCTGTAAAGCGGTCGGTAGGTCGCCGATTTCACGCGGCTGGGATCGAGCCAGGGCAGGAAGAACAGCAGGAGGATCGACGCGAACATCGCGATCACGCCCCAGAGTTTGGCCGGGATCCACAGGAAGTCGATCGTGAAGGCCCGGAGAATCGCGTAGAAGGGCAGCAGATACCATTCCGGCACGATGTGGGCCGGTGTGGAAAGATTGTTCGCCGGGATGTAATTGTCCGGATGACCGAGCGCGTTGGGCATGAAAAAGACGAACGCGCTGAAGATGATCAGGTAGATCGTCAGCGAGAAGAAATCCTTCGCGGTGAAATAGGGGTGGAAGGGCAGCGTATCCTGCGGACCCTGGACATCCACGCCCGTGGGGTTGGTGGAGCCCGGGATATGCAGCGCCCAGATCTTCAGGATGACCACGCCCAGTATCACGAAGGGCAGGATATAGTGCAGCGAGAAGAAGCGGGTGATGGTGGCGGTATCGGGCGCAAAGCCCCCCACGAGCCACATGCGGATGGATTCGCCAACCAGCGGAATGGCGCTGAACAGCGAGGTGATGACCTGCGCGCCCCAGAAGCTCATCTGGCCCCAGGGAAGAACATAGCCCATGAACGCGGTCGCCATCATGAGAAGCAGGATGAGGACGCCGAGCATCCACACCATCTCGCGCGGGGCCTTGTAGCTGCCGTAATAGAGGCCCCGGAAGATGTGGATATACACAACGATGAAGAAGAAGCTGGCGCCGTTCATGTGCATGTAGCGGATGAGCCAGCCGGAATTGACGTTGCGCATGATATGTTCGACGCTGTCGAACGCGGTGGTTGCATGCGCGGAATAGTGCATGGCCAGCACGACGCCGGTAATGATCTGGATCATCAGCGCGACGCCGGCGAGCACCCCGAAATTGTAGAGATAGTTGATGTTGCGCGGCACCGGATAGCCGGCCCCCACGCTGTTGTAGACCAGTCGCGGCAGGGGAAGCCGGCTGTCCATCCACTGCATGAATGGATGCTTGGGTTCGTATTGGTTGGCCCAGGGAAAGCTCATGGGATCATCCAATCTCGATCAGGGTGGGGGTTTTGAAGACATAGGGAGGCACTTCGAGGTTCCTCGGTGCGGGGCCCCTGCGGATTCGGGCCGCAGTATCGAACTGGGAGCCGTGGCACGGGCAGAAATAGCCGCCGAAGTCGCCCTTGTTCTCCCCCTCGGCGGCGCCCAGCGGAACGCAGCCGAGATGGGTGCAGACCCCGAGCGTGACGAGCCAGTTGCGGTTGCCTTCCTTGGTGCGGTCGGCAAGCGTCTCGGGATCGCGCAGGGCGCTCAGCGGAACCCTGTTGGCCGCATCCTGTTCGGCAGCGGTCAGGTTGCGCACGAAAATCGGCTTGGACTGCCAGATGGCCTTGATGGCCTGCCCCGGCTGGATCGCGCCGATATCCAGCTCGACCGTGGCGAGCGCGCGAACGTCTGCCGATGGATTCATCTGGTTGACGAGCGGCCACGCGACCGCGGCTGCGCCGACGCCGGCAAATGCGCCGGTCGCGACATAGATGAAATCGCGGCGGCGGACGCCGTCGGCACCGTCTGTCCTGGCTTCGGGAGTTGCTGCCATTGGATGTCCCTGTGATGAAACATGTGAGGAAATGTGGCGGCCTTTAGCCCCGGCAAGGAGCAAACCGCAATGGGCAATGTTGGCGCAGGGCGCGTTTGCGCTGCTTCAACGTCGGTTGTGGGCCGATGCCATGCTGCTAAGAGCAGGCTGTGCGCAGCCATCCACTTGATTTCCCGCCCCCTGTCCCCGGGTCAGGCAAAGCCATAGGCCGCGTCCTTCTGTTCTGCGGTTCGCGAGCCGGGGCCGACCCGAGACATGCCGCATTGGCCGCCGATGTGGGCCGGCTTCTGGCACAACTTGGAATCGGGCTGGTTTATGGCGGCGGCGCGCTGGGGCTGATGGGCGAAGCCGGGCGCGCCGTGCTGGCCGGCGGCGGAACGGCCGAGGGCGTGATTCCCCGCTTCCTGAAGGACTGGGAAGTGGCCGAGCCGCTGTGCGAGGATCTGACCGTGGTTGACAGCCTGCACGCGCGCAAAACCGTGATGTTCGAGCGTGCGGACGCGGTGCTGGCGCTCCCCGGAGGGCTCGGCACGCTGGACGAGCTGATCGAGGTGATGAGCTGGCGCAATCTGGGGCTGCACGCCAAGCCGATCTGGCTGATGGACGACGGTGCCTATTGGGCGCCGTTAGTGGCGCTGCTGGAGCATGTGGTGGCCGCAGGATTCGCGGATCCGGGCATCATGTCTCATGTCGAGGTGCTTCCCGATGCGCCCGCGCTGGCGGCGCGGCTGGCGGGCTCCTGAGACCAATGCTTGCCGCACGGCTGGCGCATCCTTAAGGACAACGCCATCGACGGGAAAACACACGACCGAGGTGGCATGAGCAGGATCAAGGTGAAGGGCCCCGTCGTCGAACTGGACGGCGACGAGATGACCAGGATCATCTGGCAGTGGATCCGTGAAAGGCTGATTCTGCCCTTTCTGGACGTGGATCTGCGCTATTATGATCTCGGGATCCAGGAACGCGACCGAACCGACGACCGGGTGACCGTGGAGGCAGCGAACGCGATCCGCGAGCATGGCGTCGGCGTGAAATGCGCCACGGTCACGCCCGACGAGGACAGGGTGAAGGAATTCGGCCTGAAGCGGATGTGGAAAAGCCCCAACGGCACCATCCGCAACATTCTGGGCGGCGTGGTGTTCCGCGAGCCCATCGTCATTTCCAATGTGCCGCGCCTGGTGCCGGGCTGGACCGACCCCATCGTCGTGGGCCGCCACGCCTTCGGGGATCAGTATCGCGCGACCGATTTTCTGGTGCCCGGCCCCGGCCGGCTGACCATGAAATGGGTAAGCGAGGACCAGCAGCAGGAGATCGAGCATGAAGTGTTCGATTACCCGTCGTCGGGCGTCGCCATGGGGATGTATAATCTCGACGATTCGATCCGCGATTTCGCGCGCTCGTGCCTGAACTATGGCATGGCGCGGGAATGGCCAGTCTATCTGTCGACCAAGAACACCATCCTGAAGGCCTATGACGGACGCTTCAAGGACATCTTCCAGGATGTGTTCGAACGGGAGTTCAAGGCGCAGTATCAGAAGCTGGGTATCGTCTACGAGCACCGGCTGATCGACGACCTTGTCGCTTCCGCGCTGAAGTGGAGCGGAAAGTTCATCTGGGCCTGCAAGAATTACGACGGCGACGTGCAATCCGACATGGTGGCCCAGGGCTTCGGTTCGCTGGGGTTGATGACATCGGTGCTGATGACGCCAGACGGCAGGACGGTGGAAGCCGAAGCCGCGCACGGAACGGTGACGCGCCATTACCGCCAGCACCAGCAGGGCAGGCAGACCAGTACCAACCCGATCGCCAGCATCTTCGCCTGGACCGGCGGGCTGAAGCACCGCGGCAAGCTGGACGACCAGCCCGAGGTGACGAAGTTCGCTGAAACGCTGGAGCGGATCTGCGTGGAAACGGTCGAGCAGGGCAAGATGACCAAGGACCTCGCGCTCCTGATCGGGCCGGATCAGGCCTGGTTGACGACCGAGATGTTCTTCGAGGCGATAGTCGCGAATCTCGAGACGGAAATGGGCTGACAGGGCAACGGGGCTTTTCCCGTGCGTGCCCCATTGCGCTTTGCGTTATCCCCGCCCATGCTGGGGGTTCTTTGGTCGGGGGAGGGGTGATTGGCAGACAAGGGGGCGCCCGACCTGACTGATTCCGCTGGCTCTTCGGCAACGCCTGAAGCGCCGCCGGCCAAGGGCTTCCTCGCGGCGATCGAGCGGATCGGCAACCGGCTGCCCGATCCGGTCATGCTGTTCGTGTGGCTGATCCTGCTGCTGATGGTGCTGTCGGCGGTGGGGGCGGCGCTCGGCTGGAACGCATCCCTGCCCTTTACCGGCGATACCCCGCCGCCGTTCGCGACACTGGGCGACGGGGTCATCACCTATCATGCCGAAAGCCTGTTCTCCGAGGCCAATCTGCGGCGGCTGTTTTCCGAAATGCCCAGAACGCTGACCGGCTTTGCCCCGCTGGGGTTCGTGCTTCTCGTGATGCTGGGAGCCGCTGTCGCAGAGCGTTCGGGCCTGTTCAGCGCGATGATCCGCGCTTCGCTGAAAGACGTGCCCCGGATCCTGCTGACCCCTGTTGTCGCGATCATCGGAATGGTGGCGCATCATGCGGGGGATGCCGCCTATGTGGTCTATATCCCGCTTGCCGGGCTGCTTTATGCGACAGTCGGTCGGCATCCGATCGCCGGCATAGCGACGGCCTTTGCGGCGACTTCGGGCGGGTTTGCCGGCAATGTGGTGCCCGGCCAGCTCGACGTCATGCTGTTCAGCTTTACGCAGGAGGCCGCGCGGATCATCGACCCGACCTGGACCATGAACCCGCTGGGCATCTGGTGGTTCAGCCTTGCCGTCGTCGTGCTGTTCACCCCCATCGTATGGTATCTGACCGACCGGGTGGTTGAGCCCCGGCTGGGCACCTGGAAAGGCGGTGCCGACGCGGATCTCCAGGAAGAGCTGGAGCGTTCAGCGGTGACACCCAAGGAACGGCTGGGCCTGTCCCGCGCCGGATGGGCGGCGCTGGTGGTGACTGGCCTTGCGGCCCTGCTTGCGCTGTGGCCCGGCTTTGCGCCGCTGGTCGACCAGCAGGCAGAAGGAGCGCAGCAGCTGCGTCCCTTCTTTGCCAGCCTGATCGCCCTTGTCGCCATCCTGTTTGTCGCCACCGGAATCGCGTACGGAACCGGGACAGGCACGGTGCGCAGCGACCGCGACGTGGTGAACATGATGACAGATGGCATGCGCACGATGGCGCCCTATATCGTGTTCGCCTTTTTCGCCGCGCATTTCGTGGCGATGTTCAACTGGTCCCGTATGGGGCCGATCGCGGCCATCGGCGGGGCGGATATCCTGAAGGAGATGGCGCTTCCTGCCCCGCTGCTGCTGGTTGGGGTTCTGATGTTCTCGTCGTTCCTTGACCTGTTCATCGGCTCGGCGACAGCCAAGTGGAGCGCGCTGGCGCCTGTCGTGGTGCCGATGTTCATGCTGCTCGGGATTTCGCCGGAAATGACGACGGCGGCCTACCGCATGGGCGACAGTTTCACCAACATCATGACCCCTTTGATGGCCTATTTCCCGCTGGTCCTGATCTACTGCCGCCGATGGGACAAGCGGATGGGCGTCGGATCGCTTCTGGCGCTGATGCTGCCCTATGCGCTGTGCTTCATGGTTGCCGGCATCCTGATGACGGCGGCCTGGGTGCATTTCGAGTGGCCGCTGGGCCCGGGCGCGACGGTGCGCTGGGCGCCGCCCGAGATGTAGGGCCGGTGGCCTTCTACCCGATCTCGTCGTCCTTGCGGTGGCGGATGAGGGGGAGGCCGAACAGCAGGCCGGCGACGAAGCCGCCGATATGGGCCCAGATCGCGATGCCGCCGGCACCGGGCATGTTGAACGCAACCGCAGTAAGGAGCTGCAGGCCGATCCAGAGTGCGGCGTAGCGCATGGCGAGTACGGTTTCGCCCGAAATCCGGATGCCGAACAGTGACGCCGGCGCTTCGCCCGACCTGGCGAACAGCAGCGCATAGGTGGCGAACACTGCCGAAATGGCGCCCGATGCGCCGACGATCGGGATGACCGAGCCCGGAGTCATGAAGATCTGCAGCAGGCCGCCGGCGATTCCGCCGAGCACAAACAGCAGCACCAGCCGGGCCGAGCCGAGCAGCCATTCGACCTGCCGTCCGATCCAGGCGAGGAACACCATGTTCATCGCGAGGTGCAGCAGTCCGCCATGAAGGAAGATGTGGGTTACGAGCGTGAGCGGGGCAGGAACTGTTCCTTCAAGGCCGATCACTTCGCCGGTCAGCCGGGCCGGAACGAGGCCCGCTGCCAGCATCAGGGCCTGGTAGAAATCAGGTCCCAGCATGATGGACAGCAGTTGCAGACCGACACAGGCGATCAGGATCACCCGGGTGGCATGGGCGGCGGGCGGTCTGAATGGCTTCATGGCCGGCCCCTTCCCGGTTCTGGCGGCCGTTCCGGCTGCGGTTCTGCTGGACGGCCCATGCCTCTGGGCGGGTGGTCTATTTGAACAGGACGCTTTCGATCAGGTAGCTGCGGTCGCCCGAAGGGGTCACCACTTCCACTTCTTCGCCGAGGTTTCGACCGATCAGAGCCCGGCCGAGCGGCGAATTGAAGCTGATCCGGCCGTTGCGGGCATCGGCCTCGACTTCACCCACGATCTGGTAGGTGATCGGCTTCTCGTCCTCGTCGAGCAGACGAACGGTCGCGCCGAACAGCACCTTTTCGCCCGAAAGCGTGGTCGGATCGATGACGACAGCGCGGGCGAGCTTGTCCTCATAGTCGGCGATCTGCGCTTCGATCTGGCCCTGCCGTTCCTTGGCGGCATGATATTCGGCGTTCTCGGAAAGATCGCCGTGTGCGCGGGCTTCCTCGATCGCCTCGACATTTTCGGGGCGCTCGACTTCCTTCAACTGCTTCAGCTGCTTCACGAGAAACTGATGCCCTTCGGCAAGCATCGGAACCTTTTCGATCGTGGCCATTGTTTGAACAATCACTCTGCTGCTTGGTTCTGACAGGCGCGCCGACCGGCGCTTTCACGCCGTTCTATGCCAACCGCACCGGTCAGAAGGGAAAATAGGATATGCCGATTTCGGACGACAAGTGTAAGCAGTGCAGATTGGTTCTGCAAGTGTGCTGCACTGCAGCTTGCGCCGGAACTGGGGCACGACTACTCGGCTGCCTGCAATTCCCCGGCGTCCGAAAGCGGGTGGGAAAGCCTGGTCAGCATTTCCTTTGGGCACACCTGCCAGATGTTCGCGCGTGTTCGGTCCCAGTCGGCCAGCAGACCTTCGGCCCAGCGGCTCCCGGTCTCGGCGTGATGCCGCTCGATCAGGCCCCTCACAACCGCTTCCCAGTGCGCGCTGGAAAGCCGCTGCCATACCACCGATTCCGGGTTCACCTTGCGCCCGAAATTGCCCGCCATATCCAGCACGAATGCCATCCCGCCCGTCATTCCGGCCGCGAAATTGTCGCCCACGCTGTTCAGGATCACCGCCGTCCCGCCCGTCATATATTCGCAGCCGTTCGCGCCGCAGCCCTCGATCACGGTCGTCGCGCCTGAATTTCGCACGGCAAAGCGCTCGCCCGCCTGACCGGCTGCGAACAGTTCGCCTGCCGTCGCGCCGTAAAGGCAGGTGTTGCCCAGGATTGTGTTGTCCTGCGTCGCCAGCGGCGAAGACACCATCGGCCTGACCACGATCGTCGCGCCTGAAAGCCCCTTGCCCACATAGTCGTTTGCATCGCCGAACACTTCAAGCTTCACGCCCTGCACCGCAAACGCTCCCAGCGATTGCCCGGCGGATCCGCGCAGCCGGATGTGCACATGGCCCGGCGCCAGCGCCTTCATGCCGAACTGCCGCGTGATCATTGCTGAAAGCCGCGTGCCCACCGCCCGGTGCGTGTTGCGCACCGAGTAGGTCAGCTGCATCTTCTCGCCGCGCTCAAGGATGGCGGATGCATCGCGCAGAATCTCGGCGTCCAGGCTGTCGGGCACCGGGTTGCGCGGCGCATCCTTGGCGGATCGCCGCATCGTGTCAGGGGCATCCACCTTGGCAAGGATCGGGTTCAGGTCCAGATCGTCCAGATGCTCGGCTCCCCGGCTCACCTGTCGCAGCAGTTCGGTGCGCCCGATGATCTCGTCGAGTGATCGAACGCCCAGCTTCGCCAGCAGGTCGCGCACCTCCTCGGCAATGAAGGTCATCAGGTTGATGACCTTTTCCGGGCTCCCGCCGAACTTCTTCCGCAGCGCTTCGTCCTGCGTGCATATGCCCACGGGACAGGTGTTGGAATGGCACTGCCGCACCATGAGGCACCCCATGGCGACAAGGCTGAGCGTGCCGATGCCGAACTCCTCGGCGCCCAGAATGGCGGCGATCACGATGTCGCGCCCCGTTTTCAGGCCGCCGTCGGTGCGCAGCTTCACCCGGTGCCGCAGCCCGTTCAGCGTCAGCACCTGGTTCACTTCCGAAAGGCCCATTTCCCAAGGGGTTCCGGCAAATTTGATGCTGGTTTGCGGCGAGGCGCCCGTGCCGCCCACATTGCCCGAGATCAGGATCACGTCGGCGTGGGCCTTGGCTACCCCGGCTGCGACGGTGCCGATCCCGGCCGATGACACCAGCTTCACGCATACCTTGGCGCTGGGATTGATCTGCTTCAGATCATAAATGAGCTGCGCCAGATCCTCGATCGAATAGATGTCGTGGTGCGGCGGCGGTGAAATCAGGGTCACGCCCGGCGTCGCATGGCGAAGCCGCGCGATCATTTCCGTAACCTTGAAGCCGGGCAACTGCCCGCCCTCGCCGGGCTTGGCCCCTTGCGCCACCTTGATTTCGATCTCGGTGCAGGCGTTCAGATACTCGGCCGTCACGCCGAACCGGCCCGACGCTATCTGCTTGATCGTGGAATTGGCGTTGTCCCCGTTGGCGTAGGGCCTGAAGCGCGCGCTGTCCTCTCCGCCTTCGCCGCTCACCGCCTTGGCGCCGATTCTGTTCATGGCGATCGCCAGCGTCTCGTGCGCCTCCGGGCTCAAGGCGCCCAAAGACATGCCCGGCGTCACGAAGCGCTTGCGGATCTCCGAGATGCTCTCCACCTCCTCGGACGCCAGCGGCTGGGCGGCGTAGTTGAACTCCAGCAGGTCGCGCAGATAGATCGGCGGCAGTTCGCGAACGCCTTCGGAAAACTTCCTGTACAGGGAATAGCTGTCGCTCGAGACGGCTTCCTGCAGCATGTGGATCAGCCCGGCTTCCCAGGCATGCGGTTCGCCGCCGAAACGGTATCGGTACAACCCCCCGACCGGGAGCGCGGTCGACGCCTCTTCAAAGGCCCGCTGGTGGCGTTCCTGTGCCGACAGGAACAGCGAATGATAGCCCTCGCCGGAAATCTTCGCCGGCATGCCCGGAAAGAAATCCGCCACGAGCGATCGCGAAAGCCCGACCGCCTCGAAATTATAGCCGCCGCGATAGCTGGAGATTACTGCAATCCCCATCTTCGACATGATCTTCAGCAGGCCGTCGTCCACCGCCTTTCTGTAGCGTGCCACGCAGTCCGCCAGCGGCCGGTCTGCGAACAGGTCGCGCGCGTGCCGGTCGGCGATGGAAAACTCGGTCAGCCAGGCGTTCACGGTGGTCGCGCCCACTCCCACCAGCACGGCCACATAATGCGTGTCCATGCACTCGGCCGACCGCACGTTGATCGACGCGAAGGTGCGCAGTCCCTTGCGCACCAGATGCGTATGCACACCGGCGGCCGCCAGGATCATCGTCACGGCGCACCGCTCGGAGGATTGCCGTTCGTCCGTCAGGAAGAGCTGCGATTTCCCCTGCCGAACGGCGGCCTCGGCCTCGGCGCGGATCCGCGTGATTGCCGCCCGCAGTCCGTCCGATCCTTCGGCGATGTCGAAGGTGCAATCGATTTCGGCGGCGTGCTGCCCGAAGTGCGCCCTCAGCCGGGCCCACTCCTCGTTCGAGATCAGCGGGCTTTCCAGCACCATCACGCCCGATTGCGGTTCGTCCCGGTCCAGGATGTTGCCGTGGTTTCCAAAGCGCGTCTTCAGGCTCATCACCCGCGATTCGCGCAGGCTGTCGATCGGCGGGTTGGTCACCTGGCTGAAATTCTGCCGGAAGAAGTGGCTCATGCAGCGCGCATTGGCCGAAATCACCGCCAGCGGCGTATCGTCTCCCATCGAGCCGACAGCTTCCTTGGCGTCGTCCACCATGGGGCTAAGGATCAGCTCCATGTCCTCGATGGTGTGTCCGGCGGCGATCTGCAGCCGGCGCAATGTGGCCCGGTCGGGCTGCGGGGACAGCGCCGTGGGTGCGGCAAGATCGGCCAGCGTCGAAAAATCGCCCACCCAGTCGGCATAGGGCTGGGCTGCCGCAAGCCGGTCCTTCAGCTTTTCATCATGGTAAAGCCGGCCTTCCACCAGGTCGACACCGATCATCTCTCCGGGTCCCAGCCGCCCCTTGGCCACCACCTGGTCCTCGGGCAGGAAGATCATGCCCGTCTCGGACCCCAGCAGCAGCAGGCCGTCCATGGTCTGCGTGTAGCGCATCGGCCGGAGCGCGTTGCGGTCCATCCCGGCCACCACCCATCGGCCATCGGTCATCGCCAGCGCGGCGGGGCCGTCCCAGGGCTCCATCACGCTTGCAAAATAGGCATACATCGCCTTGTGGGCGGGCGGCATGTCGGCATCCTTTGCCCAGGCCTCGGGCACCAGCATCGTCTTGGCTGTCGGCGCATCCCGGCCCGATCGCACGATCGCCTCGAACACGGCGTCGAGCGCGGCGGTATCGGACGAGCCCGCCGGGATCAGCGGCTTGATGTCTTCCGAATGATCGCCGAACGCGGTCGCCGCCATCTTGATCTCGTGGCTCTTCATCCAGTTGGTGTTTCCGCGAATGGTGTTGATCTCGCCGTTGTGCGCGAGGCAGCGGAACGGCTGCGCCAGCCACCATTGCGGAAAGGTGTTGGTGGAATAGCGCTGGTGATAGATGGCAAAGCGGCTCTCGAAGCGCGGGTCCAGCAGGTCGGGATAGAACAGGCTCAGGCTCTCGGCCAGAAACAGTCCCTTGTAGATGATCGAGCGGCACGAAAGCGAACAGATATAGAAGCCCTGGATCTGCGCCTCGATCACCTTCTTCTCGATCCGGCGGCGCAGGATATAGAGATCCTTCTCGAACGCCTCGCGTGCGGCTTCCGTGGTGTCTGCCGGCCCGGCGATCATGATCTGTTCGATTTCGGGACGCAGGCGTGCGGCCTTTTCGCCGATCACCGACACATCCACTGGAACCTGCCGCCAGCCATAGATGAAATGGCCGAACGCGATGATCTCGCTTTCCACGATGGTGCGGCAGCTTTCCTGCGCAGCGAGATCGGTTCGCGGCAGGAACACCATGCCCACGCCCAGCAGGCTGGGGCGCGGGGCATGGCCGGCCCGGTCGATGCAGTCGTGGAAAAAGGCGATCGGCAGATCGAGATGAATGCCCGCTCCGTCGCCGGTCTTGCCGTCGGCATCCACGGCGCCGCGGTGCCACACGGCCTTCAGCGCCTCGATCCCGGCCTCCACCACCCGGCGGCTTGCCTTGCCGTCGATCGCGGCCACAAGGCCTACCCCGCAGGCATCGGATTCAAGGTCGGGCCGGTACATCCCGTCCTGTGCCAGGCGCAGGCGCTCGGCTGCGGATGCAGATGGCATGTTGCGAGGATCGGTGATGGTCATCGTATCTGCAGGCCCCTTTCCGGGCGATGGTCTGTCATGTCGGTCAACTGCTGCCCGCCGCAGGGTGGCCTATTTCGCAGGCGAAGGCGGCGGCATGAGCTTCTTCAGCTCGGCGTTCAGCCGGGGGGTGACCCCTTTTTCCGCCGCCTGCATGCGCGGGCCGAACCGTTCCTGGATCACCTTGTTCGCTGCCGCATTGGTCGCTCCCTGGGTGGCGCGCAGCTTCGTCCCCGTGGGCGAACGGTAAAAGGCGGCAATCTCGTTCAACTCGGCCACCGTATAGGCGCGCGCATAGGAATCGATCATCGTCTGCCGCGTTGCCGGCTGCATTTCCCGCAGGATCGGCCCCAGCGCGTCGGCCTGGATCGCGCCCATCCGCCCGATCGCTGCATTGAACGCAGGCTGGTTCCTGGCCGCTTCCATCCGGAACTGCGGGTTGTTGCCCAGCATGGCCCGGATTCCAGCACCAGACCGCAGCTCCTTCAACTGGTTGTCCAGCATTGCCCTCGCCCGGTCTGGCGGGGCCTGCAGGTCGACAACGGCAGCCGCTGCCTTCAGCGCCTCGGCCGATGGCTCCTGCGCCATTGCGGGCGAAACCAGAAGCGCCATGCCGGCGGCGGCTGCCAGGGCGGTGCGTTCGATCATCATCATGCTGCTTCCTTCCGGGCTGTGCCTTCGGCGGAGGCCTGCGCCTTCAGCCAGCTGTGCATCGCGTCGGCCACGTCGCGGCCTTCCCGGATGGCCCAGACAACAAGGCTGGCCCCCCGGACAATATCGCCCGCGGCGAACACGCCGGCAAGGCTGGTCGAAAGCCGGCGCGGATCGGCCTTCACCGTGCCCCAGCGGGTAACGGCAAGCTTGGGCGCGGCAAAGGCGGATTGCAGATCCTCGGGGTCGAAGCCCAGCGCCTCGATCACAAGATCGGCCTCCAGCCTGAAATCGCTCCCGGTTTCGGGTTCGGGCGTCCGGCGGCCGCTGGCGTCCGCGATTCTCAGCCGCATCCTGCTCGCCGACACGAAGCCCAGCTGGCCGTCCGCGCCACGAGCGAAGCCGGTAGGCGCTGCAAGCCATTCGAAGCGGACGCCCTCTTCCTCTGCGTTGGCGACTTCGCGCTGCGAACCCGGCATGTTCGCCCGGTCGCGGCGGTAAAGGCATGTCACCGAGGCTGCGCCCTGCCGAACCGCCGTGCGCACACAATCCATGGCGGTGTCGCCGCCGCCGATCACGACAACGCGCTTCCCTTCGGCATTCAGCAGGCCGGAATCATAATCCGCCACCGCATCGCCAAAACCCTTCCTGTTGGATGCGATCAGATAATCCAGCGCCTTCACCACTCCGGGAAGGTCGGCGCCAGGCACATCGATGGCGCGCGCCCGGTACACGCCCGTCGCAACCAGCACGGCATCATGACGCGCCCGCAGATCGGCAAAGCCGATGGCGCCCGGTGCCGCGCCGCCGATCTCGCTATTCATGTGGAAGTGGATTCCACCCTGCTCCAGCCGCTCGATCCGCCGCATCACGACATGTTTCTCCAGCTTGAAGCCCGGGATGCCATAGGTCAGCAGCCCGCCGGGCCGGTCGTGCCGGTCATAGATATGAACATTGTAGCCCCGCCGCCGCAGCAACTCGGCCGCAGTCAGCCCGGCTGGCCCTGCGCCGATAATCCCGACCGACTGGTTGCTCCGGTCGGCAACCGGCACGATCGGCTCCACCCAGCCTTCTTCCCAGGCAGTGTCGGTGATGAACTTCTCGACCGATCCGATGGTGACAGCGCCATGGCCGGACTGCTCGATCACGCAATTGCCCTCGCACAAACGGTCCTGCGGGCAGATCCGGCCGCAGATCTCGGGCATGGTCGAGGTGCTGGCGGAAAGCTCATAGGCCTCGCGCAGCCTCCCCTCGGCGGCCAGTTTCAGCCAGTCGGGAATATGGTTCTGCAAGGGGCAGTGCACCTGGCAGAAGGGCACCCCGCATTGCGAACAGCGCGAAGCCTGCTCCTCGGCCTTGGCGAGCAGGAAGTTAGGGCTGATTTCTTCGAAATCATGAGCGCGCGCATCGGCCGGGCGCTTTGCCGGAAACGCCTGGTCGACTGCGACAAAGCTCAGCATGCGGGTGTTTGCCACGATTCCTCCCAGGGCAGGCCAGCCCAACCGGGTGGCTTTCAGACGATTCGATGCGCGGCCTAGCAGGGGAATCCGGTAATTTCCAGCTGATATGGCAGTAATATTGCCCTATAAATCAAAAAAATCACAGAAAATGATCGAAGACATCTCGATTACACCCCAGATGGTTCCGTATCGGTACTATCTGGCCAGAAGCCAGGCCAGAGAAACACTCCCCAGCGCTATCCTGTACCAGGCGAAGGGCGCAAAACCGTGCCGGGCCACAAAGGCCACCAGGGTGCGCACCACCAGCATTGCCGAGAAGAATGCCGTAACGAACCCGATGGCAATCAGTCCCAGGTCGTCGAACGACAGCAGCTTCCGCTCCTGCCACAGGGCATAGACAGTCGCTGCGGCCATCGTCGGCACTGCGAGGAAAAAACTGAACTCTGCTGCGGTCTTGCGGTCCATCCCCATCAGGAGCCCGCCCATGATCGTCGCGCCGGATCGCGAAACGCCCGGGATCATCGCCAGGCACTGGACGATCCCGACGCCGCCCGCGGTCTTCCACCCCATCGTCTCGACATCGCCCTCGATCTTCGGGGTCACCATCCGCTCGATGAGGAGAATCGCAATGCCGCCCAGGATCAGTGCAACCGCGACCGTCATCGGGCTTTCGATCAGCATCCGGATCGCATCATAGGCGACAAAACCCACGACCATCGCCGGCAGGAACCCCAGAATGATGTTCCGGGTGAAAGCGATCGCGCCGGCATCCCGGGCCAGAAGCCCGGTCGCCACGCCCATGAAGCGCTGCCGGTATACCACCAGCACCGCCAGTATCGCCCCCATCTGGATCGCGATCTTGAACGCGACCGATCCGTCTCCGGTAAAGCCGATAAGCTCGGCTGCCAGTATCAGGTGGCCGGTGGACGATACCGGGATGAATTCGGTCAGCCCTTCCAGCAGGCCCAGCAGGAGGGCCTGCACTACAGACGTCGCATCCATGCCCGCTCAGGCCCCGGCCGTGCCGGCGAAACGTCCGCCCTTGCGGAAGCGGGCAAGCCAGTCCGGCGCAACCGCGCCCATGGGCGTCGGCTGGATTCCCAGCGCTGCCAATCCCCGCGCTTCATGCGAAACGACATTGTCACGCTGCAGCATCAGATACTGGTCCTTCGTCAACGGCGCGCCCGGCAGGAACCCGAAGCCGGCGATCGCGCGCGCCGCCATGTCGGGCATATCGACCAGCGTCTTCCGGGCGCCGGTGGCACCTGCGATAAATGCAAGGATCTGCCGCATCGAGAGCACATCGGGCCCGCCCAGTTCCCATGCACCGCCGCCCGGATCGATTCCGTCCAGCAACCGCCCGGTGATCGCCAGTGTGGCTGCTGCGAGATCACCCACGAACAGCGGCTGGAATCGTGTTTCGGGCGAAACGACCGGGATCAGCGGCGCGACTGCGATCAGCCTTGCGAAGCGGTTGGTGAACCCGTCCTGCGCGCCGAACACCAGGCTCGGCCGAACAATGGCGGCCCGGCACGGCCCGTCGGCCCGACATGCCGCCAGAACGGCGGCCTCGCCCTCGCCCTTGGTTCGGCCATAGGCAGACGGGCTCGCTGGATCCGCGCCGATCGCGGACATGTGTACAAGGGCCCTCACGCCCTGCTGCACGGCTGCAGCCGCCACGGCGCCTGCGCCTTTCGCCTGCACCTCGGCGAACCGCTGTCCGGATTTCTCGTCCAATATCCCCACAAGGTTGATGGCGACGTCCGCGTCTGCCAGCGCAGGCGGCAGGGTGGCAGGGATCCGCACGTCGCCTCGGACTATCCCGATCTGCCCCACATCGCCCAGCGGCTTCAGGCGCTGCGCCCGCCCCGGGTTGCGGCAGACGATTCGCACCCGCCATCCGGCGCGCGCAAACGTCTCGGTCAGCGCGGTTCCGATAAAGCCGGATCCGCCGATCAGGGCCACAAGACGGGGCGATGCGGGACTGCGAGATGCCAAGGGTTCCATGCGGGTGCCTCTAACCGGGCGCGACCCCGGTTGACAATCGCCGGGTCAGCCCATTACGACCGCGCCTCGCAGATGCGACGCAACCTTGCCCAGGTGGTGGAATTGGTAGACGCGCTGGCTTCAGGTGCCAGTGGCCGCAAGGCCGTGAAGGTTCGAGTCCTTTCCTGGGCACCAGGGACAGCATAAGCCTCTGAAATGACCGACGAGGACGAGAAAGCCGCGATTTGCAGGTCCTCTCGCTGGCCGACTCTCCGCTGGCCGACTCTCCGCTGGCCGACGTCATCGGGGCCACCATCGACGACGTAGCGATCAAGTTCATTGCCGGCTTGGTGCGAGAGGGTGGTCTGAGCACCCACGGGCAGGTGCAGCGGGATGCAAGAGCGGTCGCGTCGCCTGGAAACGGGCGGGCAAGCGCGCGCAGGAGGCCAGCATTCCCATTCATGAAGTTCGTCACGACAGTCTGGCATGGCGTTGTCGCAGCCATCGTCAGGAAAGGCGTGAGACTCCAGCTTCGACAGGCTCTGCTTCCTTTTGGCATCGGAGATTCCCGAATCCGTTGCCATGGCGTCCAGAAACCCCGGGGCGGTCTTCGCGCGGGCTGCACCAGGGACTGGCAGTGCGAAATGGGGGCGAACGTGGATATGGCTCCCCGGGTAGGATTCGAACCTACGACCATCCGATTAACAGTCGGATGCTCTACCGCTGAGCTACCGAGGAAGAGCTTGCGAAGCGCGCGCTATAGTGCGGCCTTGCGGGCGGCGCAAGCCGATGCGGGACGGAGGCGTCCGGGGCAAGGAGGCGGCATGCGGCAAGCCTGACGACATTGGCAGGGTTCGCGCTTCCAGCGGGGATTTGCGAAAATCCTGTTGGAAGCCGGGCTGCACAGTCCTAGATGGACTGAAGGACATGATAAAAGGACTGTAGAAGATATGGCAACGGCCGTTCAGGCGCCAGGCACTGCTGTCGAGGGCGACGAGAGCCGCGCAAAGACCCGCGTGAAAACCGGAGCAGCGCCCGGAGAGACTGGGCAGGAATCGGTTGTCGTGCGTTTCGCCGGCGATTCCGGCGATGGCATGCAGCTGACCGGCGGGCAGTTCACGCTGTCGACCGCGTTGGCGGGCAACGACCTTGCCACCTTCCCGGATTTTCCGGCCGAGATCCGTGCGCCGCAGGGAACGCTGTTCGGCGTGTCCGCCTTCCAGATCCACTTCGGATCGAGCCGGGTGGATACCGCCGGCGACGAACCCGATGTGCTGCTGGCGATGAACCCGGCCGCCCTGAAGACCAACCTGCCCGCGTTGCGCCGGGGCGGCCTTTTGATCGTGGATACAGGTGCATTCGGCGACCGCAATCTGCAGAAGGCCCATTATGCGGCGAACCCGCTGCACGATGGCAGCCTTTCCCCCTATCAGCTGCTGGCGCTCGACATTTCGAAGCAGACGCTGGAGAGCGTGAAGGCGTTCGGCCTTGGCAACAAGGACGCGCTGCGCTGCAAGAACATGTGGACGCTGGGCCTCGCGCTGTGGATGTTCGGCCGCAAGCGCGGGCCGATCATCGACTGGCTGAACGCCAAGTTCGGCAGCAACCAGCTGCTGCGCGAGGCGAATATCGCCGCCTTGAACGCCGGCCATGCCTATGGCGAAACGGCCGAGCTGGCCGGCCCGGTGAAACAGTTCCGGCTGGCGCCGGCTGATGCGGAACCCGGCCTTTACCGAACGGTGACCGGAGCCGACGCGCTGGCGCTGGGGCTGGTGGCGGGAGCCAAGCTTTCGGGCCTGCCGATGTTCTTCGGCGGATATCCGATCACGCCGGCATCGGCCATCCTGCACGCCCTGGCCCGGCTGCGCGAGTTCGACGTGACGACGTTCCAGGCCGAGGACGAGATCGCGGCCATCTGCGCGGCGATCGGCGCGGCCTATGCGGGAAACCTTGCCGTCACCTCGTCTTCGGGCCCCGGCATTGCGCTGAAATCGGAAGCCATGGGGCTTGCGGTGATGACCGAGTTGCCGCTGGTGATCGTGAATTCGCAGCGCGGCGGGCCTTCCACCGGGCTTCCCACCAAGACCGAACAATCCGACCTGTATCAGGCGGTCTATGGGCGGAACGGCGACACGCCGATGCCGGTAATCGCCGCACGCAGCCCGTCTGACTGCTTCGATGTCGCCATCGAGGCGTGCCGGCTGGCGCTGGCATTCATGACGCCGGTAATGCTGCTGACGGACGGCTATATCGCCAATGCCGCGGAGCCGTGGAAGGTGCCGGATGCGGACGCTTACAAGCCCTTTCCGGTGCAGTTCCACGAGGACAAGCCCGAAACGGGGAAGCTCAATCCCTATCTGCGTGATCCGCAGACCTTGAAGCGTGTGTGGGTGAAGCCCGGAACGCCGGGACTGATGCACCGCATCGGCGGGATCGAGAAGAGCTACGATACCGGCAACATCGATTATTCGGCCGAAAATCACCAGAAGATGACCGATACCCGGAAAGCCAAGATCGACGGCATCGCGCGCCATATTCCGGCGCAGACCGTGGAGGAAGGGCCGGAGAAGGGGCCGCTCGTGGTGGTCGGCTGGGGTTCCACCTATGGGCCGATCCGCCAGGCGGTTTCCCATGTGCGGGCCGCCGGGCATGATGTGGCGCACGTTCAAATCCGCTATCTGTGGCCGTTCCCGGAGAATCTGGGCGATCTGCTCAGGGGCTATGAACGGGTGCTGGTGCCGGAAATGAACACCGGGCAGCTGAAAACGCTGCTTCGCGACCAGTTTCTGGTAGATGCAAAGTCGCTCAACAAGGTTTCGGGCCAGCCGTTCCGGATCTCCGAAATCGAGGGCGCCATCATGGAAATGCTGAACCAATGAACGAAATCACGAAGATCGCGCCGGCGACGACCCCGGACGACTGGGCTTCCGACCAGGAGGTGCGCTGGTGCCCCGGATGCGGGGATTATGCGATCCTGAAGGCGGTGCAGCGAACCATGCCCGAACTTGGGGCCCGACCGGAGAACACCGTTTTCGTATCGGGTATCGGCTGCTCCAGCCGCTTTCCCTATTATATGGAGACTTACGGGTTTCACACGATCCACGGTCGTGCGCCGGGCGTGGCGACCGGGGTGAAGCTGGCGAACCCGGAACTGGACGTATGGATCATCACCGGCGACGGCGACGGGCTTTCCATTGGTGGCAACCACATGATGCACCTGCTGCGGCGCAACCTTGATTGCCAGGTGCTGCTGTTCAACAACGAGATATACGGGCTGACCAAGGGGCAATATTCACCCACTTCGCGCACGGGAACACGCACCCCGACATCGCCTGCCGGATCGCTGGAACGACCGGTGGCGCCCTGCGCCTTCGCGCTGGGCGCAGGAGCGCGCTTCATCGCGCGCACCATCGACACCGCGCAGAAAATGATGCCCGAGGTGCTGAAGCGCGCCTATCTGCACAAGGGCGCAAGCTTCGTCGAGATATACCAGAATTGCGTCGTGTATAATGACGGCGTGTTCGAAGCCTTCACCGAGAAGAAATCATCGGCACTGACGCAGATCTGGGTGGAGCATGGCAAGCCCATGCTGTTTGCCAACGGAACGCGAGGATTGCGCCTGAACCGCGACAGGCTGCGGCTGGAAGTGGTGCAGGTGGTCGATGGCGATGTCAGTCAGGTGATGGTGCATGACGAGACCAACAAGACCATCGCTGCCATGCTTGTCGAGATGCCCTTCCCGGAATTCCCCGTCGCGCAGGGCGTGCTCTATTGTGAGCCGGCAACCAGTTTCGACCAGGCCATGGAAGAACAGGGACTGAAGCTCGTCGCTGACAAGGTTGCGGACTTCAACGCCTTGCTGCGCCGCGGCCAGAGCTGGGAAGTGAAGAGCGAGGCCTGACAGCCGGGGCTCCCGGAAGGCCCGCGGTCGCGCGGCAAGCGGGGGACGGCGGCAGTTCGCGACGTAAGCAGTGGATGAGGTTATCATGCACGCCATGAACCCCGCCGCGCACGACAGGCATTCCGCATCGGAACCCGAAGCGATCCTGCTGCTGCGGGCGGCCGATGGCGATGCGCGGGCCTTCCGGGAGCTTGCCCGGATGGTGGCGAGGCCTTCGCTGGCGCTGGCGATCCGGGTGCTGGGCGATCACGCCGGCGCCGAAGATGCGGTGCAGGATGCGCTTTCGAAGCTGTGGCGCGAAGCGCATCGCTTTGATCCCGAGCGGGGAAGCTTTGGCGGGTGGTGGCGCCGGATCCTGATGAACAGCGCCCTCGACGGGCGACGGCGCATGCGCCCGGCTACATCGCTGGAGGAAGTGACGGAGGTGCGCAACCCGGCGCCGGATCCGGGTGAGGCAGCCGAGCAGGCCGACCTTGTTGCGCGGGTTCGGGCGGCAGCCGCTGCTCTTCCGGCGCGGCAGCGGGCTGCCCTCTCGCTGTTCCACGGCGACGGGTTGACGATGGCGGAAATCGCCGCTGCTCTGGAGACGAGCGAAAAGGCGGTCGAGGGCCTGTTGCTGCGCGGGCGGGCGGCATTGAAACAGACATTGATCGGGCTGAGGGACGAACTGACATGACCGGAGATCGCAATCCTGACGCGGCGCTCGCTGATGCACTGGCGCAATGGGCCCGGCATGATGCGGGGGATGCGGATGCTGTCGCGCGTATCATGGATCATGTCGATGCAATCACCGCGCCCGTCACCGCGCCGCCCGTCACCGCGCCGCCCGTCACCGTGTCGCCCGTCACGGCGCCGACGCGCGAAATGCCGATGGCAAAACCCGCCCTTGCCGAAGGAAGGCCCGGGCAAGATCGGCGCAACGGTCGGCGCCTTGTGCCATTTGCGATGG
>Ga0207951_100303_pt1 | contig 26971 bp, 23 predicted proteins | sample Subbio12Aug_8Bad_FD_184830 | JGI IMG/M metagenome (GOLD analysis project Ga0207951, IMG submission 184830) | Serpentinite rock and fluid subsurface biosphere microbial communities from McLaughlin Reserve, California, USA - CR12Aug_8Bad (SPAdes) | ecosystem: Environmental > Terrestrial > Deep... | reverse complement strand
CCTCGCTTATTACTACAACGGGTTTGATGCATAAGAATGGTGCAGACCGTAAAATAGAATTGACCCCCTGGCGGCTATAATCTTCTCCCAGAGAGCGCCCGGGATGGCATGGATAACCGCAGCCACCTGCAACCGTTGACTGTTTAGCCCGATTTTGCTTTTCGACAGAGGGGACAAATTTTTTCTTGACAATCAAAAAAAATGGTGTACGTTGACGGTAAAAGCGAAGCTTAATGTTCATAAATGGAGCGCATTATTCCAGGTCTCCTATTGACAACGCTACCAAACAATTGCGCCCCCATGCGAAGACTCACAAATGTTCTCATATCGCCAGAATGCAGATGGAGGCTGGATGCACGGGCATCTGTGTGGCCAAGGTCTCCGAAGCGGAGGTTCTGGTGAAGAATGGATTTTTGGGGGTTCTGATTACCTCTCCTGTGGTTACGGATCATAAGATAGAACGGCTCATGGCATGTTTATCCCATGATCGCAATTTAATGGTTGTCGTGGACAACCCGAACAATGCCAGAAAACTGAATGAGGCGGCGGCCCAACAGGGGTTGACATTGCAGGCGCTTGTCGATCTTGATCCCGGGATGGGTCGAACCGGCGTCCCCTTTCAACACGGATTGGACATGGGACGGACCATCGACACCCTCCCCTCGTTATTCTTGAGGGGAGTGCAGTGTTATGCCGGACAGGTTCAACACATTTCATCCTTCGATGAGCGACATCGGGCTTCGTTAAATTGGATGGAGCAGGCGGCTGAAGTCGTCCGCCAGTTTCGCCGAAACGGTTTGCCCTGTGATATCTTTACCGGCGCCGGGACAGGGACATTTGACATCGATTGCAAAATACATGAACTCACTGATTTGCAGGTAGGCTCTTACACCCTGATGGATGCAGAGTATTTAACTATCGGTTCCTCCCGGCATCCTTCCCGGGTCGAGAGGTTTGCGCCGGCGCTGACCCTGCTCACCACCGTGATCAGCGCGAATCACCCCGAATATGTTACCGTGGATGCCGGCCTGAAGGCCCTCTATCATCATGGAGGAACCCCGCTCGTAGTGCATCCCCCTGACGCTGGGTTGCAATATGAATGGCGGGGAGATGAGCATGGTGGGATTAGGTTATCGAATCAGTCAACCCGGCCGGAGATTGGGGATGTCCTGGAGCTGGTCGTTTCCCATTGCGATCCGACGGTCAACCTGTTCGACGCATTGTACATTACCCGAAAAGGGATTGTTTCGGATGTCTGGCCCATTGACATGAGGGGGAAGTGTCAGTGAAAGGGGAATGGATAATCAAGGGAGTGTGTCGAAGGGATGATGATAGAGAGACCTTCCCTGTCCTAAAGGAGACTTTTGAGCATGGAATATTATGACGCGCATATTCATTTTTTTTATGACTGTTCTTTACACGAACTCCAGCAAAAAATTGGGTTTTTAGAAAAGACCGGTCTTGCAGGCATCAATATCCTGGTGATAAGCGAATTTCCCGCCGAAATAGATGCTTATCTGAAGATGATACCCGGAGAATATCATCCATTTGCTACCCGGGAGGCTCTTCAAAATCAAAAGGATCCATTTTCAGTTGTCCACTTACCCCGTCACCTGAAGATCGTCCCCTTTTTAGACGCTCGCTTTATGGAAAATCATATTAAAGAGAAAATCAAAATGTATGGGCAGAGGGGGTTTAAAGGCCTTAAACTGCTTTACGTTCCGGAAGAAGATACAACCCTTCGCATCGGCGGCATGGAAAAGACCTTTGGCCGAACATGCAAGCAGTCGGAGAAAATTACATCATTGATCATCGGAGAGGCCTCCTCTCAGGGGATGCCGATTCTGATGCATGTCGATTTGAGAAGATATGGAGACTTTGTTGAAGAAATGGTCAGGAGTTACCCGGGAACAAATTTTAATATCCCCCATTTCGGATTTTCCAGAAGGGCCATGTCCTTGCTGTTAGAAAAATACCCAAATTGTTACACGGATATGTCCTCTTTGACATCGTTTATGGAAAAAGAGCCGGCCTCCTATAAGAGCTTTATCCAACAGCGCCAGGATCGAATCCTTTTTGGCAGCGATGCGGTGATTGGTCAGCCGGAAATGGTCCAATCGACGCTTGAATTTATGAAGCGGTTTCTAAAAGACATGGAAATATTCCATAAATTAGTGAATAAGAATTACATGAATTACATGACCCATGGATCATCGTCTTAACGTTCATTTGATCAGAAGCAAGAAGAGGAGAAAAACGCTCTCTCTTCGAATTAAAGAAGATGGGAGAATCGTCCTCTACGTCCCTTATCATACGCCAAAGGGGGAGATAGAGGGATTTATTAAGGAGAAAGAGTCATGGGTCATTAAAAAGATTTCAGAAAAAGAAAGATCGATCAAAGAAACCGAAAAGGCATTTATTCCCGGAGAGAAATTTTTATATTTAGGAGAATCGTATCCATTGGAAATCCGGGAGTCCGACCATCAGGAACCTCCCCTAAAGTTATCTTTTGGAAAATTCATCCTTGGTCAGGACCATATCGAGGAAGCAAAGGATCTTTTTATCCTGTGGTATAAGAGAGAGGCTAAAGAGATAATCGCTGGAAGAGTGGACTATTACAGCGATAGACTGCATCTTTTTCCGAAAGGAGTAAAGATAACAAGCGCCAAATACCGCTGGGGCTCCTGTTCACGAGACAATCGATTATCTTTCTGCTGGAGAATGATCATGGGGCCCTTGACCATCATCGATTATATACTGATTCATGAACTGGCGCATATCAAAGAAAAAAATCATTCCAGCAGATTTTGGAGATACTTAGAGTCGCTCCTCCCCGATTACAGGAAACAACGGCTATGGTTAAAAGAGAATGGACATCGATTAAGGTTTTAACTTCATAAGGTTAGATATTGTGCATAGGGGGACAGAGATTTCGACATTTTTTGATCAGAAATCTCAATAAAATGATTTGACTACAAAAGGAAACTCCTGTAAATTAGGAAGCCAGGAATCCAGGATAAGGAACGAACAACCAATGGTAAATACGATTGTATGGAAACCATTTTAAAGAGGCCTCTTTCCTGCTTTCTTGGGTTCCTTAGGGTCATTTGGTTCTTTCTGAAGAGAAGATTAATAGAAAGGCAATCACAGAAGAGAGAGGGGGTGAAAAGATAATAGTTTAGAGTTGAGAGTGAAGAGTTTCGAATTAAAACAATTATTTGGATTCTAAGAGGAGGAATGGAGATGATGAAGGAAATCAGAAGAAAGAGCATTTCAGGATTTGTCGTTTTACTTGCCCTGGGTTTCTTTTTTTACCTCACCGCTGGGTTGATGGAAAGCACATTTGCCCAGACCAAGCCGGCAGAGGTGAAGGTTAAACCTGCAGAGACGAAACCCGCAGAAAAACCAAAGCCCGCTGCAGCCAAACCCAAGCCAAAAGTTCCCCAGAAATTGATCGTGGCTTCAGGAACGGATGCCCTCACCATGGACAACCACCATATGATCGATTCGCCTACGATCACCATTGGAGAACACATGGTAGAGACTCTTCTCGAGCTGACCACGAAAGGCGAAATCGTGCCCAAACTTGCGGAAAAGGTGGAGGTGTCCGCAGATGCCACAGAATACACATTGAAACTGAGAAAGGGAGTCAAGTTCCATGATGGGGCCCCCTTCAATGCCGAGGCGGTGAAGGTCAATTTTGATCGTAGGCTTGATCCCAAAGCCGCAACGAAATTCGGTTTTCTGGTCGCCCCGATCTCATCGGTCACGGTGGTGGATGAATATACCGTGAAATTTAAGACCAAGGCGCCCTTTGCCCCCATGATGAGCAACCTGACCCACGGCACCAACGGAATCATCAGCCCGGCCGCCCTGAAGGCATCATGGGATAAACCGCTGACAAAGCCGGTGGGAACAGGCCCCTTCATGTTTAAGGAATGGATGCCGGGATCAAAACTCGTGATGGTCCGAAATGACAACTACTGGGGGAAAAAGCCAATCCTCGAAGAAGTGACCTTCCAGGTCATCCCAGATGATGCCTCCAGAATCGTTGCCCTTGAGACCGGCGAGGTTCATGTGGCGGTTCGAATTCCCCCGTTCGATATTCCAAGGTTGAGAGCAAATCCTAAACTTTCGGTCATAAGCGCAGCCAGCGTCAGAACCATCTATCTTGGATTTAATACCCTGAAAGAGCCTTTCCAGGATAAGCGGGTGAGGCAGGCCCTGAACCATGCCGTGAACAAGGAAGCCATTGTAAAGCATGTTCTTGGTGGAGTGGGAAGGGTCTCCGATGCCCCTCTCAGCCCGGGTATCTTTGGTTACACTCCAATTAAAACCTATGAATATAATATTGAAAAAGCCAAAGCACTGCTGGCTGAGGCAGGATTCCCAAAAGGGTTTGAAACCACACTCCATCCCGCGGTTGGACGTTATTACATGGATGTCTCGGTGGCCACTGCAGTGGCGGCTGATCTACTGAAAGTCGGAGTCAAAGCAGACATCAAAATGATGGAATGGGGAACTTACCTTCCCTCCATCCTCCGTGAGAAAGAGGTGGTCGATCATAAGATCTATATGCTCGGCTGGGGCTGCGTGACAGGCGATGCAGACTATGGTCTCTATACGCTCTTCCATTCGGGTGAATGGCCCAAGAAGGGGATGAACGCCTCTTTCTTTAAGAACGAGAAGCTCGATCCGGTGTTGGATGCGGCAAGGAGCACAGCCAATCCCGAGGAGAGAAAGAAACTTTATAAAGAGGCATTAACCATCATCAATGACGATGCCCCCTGGCTTTTCCTCCATAGCGAGGTTCAGATGGTGGGGGTAAGGGCCAACGTCAAAGATGTTGTGGTCCATCAAACAGAAAGGGTGATTGCCCACAACGCCAGAATAGAATAGGAATCTTTTTTCTAACATTGATGCTTAAAGGGGCTGACTTTTTCGTGAAAATCTGTTATGAAAACGGTCAGCCCCTTTTCGTGTGTTGACACGGCATACAGAAAATAGCCATGAGCGGCCAGTATATTATTCGAAGACTTCTCATCATGATCCCAGTCCTCCTGGGGATCTCTCTGATCATCTTTACAATCGTCCGGGTGATTCCGGGAGATCCTGGATATATCATGGCCGGTCCTCATGCGACCAAGGAGCAGGTCGACCAGATCCGGGAACAACTCGGCCTCAATAAACATCCCCTGACCCAATACTTCCTTTTTATCAAGAATATTTTAAAGGGCGATCTGGGGAGATCCTCGCGAACAGGACTTCCCGTAACCAGGGAGATTATGGCGCGGCTTCCCAACACCATGCTCCTCGCAGCGGCGAGCATTCTGTTCGCTACGGTCTTCGGAGTCCTGACCGGAATCATCGCAGGGGTGAAACAGAATTCGAAGTTCGATTATCTGAGTATGCTCGTCGCCCTCCTCGGACTTTCGATGCCGGTCTTTTGGCTGGGCTTGATGCTTATGCTTCTCTTCTCAATCAAACTGGGCTGGTTTCCATCCGTAGGAGCCGATAGCTTCAAGCATCTGGTCTTACCCGCTATAACCCTTGGCGCCAATTCCACAGCGATCATTGCCCGGATGACCCGCTCAAGCATGCTTGAGGTGATCCGGCTCGACTATATTCGAACAGCAAGGGCAAAAGGACTTTCAGAAAAAATGGTGATCTCCCGCCATGCTCTGAAAAACGCCCTCATCCCGGTAGTGACGGTGATCGGACTACAGACCGGCACGCTTCTGGGCGGAGCCGTGCTGACTGAAATCGTCTTTGCCTGGCCGGGGATCGGAAGGCTTCTGGTGGAGGCGATTCTTTCGCGCGACTACCCAGTAGTTCAAGGCGTAGTCCTGGTGGTAGCGACGATGTTCATCTTCGTCAATCTGATTGTAGATATTTTATATTCTTATCTCGATCCGAGGATCAGGTATCATTAGTGAGAAAATAAAAGTTTAAAGGTTAGGGTAAAGAGGCCCGTATCGTTAATAAAAGGCTACGTTTATCGTCTTTTAATTCTTTTTTACATAACCGTTACCGAATGACGAAACGGGCTTCGTAACCGTAACCAGAGTCTATTTTCATGGTTCTGGTTGCCCACTCGGCTATGGGGAGTTAGTTAATAGATGGCGAATTGGAGGCCGCAGATTGCAGATTAATAATTCAGAGAAACGTGAGAGGGGTCCTTTCTGGGAAGTGTTTCGGCGTCTCTCCAAAAGGATAACGGCCATGATGGGACTGGTCATCGTGGTGGTCTTCCTTTTTTCGGCCCTCTTTGCCCCTCTTCTTGCACCTCATGATCCCTATGAACATAGCCTGGCCGACAAGCTCGCCACTCCCTCCTGGGATTATCCCCTGGGAAGGGATGAGTTGGGCAGATGTATCCTCAGCCGGATCATCTACGGCGCTCGCATCTCCCTGCTCATCGGGCTCATCGTCATCTCGATCGGCATCCTCATCGGTGTTCCTGTCGGTGTCATCTCCGCCTATTTTGGCGGAAAGGTCGATTTCATCGTCCAGCGGTTTGTCGATACCCTGTTGGCCTTTCCTGGAATTCTGCTTGCCCTATTGCTTATCGCCATGCTCGGCGTGGGGCTTCACAATGTTATGATTGCAGTGGGGATCTCCACAATCCCTATCTATGCCCGGCTGGCAAGAAGCTCGGTGCTTGCCATCAAGTCGAGGCAGTTTGTAGAAGCGGCGCGCTCTATCGGTTCGAGCCATCTAAGGATCATCCTCCAGCATCTCATTCCCAACAGCCTTTCTCCCATCATTGTCCAGTCCACCCTCCACATGGCCACGGCCATTCTCTGGGCCGCAGGGCTTGGATTTTTAGGCCTGGGAGTGAGTCCCCCGACAGCGGAATGGGGAGCCATGCTCAACGGAGGAAGGCTCTATATTCGAGTGGCCTATCATGTCGCCACTTTTCCGGGATTGATGATCTTCATTACGGTTCTCGGGTTTAATCTTTTAGGGGATGGATTGAGGGATGCCCTGGACCCGAGGTTGAAGACGTAGATAAGTTCGGAGTTTGCCTGCCTGCGCCGAGGCTTCGGCAGGCAGGGAGTTCGGGGTTCGGAGAAAAAATATATAGAGTTCGGAGGAGAAAAATTATTAATACGAAATACCTAACCGATAAACGAAACGGGCATCTTTACCCTGGCCCTTTCACTAACTAAACATGGGCATTCTACTTCAGGTCAGAGATTTAAAGACTTACTTCTACACGGATGCCGGCGTGGTCAAGGCCGTAGACGGGGTTTCCTATGATCTAAAGGAGGGAGAGACCCTGGGCCTGGTCGGTGAGAGCGGCTGCGGAAAAAGTGTCAGCGCTCTTTCCATCCTCCGTCTGATCGCCAATCCACCAGGAAAGATCGTCGGCGGGGAGATATTCTTTGAGGGAAAGGACCTTCTGAAGATCTCCGAGGAGGAGATCCGTAACATCCGTGGAAACCACATTGCCATGATCTTTCAGGAGCCGATGACCTCTCTCAATCCTGTCCTCACCGTGGGGCTCCAGATCGGAGAGGCGCTTGAGCTCCACAGAAACATGAATAAGAAGGAAGCCAGGGAGGAGATTCTAAGGCTCTTGAAGATGGTGGGGATTCCGGATCCCGAAAGGCGGATGAACGACTATCCTCACCAGTTCAGCGGAGGCATGCGTCAGAGGGTGATGATCGCCATGGCTTTGAGCTGCAACCCGAAGCTTCTTATTGCCGATGAACCCACGACTGCGGTTGATGTGACGATCCAGGCGCAGCTTCTCGAAGTGGTCAAGGAGCTTACCTCAAGGCTTGGAACCGCTGTCATGCTCATCACTCATAATTTAGGTGTGGTGGCGCGACATGTCAACCGGATGGCAGTGATGTATGCGGGAAGAATCGTTGAGCAGGGTCCGGCGGCTGAAGTCTACGCTCATCCGCAGCATCCCTATACCATTGGGTTGCTTGCTTCTGTGCCGAGGCTCGATAAACCCAGGAAGGAGAGACTGGCGCCGATTGACGGGCAACCGCCAAATCTGATCCTCCTTCCTCCGGGATGTTCTTTTATGCCGAGATGTTCGCATCGTATGGAGATATGTTCTAATGAGAGGCCGGAGCTCAGGCCCGTGGGGGATGGCCACTTCACCGCCTGCTGGGCCAATATAGTCAAATAGTCTCATGGTCCGATAGTCTGATCGTTGTTTGACTAACTGACTATCCGACGAATGACCATAGGACGTTTATTAGAGATGGCGAACGATATCCTGATTGAAATTAAAAACCTCTCGATGTATTTTCCCATGACCAAGGGGATCATTCGCCAGCAGAAGATCGCTGAGGTCAAGGCTGTGGATGGCGTGAATTTTTTTATCCGGAAGGGTGAAACCCTCGGCCTCGTGGGGGAAAGCGGTTGTGGAAAGACCACTCTGGGAAGATGCCTCCTCCAGCTCATTCGTCCCACTTCAGGAGAGGTCTATTTCGAAGGTGTGGACCTGTGCACAATGGCATCTGACCATCTCCGGTCCATCCGGCAGAGAATGCAAATCATCTTTCAGGATCCCTTCGACTCTTTGGATCCAAGGATGACGGCAGGGGAAATTGTGGCCGAACCTCTGCGGGTCCATACCCAGCTCAGAGGCAGAGAGTTGAGAGAGAAGATCGCTGAGCTGTTGAAGATCGTGGGACTGGACCCTTCCATGACAGAGCGCTATCCCCATCAATTCAGCGGAGGTCAGCGTCAGAGGCTCGGGATCGCCCGCGCCCTCTCCATCCGGCCCAGTTTTATCGTCTGCGACGAACCCATCTCTGCGCTCGATGTCTCAATCCAGGCACAGATCATCAACCTCCTCGAAGACCTTCAGGGAGAGTTTGATCTCACCTATCTCTTTATCGCCCATGACCTCTCTGTAGTCCGCCACATCAGCCACCGGGTTGCAGTCATGTATCTCGGAAAGATTGTTGAAGTGGCGAATCGGGATGCTCTTTACCAGGTGGCCAAACATCCCTATACCATAGCGCTCCTTTCTGCCGTGCCGATTCCGGACCCGATCGTGGAAGCTTCTCGGGAGCGGATTATCCTCAGAGGAGAGATTCCCAGTCCGATTGCCCTACCGCCCGGGTGCAATTTTCATCCGCGATGTCCCATTGGTGTGGAAATCTGCCAGAGAGAGATTCCATCCCTTCGCGAGATCGAAGAAGGCCACTGGGTCGCATGCCATCTTGCATAAAACTGTTACCCTGTAAGTCCCATCTAAATTTGTAGGGCAACCCTTTAGGGTTGCTTCTAATGCCCGCCATTGGCGGGACTGAAACCTTACCCTACGAACCACCTGGAAGCCTCCTGACCGGTTTTAATTTCTACCTTTGCTCTCGATCCATAAAGCCTTTTATAACGAAATAAAGAAGTTAAATCAATTAATTGATGAGCTCGTAAAAAGTCTGAAAATGCCCTTTTCCGTCATTTCGGCCCCGTATCAAGTACGGGGTAAACTCCAGCATGAATCCAGTATTTTCAAATACTTACAGATACATTGGACTCCGGCTTTTACGGGAATGACGCCTTTTTAAGTGATCATCATTAATTGAGATAAGTATAAAAATTTTATATTTTTAAAAATTTATGTATAAAAAGTATATTTCAGAAAAACTCTATTTAATCAAGTAATTAGAACATATTCGGTAAAAATTGGCGGCCTAATCGTATAATAAAAAAATTTTTCTGGATAAAATTATGGGTAACAAAAACGGGGTTAAAAATAAAAAAATTAATGATATTAATGAGTTACAGTATGCACTTATTTTGGCATAAGAAATGCTATATATAGGTTGAAAATCAAAGAGAGGAGGAAACGAAGATGGAAAAAATGGCAAAAGGATTAAAGGTTGGGTTGATGGTAGGGTTAATGAGTCTGGCGGCTTCTCCTGCATTTGCAAGATCGATCAGTCTGAAGGAAGCAGGACCGGCTCTCTGGGTTTTTGTTATTATCGGAGCCATCGTCATCCTTCTTCAGCTGATTCCGGCAGCGATTCTTTTCTTCAGCTTTATCGGGACAGTCACGACCATGGCATTGAAGAAAGAGAAGAAGGTTGAGGAAGAAGTAATGCTTCCCGGGGTAGAGCCTGTAGCGGTGAAAAAGTAGCTAAAAGGAAATAACGAGAAGAGGAGAGATCCAATGTCTAAGAGTATGAAGAAAATCTTGACAATTCTGAGTCTGGCCCTGATTCTGGCAATCGCATTGGGTTCTCTGGGGGTTGCTTATGTAGGAGGGATCAGGGGAATAGGGCTTCTGGGGGTCTGGTTCTTTTTGACCTTCGGGATCATCGTCGTTCTGGCACAGGTGATACCCGCGGGGATTCTTCTGAGCTCCCTTATTGTATCGGCATTCACCCCGTATCGGGAGTCTGAAATACCCATCCGAGCGACATAAGATAAGAGGAGGGGCAGCCATGCAAAACAAGAAGATACTCATAGCCTATCAGGATGATTTATGGGTCAGATCGCTGACCACCTATTTCCATGGGCAGGGTTACCGGGTGGAGACAGTAAAAGCCCTGAGTGAGATGATCAGGAAAGTTCGGAACGACCAACATCAGGTCATCCTTCTGGATGATGAGATCGAGGGGTTGAAGGCCTGTGATGTAGTCTCTCTGTTAAAGAAAGTCCATTCTAAAATTCAGGTCATCATGATCTCTTCGGAGGAATCCCTGGGACCGGTGAGACGGCTTCGGGGGGCGGGCATCTTCTATCAGGCGATGAAGCCGATTGACATGGAAGAGATCCGCTCCGCCGTGGGGTGCGCCTTCGAGAAGATTGAGAGAGAGAATGCGAAAGAAGGATTCTTCTCCTTCCTCATCCCCAAACTGTCCCCGGCGTAATGAAGAGTCAGGCAAGAAGGTGATCCATTATGTACGGAAAGATTTGGGGGCGAAACATACAGCAGGAACAGGTAAAGATGCTCTCTATTTCCACTACCGGCCAAGAAGTTCTCTGGCAATGATCACTTTCTCGATCTCCTTGGTCCCTTCAACGATCTCCACGAGCTTGGCGTCCCGATAGAGGCGCTCAATCCCGTATTCGCCCAGATAGCCGTATCCGCCGTGAATCTGAACCACCTCATCGATCACCTTGACCCCCACCTCTCCTGCAAACCACTTGGCCATGGAAATGAGTTTGGGATCAATCTTTCCATGATCCACCATCCAGGCGGCCCTATGGCAGAGCGCTCTTGCCGCCTCGATCAGGCTGGCCATCTCGGCCAGTTTGAATTGAATTCCTTGAAAACTGCCGATGGGACTTCCAAACTGCTTTCTCTGTTTCGAATACTGGATCGCCTTCTCCAACCCACCCTGGGCGATTCCCACTCCTGAGATGGCCACGGCAATGCGAGTATGGTTGAAGACCGTCATGAGCTGATAAAATCCCTCTCCCTCTTCCTCTCCAACTAAGTTCTCCAGTGGGACCTTCACTTCTGAAAAATTGACCTCGGCCGTATCTGAAGCCCGCATCCCAAGCTTTCTCTTCAATTGATTGGCCTCGAATCCCTCCCGATTCGTCTCAATGAGAATTGGGCTATGTCGCTTTGACTTTATTTTCTCCTCTTCATTGGTGACGCAGAGAACGACTAAATAGTCGCCAATGCTTCCATTGGTGATGAATATCTTGCTCCCATTGATCACATAATGACCATTTGCCTTTCGGGCTACGGTTGAGACGGAGGCCACATCGCTTCCGGCATCAGGCTCGGTAATTGCCATTCCCATGATCGCCTCTCCTTTGGGCAGAAGGGGAAGATACTTCTTCTTCTGCTCTTCCCTTCCAGAGAAGAGAATAAATTCCGAGCCAAGAGTGGTGGTGAGAATTGATCCGCACCCGGCATCCACTCTCGAGAATTCCTCGGTAATAAGGGCATGTTCCAAAAACCCCAGGCCCGGGCCTCCATAGGCTTCGTCGATAAAAACGCCCACAAATCCAAGTTCGCATGCCTTCTTCCATAACTCCCTCGGGAAGGTCTCGTTGAGATCGCACTCCTCTGCGACCTCAGGAAACGTTTTTTCCGCAAACTCCCGGGCAGCCTTCTGAATATCCTTCTGTTCATCCGTCAGTTCGAAATCCATATTCTGGCTCCTTACAATTTTCCCAGAAGTTCCCTCGCAATGGTATTCTTCTCAATCTCTTTCGCCCCTTCGTAGATCTCAACGATCTTTGCATCCCGGTAAAATCGTTCCATATCATATTCGGCGATATAACCATATCCGCCGTGGAGTTGGAGGGCATCATTGGCCACTTTGACGCCCACTTCTCCGGCAATATATTTGGCGATGGAAATAAGTTTAGGATCCACTTTTCCGTGATCGATCATCCATCCTGCCTTATAGGTAAGCGTTCGTGCCGCCTCAACCCAGGTGGCCATCTCAGCAATCTTGAATTGGACGGCCTGAAAGGAGGCGAGGGGTTGACCGAACTGCTTTCTCTTCTTCACATATTGGATGGCCTTATCGAGCGCGCCTTCAGCCACGCCCACGCCCTGGGCTGCAGCAATCACGCGGTTGATATTGAAGAGCTGCATGATCTGAGAAAAGCCTTCCCCTTCATTTTCGCCGACCAGATTGTTTTTCGGAACCCTCACATCGCTGAACCGGAGCTCCGCCGTGTCAGAAGCGCGGATGCCCATCTTTCCGGTAATTTTAATGGCTCCGAACCCGGGACGGTCTGTCTCCACAAGGATGACCCCAAACCTCTTCAGCCTTGAGTCTGCCTCAGGATGCGTCAGGCAGAATACAGCGAGATAATTGGCGATACTTCCATTGGTGATGAACTGCTTTGCCCCATTGATCACATAGGAATCACCCTCTCTCCTTGCCAGGGTCAAAATGGACAGGATATCGCTTCCTGCATCAGGTTCTGTGATGGCTGTCCCCATAATCGCCTTGCCGTTAGTAAGAGGGGGGAGGTATTTCTTTTTCTGCTCTTCGGTGCCATAGAGTTGGATAAGCTCGGCGCCGAAGGTCGTCAGCAAAATATTTCCACATCCCGGATCTACCCTCCAGAATTCCTCCATCACCATGGCAAATTCAAGAAAACCTAATCCAAGGCCTCCGTACTCTTTTTTGATGAAGAGGCCGATAAAGCCCAGTTCACATGCCTTCTTCCAGAGGTCTCTGGGGAATTCTTCCTTACGATCGTATTCGCGGGCAACCCCTGGAAATTCTCCTTCGGCAAACTCCCGCGCCGCCAGGCGGATCTGTTTTTGTCGATTGGTCAGCTCAAAATCCATTTTTTCTCCTTCAGCGAACCCGTCATGAAAAGCCACGATAGCCAATTATACATTTAAAATAAATTTGTCAAGAAAAAGTTGAAGTTTCTAAGAGCCATCCTTTATATTATAAGAAAACAGGTGGGAAAGAGGAGGAAGAAGATGATCGTTAAGCAATATGAGGTAGGAAATTTTTCGGTCTTCTGCTATCTGATCGGGGATGAAGAGACACAAGAGGGGCTGTTCATCGACCCTTCGGAGGATGCGGAAAGACTCTTATCTGAAGCGAAATCTGAGGGTATCAGTAAAATCAAATATATCGTCAACACCCATTGCCATGTGGATCATATCATGGGCAATGCCGAGATGAAAAAAAAGACCGGGGCCAAGATCGTCATCCATGAAGAAGAGGCCGCCCACCTCACCCGCACCCCTCCCGATCTTCTCATGATGTTCAGCGCCACCCAATCTCCTCCTGCCGACATTCTGGTCAAAGAGGGCGATCTGATCAAGGTGGGGAAAGTCGAACTTAAAGCCCTCCACACGCCTGGCCACTCTCCGGGCGGGATGTGTCTCTATATGGATGGAATGGTCTTTACAGGCGACACCCTTTTTGTGGGCTCGGTCGGAAGGACGGATTTTCCTGGAAGTTCCTGGGATCTGATGGAAGCCTCCATCCGGAAGAAACTCTACACACTACCCGGCGACACGGTCGTCTTTCCCGGCCACAACTACGGTTCCACACCAACCTCAACGATCCAATATGAGAAGCGGCACAACCCGTTTGTCCGGGGGTGAAGGCCCTAACAGACTAAATATCGCCTTCCCTCAGGACCTTCAGAATGAAGATTTCCGTCTCAAGGGGCAGAGTATCTTTGCTAATGGTCAGCAAGTTCGTATTGGGAGATCGAACCGTATGAGGCCCATCAATGAATCTCTCCAGGACGTTCATCTGATGCCAGTAATGCATGGGAACGACGATCTTCGGATTTAACTGCTCGATAACCTGCTTGGCCCCCTCCGGTCCAATGGTAAAGGTTCCACCGATGGTCTGAAGCAGGATGTCCACGTGCCCGATGAGTTGGAGTTGATCCTCATTGAAAGGCTCGCTTACATCGCCTGAATGTAAGATGCAGAGGCCATCCATCTCGAAGACAAAAGCCGCACCCTTGAAACTGGCGCCATATCCCGGAACCGTCCTTTGATGTATGGGGACATTATAAATGAGGACATCCCTGAAAGTTGTATTGATCTGATCCCAGTCCGCTCCTCCTTCCTTGAGTCCTCTGAGGACAACAGGATTTCCTTTTGCAAGCCCGACATTGTTATGATTTCCGTGTTCTCTTCCCACGGTCACCACATGGGGCCATACCTCCGGCATGGGAAAACCCATGGGCCCGAAGGGGTCGGTAATGATTTTCGTCCCTTGGCTCGATGTGATCTGAAAGAAGGAGTGACCGAACCACTTAATCTCAATCGAACCTGAAAGGGCGGCCGGCCTTAAAAGATAACTGTCTCCAGCGATATTCGGATTGCGACAGGCGGCTTGGCTTTTTCCTAAATAAAGAGATAGCCCAACCGTAAGACACAATATGATCAACAGAAATAAATCTCTCCTCATTTTCACCCTCCTAAACTTATCATGATATGTTTTTATCTCAACCCCTATGATTCCCCCCAGAGTTTATCCCGTGCTTTTACACGGGGCGGGAATGACAACTTTGATCATTGTTCATTTATCATTGAACATTGGTCATGATCATATTAGTCCCCATCTCCTCCTGAGGTACCATTCTGCGCCCAAGAGGCTGAGAAGACCGAAGAGAGCATGCGGCAGGCTCCATAAGGGAGACCGTTTCTCTTCGACAAAGCTTTTTCCCCCTCTTTCGCTATAGGCGTCTATATCTTTCAGGAGATCTTCTCCAAGAAGGAATAGATTCCCTCCGGTAGCGGCTGAGATCTCTTTCAATCTCTTATGGTCAGGAGCACCGTCTTTCTCTTCGATGGGCCTGCCAATTGTCACAAATTCCTCTTGAAAGACGTTCGGGAGTTCCACCTTGATCCTGTAGATCCCTTCTCTCCGGGGAGTAAAAAATCCGAGATATTCACCCAATGGTTGGCTGGCTTTGAGGTGGGATTCTATTTTAACTCCCTCCGAATCGAAGACGGATAATACGACCTCGCCCCGGAATTGGTGATCCGATCTTTCCTCCTTCACCTTTATTCTGAAATCCAATTCCTGGCCGGCCTCTCCGAAGGTTTCAGGGAAGGTGATCTGCAACGGTTCGAGGCTTGCATCTTTTGTAAGCCATCGGACCATCCTCTCGATAAACCGGAGATAGGCCCAATGACTTTTGCCTCTCGATATCATCCCCATATACCATTTCCATGAGAAATCCGTGGCCAGGATGAGGGTCCGTCCTTTCCCATAACTATCCGCGAAGAGGAGGGGCTGGGAACCTCCCTCTCCTCCTTCCAAAAGGACATTTTTAAAGGTTTTTGGCTCCAGGAGATTTATTCCGTCTAAAGCCGGCATATCCCGCCACAGGTTCTCATTTTCATTCTCATCGGGTGACAATTGAGTGATAGGATGGGTTCTGCCGGCGCGACTCAACCTGACGGCGAAAGAAGCATCCCGGCGATAGACTTCCTTTCCGGTCAGTTTGATCGGAAGCGTTTCGCCCAAAGGAGTCCCCAGGTATCTTCCGCCATCTAATAGATGGGGTCCTCCAATCATGGCCAGACCGCCCCCTTCTCTTATGAATTCCCTCATCTTTTCATAATAATTCGGACTGATATAGAGGTGACAGGGGAGGTTGTCAAAGATCAGGAGGTCAAAGTGATTCAGTTCTTTTGAGAAGAGGGTATCCACTGGAAAGGGTATTAAACTCTGTTCCCGGATCGGGACATTGAGAATATCGGAAGGGGTCCTCAGAATGACAAACGAGAGAAGATCGATGGATGGGTCGTTCTTCAATGCCATCCTCATAAAACGGTAGTTCAGGCTTGGACTCCCGGAAACCATCAGTATCCTGATTTTGTCCCTGACCACCCTGATGGAAAGATCAACACGGTTATTCGCCGCGATACTCTCTCCGACTTGAGCGGGAATCGATAGATCGAGGTTATGTTGGCCCACCTTCTCCGGCGTGAAGGATAGCGTGAGGCCGACCTCTGCCGGGCTTTCGGTAATGCGAATATCCCTGGCAGCGATGATTCTACTGCCCTCCTTAAGAACGACGGGAAGGGTCATTCCCCTGTATCCATAAGCTTTGATGGCTACATCGATTCGAACCTCTCTTCCCCGAAAGGCCTGGTGAGGGGCCTTCACCTCCTTGATCAACATATCCCTGTACTCTTTCGGATCTCCCGATGGAAGACTGAGCAGAGAAGGTCCGGCGGGTACAGTCTCATCCCATTTTAAATTTCCATCACTCAAAAGAAGGGCAAGGGATGCCTTTCCACTGAGCTGTCTCATGGCCTCACCAAGATCCCCCTTCTTCTTTCCGGCCCTCAACCGTGTCAACTCTTCTTCTTTTAATGATCTCATGGCTTCACCAAGAGCATAGAGGCTCACATCAAACCTTTCTGACAGGGAATTCAGGAGAGGGTTCGATCCCTCGGACAGGAAGGCCCTGGCTTCCTCCAACCTGCTGCTCTTTCCCCCGCGCCCGGGCAATTCCATACTTGGTGATGTATCAAAGAGGATAGCCAGGGAAGGGAGCACCTTATATTCCTTTCTTTCCAGGGAAAAGGGATTCAAAAGAAAAGAGATGAGCAGAGAAAGGGTGCAGAAGCGAAGAAGTGCAAGGGCGATTGCCCTCGACCGAACAAGCCTCTTCCGGGTCAGCCAGTATTGGAAAATGGCGGCCGCCCCTCCCAATAATAAGAGGAGATAGATCAGCCATAACGGGATCATCGGCTCAATGAGGATTTCTTTCAAGCTCATAGACTCTGCCGCTTTTTAATAAAAGGATGATGGATCACATCCTTCTTATAGTCGGAGGTTAGGGAGTAGACGATGATATTGATTCCTGCTTTGAAGGCCAAGGAGCGTTGAGCCTCCCCTCCCGGCATACATTCATGGATCCATTTTCCGAATCTATCCCTTGCCCATGCCCCGGACAGATCATTCTGAGAGTAAATCACAGGCGTCCATTGATCGATGGTGACGCCCTCCAGATAGGATTGGACCTGCTGCCTTCCCCCCACGCTTTCGATCAGGTAAAAACTGAGGTAGACCGAGTGATCCAGTGGAAGCCTCTTCAATTCATGATCAGGCAGGATCTGCTTCATCTCCACTCGAAAAGCCCGGTCAAATCCAAACCCTTTTGCCCCCATCGTATTCTCCGCAAAGAGAAACCCGCCATAAGTCAGGAACCTTCGTAAGATCTCCCTCTCCTGGGACGTGAAGGGCTCAAACTCATACTTTCCTGCCATGTAGAGAAAAGGGAAATAATAGAGGTCAGGGTCCGAGAAAGTGGTGATTCGCCTCTCCTTGAGTGCGTCGATGCTCGTTCTCAATTCCAGCTCTTCGATGATCGCCTCAGCAAACCTTGGATTGGGGTCCCACTCTCCGGACCGGTATTTGATCTGGGCAAAGAAAAATTGGGGGAAGGGAGCGCCCCAGGACCGTTTCGGATCAGACAGAACAAATCCAGTGGTGAGACTTAATCCAAAGGATAAAAACTCTCTTCTTGAAATCATAATCTGCCTGCGACCACCATTTCGAAACCCAAAACCAGAAGGACAAAACAGAGGAGGATGGGCCAGAGTTCTCTTCTTCCCGAATAAGCGTCGTTCAAAATATCCTCCCGGTATTGCACCACCTGCATGTCAATCTTCCCAAATCGCTTCTTCATCTCTTCGGGACTTACTTTGCTGAGATCCGATTCTTCGAAGGGCGTATTGATGCTCCATCTCACCTCGCCTGAAGCGAGGGAATACCTGTAGATGCCCGGCCTCCCTTCGGGGTTCATGGCTTGGGCAGGACCCATCTTCTCTTCAGGGGGTTCTTCGATCCGAAACCCTTTTGGAACTGTTCCGCTGACCAGTCCCACCGCCTCTTTAAGCAGGCCCTGAATAAGCGGAAGGTAGGCGGCTTTTATAGGAAAATCATTCCAGTCGAGATCAGCGCTTGAGGCAAACAAGAGAATCTTTCCTTTCCCCACCCCGGCTTCGATTAAAAGAGGATCTCCATTCCTGAGGGTCAGAAGGGGCTTTGCACTTCCCTCTATCTTAAAGTAACGGCGGAAAGAAGCGGTTTGAAGGCTCTCTCCTCCCGCCCCCGAGATCGACTTCAGGATAGGGCGGCTGCGATCGATTCCTGTGACCCCGAGAGGATCGGTCTCCTTCATCGCCCCGATCCTCCATGAAGAGAAGGGGAAACCATTATATTCTTCGGGAATGACACGATCTCCAAGAAAGATGAAGACGGGTTTGCCCGATTCCAGGATGGGAAGAAGTCTGGAAATCTGGGGTCGAGCCACATTTAAAAGGAAGATGGCTCCATAGAGTTCCGTGTCAGAGTAGGAGAACTCTCCTTCCGTGATCACCTTTGCTTGAAAAGGGGAGCCCTCCGCGCCTCCTGGATAAAGGGCATTGACCAGAAAATAGCTTTCGCTTGCCTTAAGGGATGTCCGTGGGTCCCCATCGACAACGAGCGCTTTTATCTTCTCTCTCACGTTAATAGAAAAATAGAAGAGATCGTCGGAGGGAAGACGGTCTTCGGAGATTCTGATCTCTCCGTCGGTCCAGCCCGGCCGATCGAAGAAGAGCTCAAAATAAATCTTTGCCTGGTCCCTGGCTTTAATGGCTACGGACTTTTGATCTTTTTTCGTTTGGGAAAGATAGAGCTGGGCAAGGATCTCTCCGGGTTGATCGGAGAGATTTGACAGAGTGACCTCCATGCGGACGGGAACGGACACCACTGGTTCGCCTTCGATGAGATTCAATTCCTTGACAGCAAAATTTGAATCCCGGTTTGGGCCGCCGATTCTGAGAAAGCTCACCCTTGTCTCGGAAGGGACCGTTCCCAGTCTGCTCAGGTCAAATCCTTCCCAGTCCCCCCGGGCCATATCACTGAGGATGAGGATCTCTCCGGGTTTCTTCATCTCCCTCAAGAGACGATATCCTGCGCTCAGGGCAGACAAAGGATCACCCCTTGCGGAAGAGAGAGGGCTTCTCTCCAATTCCAGAAGAGCCTCCTCCCGTGACATCCAGCGGGCGTCCTTTTTAAATGAAGAGGTGGGGAGGAGAGCGATCTCGCCATTCAGCCTCCCGACAATCTCTCTGGCAGCGCTTCTGGCAATATCAAAACGCTTTCCATGATCTTCCATGTACCCCATGCTCAAGGAATTATCGAGGATCACGACCGTTGCCACCCCATTTTCGAGATTGATAAGACCCGGCCGGACCAGGAGGGGCCGGGCCATTAAGAGGACCAGGCCTGTCACGGCCAGGACTCTCAATGCGAGGAGGAAGAAGTGTTTTAGACGTTGAGGTCTTGTCATGACCTGTTGAGATTTGATGAGAAGCCTGACAGCCGAAAATTTTCTGATGACGGCCCTTCTCCGGGTGAGGCGATGAATGAGGACGGGTAGAACCGCAGCAGCCAGACCGAATAGAAGTAATGGATTGAGAAAGATGAGATTCATAAATGGGGCCTGAATTTATGCCTCCAGGTGAGGTAATGGACCAGGGCCTTATCCAGACCAATGGAGGTATTGAACAGGTGATAGTCAATGAGATAGGAGGCGCATGAACTTCTATAATTCTCTATCAAGGAATGAATCGTCTTTAGATAGGCGGACCGGATGGAACGAGGATCAACGAGCAATTTGATCTCCTCCTCCATATCTTGAAAGAGGCTCGGCTTCTCAAAGGGAAATTCAAGTTCATCCCTGTCCAGAAGATGAAAGACCATGACCTCGCTTCCTCTGGACCGAACCTGCTTGAGTCCCTTCAGCACCTCTTCGTATTCATCAAGAAGGTCGGAGATGAGGATGACGAGTCCCCGCCTCCTTAAGGAGCCGGCCAGGTCCTGCAACACCGAGCCCACGCGTGTTTCACCCCTCGGATGCCTCTCTTCCAGCTCCTTCAGGATAGCAAAGAGGTATCCGTGGGCCGCCTTGGGAGGAATCGTCTTTTCGATCCTTTCAGAGAAGAGGGTGAGACCGACCGCATCCTGTTGCTTCAGGATCAGATAGGATAAGGAGGCAGTCAGCGTAGCGCCGTAATCGAACTTGCTCCATCCATCCGATCCATAATTCATGGAAGAACTGGTATCGAGGAGGATATGGGCTTTTAAGTTGGTTGTCTCGCGATACTCTTTGATAAAATAACGATCGAACTTCCCGTAAGCCTTCCAATCCATGCGGCGGAGATCATCCCCCTGGGAATACTCACGATGCTCCTCGAACTCAGCGCTCAGCCCTTTGGCCCGTGAGGGGTGGATTCCGATCATCATTCCATCGACTACAGAGCGCGCCCTCAGATAGAGGCTCTTCAGTTTGGTAAGCACCTTGGGATCGAAATGGTTCAAGGTTTAATCTCCTCAAGGAGATGGGCGATGATATCGAGCGAGGTGATCCCATCTGCCTGGGCCTTAAAGTTGATGATGATCCTATGTCTCAAGATAGAAGTGACAACAGCCTTTACATCCTCTACGGATGCCACATATCTACCACTCATGATGGCTCTTGCCTTTGCCGCTAAGATCAGATGTTGGGAAGCCCTTGGGCCGGCTCCCCACTCCACCCAATCCTTGATGAAGGTGAGGACATCAGGGGCTTTGGGTCTTGAGGAACGGACCAACTTAACCGCATATTCTATCACATAGGAGGAGACAGGAACCCTTCTGACCAACTCCTGCATCTCCAGTATCTTCTCCCCATGGATCACCTTATCCAGTTTGGGTTGATAGGAGGAAGTGGTGGTCGCCACAATCTCCATCTCTTGATCGAGGGGGGGATAGTCCATGCCGATGTTGAACATAAACCGGTCCAGTTGGGCTTCGGGTAGAGGGTAAGTCCCTTCCTGTTCAATTGGATTCTGGGTGGCCAGGACAAAGAAGGGGAGGTCGAGAAAGTGGGTTACACCTCCTGCTGTCACCTTATACTCTTGCATGGCTTGAAGCAGGGCGGCCTGAGTCTTGGGAGGGGTCCGGTTGATTTCATCGGCCAGGAGAATGTTGGTGAAGATAGGTCCTTTCAGAAAACGAAACGAGCGCCGTTTACTTCCCATCTCTTCTTCCAAAATATCAGTTCCGGTGATATCAGAAGGCATTAGGTCCGAGGTAAACTGGATCCGGTTGAATCGAAGCTCCATGATCCCCGCCAATATGGAGATCAGAAGTGTCTTGGCGAGCCCCGGGACGCCTACCAGGAGGCAGTGACCGCGACAGAAGAGGGCGATCAATATCTCCTCGATCACCCTGTCTTGCCCCACAATCACCTTCTTAATCTCCTTGATGATTTCGACTTTCTTTTGGCCCATCTCTTCAACCCGGGCCATTTCCTCATCCGGTATTTGATCTTTGATCGCTGCTTCCATTGTTCTCCTCATCTTTGACCGGCAAACGGCCCCCTAGCCCCGCATTGAAGGCGGGGTAGAGGGACGCTATATGAATGATATTTCATTTCCGGGAAGCCCCGTCCTGCGGACGGGAGGCTTCACTGAGCCTTCTCGCTATCTCCTTCTCCCTGGCGGCAAGTCCTTGCTCCCCCAGCTTCTCATAAGCCTCTGCGAGCCCTTGATGGACCTCCGGATTGAAAGGGTTGATCTGGATCGATTCCAGGAAGGCCTCTCTGGCCTTTTTAAAGTCCTTCAGCTTCAGGTAGGTCTTTCCCATATTCGTATAGGGGGTAGGATGATCCGGGGAGATCTCCCTGGCTCTATTTAATAATGGAAGAGCCTCCTGATCCTTATCAATATGAATAAGGGCCGAGGAGAGCCTGTTCAAAATCGGAATTGAGTCAGGGGCTTCGGAAAGCGCCCGGCGATATTCGAGGACAGCGGCCCCCATCCTTCCCCTCTCTTTGAGCAGGTCTGCCAGGTGAGCCCGGTTCCTTGCGACCAGCGATTTAATCTCTTCCATATCTAACCGTTCCTCATCGGCTCTTCCTTCCTTAATCTTAAGACGCCGCACATCCGATTCGCCCGTTCCCTTCAATTCTTTAGAGGCCAAGAATCTCTTCCAGTCCCTCTCAAACTCATCGAATGTCAATCCGAGAACCTCTTTGATGGGTTCGCTTGCCCCCCGGCTGGTCTTTGTTGTCATTCGCCTCATGATCTCCTTCAACCCTTCATGGCCCGCCTTCGTGATAATAAATTCAATGGCTGAAGCAGCCTGGGCATAGGCAAGCTGGACCTCCGCAGGCGTCTCAAGCCTGACAACGGAAGGCTCCATCTTATCGAAGGGGATGAGTTTTCGCTCCGCCAGGGCCCTGGAGAGAAGATTCTGATAGAGAGCCGAAAGGTAAGAAGGGCCTTCCCGCCACCGTGTCTCCTCATATTTTGCCAGTCCCTCATGAAACCATATGGGAGCCTTATTGGCTGTCATCCTCACGATGAGATAGTGAAAATATTCGTGGCTGATGGCATCAAGCCAGCGATAACCATAGACCAGGGCCCCCGGCGAGAGCAGCATGAGTTTATTAAATTTGGCCAGGCCGACCGCTCCGATCTCTATATCTCTTGCCATAAGGGATGATGCATAATAGAAAGCCCTGGCATTGGGAAAGACCTCAACCCTGATCTTCTCCTTAGGCTGGAAGCCGTAATGTTTGGCCATGATCTGATAAGTATTTTCCAGCGCCTCTCTGAAATAATCGACCAGGAATCCATCCTGCTTCTCATCGAGGAGAATGGTGAAATGGGGGGTCTCATACTTCTTAAAAGGGGTGATCACCCCGATCGTTTGTTCGATGAAGAGACTGAACCCTTTTCTCTTCTCTTCATCCCCTCCCGCCTCGATTGCAGCCCTGATCAACTTCTGTGCCTCTAAATACTCGCCCCTGTGGAAGGCAATATGGGACGCCAATTCGAGAAGCTGGGGATCCCTTGGTTCCTTCTGAAGATGGTCCTTCATCTCCAGCCAGGCTTCTTCCACATCCCAGGCCTCCAGTTTCGATGTAAGGGAATGGATGACCTCCTGGGAAGTGGAACCGGAGACCGACGGAAAGTTAAACAGGGCGGAAAGAATCATAATGATGATAAGGATTAATTTTATATTGTCATTGCGAGCCTGAAAGGCGCGGCAATCCCGTTTTCTTGAGATTGCTTCATCGCTTTGCTCTTCCCAATAACAACCTATTTGATTGGTCTTCATGAATAAATGCACCCGTTTCATTCCGTCAACCCCCTGAAATATCTCTCCACCTCTCTCCGGTATTGAGAGGGGACCTCCTCTTTCAGGGACTCCATCACCTTCTCTCTGAAGATCTTCGGGGCCCGGTAGGCATCTTTTGAGGGTGGCTCAAACTCCTCGCGGTCGATCCCTGTGAACCCCTTCTCCCTGGGCCGCCTGAACTCCGGTTGAGGGAGTGTGGGCTGGGGGACCCAGGGACCGTAATACCAGCCCGCTCTCGGATCGTAAACCAGCGGGTAACCCCAGCGCATTGCCTGCATCCGCATCGCCATCTGTTGGGCCATCTGCTGCATCGACTGCTGGGATTTGGACAACCTTCTTATGGCCTCCTGTTCCGGGGGAATGGCGCCCGCTGCATCCTTTTTTCGAAGTTCTCTTGATGCATCGCCCATCGACTCCTCTGCCTCTTTGATGTCATGAAGAATTTCGGTATCCATTCCCGGGAAAAGCTGAGAAAGCATTTCAAGTTTTTCTTTTAAACTTTTCGTCCTCTCTTTAAGATTCTCCTGCCTCGATGAGAGTCCTGGAAACTTTGTTCTGGTATCGGGCGCCATCATTTCCTTAGGATCAGAATTGAAACCCTCTCCTATCTCTTTCAACTCCTTGATCCATTTTCGAACCTCCTCATTCCCGGAGACTTCTTTCTCCAGTTCCTTTAAGAGTTGGGAGAACCTTTCCAATCTCTCCTTGCCGAGAAGTTTTTCCAGCTCCTTGATGAAATCGGCCTGTTCATGAGGAAGAGAGGTTTCCAGTTTCTCAAGGATCTCTTTCAGCCGGGACCGGGATTGAAAAAACCTCTTTTCAACCTCTTCCTCAAACCTTCTTCTCACCTCTTTATCGATCTTCTCTGTCTCATTCAGGATCTCCCTCTGCTCGGCCAATATCCTTTCCAGTTCCCCGGTCTGACGGGACATCTCGCCCTGAGTTCTATTAAAGGCTGACATGCCCGATTGGGCTCCTGCCCTTGCCATGGCAGCCATCATCTCAGACAGGGCCTGAAGAAGCTTCTGGGCGGCCTCCAGCGCCCCTGCGATGTCTCCCGAGGCAAGCTTTTTCTGCAACTCATCGAGGTCCCCGAGCATGGACTGAAAGTCGAGTCCTTCAATCTCCCGACTGTTCATAAATTCGTCAGGAAGTCCTGCGGCAAATTTGTTCAGGACCTCCATGACCGAACGAAGAAGCTCCTCAATCTTCTTCAATTCTCTCATCACCGTTTCCAGGCCCTCCTTGGTGAAGCGTTCCTTCAGGTCATGGAGGGAGTCAAGGAGACGGCTCTGCCGGTTTCTCATCTCCCGGGCCAGGGCTTCTAACTCCTTCATCCTTGCCCGCTTCGCCATCTCTTCGGCAAGGAGCGCCAGTCTCTCCATCTCCTGTGTCACTCTCTCCTTCGGCTCTCTGGAGATCCTCTCTCTGAGGGAATTGAGATTTCCTTTAAGGGCCTCGAGATCGAAACGCTCCACCCTTTCCCTCATCTGTTCGAGATTTCGATCCACCTGCTTCAGGAGTTCATCCATCCCTTTTATTAGATATTCTTTATCGCCAACCTCTTCCAATTGGTCCGCTAAAAGGTCCAGAAGCCGGTTGGCGATCTGCTCCATTTCCTCCCCTTCTTTTGCCGCCCGGGCTCTCTCATCCCTTACCAACAGGCTGAACACGCGGGAGTAACCTAATTTTGGACCTGAGATGGTATCGTTGTCAGAAGCCTCGATTCGATAGAGCAACCTGTCTCCTGCGGTCAGGGGGAGGCTGCCCAGATCCCATTTGAATATTTCAGGTCCCAGGAAACGACCGCCCTGTGAACTCTTCAAGTTGATAAAACGTTCTATCCCCCTTGTCTGATAACCCAACCGGATGGCTGTAATTCCAAAATCGTCCTTTGCAGAATAAAGAATGGGGATCACTTCATTGCCGGAGATCTCCAGATCCTGTGCCGGGCTGATGATCTCCGCTTCCGGATAACGATCGGGAAGAAGGCGCACCTGATAGTGAATGGGGTTGGGGTTTTCAAAACCAAAATCATTTTTCACCCTGATGGAGTAAGCGCCCTGATAAAAGATGAGAAGGCTACCTGAAAGGCGCTCGCCCTGGACTTTGAGGGGAAGCTCGCTTCCCTGATTCAGGACCAGCTTTCCTTCAACGACTTCTTGGGTGACCTGGATTTCCAGCTTGACCGCTGTTCCCTTAAGGGCTTCGACATGCCCCTCGTCCTTCACCTCTTCAGGAAGTCCGGTATAATCAGGCGGGGTCAGGGGGATCGACAACACGAACGCCGTATATCGGAGAGGCTGACCCTCCGTGATAGGCCTGGAAGCGGAAAGAGGATTGAACCGATTCTATTTGATAGACAAACCGTCCATTTCCTTCAGTCTCCATGGTCATGCGTTTCGCCTCTCCTCCCTCAGGCCAGATGCTCAAAGCAAGGTTTTTGGGAACGTACCCTTCGGCCAATGCCCTGATGATGAAGGGTGAACCGCGCAGGATGACCGATCCTTTGGGCTCAACTGAGATGAAGGTCTTCTGAACGGGCATGTTCGAAAAGGGATGGAGGATCAAAGCAAGTGACCGGTTCACAAAGGTCGGGTCAATCGCAAAAACGATTGAAAAGGCGACCATCAGGGGCAGTAAAATCCTGAGGTGTCCGAGCGCCTTTTTAAGGCTAACCACCTGACGGGGATGGATGGAAGAGATCGCCTCAACTGTTTTTTTGAGGTGGGCTCTGATTAAACCTTTAGAGATAGGGTTCGACGGCTCGCCGTTCGTTAATTGATCAAAGAGGAGCAGGGAATTGGTCACATCGTCTTTTAATTCCGGAAACTTCTCCTCCAGGTTTCTGGCCACTCGTCCCCTGGAGGGTCTGGACAGAGAACGCCATAGTCCCATGAATACAAGGAAGGCCAGAAAGATAATGGCTGCAAGGGAATAAAGAAAGGGCAGGTAGGGAAAGGCCTTCCCCAGTTCAAAAACAAAGAGGGTTCCGAGAAGGACCAGGATCGAACCTGAGGCAAAGAGAAGGAGAAATTCCAGAGTGGCACGGAGTTGAAAGCGAAGGGATAGGCTCCGGAGAAACCGGGTCAGGAGGCCATAATCACGGTGCAAACTCTCTTTTGGTGTCACCGTCGGATCCAGAAAGAATGATTAAATATTATTAAATATTATCTTTGACACCCCCCCGAGATTCAAAAAATATAAACCCTTCTCTATTTTTTTATGATCGTGTCAATGATGGCCGGTGAATCATATTTTCATTATAATATGGAGAAACATTTTCCTCAATAAAATACCCCGCAGCAGAGCTGCGGGGTATTAAAAATCAAAACTCAACTGTTCCTGGTGCTGATATTTTTTTTATATATTTACGAATTGCTTCAGGAACA
>Ga0207951_100302_pt1 | contig 26988 bp, 26 predicted proteins | sample Subbio12Aug_8Bad_FD_184830 | JGI IMG/M metagenome (GOLD analysis project Ga0207951, IMG submission 184830) | Serpentinite rock and fluid subsurface biosphere microbial communities from McLaughlin Reserve, California, USA - CR12Aug_8Bad (SPAdes) | ecosystem: Environmental > Terrestrial > Deep... | reverse complement strand
GTCGCGGTGTTCGAGGGCAACGACGCGGCCGGCAAGGGCGGTGCGATCCGGCGGCTCGCCGCGGCGCTTGACCCGCGCGCCTACCGCATCGTGCCGGTCGCAGCACCCTCGGAGGAGGAGCGCGCCCAGCCCTATCTCTGGCGCTTCTGGCGCCGCGTGCCGCGGCCCGGGCGGCTGACCATCTTCGACCGCTCCTGGTACGGGCGCGTGCTGGTCGAGCGCGTGGAGGGCTTCGCCGCCGAGCCCGACTGGCGGCGCGCCTATGCCGAGATCAACGATTTCGAGGCCCAGCTCGTCGGCCATGGCGCGGTGGTGGCGAAGTTCTGGCTCGCCACCAGCAAGGACGAGCAGCATCGCCGCTTCAAGGACCGCGAGGAAACGCCCTTCAAGCAGCACAAGATCACCGCCGAGGACTGGCGCAACCGCGAGAAATGGGACGCCTACGAGGCCGCGGTCTGCGAGATGGTCGAGCGGACCTCGACGCGCGAGGCGCCCTGGACGCTGGTCGAGGCGGACAACAAGTTCCATGCCCGGGTGAAGGTGGTCGCGACGCTCGCCGACCGGCTGGAGGCGGCGCTCAAGGCGGCGAAGTAGCGGCGCGGCCCGCGCCTGCGCCCTACGCCGCGCCACGCATCGCCGGCACCAGCAGGCCGACATTGTAGCGGAACATCGCCTCGTAATCCGGCGCGGGGCCGCCCGGTGCCGAGAGCGCATCGGCATAGAGCCGGCCGCCGACCGCGACGCCCGCCTCGGCCGCGATGCGGCGCAGCGTCGCCGGGTTCGTCATGTTCTCCATGAATACGGCGGTGATGTTCTCCGCCCTGATCTGGCGGATCAGCCGCGCGACCTGCTGGGCGGAGGGCTCGGCCTTGGTCGAGACGCCCTGCGGGCTGAAGAAGGCGACGCCGTAGGCGTCGCCGAAATAGCCGAAGGCGTCGTGGCTGGTGACCACGCGGCGGCGGGCCTGGGGCACGGTCGCGACCTCTCCGCGCACCCAGGCATCGAGCGCGTCGAGGCGGTCGAGGAAGGCGGCCGCGTTGCGGCGGTAGGTCTCGGCCCCGTCGGGGTCGGCCGCGGCGAGCGCGTCGGCGATGGTGCGGAGATAGGTCTGGCCATGGCGCAGATCCTGCCAGGCATGCGGGTCGGGCACGCGCTGCGGGGTGCCGCGGCGCTGGCTGCCCTGGCCGTGGCTGTGGTCGTGGCCGTGGTGGTGGTGCGCCTCCATCATGCGCGGCGTGATGCCCTGGGTGGCCGTCACGACGGTGCCGCGCGTGCCGGAGGAGCGAACCAGCCGGTCCATCCAGTCGTCGAAGCCCAGGCCGTTGCGCAGGATCAGCCGCGCCCCGCGCAGCGCGACGGCGTCGGAAGGGCGCGGCTGGAAGCCGTGGGCATCGACATCCGCGCCGACGATCACCGCGAGCGCGATGCGCTCGCCCCCGACCTTCGCGGCCATGTCGCCGAGAATGGAGAAGGAGGCGGCCACGGGCAGGCGCGCGGGCTGGGCAGAGACCCGCGCCGCGGCAAGGACCGCCGGCAGGGCCAGGAGGGATCGACGGAACATGGCGCCACTCGCGTTGTGTTATAAGATAACATATCACGATGGAGGCGCGAGACAAGACGGGCGGGGCCGTCGCGGCGCGTCAGCCCCGCCCGAGCAGCCGGCGCAGCCAGCGCATCAGCCCGCCGCCATGGGTGATGTCCCGTCGCTGGTGCGTCGCATGGGGCCGCCTGGCCGGCGGCGGCAGGGCGCTCGCGACGGTGTGTCGCCCGGCGTCGCGCGCAGCCACCAGGCGCCGTTCCAGCGCGACGACCTGCGCGACCGCCTCGGGCGGCTTGAGGCCGGCGAGTTCGGCCGCGGTGGCCTCGGCATCCCCCCAGGCTTCCGCGCGGCGCAGCGCATCGATGACGCGCACCGTCTGCTCGGCGTCGAGCGCCGGCCCGGAGCGCCAGAGCGCCACCGCCTCCTGTCGCCATGCTCTCGCGAGTTCGCCCTGGCCCGCATCGTCCGCGACCCAGGCGGCCTGCAGCGTGGCCTCGGCCGCGGCGTGCAGCGCGCCGGTCTCCTCGAGCACATGCGCCCAGGCGAGGAAGCGCCTGGCGACCGGCGGGTGAGAGGCCTCCCTGATCAGCGCGCGGAAGGGCGCGGCGTTGACGGCGGCCGCGGCGGCCGGATGCGCCCTGGCGATCGAGGGGGCGGCATAGCTGCAATGCGGGCATTGCTGCAGCCAGCGCGCCATGGTCGAGCGCACCGGCTCGCCCGGGCGCAGGTCGAGGTCGGGCGCCTGTTCGGGTGTCGGCGGGCGGAACGGCGGCTGGCGGCTCTCGCGCCCGCAGACCCCGCAGGCGGTCTGGCCGGCGGCGGCGGAGCGGGGCGAAGCGGACGGCGTTTCTGCCATGGGGCCGACACAATACAGCAGGACGCGCCGCATCGGAATCGCCGAGACGCGACGACAGACCGTTGCAGCCGGGCGCAGGCTTGGGCACATCTTGCGCCGATGCCCCGAGGCGACCTCTTTCCCGACATCGCGCCCTACGAGACCGGCCTGCTGCCGCTCTCGGGCGGTCACGTCATGTACTGGGAGCAGGTCGGCAATCCGCGCGGCCAGCCCGTGCTGTTCCTGCATGGCGGGCCCGGCGCGGGCGCGGGCGCGGTGCACAGGCGCTTCTTCGACCCGGGGCATTGGCGCGTGATCATCTTCGACCAGCGCGGCGCCGGCCGGTCGCGCCCGCTCGGCGAATTGCGCGACAACACGACGCCGCATCTGGTGTCGGACATCGAGACGCTGCGCCGCTTCCTCGGCATCGAGAAATGGCTGCTGTTCGGCGGGTCCTGGGGATCGACGCTCGCCCTCGCCTACGCGCAGGAAAACCCCGAGCGCGTCGCGGGCTGCGTGCTGCGCGGCGTGTTCCTCGGCCGCCGGTCCGAGGTGGAGTGGTTCCTCACCGGACTGCGGCGCGTCTTCCCCGATGCCTGGGCGGCCTTCGCCGAGCACCTGCCGCCCGAGGAACGCGGCGACCTGCTCGGCGGCTACGTGAAGCGGCTGTGCCACCCGGACCCCGCCATCCACCTCCCGGCGGCGCGGGCCTGGAGCCAGTACGAGGGGTCGTGCTCGACCCTGCTGCCATCGCCCGAGACCGTCGCCTCCTTCGCGCAGGACCGCACGGCGCTGGGCCTCGCGCGGATCGAGGCGCATTACTTCGCGCACGACCTGTTCCTGCCCGAGGAAGGGCTGCTCGGGCGGATCGGGCGGGTCGCGGCCATCCCGGCCGAGATCGTGCAGGGCCGCTACGACATGGTCTGCCCGCCGGAGACCGCCTTCGAACTGGCCGCCGCCTGGCCCGGGGCGCGGCTGACGCTGGTGCCGGATGCCGGGCATTCGGCGCTGGAGCCCGGGGTGCGGACGGCGCTGGTCTCGGCGGTGGAGCGGTTCCGGCGGCGGTGAGGATCCGCCGGGCGGTCAGGCTCGTTCAGGTGCGGGATCCCCGATCGCGGCGCCCGTCGGCCGCCGCAAGGGACGGCTGGTGACCAGCCGCCCGGGCAACCCGCAAGAACGGGAGCCCGCCGCATCGTGGCCAGCGCCGAATGCGGCTCAGCGGCCCGGCCGCTCGCCCAGCAGCCCCTGCGGCCGGTAGAGCAGGATGAATTGCAGCGCGAGGCCGATGTAGAAGTCTGAACTTGATCTGACGGTCATCGACTTGGCGGGGCGGGCGTTCTGCTCGACCATCAGCACCGCGATGCCCTGGGCGGCGATGGCGCGCACCCGCTCGAAAATCAGGGCGCAGAACCTGGGGGAGAGCCCGGCGGTCGGCTCGTCCAGCATGACCAGCTTCGGCGCCAGCATCAGCGCCCTTCCCACCGCCACCATCTGTCGCTGCCCGCCCGAGAGGCTGCTCGCCGCGGCGCGGCGCTTGTCGCGCAAATCGGGGAAGGTGGCATAGGCGCGTTCCAGCCCCTCGGCGGTGGCGGCGGGGCGCACATAGGCACCCATGCGGAGGTTCTCCTCCACCGTCAGCGAGGGGAAGACGTTGCGCTCCTGCGGCACATAGGCGAGGCCGAGACCCACCATCCGCTCGGCCGGGCGGTTGGTGATGTCGGCGCCGTCGAAGCGGATGCTGCCCCGGCGCACCCGCACCAGCCCGGCGATGGCCTTCATGGCGGTGGATTTCCCCGCGCCATTGGCGCCGATGACCACAACCACCTGGCCGGGTGCCACCGAGAGGTCCACGCCATGCAGGATGTCGGCCTCGCCATAGCCGCCGACCACGCCGCGCGCTTCGAGAAGGTTCATTCGGGTTCGATCGCCATGCCGAGATAGGCCTCGGCCACCACGGGGTCGGCGCGCACGACCTCCATGCTGCCCGAGGCGATCAGCCGCCCCTCGGCCAAGCGCCAAGCCTAAATACCAACATCGGACGGATCAAAGTCGTTGACACGTTCCGCCACGCCGCGCCGCATGCAGGATTGGATGCTCTACTGGTACACCATCTGGGCGCAGGAGAGCGGCGACGACGCAACGCTGCGCGCCGCGGAACAGGAGCGCGACCGCCGCCGCCGTGACCAGCCGTCCACCGACAAGGGTCCGGGCGAATTGCCTGCCGCCACCGGCCCTGGGGGATCGCGCGCGAGCCCGAGGATCACCGCTTCCGCGTCAGCGGCATGGGGGCGACCGTCTCCGTCATCGCGCTGGCCGCGCTCGCGGCGCTTGTCACCGCCCTCACCTGACGCGCGCGGCCGAGGGGCCAGCCCCTCGGGCTCCCCGCCAGGAGGCCGTGCCTCCTCTGGCCCTGCCGGGACCTTGGTCCGGCGGCGCGGGTGCTCTACCGTCCGGCAACAGCCACGCACGGGAGACGCACCGATGACCCTGACCGTCCAGCAGATGCTCGCCGCCGCCGAGGCCGTGGTGCCGCGCATCACCGCCGAGGAGGCCAAGGGCCTGGTCGGGCGCGATGACGTGGTGTTCCTCGACGTGCGCGAGCCCAACGAGGTCGCGGCCTCGGGCAAGGTGCCCGGGGCGCTGGCCATCCCGCGCGGACTGGTGGAATTCCGCGCCGACCCCGCCTCGCCGCTGCACGATGCGCATTTCGACCGGACCAAGACGATCGTCGCCTATTGCGCCTCGGGCGGGCGCTCGGCGCTCGCGCTCAAGACGCTGCACGACATGGGCTACCCGAACGTCCGCAACCTGGGCGGGTTCAAGACCTGGGTGGATGGCGGGGGCGAGATCGAGAAGGCCTGACGCCCCCCTTCCTATCCGCCCATGCAGCGCCGCTGCGCCTCGTCGCGCAGGTCGGTGCGGCGTTCGACCTGGGCATTGGTCCGCCCTGCCGCGGCGTCGCGCGCGGCCTGCTCCAGCACGGCGTTCGACAGGCTGGAACGGACCAGCACCTGCGCCGTGCAGGCGGCCAGGCGCCGCCACTCCGGCATCTGCTCCTCGGGCACGTTGGCGCGGCGCGCCTGCGTCAGCATCCCCTCGGCGAGCCGTTCGGCAAGGCCGGGCGGACGCTGCGGCGGGCTCTGCGCCAGCGCTGGCAGGGCGATCAGCGCGGCCGCGACCACGGCGGCAAGGAAGCGGATCATCCTGGGCGGCTCCTGGACCGGACAAGCTCGATGCGCCCTCGATACCACGCCGCGCGCCCGGTGTCAGGCCGCCTTGGGGCCCCGCTTCGCCCGCTCGCTCTCGGTCTTGAGCTGCCCGCAGGCCGCCAGGATATCCCGCCCGCGCGGCCGGCGGATCGGGCTGGAATAGCCCGCATCGTTCAGGATGGCGGCGAAGCGCTGGATCGCCTCGGTGCTGCTGGTCCTGTACGCGCTGCCCGGCCAGGGGTTGAACGGAATCAGGTTCACCTTGGCCGGAATGCCGCGCAGCAGGCGCACCAATTCGCGCGCCTCGGCCTCGGAATCGTTCACGCCGCGCAGCATGACATATTCGAAGGTGATGCGCCGGGCGTTCGACGCGCCGGGATAGCGCCGGCAGGCGGCCAGCAGCTCCCCGATCGGGTACTTGCGGTTCAGCGGCACGATCTCGTCGCGCAATTCGTTGGTCACGGCATGCAGCGAAACCGCGAGCCCCACGCCGAGTTCCGCCCCGCAGCGGTCCATCATCGGCACCACGCCGCTCGTGCTCAGCGTGATCCGCCGGCGCGACAGCCCGATCCCCTCGTGGTCCATCACGATCCGCAGCGCCTTCGCCACGTTCTCGTAGTTGTAGAGCGGCTCGCCCATGCCCATGACGACGATGTTGGACAGCAGCCGCGGCGCGCCATCCTTGGGCGAGGGCCATTCGCCGTAGGAATCGCGCGCCGCCATGAACTGGCCCACGATCTCGGCCGCACCGAGGTTGCGCACCAGCTTCTGCGTGCCGGTGTGGCAGAAGGTGCACGACAGCGTGCAGCCGACCTGCGTCGAGATGCACACCGCGCCGCGGTCCTCCTCGGCCGAGGGGATGTAGACGGTCTCGATGCGCTGCGCGTCGCGGAAGGCGAACACCCATTTGCGCGTGCCGTCGGCGCTGTCCTGCTGCGTGGCCACCTCGGGCCGGCCGACCACGAAGCGTTCGGCCAGCTTCGCCTGCATGGGCTTCGCGATGGTGTTCATGCGCGCGAAATCGGTCACGCCCTGGTGGTAGATCCAGTGCCAGACCTGCTTGGCGCGGAAGGGCTTCTCACCGATCGCGGCCATCTCGGCGGCGAGATCCTCGCGCGAGAGGCCCACCAGGTCGCGCCGCCCGTCCGGCAGCGTCGCGGGCGGCGGGGCGAAGATCGCGGCCTTGGCCAGGACGCGCGCGCGCTCGGCGTCGAGCAGGCCGTCGGTGGCGGAAACGTCGCTCATCGCCGCCCCGCCGGGCATTCCCGGCTTATGGCCTCATAGGCCGCGGTGAAACCGCTGAGGCTGAAACTGTCCGTCGCGGTCCCGCGCCCGCCGGCGCGCGGCCCGCGCGCGCTCGCGCTCGTCCCGCCCCGGAAGGCCGCCACCGCCGCCCGCCCGTCCCGCGCGAAGGCGGAGCTGCCGTCCGTGAAGAAGGCGAACTGCGTCTGGCCCACCGCAACCGTCACGGCGGCATTGCGCGGATAGGTGTAGCCGGCGCTCAACGCCACCTGGTCGCGCCCGTTCGCGCGATGCGTCACGGTCAGGATCACGCCCGTCCGCTCGGGATCCGTGCGCGTCGCGCGGGTGAAGGCGTAGCAGACCCTCTGGCCCGATTCCTGATGGACGGCCGCGGTCCATGCCTGAAAATCGCCGAGCCGCCTCGGCTGCTGTTGCTGCTGCGGCACCGGCGCACCGCCGCGCTGCTGCGCCAGGGCGGGAACGGCAACCAGGGCCGCCAGGGCCCAGAGCATGAGAGCGGATCGCATAAGCGCCTAGATACGGAGCCCGGCCGCCACGGGCAACCGCGGCGGTCTGGCCCGGCGCGGCATCCCGGCGTAACAGGCGGGCCATGACCGACGCCGCCGACGCCGCCCTCGCCGCGCAATACGAGGCCTTTCCCTATCCGAAACGGGATCCGCGGGACGAGGCGAAGCGGCTCGTGGTCGGCAGCCCCTCCCATCTGCGGGAGGTGGATCACTGGATATTCGGCGCAAGGCGCCCGGCGTCGCGCCCGCTCGCTGCGTTGATGGCCGGCGGCGGCTCGGGGGATGGCACCGTCATGCTCGCCCAGCAGATGGCCTGGGCCGGGCGCGAGGGCTCGGTCACATGGCTCGACCGTTCCGCGGCCGCGCGCCAGGTGGCCGAGGCGCGCGTGGCGGCGCGCCGTCTCGGCAATGTGATCTTCGCCGAGGCCTCGATCCTCGACCTGCCCGGCAGCGGGCTCGGGCCCTTCGACTACGTGGATTGCTGCGGCGTGCTGCACCACATGCCCGACCCGCTGGCGGGGCTGCGGGCGCTCGTCTCGGTGCTCGCCCCGGGCGGGGGCATCGGGCTGATGGTCTACGCCCCGCACGGGCGCACCGGGGTCTACATGCTGCAGGACGCGCTGCGGCTGATCGCGCCCCCCGACCGACCGCCGTCCGAGCGCGTCGAGATCGCGAAGCGGCTCTGGCGCCAGGCGCCCGAGACTGCCTGGCTGCGCCGCAACCCCTGGATCACCGACCATATCCAGGGCGGTGACGCCGGCATCTACGACCTGCTCCTCAACCCCCGCGATGTCGCCTTCACGGTGCCGCGGTTCGCCGCGCTGCTCGACGCCGCGGGGCTCGAGATCCGCTGCCTGGTCGAGCCGCTGCGTTACGACCCCGACGCCGTGCTGACCGACCCGCGGCTGCGCGAGCGCAGCGCGATGCTCGATCCCGTCGGCCGCGCCGCGCTGGCCGAGGCGGCGGCCGGCAACATGGGCATCCACATCGCCTATTGCGTCCGCAAGGGCGCGGCCCCGCCCGCCCCGCCCTGGGAGGACCCCGCCGCCGTGCCGGTGCTGCGCGAGCTCGAAGGCGCGAAGCTCGCCGCGCAGATCCGCGGCGACGGCGTGTTGCGCGTCGGCTTCGACGGGCTGAGCGTGCCGGTCGCGCTGCCGCGGCTGGCCCAGGCGATCCTCGCGCGCGTGGACGGGCAGCGCAGCATCGGCGCGATCGGCGACGAACTGGCCGCCAACGGCGTCTCGCGCGAGGCCTTCGCGCGGGATTTCGCCGCGCTTGCGCGCGCGCTCGAAGGGGTGAACCGGCTGCTGCTCGCCGCGCCCCGAGTGACCGCTTGAGAATGCGCCCTCAGGCGCATTCTGAAGTCCGGCGCCGGGCGGTCAGAACATCCCGATCGCCATCCCGGCAGCGAGCGTCGCGCCGAGTTCCTCGCAGCGCGCGACATCCTCCGCGTCGATCGTCTTGGGCGCGAGGATCGCCTCGGGCGTCTGCGCCCGGGTGCAGACGATCAGCGGCGCGGCGATGGCGCGCAGCCGCCAGCCCGTCGCGATCCGCGCCATCTGCCGCGCGGCGTTCCCGCCATCGCTGCCGGCGCATACCATGATCGCGCAGGGCCGGCCCTCGATGCGGCCGAGCGCGGCGTAGTAGGTGCGGTCGAAGAAGTCCTTCATCATCCCCGCGATGGCCGCGAGGTTCTCCGGCGCGGCAAACACGTAGCCATCGGCGGCCAGAAGATCCTCCGCCCCGGCCTCCTGCGCGGGCAGCAGCCGCAGGGCCACGCCCTGCCCTTCGGCGCCGCGCGCCGCGGCCTCGGCCATCCGGTGCGTGCCGCCGGTCATGGAATGGAACACGATCAGCAGCGTCTTCGTCATCGCGCCCTCCCGTGCCTACAGTCGCACGACCGCAGGAGGGAGCGAACCGCATGACCGACGAGACCGCGCACGAGGCGCTGCGCGCCACGGGCCGCCAGGCGATGCGCGAGGTGCTGGGCGATGCCTACATGGCGAAGCGCGACGCCAGCACGACGCCGCTGAACCAGGCGCTGCGCCACCTGTCCGAGGAATTCCCCTATGCCTCGCTGTGGACGCGCGGTACGCTGACGCCCCGCGAGCGTTCCATGGTGACGATCGGCATGCTGGCGGCGATGAGCCAGCACCACGAGCTGCGCGGCCATCTGGTCGGCGCGCTGAACAATGGCTGCACGCCCGGGGAGATCGCCGAGGTGATCACCCATGCCTGCGCCTATGCCGGCTTCCCGGCGGCGATCGCGGCGATGCGCACGGCGGAGGAGGTCCTGCGCGAAGCCGGCACCAACTGACGGTTCCCCAAGGCCTTTCGGCCTTGGGCGGGGTGAGGTCCGGAGAGGGGCGGCGCCCCTCTCCGGGATCCGTCAGCGCACCCGCGGCCCGGTCCGCCGTGGCGCCGGCGTGCGCGGGGCCTTGGCGGTCTCCGGCTGGGCCGTCGCCGCCGCCTTCGCCGCCTGCGCGCGCAGGTCGGCGATGGTCGCGCGGTTCGTGACCTGCCCGGGGTTGGTCCGCACCTCGACCACCGCCGGCTTGCCCGAGGCGAGCGCCCGCTTGACCGCCGGCACGAGCTCGTCCGTGCGCTCGACGATCTCGCCATGCCCGCCGAAGGCTTCGATGAACTTCGCGAAATCGGGGTTGGTCAGCGCCGTGCCGGAGACGCGATGCGGGTAGGTGCGTTCCTGGTACATGCGGATCGTGCCGTACATCTGGTTGTTGAACACCAGGATCACCGGATTGACCGAGTGGTGGAAGGCGGTGGCGATCTCCTGCCCCGTCATCAGGAAGCCGCCGTCGCCCACGAAGCCGATCACCGCGCGGTCGGGATGCGTGATCTTCGCCCCGATCGCGGCGGGAACGGCGTAGCCCATCGCGCCGTTGGTCGGCCCGAGGAAATCCTGCCTCTCGCCGAAATGCATGAAGCGGTTCGGCCAGGTCGCGAAGTTCCCCGCGTCGGTGGTGAAGATGGTCTCCTCGGGCAGCACCTTCTCGAGTTCCTGCAACGCGGTGGCGAGGTTGAGCGGCCCTTCGTAGTCCGGCGGCACCGCCTGCGCGAGGCGCAGTGCGCGCAGCTCCTTCGTCCAGCCGTTCCAGGCGGGCTTCTTCACCGCGCCCGCGGCCTTGGCGGCGGCGGCGAAGGCATTGACCTCCGAGACGATGCCGAGCGCGGGACGATAGACGCGCCCGATCTCCGCCTGGTCCGGATAGACATGCATGATCGGCGTCGCGCCCGCCATGTCGAGCATCGTGTAGCCCTGGCTCACCGGCTCGCCGATGCGCGTGCCGATGGCGAGGATCAGGTCGCTCTCCTTCGCCTTCGCCACGAGCCCGGCATCCGCGCCGACGCCGAGGTCGCCCACGTAGTTCGCCGAGGTGCCGTCGAACAACCCCATGCGGCGGAACGCGACGGACACCGGCAGGTCGTTGGCCAGCAGCCAATCGCGGATGTCGGCCTTGCCCTGCTCCGTCCAGCGCGAGCCGCCGAGGATCGCGAGCGGCTTCTTCGCCGCGCCCAGCATCTTCATCACCCGCGCCATCGCCTCCGGCGCCGGATGCGGCGGCAGCACCTCGGCCGGGCCGATGTCCGGCACGGTCGAGAGCCGCTTCTGCATCTCCTCGCTGATCGCCACCACCACCGGGCCGGGCCGGCCGGATGTCGCGACATCGAAGGCGTGCGCCATCAGTTCGGGGATGCGCTTCTCGTCGTCGATCTGCGTCACCCACTTCGCGAGCGGGCCGAACATCCGGCGGTAGTCCACCTCCTGGAAGCTCTCGCGGTCGGTCTCCTCGACCGGGATCTGGCCGACCAGCAGCACGAGCGGCGTGGAATCCTGGAAGGCGACATGCACGCCGATCGCGGCATGGCAGGCCCCGGGCCCGCGCGTGACGATCGCAACGCCCGGCCTGCCCGTCAGCTTGCCGTGGGCCTCGGCCATGTGGACCGCGCCGGCCTCGAAGCGGCAGGTCACGAGCTGCAGCCGGTTGCGCACCGCATAGAGCCCATCGAGCAGGTCGAGATAGGATTCGCCCGGCACGCAGAAGACGTGCGTCACACCCTGCGCCACCAGCGCATCCGCCAGCAGCTTGCCCCCCGTGCGCCCGGCAGCGGCGCGCCGTACCTCAGTCATCCGGCCATCCTTCCTGTGTTCGGCATCTTGGCGGGCGGGAGGCTAGCCGCTCCCGCCATTCCCGTCACTCCGCCGGCTGCGCCCCGCGCCCGCGCGACCGATGCGATTCCAGATCCGCAAGCCGCGCCGCGATCGCGCCGATCGGCCTGGTGTAGGGCGCGAGCAGCAGATAGAGCGCCGGCACCGCATAGAGCGTCACGAAGGTCGAGACCGAGATGCCCCACACGATCACCGTGCCGAGCGCCATGCGGCTCTCCGCCCCCGCGCCGCTCGCCATGGCGAGGGGCAGCGCGCCGAGCACCGTCGCGATCGAGGTCATCAGGATCGGCCGCAGCCGCACCACCGAGGCCTCGAGCACCGCATCGCGCACGGAAAGCCCGCGGTCGCGCAGCTGGTTGGCGAACTCCACCACCAGGATGCCGTTCTTCGCCATCAGTCCTATCAGCAGGATCATGCCGATCTGGCTGAACACGTTGAGCGACTGCCCCGTCCACCACAGCCCGAACAACCCGCCGGTGACCGCGAGCGGCGTGGAGAGCAGGATGATGAAGGGGTGGACGAAGCTCTCGAACTGCGCGGCCAGCACCAGGAACACCACCAGCAGCGCCATCGCGAAGGTGATGAACAGCGCGCCCGAGGCCTCGCGGAACTCGAGCGACTGTCCGCGATAGGAGATGCGCGCTTCGGAGGGCAGCACCTCCCGCGCCACGTCGTCGAGGAAGTCGAGCGCATCGCCCAGCGAATAGCCCGGCGCGAGGGAAGCGGTGATGGTGATCGCCCGCACCCGGTCCTCGCGCGAGAGCGTCTGCGCGCGCGCACGCTCGGACAGCGTCACGACGTTGGACAGCGGCACCAGCCCGCCCGAGGCGGTCCGCACGAAGATGTTCTGCAGGTCGAAGGGGGACAGCCGCGCCTCCTCCGGCGCCTGCAGCAGCACCCGGTATTCCTGCCCGCCCACCACGTAGGAAGTGACCTCGCGCGAGCCGAGCATCGTCTCGATGGTGCGTCCGACCGCGGCGATCGAGATGCCGAGGTCGGCCGCCTTGCGCCGGTCGATCTGCACGCGGACCTCGGGCTTGGTCTCCCTGAAGTTGTGGTCGAGGTTGAGCAGGCGCGGATTCTGCCGCGCGCGCTCGATGAAGCGGTCGCGCCACTGCACCAGCGTGTCGTAGTCGGGCCCGCCGATGACGAACTGCACCGGCGGCTGGAAGCCGCGCTGACCGAGCGAGGGCGGGTTGAGCGCGAAGGCCCGCACGCCGGGGACGGCGGCGACCAGCGGGAAGATCTCGGCCGCGATCTGCTGCTGCTTGCGCTCGCGCTCCGCCCAGGGTGCGAGGCGGACGAAGACGTTCGCGACATTGCCAACGGCGGGCCTCTGGAAGCCGCCGACCGTGGCGAACACCGCGTGCGCCTCGCCGCTGTCCACGTAGCGCTGGAGCAGGCGCTCGATCTGGATGACGTGATCCAACGTGTAGCCGAAGGACGCGCCCTCGGGACCGATGGTGGGGATGATGACGACGCCGCGGTCCTCGGTCGGGGCGAACTCCTTGGGCAGCGCGCCATGGAGCGCCACCGCCAGCGCCGAGAGCAGCCCGGCCCCGCCCAGCACCAGCAGCGGCGCGCGCAGCGCGCGGTCCAGCGTCCAGCGCAGCGCGTTGTTCATGCCGAGGAAGAAGGGTTCGGTCGCGCGGACCAGCCAGGCCTCGCCCTGGTGCGGACGCAGCAGCTTCGAGCACATCATCGGCGTCAGCGACAGCGCGACGAAGCCCGAGAAGACCACCGAGGCCGCGAGCGCCAGGCCGAACTCGACGAACAGGCGGCCCGTATTTCCGCCCATGAACGAGAGCGGCACGAACACCGCGACCAGCACCAGCGTGGTCGCGATGACGGCGAAGGCGATCTCCCGCGCGCCGAGCAGGGAGGCGAGCAGCGGTTCCTCGCCCTGCTCGATGCGGCGATGGATGTTCTCGAGCACGACGATGGCATCGTCCACCACGAGCCCGATCGCGAGCACGAGGCCGAGCAGCGTCAGCACGTTGACCGAGAAGCCGAGCGCCGCCATCGCCATGAAGGAGGCAATGATCGAGACGGGAATCGCCATCGCCGGGATGATCGTCGCGCGCAGCGACCGCAGGAACAGGAAGATCACCCCGACCACCGAGGCCAGCGCGATCAGCAGCGCGTGCTTCACCTCGTAGATGGACTGGCTGATGAACAGGCTCTCGTCGTAGCCGATCACGACGTCGATGCCCTCGGGCAGGCTGGGCCGGAGGCGCTCCAGCTCGGCCTTCACGCCGTCGGCGACCGAGAGGGTGTTGGCGGTGGACTGGCGCAGGATGCCGAGGCCGATCGCCTCGCGCCCGTTGATCCGGTAGGCGCCGCGGTTGTCCTCGGCGCCGATCTCGACCCGCGCCACCTCGCCGAGCAGGACCTGCGCCCCGCCGGCGCCGCGGGCGACCACCACCTGGCGGAACTGGTCGGGCTCGCTCATGCGCGTGTCGGTGCGCACGGTCAGCTCGCGCGCCGCACTCTCGATGCGTCCGCCGGGAAGCTCCACGTTCTCCCGCCGGATCGCGTCCTCGACGTCCTGCACGGTCAGCCCGCGCGCGGCGAGCGCCTGGCGGTCGAGCCAGATCCGCATCGAGAAGCGCCGCTCGCCGGCGATGATCACCTGCGCCACGCCCTCGACGATGGCGAGGCGATCGACGATCCGCCGACGCGCGATGTCCGTCAGCTCGAGCGGCGAGAGCCGTTCCGAGGCGAGCGCGATCCACAGGATCGGCCGGCTGTCGCCGTCAACCTTCGCGACCACCGGCGTGTCGGCCTGGTCGGGCAGGCGCGCGAGCGCGCGCGCCACGCGGTCGCGCACGTCGTTCGCCGCCGCGTCCACGTCGCGCGAGAGCAGGAATTCCAGCGTGACCTGGCTGCGCTCGTCACGCGACTGGGAGGACATCACCTTCACGCCCTCGATCCCCGCCACCGCGCTTTCCAGGATCTCGGTGATCTGGTTGTCCACCACCGGCGCCGAGGCGCCGCGATAGACCGTGGTGATCTGGACGATCGGCGGGTCGATCTTCGGATACTCGCGGACCGGCATGTGCTGCAGGGCGAACAGGCCGAGCACCGTCAGCAGCAGGCTGATGACGGTGGCGAAGACCGGCCGCTTGATCGAGATGTCCGACAGAACCATCGCCGCGCCCGCCCTGTCAGCTCGTCGGCCGCGCCAGCGTCTCGACCACCCTCACCGGCAGGTCGTTTCGCAGGCGCTGGATGCCGCGGACCACAACCTGCTCTCCGGGGCTGAGCCCTTCGCGCACCTCGACCTCCCCGGGCAGGCGCAGGCCGAGCCGGACCTCCTGCCGCCGCGCGCGGCCGTCGCGCACGACGAATACGAAGGCGCGGTCGCCCAACGGGTCGATCGCCTCCTCGGCGACCAGCAGCGCCCGCTCGCGCTGTTCGATCACCAGCTCCACGTTGAGGAAAAGGCCCGGGCGCAGCGCCTCGTCGGCGTTGTCGAACTCGCTGATCACGCGCACGGAGCGCGTCGCGGGGTCGATGCGCGTGTCGATCACGGCGACGGTGCCGCTGAAGCGCCGCTCGCCGAAGGCCACGCTGCGCGCGCTCACCGCGCTGCCGACGCGCACGCGCGCGAGATGCACTTCGGGCACCGAGAACTCGACGCGCACCTTCGCCGTGTCGTCGAGCGTGGTGATCGCGGTGCCGGGCTGGATCAGCGCGCCCGGGCTGACCTGCCGCAGCCCCACGCGTCCGCTGAAGGGCGCGCTCACGCGCATTTCCTCAAGCCGCGCCTCGGCCTGGCGCACGCGGCCCTCGGCCTGGCGCGACAGCGCCTCGAGCGTCTCGAGCCGCTGCGCGGCGATGGTCGTCCCGGGCTGGAGCTGGCGCGCGCGCACGAGCTGGTTGCGCGCATCGTCGAGCAAGGCGCGCGCCTGGTCGAGTTCGGCCCGCAGCGCCGCGGCGTCGAGCTGGACCAGTTCCTCCCCGGCCTCGATGCGCTGGCCTTCGGTGAAGCGGATGGCCTCGACGATGCCCGCGACCTTGGTGGTGATGGTGACCGCTTCCCGCGCCCGGACGGTGCCGACGCTCTCGGCCCGCTCGACGACCGCCGCGACCCGCACGGGCTGCACGATCACGCCCACCGGCCCGCCCTGCCCGCCGCCGCGCGCCGCGCCCTGCGCGGCAGGCGGACTGAGGCCGAGCATCTGCAAAGGCGGAGTGACGCCCCATTGCTCGCCCTGGAAGTGCCAGGCAGCGCCGACGCTGCCGAGAAGGGCGAGGATCGTCACCTGGGTGACCGCGCGCATCGTCAGTTCGCCCCGTTACAGCCCCAATCTGAGCGCGGCTGGCGCCTTCGGCAAGCCCGCCCGCCGCTCAGCATCACTTCGTCACGGACCGCACGCAGCGCACCATCCGTCCCGCCCCGATCGCCCGCGGCGCCGGCACGCCGGCCAGGCACTCCTCCTGCGCCAGGACGCAGCGCGGGGAGAAGGCGCAGGTCACGGGCTCGGTCTCGAGGCTCGGCGGCGCGCCCGGGATGGTCGTCAGGCGCTTGCCGCGCATCCCCGCATGCACGGTCGCGCCCAGCAGGCCCTGGGCATAGGGATGCAGCGGACCGGCCATGAAGGGCACGACCGGCGCCTCCTCGACCACCCGGCCGGCATACATCACCGCGACACGGTCCGCGACCTCCCCCGCCACGCCGAGGTCGTGGGTGACGAAGATGACGCCCATGCCCAGCCTCTCCTGCAATTCCCGCAGCAGCAGCAGCACCTGGATCTGCACCGTGGCGTCGAGCGCGGTGGTCGGCTCGTCGGCCAGCAGCACCTTGGGCTTGCAGGCGAGCGCGACCGCGATCATCGCGCGCTGCCGCAGCCCGCCGGACAATTCATGCGGGTAGGCGGAGAGGCGCCGCTTCGCCGACGGAATCTGCACCAGTTCGAGCAGCTCGAGCGCCCGCGCATCCGCCGCCGCGCGCGAGGCGCCCTCGTGGCGCTGCACGGCCTCGGCGATCTGCCGCCCGATGGTGAAGACCGGATCGAGCGCGGTCATCGGTTCCTGGAAGATCATCGCGACGTCGCCGCCGCGGAAATCGGCGAGCTGGCGCTGGTCCATCGCCTGCACGTCGCGCCCGGCGACCATGATCTGCCCGCCCACCCGCGCCTGCCGCGGCAGCAGCTTCATCAGCGCGCGCAGCGTCACCGACTTGCCCGAGCCCGACTCGCCGAGCAGGCACAGCACCTCGCCCTGCGCGAGGTCGAGATCCACCCCGTTCACCGCATGGACAGTCGCGTCGCGGCCGACGAAGCGCACCGTGAGGTCGCGCGCGCGGACCAGCGGCGGCGCTGCCTCCGTCTGCATCGCCGCGCTCATGCCGCGCGCTTTCCGGCCTGGCTGTGGCCGCTGCCCGGCAGCGCCGCGTGGCAGGCGACCTGATGCCCGCCGGACAGACGCGCGGGCGGCGGCTCGCGCTCGGCGCAGAGCGGCTCGGCGATCGGGCAGCGGGTGCGGAAGCGGCAGCCCGAGGGCGGGTTCACCGGATTGGGCGGGTCGCCGGTGAGCGGCGGTTCGGTCCGCCGCCGCGTCGGGTCCATCGAGGGGCGGGAGGCGAGCAGCGCGCGGGTATAGGGATGCGCCGGGCGCTCGTAGATCTCCTCGACCGGCCCGGTCTCGACCACCTTGCCGAGATACATCACCAGCACGCGGTCGGAGATGTACTGCACCACGTTCAGGTCGTGGCTGATGAAGGCGTAGGTCAGCCCGAACTTCTCCTTGAGGTCCACGAGCAGGTTCAGCACCTGCGCCTCGACCGACTTGTCGAGCGCCGAGACAGGCTCGTCGAGGATCACCAGCCGCGGCTGCAGCGCCAGCGCGCGGGCGATGTTGATGCGCTGGCGCTGCCCGCCCGACAATTCGTGCGGATAGCGCCGCGCGAACTGGCCGGGCGCGAGGCCCACCGCGGCGAGCAGCTCGTGCGAGCGCCCCCGCGCCTCGGCCGAGGATACGCCGTGCACCTGGGGGGCGAAGGCGATGGTCTCCTCGATGGTCAGCCGCGGGTTCAGCGAGGCATAGGAATCCTGGAACACGATCTGCACCTGGCGGCGGTAGTCCCGCAGCGGAACGCCGCCGGCCTCCGCCGGGCCGCCCACCGTCTCGCCGTCGAACACCATGGTCCCGGCATCGGGGTCGATCAGCCGCATCAGCAGCCGCGCCGTGGTGGACTTGCCGCAGCCCGACTCGCCCACGATGCCAAGTGTCTCGCCCTTGCGGATGGTCAGGTCCACCCCGTCCACCGCGCGCACCACCGCGACCTGCCGGCCGAACAGGCCGCCATGGATGGGGAAGTGCTTCACGAGGCCCTTCACCTCAAGCAGGAGCTGGGCGGGTCCCCCGCGGTCTGGGGCCTGGCTGATGAGCGTCATGTCCTGCATGCAAGCAACCCCCGTGCCGTCGCGCGACCCGGCCCGCGCCCAGCCGGGATACCATGGCTGCCCAGGAATTGGGCGCCAAGCCCACAGGCGCGGCATGCGCCCGGACGGGACGCCGGCGCCGCCATGGGGTAGAAGCGTGCGACGCGGCATCCTGCCGCACCGCAGCAATGGACCCGGCGATGCGCGCGATATTCGTGATGATCAAGTGCGACATGGGTCAGGCCTATCGCGTCGCCCGCGACATGGCCGACACCATCGAGGAACTGTCCGAGATGCACTCCATCTCCGGCCAGTACGACCTGCTCGGGAAATTCTACCTCGAGTCCGACCGCGACATCGGCGAATTCGTGGTCGAGACGGTGCAGACCGTGCCGGGCGTGAAGGACACCTACACGCTGCAGACCTTCAACGCCTTCTCCGGCGGGCGTGGCTGACCGCCGGCGCGCTGATCCCGGCGCCGCGCCGGGATTGTGGCGAAAGCCGCGCCGGTCGCCACGCCCCTGCCCCGTCCGCGCCGCGGCGCGGCCATGGCGCGCGCGCATCCTGCGTCCATCAGGAGGATGCCCGATGCGCCTGCTTCCCACCTTCGCCCTGTCCGCAGCCCTCGCCCTGGGCGCCTGCCAGCATCCCGACGGCAGCACCGACTGGGGCGGCACGCTGGCCCTTGGCGGCGGCATCGCGGCGCTGACCGGCGTGGCGCTGCTCGCGGCCAATGACGGCCGCGACGACCGCTCTTACCGCTATGACCGCTATGACCGCTATGACCGGCGCCACTACCGCCGCCATGGCGGATACGAACGCCATGGCTTCCGCGCGCCACGGTCGGGCTACGGCGCGCCTTTCGCGCACGCCCATTATCCGCGCCGCTGGTAGCCCGGATCATGCCGGCGGGCCGGTTTGTCGGCCGGTCCGACCGCCGCGCCGGAGGCCGCGAAGCCAAGCGCACCGGAGGTCCACGCCCGGCGCCCGAGAGCGGGAAAAAGAGGCGCCGGCGATCGGAGAATCCGACCGCCGGCATCAGTCCCAGCCGACCGCGCCCGCCATCGCCTTCACCGGCCCCGCCGCGCGCAGCGCCGCGAGGTCGGGTACCGACCGGCGCAGCACCTTGTCGTGCGCGAAGGCCTCCTCGATCGCCGCGGCGACGCGCAGCACCAGCGCATCGCCCCCGCGCGGCCCCACGATCTGCAACCCGAAAGGCATGCCCAGCCGGTCGAGGCCCATCGGCAGCGAGATCGCCGGATGCCCGCACAGCGTCACGTAATAGGCGCAGGCCAGCCAGTGGAAATAGGTCCGCGTCGGCTTCCCGTCGATCTCGGCCGGGTAGAGTTCCGTCCAGGGCCGCGGGGAGATGGTGATCGCCGGCGTGATCAGCACGTCGTGCCGCGCGAAGAAGTGCTGCCAGGCGCGATACATGCGCGTCTGCGCGGCGGCCGCCTTCGCCGCGTCCTCGAGCGTGTAGCGCAGCCCCTCCTCGACATTGGCCCGCACATTCGGCCCGACATCCTGCGGCCGCTCGCGCACCTTCTGCGCGTGGGCGGTGAGGAACATCATCGCGCGCAGCACCTCGAAGGCCTCGTCGCCGCCGCGGCAATCGGGATCCGCCTCCTCGGCCGCGCCGAACAGCTTCGCCACCGCCTGGGCGCGACCGGCGAAGACCTCGCGGATGTGCTTCTCCACCGGTGCCTGGCCGAAATCCGCGCTGACCGCGAGGCGCAGCGACGACAGGTCGACCGGCTTCAGCGGGTGATAGCGCCCGCCAACCCCGCGCACCGCCTCGTCGGGCAGCGTGTAGGCGAGCGGGTCGGAGGCATCGTCCGACGCCATGGCCGAGAGCAGCAGCGCCGCATCCGGCACGCTGCGCGCCATCGGCCCGAGCACCGGCAGCCCCGACCAGCCATGCCCGCGCTTCTCCGATGGCACCAAGCCGGGCGAGGGCCGATAGCCCACGATTCCATTGAACGCCGCCGGGTTGCGAAGCGACCCGCCGGTGTCCGAGCCCGAACAGATCGGCGCCATCCCGCAGGCCAGCGCCACGCCCGACCCGCCCGAGGAACCGGCGGCGGATTTCGTCGGATCGAAGGGATTGCCCGTCACGCCATAGACGGCGTTGCGCGTGTTCGCCCCGGCGCCGAATTCCGGCGTGTTGGTCTTGCCGATAACCACCGCGCCCGCGCGCCGCAGGTTCGCCACCATCCCGCAATCCGCCTCGGGCACGAAGTCGGCGAAGATGGGACTGCCATAGGTGGTGCGAAGGCCCTTGGTCTCCTCAAGGTCCTTGATTCCCACCGGCAAGCCGTGCAGCGGACCCAGCGCCTCGCCCTTCATCACCGCATCCTCGGCCGCCTTCGCGGCCGCGCGCGCGGCTGCCTCGTCCATCGCGACCACGGCATTGACGGCGTGGTTCACCTCGCCGATCCGCCTGAGGCAGGAGTCGAGCAGTTCGACGGGCGAGAGCGCGCGGCGCCCGATCAGCCGCCTCGCATCGAGCGCCGAAAGGTCACAGGGTTCGCTCATGCGCCGGGTTCCTTCTCGCAGGTGTCGAGCGTGGGCAGGCAGGCCAGGTCATGCCAGAGGAGCGGTCACTTCAGCGGTCCGAGCGCCCGGCGGACCGGAGGTTCGCGCCCGACGCCTGAGGGCGGGAGAGGCACCCGAGCGCTGGCAAACCCGGATTCCTCTGGCCTCCCGGTTCATCAATAGCCGAGCGCGAGCCCATCCTTGCGCGGGTCCGACCCCCCGACCAGACAGCCCTTCTCGCGGTCGATGTAGATGGCCTGCCCGCCGCCATGCGGCTTGTCCACCAGCTCGCACTGGTGGCCGAGCCGGTTGAGCCGGTCCACGACGGAACCCGCGATGCCGCGTTCGATCTGCACCTTTCCATCCTGCGGCATCAGGCGCGGATGGTCGATCGCCTCCTGCACATCGAGGCCGAACTCGAAGTGATTGGCCAGGAAAAGCGTCTGGCCCATCGGCTGGAAGCGCCCGCCCATCACGCCATAGGGCATGATCGCCCGGCCATCCTTCATCACCATGCCGGGGATGATGGTGTGCAGCGGCCGCTTGTTCGGCGCGATGCAGTTCGGGTGGCCTTCCTGGAGGCGGAAGCCGAAGCCGCGGTTGTGCAGCATCACCCCCGTCTTCTCGGCCAGGATGCCCGAACCGAATCCCTCGAACAGCGAGTTGATGAGGGAACACGCGTTGCCGTCGCGGTCCACGACGCACAGATACACCGTGTCCTTGTGCCGGCGCAGGTCGCTCTCGCCCGGTGCGGGCAGTTCCGCCTCGCTCATTGCCGCATCGTCGCGGATCGCAGCGGCGAGGCGCTTCAGGTAGCCCTCGTTCAGCAGGCGCTCGAGCGGCACATCCACCTGGGACGGGTCGGCGAGGAAGGCGTCCCGGTCGCGATAGGCGAAGCGCGCCGCCTCGATGTGGCGGTGGTAGCGCAGCGCGCCGCCCGGCCCGCCCTCGGGCGTACCGAGGTTGCCCAGCGTGCCGAGGATCTGGAGCACATGCATCCCCACGCCGTTGGGCGGGCACTGGAACACCTCCATGCCGCGCCACCTGATCGAGATCGGCTCGACGAACTCGGCCACATCGGCGCCGCGCGCGAAATCCTCCTCGGTGTGCAGGCCGCCGGCGGCGCGCAGCGTCGCGACGATGTCGGCCGCCACCTCGCCCTCGTAGAAGGCGCGCCTGCCGCGCGCGGCGATGGCACGCAGCGTGCGCGCCAGTTCCGGCTGCACGAAGCGGGTGCCGAGCGCGGGCGCCTCCCCATCGTTCAGGAAGCGCCGCGCCGAGGCCTCGTGCCTCATCAGCTTGCCGATCGAGCCCGCCCAGTCCGCCGCCACGCGCGGCGAGATCGCGAAGCCTTCCTCCGCATGGCGGATCGCCGGCTGGAGGATGGCATCGAGGCCGAGCCGCCCATGCGTCCGGTTCAGCAATTCCCAGCCGCTGATCGCGCCGGGCACGGTCACGGAATGGGCGGAGGTGTTGGCCATCGCGCTCATCCCCGCCGCCCGCAGCGCCCCGGGCGTGGCGGCGGCCGGCGCGCGGCCCGAGCCGTTCAGCGCGATCACCTCCGACGAGCCGGCCGGGACATAAAGGCAGAAGCAGTCCCCGCCGATGCCGGTGGATTGCGGCTCGATCACGCCCTGCACCGCTGCGGCCGCGATGGCGGCATCGAGCGCATTGCCGCCGGCGCGCAGGATGTCGAGCGCGGCGAGCGTCGCCTGCGGCATCGAGGTCGCGGCCATGCCGTTGACGCCATAGGCGGGGCTGCGGCCGGGAAGGTGGAAGTCGCGCATGGGATGGACGGACCCGTCTGTTGCCTGCCCTCTCCATGCAACGGGACCGGCGGGTTGGAAAGCCCGCGCCCCCGCGCCCCGCGCAGGGCAGCCTTGGGCGCGGACGGCCCCCCTCGCGCGGCGCGCGGTTCGGCATTACAGGGGGTCGCGGCGCCAGGCCTCCGCCACCGGCGCCCAGGGCATCCCATGGACAGCACCGCCAGCATCGAGGACTTCGACCGCCTGGACATCCGCATCGGCACCGTCGCGGACGCCCAGCCCTTCCCCCAGGCGCACAAGCCCTCGATCCGCCTGTGGGTGGATTTCGGCGGCGCGCTCGGCATCAAGCGGTCCTCGGCGCAGCTCACCGTCCACTACGCGCCGGACCGCCTGATCGGCCGGCAGGTGCTGGCGGTGGTGAACTTCCCGCCGCGGCGGATCGCCGGATTCGAGAGCGAGGTGCTGGTGCTCGGCGTGCCCGACGAGAACGGCGCGGTGGTGCTGCTGAAGCCGGACCTGCGGGTGCCGAACGGGGGGAAGATGTTCTGATGGCGCAGAAATACTACACGGTCACCTGGGACCAGCTGCACCGCGACAGCAAGGCGCTGGCCTGGCGGCTGCTCGAGCGCGGCCCCTATGTCGGCATCGTCGCCATTACCCGCGGCGGGCTGATCCCGGCCGCCATCATCGCCCGCGAGCTCGACTGCCGGCTGATCGAGAGCGTCTGCGTCGTCACCTACGACGAGGAGACCCGCGGCGAGCCGCGCGTGGCGAAAACCCCGGCCGCCGCCGGCGACGGCGAGGGCTGGCTGATCCTCGACGACCTCGTGGACACCGGCACCACCGCGCGCGTGGTCCGCACCCTGCTGCCCCGCGCGCATTTCGCCACCGTCTATGCCAAGCCCGCCGGCAAGCCGACGGTGGACACCTTCATCACGGAAGTCTCCCAGGACACCTGGATCCTGTTCCCCTGGGACACCGAGCCGCAATTCGTGGCGCCGATCGCCAAAAGCGCGGCAGCGCAGTAGTCACGCCGCAGCCTCCTCCCGGCTCGCCAGCACCTTGTCCACGCGCCGGCCGTCCATGTCCACGATCTCGAACCGCCAGCCCGCCCAGACGATGCGGTCGCCCTCCTTCGGCACGCGGTTGAGCAGCGCCAGCATCAGCCCCGCCACCGTGTGGTAGGTCCCCGCACCCGGCAGATCCGGCAGTTCGAGCCGCGCGCGCAGCTCGTCGGAGGCCATGGAGCCATCGAGCAGCAGCGAGCCGTCCGCGCGCACCACCGCCGTGCCGTCCGGCGCGGGCTCGGTCGGGCTCAGGTCGCCCACGATGGCCTCGAGCAGGTCCGAGGCCGTCACCACCCCCTCGAAGGAGCCGTATTCGTCCATCACCAGCGCCATGCCGAGCCTGTCCCCGCGCAGCCTTTCCAGCGCATCGAGCGCCGAGAGCGTATCGGGCAGCACCAGCGGGGCGCGCAGCACCGGCGCGATGGCGAGCGCCTCGCCGGCCAGCATCTGGTCGAGCAGGTCCTTCGCCACCACCACGCCCACCACGTTGTCCACCCGCCCGTCGGCGACGACGAAGCGCGTCATCTCGCTCTCGCGCAGACGCCGCGCGATCGCCTCGGGCGGGTCGGAATGATCGAGCCAGGCGAGGTCGTTGCGCGGCGTCATCAGCGCGCGCACCGGCTTGTCGGCGAGGCGGAGGACGCGCTCGATCATGTGGCGTTCCTCATGCTCAAGCGCGCCGGCCTGGGCGCCCTCGGCCACCACGGCCTTCACCTCCTCCTCGGTGACGGATTGGTCCGACGGCGGCGGCGGCCCCACCAGCAGGCCGAGCACCAGGGCCGAGGATTTCCCGAGCAGCCAGACCACCGGCGACGAGATCCGCGCCAGCGTCGCCAGGGGACGCGCCACGACGGCCGCCACCCGCTCCGGGTTGCGCAGCGCGATCTGCTTGGGGACCAGTTCGCCGAGGATGAGACTGAGATAGGTGATGGCGACGACCACCAGGCCGAAGGCGATCTCGGTCCCGAAGGGCGCCACGCCGGGGATGGCGTCGAGCAGCGCGCCGAGCGTGCCGGCGAGCCTGGCGCCGCCGAAGGCGCCGGCGAAGATGCCGATGAGGGTGATGCCGACCTGCACCGTGGGCAGGAAGCGCTGCGGGTTCTCGGCCAGCGTGAGGGCGGCCGCCGCGCCGGCGCTGCCGCGCCGCTGCATGGCCTGCAGGCGCGAGCGGCGGGAGGAGACGATCGCGAGTTCGCTCATCGCGAAGGCGCCGTTGAGCAGCACCAGGACGATGATGACGCCGATCTCGAACAGGATGCTCATGAAAGGGCAGAGCGCCTCCGGGGCGGCTTCTAGCGCACCGCCGCCGGGGGTGGAAATCGTGCCGGCATGGCGGGCGTCCGCGCGCCGGGAACGTCGCACGCGGCGATCCGGAAGCCGGTCGGTCAGGAGCGAAGGCGAACACACGCCATGGTTGCGCTTTTGTCTTCAGAAATTGCGGCAATATGCTCGAAAATCACAATTCTCGGCGTGTCGCGCTCCATCCCTCCGCTGTATTTGAACGAAATTTCGCGACGATCGACAAAATCCGAGACGTTTTCCGCTCGCCTTCCTTCATCCTTTGGGTTAAAGAACAATTAATCCGCGCACGCAGAGGCCCCATGAGCGACCTTTCCTGCCCGTCCGTCGAGCCAACGCAGCAAGGCCTGGCCTTCTTCCCGCGGCGCCCGGAGGACCGTCTCCGCCTCGCCCTGCGCCGCCTCGACGAAGCCGTGGCGAGCCAGTCCGAGGCCGCCGCCGGCCTGCGCGCCGCCATCGGCGACCTCTCGCGCACCATGTCCCGCCTCGGCGACAGCGTGAGCGGCTACCGCAACGCCCTCGACATGACGGCCGCCGAGATCGAGCGCGCCCTCACCTCCGCCCGCCGCCTGGAAGCCACCGCCGACCGCATGGCGGTCTGAGAGACCGCTTGAGGCTGCGCCGTCCGGCGTATTCCCAAGGCAGGCACCGGCCCCGCACGGCGCTCTTGCCGACGCCGTCGCGGCGCCGGAGCATGGCGGCGGAAGGAACCCTCCGCGCCATGCATCCCCTGATTCCCACCCTCCGCGCCGCCCGCATCATCCCGGTGGTGCGCACCTCCACCGCCGCCCGCGCCGCCACCGCCGTCGCCTGGCTGCAGGAGGCCGGATTCCGCGTCTTCGAGATCACCATGACCGTGCCGGAGGCCCCGGCCCTCATCCGGGCGCTGGCCGCCGACCCCGACCTGCTGGTCGGCGCCGGCACCGTCCCCGATGCCCGCGCCGCCGCGACCTGCATCGAGGCCGGCGCCCGCTTCCTCGTCGCCCCCTGGGTGGATCCCAGCCTCTCCTCCGTCGCGCAGGACGGCGGGGCCTGCCTGATGCTCGGAGCTATGACGCCGACCGAGATCCGCGCGGCACTCGCCGCCGGCGCCGATGTGGTGAAGATCTTCCCCGCGAACTCCGCCGGCGGGCCGCAGCACATCCGCGCGCTGCGCGCCGTCTTCCCCGATGTCGCCTTCTGCCCGACCGGCGGGGTGGATGCGCGCAACGCGGCCGATTACCTCGCCGCCGGCGCCGCCTGCGTCGGCATGGGCGGCCGCCTGGTGGACGAGGCGCTGATCGCCGCGGGCGAGCGCGCCGCCGTCCAGCGCGCGGCCGAGGACGCGCTCGGCATCATGCGGGCCTGAGATGCCGGACCTTCTCTGCCTGGGCGAGCCGATGCTGGAACTCAACCAGCAGCCCGCCGGCCCTGACGGACGCCGCCTCTATCTCGAAGGCCATGGCGGCGACACCTCCAACGCCGCTATCGCCGCTGCCCGCCAGGGCGCCTCCGTCGGCTACATCAGCGCCATCGGCACCGACGGCCCGGGCGACTCCTTCCTCGCCCTGTGGGCGCGCGAGGGGGTGGACGCCACCACCGTCATCCGCGACCCCGCCGCCCCCACCGGCCTCTACCTGGTCACCCACGATGCGCGCGGGCACCACTTCACCTTCTACCGGACCGCCAGCGCCGCCGCCCGCTACCGCCCTGAGGACGTGCCCGAGGCCGCCATCCGCGCCGCGCGCATCCTGCATCTGTCGGGCATCAGCCAGGCGATCTCGGAGACCGCCTGCGACGCCGCCTTCCGCGCCATGGCCATCGCGCGGCAGGCCGGGGTGCAGGTCGCCTACGACACCAACCTGCGCCTGCGCCTGTGGCCCGTGGCGCGCGCCGCGGCGGTGATCCATGCGGCGATCGCCATGGCCGACATCGCGCTGCCTTCGCTCGAGGACGCCACCGCGCTGACCGGCCTGTCGGACCCCGACGCGGTGGCGGATTTCTACCTCCGGCTCTGCCCGCTCGTGCTGCTGAAATGCGGCGCCGCGGGCTGCCTGGTCGCGACGCCGCGGGGCCGCACGCGCATCCCCGGCCACCGCGTCGCCGCGGTGGATGCGACCGGCGCGGGCGATGCCTTCGCCGGCGCCTTCCTCGCCCGCACCCTCGCCGGCGACGCGCCGGAGGACGCCGCGCGCTACGCCAATGCCGCCGCCGCGCTGGCCACCACGGGTTATGGCGCGGTCGCGCCCATCCCGCGCGCCGAGGCCGTGCGCGCGATGCTCGGCGCGTGAGATACCGTCACGTCCATCAAGCGATTTCTTCACGCTCCGCAGGGGCGCGCGGTTGCGCTAGTTGGGGGCTCCACCGCGCGCCCCTGCTCTGTGGTGACGAAGGGTCTGCGGTGTTTGGCG
>Ga0207951_100301_pt1 | contig 27026 bp, 25 predicted proteins | sample Subbio12Aug_8Bad_FD_184830 | JGI IMG/M metagenome (GOLD analysis project Ga0207951, IMG submission 184830) | Serpentinite rock and fluid subsurface biosphere microbial communities from McLaughlin Reserve, California, USA - CR12Aug_8Bad (SPAdes) | ecosystem: Environmental > Terrestrial > Deep... | reverse complement strand
CCGCTGCGTGGTAAATGTAGTCCACACCACGCACAGCATTTAACACCGACTGATAATCGCGCACATCCCCAATGTAAAACTTGAGCTTGGGGTTGTTGTACTTTTTGCGCAAGTCGTCCTGTTTTTTCTCATCCCGGCTTAGTATTCTTATTTCCCTGATATCCGCAGTGAGAAATCTACGCAAAATTGCATTACCGAATGAACCTGTTCCACCAGTTATAAGCAAGGCTTTGTTTTTAAACACTTAATTCCTCATCATTTGATATTAAAACTTAGCAGATTGAGTTATTGGAAGCGATTTCCAAGTTTAACTTTTTTGTACAATTCAATCATTTTTTCTGCAGAAATCTGACTATCAAATTTACTTAATGCGATTTCCTGAGCTTTAAGACCCATTTCATAGGCCATCTTCCGATTTGATGACAAATCTTGTATTGCGTTGGCTATCAATTTGGGATCAGGCTTATCGATACATATACCTGTTACACCTTGAATGATCACATCATTGGTCGGATTTTTCATCGCAACGATTGAAGGCAGACCATTGAGAGCGGCCTCAAACACAGGACGTCCCGGTGCATCCAAGTGCGATGGAAAACAGACAGCATCAATGCGATGATACAAAGAGTCAACGTCTCGGACAAATCCTACAAACTCAACAATATGACTCAACCCATTACTTGAAACATAATTTTTCAAGTCAGCATGAACGTCTTGAGCAAAATCAAGCTTCTTCAGCAACCAACCCGAAATGCCTTTGAGGCTCCTTCCATTCACACCTGCAATAATCAATTTTATAGGCACACCACGTGTATGCAGCAACTTCACTGCAGCCAACAGTTCATAAATTCCTTTGGACCTATGGAGAACACCGATAATACCCACACGAAATAATTCGCTATTATTAATGCTTCGATGATACGGTTTAAGAGGAACTCTCATTCCGTTATGAATTATGTGAACTGGCAAATCGGTAGGTAGTGTTCTACGCACAGATTCATCAATGGCAACTATTGCATCTGCATGGCGGCGAAGCAAACCTTGTAGCCATGCTGTTACTTTGCTGCCCTCGCATGCATCACGCTGTAAGGAGCGAACATGTACCAACAGGGGTATGCTCAGCATTCGCTTGGCGAGCAAACCGACGAGCAGAGCCGTGATTTCGTTGCAATGTATAAGATCAAATGGGCCTTGCCGTGCAGCTTTTCGCAAAGCCACAACACTGCTTGGCCAATAAGCTAGTTCACGCAATAGAATAAGCCAACGAAAGCCCCGGTAATGGCCGAATCGGGTATCGTCCCACTGAGCTAGACCTTTTACCGGCAGCACGCGCAGGCCGACACTAGTTAGTGACGTAGATGCAACACCAGCTGGAGCTATGACTGCTCCTTCGATTTCGCATTTTTGCATTGCAGCGAATACCTCGGAAAGGCTTTTTGTAGCGCCACCGTTGACACCGAACGGGTGGAGATAAAGAACTTTTATCATACACTGCGTGCAACCGGTAAATATGGAACTCTAGTTTTAGGTTTTTTTCCTACAAGGAGCATGCCCTTAAAAGCACACAACGTTATAAACAATGCAATCCAAAGTGAGATATGGAATAGTTGAACAACTGCACCACCGTTCAGCCAAGAAAAAACATAAAAGCAGAAATATGTTGCAGCGACTGCTGCACGAATATGATGACCATAAGCAAGTGATCGTCGAATATAAGAATGCAGTCGTCCAACGATTAATCCAGCAATAACAGAGAAGAAAATGATACCCCATACTCCACCCGCTACTAAACCCTCAGCAAATGGCGTAGCGGTAACACTGTGCCCATTCTCTATTTGATCAAGCGGCACTTTTGCCACATATGTTATTAATAAGTCATAGTGGTAATAAATCCAATTATAAAAGTCGGAACGAGATAAACCGAAAACTGTTAGAATATTCCCTCCGAATGCCGCAAGTAATGTTGGCCAATAGTTTGGGAGATCTTGCCCCGTAATATACTTATCCCACACGTACCATGCTACATCACCTTGTATTACAGTGACTCGTGTAAAGAGAAAAGTACCGACATCAGCGTATGCTTGAACACCTGCATCAAATATATAGAAAAACATCAATACTACCGCAACAAAAGCAAAGCTCAGTTTCAACAAGGACATTATTGATATCTTCCAGTATATAATCATCAAGGCAGGCAATAATACAACGAAACCTGTTGTCTTAAACCCCCATGAAGCGCCAATAATGAAAAGCAACGTGAAATTTGCTACCATTAGCCATTGTAACCGACGCGATTTGGAAGACTTTAAGTAAAGAGAAGTCGCGTATGCCAAAAAAGCCGGAAGCACAAACTTTGTCATCAGATTTGGAAAGGCCCCAAATATACCAAGCCCCACCCTAAACTCCCCCTTCCCGATTATCCCAGTCCATACATTTATTGCTCCAAATCCAAATAAGAAAATCAAAAGAAAAGCAGCATTGACTAACAAAAGATTAACACCAAATATTTTTAATTTGAAATCACTATGCTTTTCCTCATTTACTGATAGCTGACTAAGTCGCGGTTTTTGACCATTAGAAATCCATGCAACAAGAACAACTACTGATGCATATACTGCATAAGCAATACCGGCACCGTTCGCATACCCAAAAATCCCAACTGATGCCGCAAAAGCACCACGCTCGACCATAATGATACCAATTAAAGGTAGCAGCAGTACAATACCAACTAAGTATTTATACATAATCAATTTAAAAGCTGACCACGGAGAAATCTTACAATCGATTTTGCATTTTCTATTATTTTAAAGCTATTCGGGTAGTCAAGGAACGTTTTTAGTGGCGCTGTCATGATCGCATCAAAATCTGCTTCACTGAGTCCCAACTTCTTGATGGCATAACTCCGATCATCAATCAAACCTTGTTCGTAGTAAACTGGTGCTTCCAAGGCTTCCAGAGCAGCTTTTCGCTCCATTTGGTCTGATAAAACTAGGTTGGCGTAATGAGCGCGGCGCTTATCGATATTGAACTTGCGCGGGAGGACATACGACTGATAGAATCGTGTATAGATAGACTCGTAATGTTTGCCACCATAGTAAACCCAACCCAACTCATTCTGAATCGTCTGCATCGCATCCTCTTTTAGGTAGTCGAAATAATCGAGAATAGGCACCAGCTTGATCTTTCGAACAAACATGTAGCTAAAAAGCTGCTGAAGACTGTAATACGGGTATGTCTTCAACGGTACCTTGCCGAACTGTCGGTGCACAGCGCTGATGTAACGAAAATCAGAATATCCATAGCCCCACTTTCGCGGCATCACGGCTTCGGAATTCACGTTAACGCCCATCAATACATGCTTCAATTTGTACTTCACTGCCATGCGGTATAGCAGCGCCACAATGGCATGGTCGGTGGGTACCTCTCCGTCAGGGGTTGAAGCTTTCAGGAAACTTAGCTGAAGATCGCGGAATTCGGGCCAGTTCACCACGTAGGTATAAAGGTCAATATTCAGCTTCTTAAGAGCCTTTTCGATGTTAGCGACGGCCAATTCGGAGTTCCAACCGTTATCGAAGTGAATGGCCAAGGGCCGAAGGCCTAGCTCGTGAGTCAGGTAGGCAACATAGGTACTGTCAACGCCTCCTGAGACACCAATGACACAATCGTATTCTTTACCTTGACCATCGCGTTTGATCGCTTCAACAAGAAGCTTCAACCTTGCTGTGCGCTCGTGTGCTGGAATAAGTCGCTGAGCTGCCACGGTGTCGTATCGGTGGCAATGATTACACACACCATCGGAGTCGAACACAATGTCAGGATCGGTTGTGTCCATGATGCATCGACAGCAAATTCGGTAAGGAGAGATCATAAAGTTATTGGTTTAAGCTTGGAAAGCACCGCATCGAGTTCTGCACGATTCGGGTAGTTTATGAGTACCGCGCGGTGCTTGCCGTGGAAGACGAACATGCTGCCTGCAGAGACAGCCGAGGCATGCCCTTCGGTCACAGCTTCGGAAAAGTGGGTCGGGTTGCCTGCTCCGCCGCAGGCGATGACCGGCACGCTGACGGCGCAGGCCACGCTTTGCACTAGGGATAGGTCATAGCCCGCTTGCGTACCGTCACGGTCGATTGAGTTCAGGAAGATTTCACCTGCACCGAGTTCAACCATACGCTGGGCATGCGCCGCCGGTTTCAGGCCGGTCTTCTCGGTGCCGGAAGCGCCCATCACCTCGTAACCGGCCAACAGTTTCTTCTTCGCGTCGATGGACACCACGACAGCCTGTGAGCCGAACTCCCGAGCGATCTCCGACACCAGCCTAGGCCGGCGCAGCGCCATGGTGTTGAGGATGATCTTCTCGATGCCCATCGAGAGCACTTGCCGTGCGTCTTCCAGCGAACGTATCCCACCACCGTAGCCCACGGGCATGAAGCACTCGCTAGCGAAATCCCGGATGGCTTGGAAGGCCGGCCCCCGCCCTTCGCGGGAGGCGGTAATGTCTAGGAAGATCAGTTCGTCGACTTCCTTGTCGTTGAAGATGCGGATAGCGTTGATCGGATCACCGATGTAGACAGGATCCCTGAAGCGCGTGGTCTTCACCAAGCCCTCGTCCTGCAGCAGCAGACAGGGAATGACTCGGGTCTGCAGCATCAGCTCACCTTCTCTGCGAAGTTGCGCAGCAGGGCCATGCCGAACTTGTGGCTCTTCTCGGGGTGGAACTGCACGCCCGACACCGTGCCGTGCTGGAAGGCGGAATGGAACTCCTCGCCGTAGTGCGTGGTGAGCAGCACGTCTTCGGGCGTGTTGCAGCGCACGTGGTATGAGTGTACGAAGTAGAAGCGCGGCTCTTCAGGCAGGCCGTCGGTCAGCGGCGACGGGCGAACGGGTCGCACCAAGTTCCAGCCCATGTGCGGCACCTTCAGCGTGGCGTCTGCGGGGCGAAAGCGAAGGGCCTCGGCATCGATCCAGCCCAGCCCTTCCCGGAGCCCTTCGTCGCTGCGCCTCGTCATCAGTTGCATGCCCAGACAGATGCCCAGCGTGGGCACGCTGGCCCCCAGCACACGTTCGTTCAGCACCGGTAGCAGACCGCTGCGCTGCAGGTTGTCCATGCCGGCGTCGAAGGCGCCCACGCCGGGCAGGATGAGCTTGCTGGCCGCAGCAATGTCCTGCGGGTCGGCGGTGATCTTGGAAGGGACGCCCAGCTTCTTTAGCATGTTGCTGATGGAGCCGAGGTTTCCCATTCGGTAATCGACGATGGTGATCATTGTTGGGCCAAATCCGCGCGCGATCTAGGCAAGTTCACTTGCGAGAAAATCGCATTCACGGCTCCTTGTAACTTATCTGCAGGCCGGACTAGCTGGAGTGTTGCACGGTCATGGCCAGAAAAGGTCTGTACAGCGTGCGCGATAGCCGCTGGGTCGATTGCCTTGAAGGCTTGCCCTGTTTGCACAAGGTGAGCGTGAATGTCGGCGCCAAACTCGCTGGTCACCACGGCAGGTGTCCCCAACTCTGCCGCTTCTTGGATAACGGTGGACGAATGTGCCACCGTCACATCGGCACAGCGCACCAGCGCATACAGCGGCTGGTCGGTGGTGGCGCCGACTTGGCTCCCGTCTAGTCCTTGCTGATGTAGCCGCGCGGCGAACTGGGCACGCTTTCTGGCCTCCACAGGATGCAGCCGCCACCACCAAGCTACGCCGGGCCCGCACAGGCGCGCCGCTTGGATCAACTTCTCAGTTTCTTCGTCAGCTAGGCCCCATGACAGGCAGGCTAGAACCTGCCGCTGGCCAGCCTGGCGCAGCGCGGTTGCCTGTGCCAAGTAGGTAGCGATGATGGGATCGCTGTCGTCGGCCCAGCGCTCTAGCCACGGGTTGCCGATGATGCGCGCACGGTGAGTGTGCAGCTCGGCGCTCCAGCGCTCGATGGCCTGCGCCTCTTCTTCGCTCCACACCCAGAACTCGTCCGGCAAAGTCGAATACCCGCGTTCGGGCACCTGCAGCCAGCGCGCGTAGGCCACGTGGTGCTCTCCTTGCATGCCATGCTGAAGGTCTATTGTGGAAAGGCCCAGCCGGCGCGCAGCCTGAACGAAGGCCTGTCCTTCAAGGGAATAGTAGGTATTTACGAAGGCACAGCGTGCGCCAGATGTTTGCAGCCGGGCGCTGAACCAGCGCGCCAGCGCCTCCAGCCGGGCTGCCTGCACTTGCAGCCATTCTCGCGATGGCACTGGTGTGCCGAAGGCGAAATCAGCAGCTTGAGCGAACGCCTCCCACTGAGGCGTGCGCAACTCTGGTCGCCCGCGCGATGCAAGTAGTTTGATGCGGTCGATGGTGGGCTGCACGAAGCGCGAGGGTCGCTGGCGCGGCACGTGGGCTTCGGTCTGCGGCGTGAGTTTCAGGGAGTGCAGCCCGAGACGGCCAATGGCTTGCATGACGGGGTCGACAATGCGATCAAACCATTGCCCGTCCAACGGCGTGAAGGATATGCCGTCGCTGAAGAAAACAGCTGCTGCGTCGGCGCACCAATCGGCATTGGCTTTGCGGTCACGCCAAGCAGCCAGCGGTACGCGCCACAGTGCCCGGGCCGCGCGGTCGGCCAGCCTGCCCACCCGGCCCAAGGCCTGTGGCGGTGCCTGCGTCAGCAGCATGCGATCTATGGCGTTGCCGTAGAGGCGGAAGCGGTAGCTCGGCCACAGGTGCACGTCCCCGCAGCACCACTCGTCCACTGGGAACTGCCGCTCCAGTTCATTGATCGCGCCGATGATTTCTGATGAGGTCTTCATGACGGCGTGCGGTGGGTACCTGCGAACAAGGCGGCGATAGCAGCGATCAACTGCGCTGGGTGGTCCTAGAACTCGAAATAAAAGCGCGTGACGGCACCGGTCAACCCCAGCGTAAACACGATGCTCAGGAGCCCGTGGACCGCCGTGACGATGGCAAACACACCATAGGCCTGCGGATCGAGATACAGAGTGTACAGCGGCAGCAGCAGAAAGGCCAAACCCTTCTGCAGCAAGCTGGTCCCAGCGTAGATGGCCGAGTTGCTGCCGAGCAGGCGAAGCTTGTTTACTGCATTACCAAGCATTCCAGATACTGTCCACGATCACCTTGCCCGCAACAGAGCCGCAGAAGTCTGAGGCATAGCAGCCGGGAGGATGGCCCATGCCAGCTCCGCAGTCGCCCCGAAAGGGCCAGAGCTTATCTGGCTAGGCCGGGAAGCTAGTTAGTGACATCGGTGTTGTTTTCGGTGTTCCACCGGGGTGCCCGAATCATTTAGCCCAAGCACATATGACCTGTCGGCGAATCTCGCCGCAGATAAGCTTTGGCGAGTGCATCACCAGGCGGTCCAGCCGCCGTCCACCGCCAGCACTTGGCCGGTGACGTAGCTCGAAGCGTCGGAGGCGAGGTATAGCAGGGCCGGCACCATTTCATCGGCGCGGGCCATGCGGCCCATGGGGACGCGTTCCGAGTAACGGTCCGAGAAGGTGCTGTTCTGCCCGCTTAACACACCGCCCGGCACCAAGCAATTCACGCGGATGCCCTGCTTGGCCCAGTGCGTGGCCAGCCAACGGGTGAGCCCGACCACCGCTGCTTTTGAAGCCGCATACACCGCGGGCGTGTTAATGGCGCCGCCCAAGTACTCGGAGCCTTCGTAGATGCGTGCGTCGGGGCCGACTAGGCCGTAGATCGAGGCCGTCTGGATGACGGCGCCCCCGCCGCCGCGGGCAACCATGTGGCGCCCGACGGACTGCGCCATCAGGAACATGCCATCGATATTGACCGACATGACCTCGCGCCAGGTGTCGAGCGGATAGTCCTCGAAGGGCGTGAAGAAGGCTCGCACGTCGCGCGACTTGCTGGCTGCGTTGTTGTGCAGCACGTCGATGCGGCCGAAGCGCGCCAGCACGGCCTGCACACAGGCCTGCACCGAGGCAGCCTGGCTGACATCGCACCCAAAACCGGCTGCACCGGCGCCTAGGCGCGCGGCCACGACCTCGGCTGCGGCGGTATCGACATCCACCACCGCCACTTGCGCGCCGGCGTTCAGCAGGCCTTCGCAGAAGTGCTGACCGAGGATTCCAGCGCCGCCGGTGACCAGCGCCACCTTGTCGCTAAGGTCGAACTTAGAGTGCAGGACCATTATCAGTTGTGCGAGCGGAAGACTGGCCGGATGGCCGGGCCTTGCAGGAAGTTCTCGACGCCGCCGTCCAGTGCCTGCGCGTAAACGCCCAAGGCGCCGTCCAACGCCTCCAGCGTGAGTTGCAGTTCTGCCGGACCGTGTGACTGCGAAATGGCCAGCCAAGGCATCATCACACAGCGCTTGAGCAGTTCTTGGGAGAGCAGGGTACGCATCGGCAGTGAGACCTGTCCGGCGGCGTCGCGAGTCAGGTAGTTCAAGGACACAGGCGGGCCGTCCATTTGGAAGTATGCTGTGAGCCCGTGCCGGGCCGCCACCTGTGTCATGCCGTCGCGCAGCGAGGCGCCATAGTGCCAGAGATGGCCCACGACGTCTTCATCTCGGTATATCTGCGTCGTGGCGATGAATGCACCTAGGCCGGTCATCTCGGCGCCGTGCGTCGTTGATAGCAGGAAAGTTCGCTCCATGCCGGGCCGGTTGATAGCTCCAACCTCCATCACCTCGCGCCGGCCGCCCACTGCCGCCACCGAGAAGCCGTTGGCCATACCCTTACCGAAGGTCGTGATGTCGGGCTGCACGCCGAAGAAGGTTTGTGCGCCCTGCAGGTGCCAGCGGAAGCCGGTGATCATCTCGTCCAAGATGAATAGTGCACCATCCATGCGGCATAGGGCCTGCACCTGTTGCAAGAAGTTCTGGGCGTTGCAGTCGCAGCCGGCGCAGGTGCCGGTGACCGGCCAGCCGGCCGGCTGGGTGCAGGCGAGTGGGCAGGGGATCATCGTCGTGGCCGGTTCCAGCATCACCGCCGCGATCTCGCCGGGGTGCGCGTCGAACAGCGCCCTCAGCGAACCGATGTCGTTATAGTCGAACACCAGCGTCGAAGCCGTCTGCTCGGCCGGAATTCCGCGTTTGAGTGCCGTGGTCCCGATGAACCAGTCGTCGAAGGAGAAGAAGGGCTGCTGCCGCGGCACGCAGATGAAGCGGCGGCCCGTGTAGGCGCGAGCGATCTTCACCGCAGCTGTGGTGACGTTCGAACCGTTCTTCCCGAACTTCACCATCTCGACAGAGGGTACGAGGTCGATCAGCGCTTCCGCAGCCTGCAATTCGGTCATCGTGGCGCGCGTGAGATTCACGCCGTTCTCCATCTCTGCAGCGGCAGCGGCGTTCACGCGTGCATCGGCATAGCCCAGCGTGACGGCGCGCAACGCCATGCCGTAGTCGAGGTAGCGCGTGCCGGCGCTGTCCCAAGCGTAGGCGCCCTTGCCACGCACGAACAGTGGTGGCGCGATCGCTGGGAACTGGTCGTCGCCGCGCGAGTAGGTGTGGGCGCCGCCCGGTATGGCCCGGTGCAGACGAGCACGCAATGCTTCGAAATCGGTGTTAGTGTTGCTTATATTCGCCATATCGAGGGGTTGTGTTTGCGCGGCTTGATGAGGGCGTCGCGCGGGCTGCCGATATAGACACTATTCGCTGGCAGGTCGCGGTCGAGCAGCAGTGACTCGGTGGCGATGCTGCAGTGGTCGCCCACCGACGACCGGCCGAGCACGGCGCTGCCCGGGTTCAGCGTGAGATGGCGGCCCAACGTGGGGTAGACATCGTGGTTGCTACCCACGCCTACGCGCTGGTAGGCGATGAGGAAGTCTGCGTACTGCCCACGCCCAAGCACGGTGCCCAAGGGATGAACCAGCAGGAACACCGAGGGCAAGGAAACCTCGTAGAAGATGTCGCAGCCGTGCAGCGCCTTGTTCAGCAAGAACAACTTCTTGCACAGTGGTGCTGGCCCAGCTCGACGATGCAGTTCGTTGGCCAACAGGTATAGCCACATGGCGTACTGGTCGCCATGCAGATGGTCGAAAACGGCTTGGCTCCCATTAAAGAAGTACTTGTTTATAATGTGGCTGAAGCAGTGCTCCAGCCGCGCGAGCGCACCGGGGACGGCCACTGCTAGGTCGGCTGGCTGGACGGTATGGCCGTCCGGGAAGAAGGCTTCGAGTTGCCGGGCCGCCAGCCTAGCCAGCGCGTCGGCACCTAAGCTGCTGTCGACCCGGGCATTCAACTCTGGCTCCCTATCTGGGCGCGCACGCTGACGCCGTTGGTCGAGAGATAGCTACGCACCTTGATCGGGCTGTGATCTGAGAACAAAAACATACTGCTGATGGTGATGGCCGAGGCACCGGCCTCCAAGGCGTCACTGCAGTGCTGCAGCGTACCAGCACCGCTGGAGGCAATCAGCGGCACCTCTAGGCGCTCGGAGATGTGGGCAATCAAGTCGACGTCGTAGCCTTGCATGGTGCCGTCCCGGTCGATAGAGCAGAGCATGATCTCCCCTGCATGGGCGTCCTGCATGCGCAGGGCCCACGCCAGCGGATCGATCGCGGTGGTCTGCGTACCGCAGCGAGACACCACGAGCAGCGTACCGTCCGGCTGTCGCTGGTAGTCGATGCCCACCACGATGCATTGGTCACCAAAGCGCGAGGCTGCCCGCGTCACGAAACCCGGGTCTTCGATGGCGGCGGTGGTGACACACACCTTGTCGGCACCGCTGGCCAGCAGCACGGCGATCTGGTCCAGCGTGCGGATTCCGCCGCCCACGGTGAAAGGCATGAATACTTCTTCCGAGACGCGCTCAATGACGCTGCCCACTACGTGCCGCCCCTGCGGCGTGGCATCGATGTCCACGAATAGTAACTCGTCGACGCCGTAGGCATCGTACACCTTGGCGGTGGAGACGGGGTTGCCGGCTTCGCGGAAGTTTTCGTGGAAGCGGACGCCTTTGACTAACCGGCCTTGGCGTATTAGAAACTTCGGGATGATTCGTTTTTTCAGCATCAGGGCTTCCAATCCACCCAGTTCTCGAGCATCTTCAGGCCGTTGTCTTGGCTTTTCTCGGGGTGGAACTGCGCTGCCACCAAGTTGCCGGCGCGCACCACGGCCGTAACCGGCCCGCCGTAGTCGGCGGTGGCCACTAGGTTGCCCGGGTCTTGGCACACCATGTGGTAGCTGTGCACGAAATAGAAGTTCGCGTGCCCGGGACGCAGACCCTTGAACAGCCAGTCGCCGGGCGGGAAGTGTAGATCGTTCCAGCCCACGTGCGGCACCTTCAGCGGACGCTGCACCTCAAGCCGGCGGATGTCTGCGTTCAACCAGCCCAGACCGGTGTGCCGGCCGTGCTCGCAGCTTGAGCGCGCGAAGAGTTGCATGCCTAGGCAGATGCCGAGCACCGGCTTCTTTAACTCCATCGCCTGCCTTGTCAGCGTACCCTGCAGGCCGCGTTCGCGAATGGCTTTCATGGCATCGCCAAAGGCCCCCACCCCAGGCAGCACCAGACGCTCACTGGCTTCGAGCTCTTCGATATCAGACGTGATGATCACGTCCGCCCCGAGGTACTCGAAGGCGTTCTGCAGCGAGCGCAAGTTGCCCATACCGTAATCGACGATGGCGATCATGGTGGCGTCAGACGTACATGGTGGTGCGGCCTTCTTCGTCCTTGGGCGAGCCGAGCGGCTTGTCGATGGCGGTCGTATTCCAGAGCGGCATGTCCGGTAGCGGCGCGCCTGTCTGCACTTGGCCGGGATCGAACTTCCACGGGTGCACCTGGTGCTTTTCTAGGATCTTGTAGAACTCGGCTTCCGAGATCTGCAAGATGTTCAGGAACCAGTCGAGCGAGGCCGGCCGCTTGCCGTCGTACCGCTCTTCGAGCGCTAGGGCCTCTTCACGCCCGAGTGCGCCGTTGCGGATGTCGATGGTGGCTAAGTGGTTGGTTCGGCCGTACCCGCGCTTAACGTACTTGGCGTAGTCGCGCATGCCCTGAAACGTGCATTCGATCTTCTCGTAGTCGTACTGTGGGGGCACGCCTTCCACAGCTTGGCCCTTCCAGCCCAGTTCGCGCTTGATGATCTCTACATTGGCCTTGGTGTTCCACTCGATGTAGTTGCCTAGGCAGATCGACTCGACCTTCAGCTTGATGAGTTCCTTGCGCTTGGGGTAGTCGAACATCCACAGGTCACGTCGCTCAACGCGGCCCTGCAGGAACTCGTACATGTCGTCGGCCGTCATGCCTTGGTTCATGACGCGGTTGAAGCGCTTCTCGTCGACCTCTTCCATCTCTTCGAAAGTGTACCAGCTGTGGTACTCGGCGGTCGACTCACCCCAGAAAATCAGCGGCACCTCGAAGCGCACGGCCATGTGCATCACGCCCGCATAGATTCCCGTGTGGCAGTGCCAGCAGAAGTCGCCACGTCGCTTCAATGATTCGAGCATAAGCTCGCGGACAACGTGAAAGCTGGGGGTAAACTCGACCACGTCGACGCCCAACTGCTTGAACACCTTGGTGTTGTTCTCTTCAACGAGTGGGCGATAACCCCAGTGGTTGAAGCGGATGACGAGCGGCTTGAGCTTCAGCTCCTTCACGATGTACCAGAGCTGGAAGACGCTGTCCTTGCCCCCGCTGTAGGGAACGATGCAATCGTAGAGGCCTTGGCCCTTGTGGCGGGTCATGATCTCCTGCAGCTGGCGACCGCGGGCTTCCCAGTCGATCTTCTCCTTCTTGAATTCGACTTGGCGACAGACGCTGCAGACACCGAGATCGTCAAAGGTGATGGTGTCGACGGTTTCCTTGGTGAGGCACTTGGTGCATCTCTTCATGGGGGCTCCTAATGGGCAAGGGGACGAAGTGTTGCTCAGCCTTCGGTTTGGATGATGAGGTCGCGATGGGCCAACATGGCCTCGATACAGATGAAGTCCACGAGGTCATCGACCTCGAAAGACTTCCAGCGTGGCGTGACGTAAGGGAGGGTCTTCTGATGGTAGAAGCCTCGCTCCCGGCGCAGCGCTGTGGTTGTCGAGATGTAGAGACTGCCGTCTAGGCTGTACAGCTGCTCGATATCCTGCCGACGCGGCATCTGGTCGAAACTGAGAGCCGCGTGCGGCTGGATGAAGCCACCGGCGGCAATTCGCACCGCGAACGCCGGATGATTGGCGGTCAGGGCGGTCACCCCGACGATGGCTTCCGCCTCATCCCGCCGCGCGACCAAGGTTTCCAACGCAGCGTCGATGTCCGATGCTTCGGTCAAAGGGGAAGTGGGCTCCAGCAGCGCCACGTAGTCGTAGTGCTCGTCCGCTGCTGCCAGTGTGTCGAGCGCATGCAGCAGGAAGTCGATGCTCGGCGAGGTGTCGCTGGCGAGCTCTGCTGGGCGCAAGAAGGGCGCGTCTGCCCCCGCAGCTTGGGCGATGGCGGCGAACTCGGCATCTTCGGTGGAGATCAAGACGCGGTCGACATGGTGCGACTTCCGCGCGGCTTCAATGGGCCAAGCGAGCAACGGCTTGCCACCCAGTGGCCGGATGTTCTTAAACGGGAGACCCTTCGAGCCCCGCCGCGCAGGCACCACGGCAAGCACCTTCTTGCTGTCGATCATCGAAACACCTCGTCGAATTCTATGTTCGCGCGCTCGTAATCAGGCAAGCGCCCGATATCGAGCCAATAGCCATCGATGCGGTGGCAGCGCGCGCTCAGACCCTTCTGGACAATGATATCGAAGAGTTCCGGCATGTCGAACTGCGTGGCCTTGGGAACCAAGGCCAACACTGGCGGCGACAACACATAGATACCCGCGCTGACGGTGAAGCTCTGAATCGGCTTCTCATGGATGGCCTCGATGTAACCGTTGCGCTCCCGCACCACACCGAAAGGCACCTGCATCTCGTAGTCGCGCACGGCCATGGTGGCGTCTGCACCCGACGCGGCATGCCTGTCCACCATGTCGCCGAAGTTTTCCTTGGTCAGCAGGTCGGCATTGGTCACCACAATGGGTTCGGCGGGCACTTCGGGCAGCAGGCTCAATGGACCCGCCGTGCCTAGGCGCTGCTGCTCACGTACGTAGCGGATTTCCACGCCAAAGCCGCTGCCGTCACCGAAATAATGCTCGATCTGTTCTGCCTTGTAGTTCACGGCTAAATAGAAGCGCTTGAAGCCCTGAGCTGCATAACCCAAGACAATGGTCTCCAGCAGGGGACGCGAGCCGACGCGCAGCATCGGTTTGGGTGTGTCTCGTGTCAGTTGCTCCAAGCGCTTGCCTAGGCCACCGGCCATGATGACGACCCAGTTTTCACGCTCGAGTGTGTTGAGGAAGTCTTCGACGACCTCCATGCCCACCACGATGCCTTCGGCGTCTAACACCGGCATCTGGCGCAGCCCGCGCTGGCGCATCAGTGACAGCATGCTGTGTCTGCTTTCGCTGGAACGGGCCACAGTGGGTGTTTTGTGCATTGCTGCCGTCACCTGATCAGCCAAGCTTAGCCCATTCAGCAGCCCGCGGCGCGCATCACCGTCGCTCAAGGTGCCGAGCAGCCGCCGTCGATCATCCACCACCAGTACCATCTGGCTGCCAGCCCGGTCGATACAGGCTAGCGCTTCGCGAAGCGACATCTCCGGCGTCACCAAGGCATTTTCCCAGCTCTTCATGCGTTTCTCTTGTTATCTACGGGTCGCGCGGGCACGCCGATCAGCGTGCCCGCGCCGGGAAAGTCGTTTACCACCACAGCGCCGGCTCCCACCACCGTGGCATCGCCTAGGCGCACGCCCTGACGCACCACGGCTGCCGCGCCGACGTGACTTCCTGCCCCCACGCTAACCCCGCCGCAAAGCGTGGCATTGCAGGCCACATGCACGTAGGGGCCCAACTGCACGTCATGCTCCACGACGGCGGCCGAGTTGACGATGCAGCCAGCCCCCAGCCGGGCGCCAGGCTGCACCACGCTGTGCGCCATCAATTGCACGCTAGGCCCGAGTTGAGCGAAGGGGGAGGCGGCTGCGCTCGGGTGCCGCACCGCCACAAAGTGCCAGCCTGCGCCTTCGAGCCGACGCTGGACTGCGGCCCTCAAGCCATCTCCCCTAGTTCCGCCGATGCCGTTGGCCAGCAGGACGTTCGCGGTGTCGAAGCCCTCTAGGGCCGTGTCATCACCCAGCACGGGCCTGTCGCACACGCTTCTACCATGTCGCCTGGCGTCATTGTCGACGAAGCCTAGCACCTGCTGTCCGGCTGCGAGCAACGCGTCTGCCACGACGGCAGCGTGACCGCCCGCGCCGATGATGATGACGCCAATTCCGCTCATCGCTCGATGGGTTCGTCGATGGCGAAGTCGCGTGCCGCTGGGCTACCCAGCAGATCCCAGAACTCCATGGGCGATAAACCGTCACCGGGGCGCTTGGCGGTCATCGCATCGGCCGCGAGGGGCTCACCGCGGCCGATAGGCCGGGCAGCCACTAAACTGCGGCGGGCCAGCGGCTTGTTGGGCAACTCGGTGTCGGCGGGTACCTTGAGTGGCGAGCCGAGAGCGACCTCGATATTGCGGATGCCCGAGACGAGGCCCTTCAGTTCGGCAGGTTCAAGCGAAACAGCGTGATCTGGCCCAGGTAGCGCGCGGCTAAGCGTGAAGTGCTTCTCAATGAGGCTGGCGCCTCGCGCCACCGCCGCCAGTGACACTTCCGTGCCTAGGGTGTGGTCAGAGTACCCGACCCGAAGTCCGAACGCCGAAGCCATGGTGTCCATGGCGCGCAGGTTGACCGAAGCAGGAGCTGCCGGGTACTGCGTGACGCAATGGAGCACCGTCACTTTGGATCGCAAAGCAGATTGGCCGGCTTCGCTGCGGTAGGCGGCTTCGAGTTCGCTGCGACCGCTGGGCACATGGTCTTGAGTCAGACCGAACGCCAGAACACCCAATGCGGCTTCCAGTTCCGCCAGCGTCGACATACCGCTGGAAAGGATGATCGGCATGCGAAGTCGTGAAGCTTGCAGCAGCAGCGGCCCTGCGGTGACATCGCCGGACGGAATCTTCACTGCCGGCATGCCCAGTGTTGCCAGATAGGTCAGGCTCTCGCTGTCAAAGGCCGTCGACATGAACCAGATGCCGCGGAGCCGGCAGCGCTCTACCAGCGCCTCGTGGTGCGCCGGGCTCAGTTCCAACCTGCGAAGCATCTCCAACTGAGTTCCTTCCTCCTTCATGTTGGCGACTTGGTACTGCGCCTTCGCTGCCTTGACAGTCGCGAGCCGATCGGCCCGGAAGGTCTGGAACTTCACCGCATCGGCGCCCGCATCGGCTGCCACATCGACTAATTGCAGGGCTGTCGCAAGGTCACCGTTATGATTGACTCCGGCTTCAGCGATCACGAACACGCGCTTGGTCATTCGATATTCCTCATAACCATGAAGGCCTCGGCGGCCAGACAAGAGGCCACCAAGCCCCGGAAGGTTGCAAGAGCGCGGATGACCTCGCAACTGCGTGGAAACGGGGGCGCGGCCATCTCGCCTGCATGGACTTCCATGATTTTTGCTTTCGCTCAAAGGCAATAGATCGTGGAAGTCGGCCTTGAACTTTGAAGCACGCCGTGTGATGACGCCCACGGCTTGAACGCGCACGGGTCCGAGGGCCAACAGGGTGTGGAGCGATTCAGCATTGGAGGCCGCGCAGCCGATGAAGGCAACTCTCAAACTCATTGTAGATGTACCGGCAGATTGTGGAATCGCTTGACCAGCAGACCTTCAAGGGGGTGCGACTGCAGAACGGACAGTATGCGTTCAGCGGCCCCAGGTGTGCCGTATGGCGTTTCCCGCCGCGCTGCGACAGCACGGTGTCCGGGGCTAAGGGCGTGAAGGATAGCTGCAAGGATGTCCTGCGCTTCTGGAGCACAGTGAACCACTGACGGCGCTCGCAAGCGCCCTTGCTGCCGTTCGCCAATGTCAACCGTGGGTGTTCCTATGGCTGGCGCCTCGAGCAAGCCACTCGAGGAATTGCCGACAACCACGTCTGCGTGCTTGACTGCGCTGAGATAACGAAGGGTGCCCAGCGATTTGGCGAGCAGCACCTTGCCCGGCCGAGCAGTGGCAAAGCGCTCGGCGGCCTCACGCATCGCGTTGCCCCCAGTGTCTGCATTGACTCCGGTCAGGATGATGGTACTTGCGACTTCGTCAACCACGTCCAGCAGCGTCTGCATCGACTCGCCGGGGTTTTGCTGTCGAAGCGTCACCGGGTGGTAGGTCACGAGCAGGCATGGCGAAACCAACGAAACGCCCAGTTGCACGGCCAGTGTCTCTCGATCAAGCAGAGGCAGGCGCGCGATGTTGTCGAGCCCCGCAGCTCCTACGACCCAAACACGGCTTGGGTCTTCCCCAAGCTGGATGACACGGCGCCGGAAGTCGTCTGCCGCAACGAAGTGCAGGTGCGCCATCTTGGTGATCGAATGGCGGATCGCTTCGTCGATCTGTCCTTCCGTCGCCTCGCCGCCATGGATGTGGGCGATCGGCAGGCGACCGATCATGGCCGCCTGCGCGGCACCGAGGATCTCGTACCGGTCACCCAACAACACCAAGATGTCGGGCGCGAGCCGAGCGAATGCATCTGCAAAAGCCAGAGTCGCCAGACCCAACGACTTGGTGATGCCCTGCGGGCTGTCATCCTGTAGCAAGATGGGCAACCGCTCGGCAATCGCGAAACCGTCGGACTCAATGTTGCGCACTGTCATGCCAAAGGCTGGCGACAGGTGCGTGCCCGTCACTACTAGCTGCAAATCGATATGTGGATCGTCTCGAAGGGCGCGCAGCAGCCAATACAGAAGGCCGTATTCCGCTCTTGTTGCGGTGACGACGCATACCCTGCGCTGCTTGACGGATGACACGCTCATCGTGCCTCGCGCTCCAACTGTGGGCCGCTGGGCAGATTGACGATTCGACGTGCAAGATCTTGAGATATGGGAAGCGGCATATACGCACATTCTTGGTACATAGGTAACTCGTTCAGCAACGTCCAGACCGGCCGAGTCATTAGCCCAGCTTCATTAGTCGCAGCTAACACATTGTCGCGCTCATCAGCAGCGTCCGGCTCAAGTATCAATGTCTGCAACCAATAGTTTGCGCGGACATTAGCACGTTCGAGAAATAATTTTACTTCTTGTAGGTCTTTGAAGACATTGAGATAGCGTTCTGCAAGTTGCCGCTTTGCCAGCAAAAAGGATGGTAACTGCTCAAGCTGTGCGCATCCGAGTGCAGCATTAAGGTTGGGTAGACGATAGTTGTATGCCACCTCATCATGAAAAAACGACCACCTGTGTGGCTGCTTAGCCGTGGTTGTAAGGTGTTTGGCACGCCGTGCCAGTTGTGTATCATTCGTAATTATTGCGCCACCACCGCCAGTCGTCACAATCTTGTTACCATTAAAACTGACCATACCGCAAAGGCCAAAAGTGCCCGTATGTTGCCCATCTGTAAAGCTCCCCAATGATTCTGCTGCGTCTTCCACCACTGGTATTTGAAATTTTTGAGATAACTCCATCAGCGCTATCATGTCAACAGGATGACCAAAGGTGTGCATGGGGACGATGGCAGCTAGACGACGACCATTATATCGATTGAAGTTAAGCCCGTTACGCCGCTCTAAAACGAAATCAAGATAATCGGCCAGAGCAGGCACAGACAATCCAAGGGTACTGGCATCTACATCGACAAAGTGTGGCCAAGCGTTGCAGTGACGCACGGCGTTGGCCGTCGCAACGAACGATAAGGCAGGAACAAACACTTCATCACCGGCTACAACTCCCGCTAACTGAAGTGCCACCTGAAGACCAGATGTGCCATTGCTCACAACAACCGCGTGCTTGGCTCCAGTGTACGCGGCGAGGTCATGCTCGAACCGGTCAACATAGCTTCCCACTGAAGACACCCAGCCCGTGTCAATACAGTCCTTAATGTAAAGCCATTCATTTCCGTTGAAATTCGGCTCATGCAGCGCAACACGTCGATCACCTACTACCTTGAAGATTCGTTGGCAAACAGATTGCGCGAGCGATGGTATTGACGGCATGCTGTGGGTCAAATGTTGTAAATGCCGACCTTATAGCGGGACAGATTCGAAGGGTTGCTGAACCATTCTATGGTCGCCTGAAGACCCCTACTCAAACCGTCTACACCTTGGAATAGAGGTGTCCAACCAGCCAGCTCCCGTGCCAGCGTGTTGTCAGCCCAAAGCCGCTCAACCTCGCTACCTGCTGGCCGCAGTCGTTGCTCATCGCTCGTAAATTCAACCTTTTGACCCATCAACTCGGCAATCAGCTTGGCCGTGTCACCAACTGAAATCTCATAGTTGCTTCCAACATTCAGCACTCTTCCTACAGCTGCGTCGCACTCGGCCACTGCAACAAAGCCACGCACCGTATCTTGTACGTAACTGAAATCTCTTGTCGGGTAAATAGCACCCAATTTAATTTTATCTAGTCCAGAGGCTATCTGGGTGATGATGGTAGGAATCACCGCCCTTGCGGACTGACGTGGGCCATAGGTATTAAAAGGACGAATTGTTGCAACAGGCGTCTCGAACGCATGAAAAAAACTTTGAGCAATTTGGTCGGCGCCAATTTTGCTTGCCGAATATGGCGATTGGCCTTGAAGAGGATGAGCCTCAGTGATCGGAACAAAGCGGGCCGTTCCGTATACCTCACTGGTTGAAGTGTGAACTACTCGCTCTACGCCAAACTCTCTAGCCGCTTGAACGATATTGAGTGTACCTTTGATGTTTGTGTCAACATAAGTATCGGGCGAATGGTATGAATAGGGTATCGCAATTAGCGCAGCAAGATGCATTACCACATCACAGCCCTTCATCGCTGTGCGCACTCCGTTTGAATCTCTTATGTCGCCAGAGAAAACCTCTACTCCTCTTAATATGTCGCTATCAACGGCATCAAGCCAGCCCCATGAATTAAAGCTATTGTAACAAACAAAAGCTTTGACATCACAGCCTTTGTTGAGGAGGTGCTCAACAAGATGAGAGCCAATAAAACCATCGGCGCCAGTCACCAATATTTTTTTTCTGTCTAACTTCATATTTATATTTCTAGCTTGACTACTTCACTGAAACCAGCGAAAAAGTTTGCGCGACAGTCTCTGCAATTTTTTTAGCACTGCCGTATCTATGTGCGGACACATAGAGGGATAGGCCAAGCTGATTAGGCAGGCGATCATGCGCTTTACGAGCTACAACTTTGTGCGCGTAGACTCCATGTGAGGCTGGCGGGATGCACATCATGTCTGATTCAGGAAATGGCTGCATTTTAAATGGGCAAATAGTATGAAACAGGCCTCGAAAGAGGGTGCAAAGTCTGGGAATTGCCGACTGCTCTGGATTGAAAGCGATGAGGTATGGGCGGAGCGGCTTAGACGCTGATTTGTTACAGTCTGTTAGACAGTGATATGATTTTTTGTATCGATGAACTCCACATTGAATTTCTATTTCAAACTGACTTCTTGTTCACAGAAGTTTCCTTAATAACGTAACTGTCACCAGTGTGCTGGCAAACTGTTTGAGCATGGCCATCTAAGGGTAAGTCAAGTTGCTCGCCGTGTTCGCTCATCCAGCCCACCTGCTTTGCCGGCACACCAACCATCAGGGCATAGGGTTTAACGTCTTTGTTAACCACGGCACCAGCGCCCACAAAGGCGAATTCCCCAATGATAACGCCGCACACGATGGTGCAGTTGGCGCCCAGCGTGGCGCCGCGCTTGACTAGGGTATCGCGGTATTCGCTCTTGCGCTCGATGAGTGCGCGCGGGTTATACACGTTGGTAAACACCATGCTTGGGCCGCAGAACACGCCTTCTTCGAGCGTGACGTTGTCGTACACGCTCACGTTGTTCTGGATTTTGCAGCGGTCGCCGATGGTGACTTTGTTGCCCACGAACACGCCTTGCCCGAGAGAGACACCTGCGCCGATGCGGGCACCCGCACACACGTGCACAAAATGCCAGACCCGCGAGCCGGGCCCGATCTGTGCGCCTTCATCGACGATGGCACTCGGGTGGATGCTAATGTTGTTCATCGGGCGCGGCTCCTTTGCACAAAGGGGTGAACCTCGCTGGACTCACCGCGCACCGGGGCGGCGCTGCGGATGAAGTCAACGGTTTCGATACAGTGGCGAGCATCGGCCAAACCATAGCCACGCCCGGCAAGCACCTCGCGGTAGCTGGTGGTGTGCAGATCTGTGAATCCTTCCGAGAACTCGAGTTGCTCGCCGCTGATGTCGATGTTGCGGAAGGTGGACTTCTTGCCCCTCACCTCGTCCGGCAGGTCGTTGGCATCGATCGACAGGAACCAGCGAACGCGGGCGCGTTCGTACTCCAGGTAGCCTGCTGCGCTGGCTTCGGCGCTGTGGTGCACCACGTTGCGCTGCAGCTTGCCGAAGATGAAGTGCAGCATGTCGTAGAAGTGCACGCCGATGTTGGTGGCTACACCAAAGGCCTTGCGCGGGTCGCCTTTCCAGCTTTCGGCGTACCACTTGCCGCGCGAGGTGATGTAGGTCAGCTCGACGTCGAACTTGGTGCCGTTCGGCGCAGCAGCCACTTTCTCGCGCAACTTCAGGATGGCGTCATGGTGCCGCAGTTGCAGGATGTTGAAAACGCGGCACCCAGTCTCTTGCTCGATGCGTTCGAGATCGTTGAGCAGCGCGGGCGTGGGCACTAGGGGCTTTTCACAGATGACGTCGCAGCCTAGGCGCAAGCCGGCCGCGATGTGCGAGTGGTGCAGGTAGTTTGGCGAACACACCGCCACATAGTCCAGTGCGTTGGTGGGCTGGCGCTTGAGCTGGTGGGCAAATTCCAAGAAGCGCTCGAACTCGGTAAAGAACTCGCTTTGCGGCGAGATGCTGTCAATAATGCCGACGGAATCATTGACGTCGTAAGCCACCGCCAAGTGGTGGCCGGTGTCCTTGATGGCGCGCATGTGGCGCGGGGCGATGTAGCCGGCGGCGCCAATGAGGGCAAAGTTTTTCATGTCGGATCGGGCGGAGTTCAGAGGCGAAAAACGGTGAAGCCGTTACGCGCTGCTTCGTGGCGATCGTACAGGCTTTTAAGGTCTCCCAGCACGGGCTGGCAGTCCGCTTTGCACAGTCGGCGCAGCGCAGCGGGTTGTAGGGATCGAAACTGCTCGTGCCCCACGGCCACGATCAGGCTGTCCACCAGAGGCGTGTTGTCTAGGGGCGTGAGCTCGATGCCGTACTCGTGCCACACCTCGCCGGCGTTGGCCCACGGGTCGGCCACCACCACATTAACGTTCCAGCCCTGAAGTTCGCGCACCAGATCGGCCACTTTGCTGTTGCGGATGTCGGGGCAGTTTTCCTTAAAGGTGATGCCCAGTACAGCCACCGTGCTGCGCGGTACGTCGATACCGTTGTTAAGCATGCGTTTGATCACATTGCGGGCTGCATAGCGCGCCATGTTGTCGTTGATGCGGCGACCCGCTAATACGACTTGGGGGTGGTAACCCATCTCTTCCGCTTTGTGGGTAAGATAATATGGGTCCACCCCAATGCAGTGGCCACCAACCATGCCAGGGCGAAAAGGTAGGAAGTTCCATTTGCTACCAGCCGCCTCGAGCACTTCTAAAGTGTCGATGCCAATTCGCTCAAAAATCACAGAAAGCTCGTTGACAAATGCAATATTTAAGTCACGTTGACTATTTTCTATTACTTTGGCGGCCTCGGCTACCTTGAGGCTGCTGGCTTTCCATGTTCCAGCTGTGATGATGCTGCCGTACAGATCATCAACCGCCTGTGCAGCCTCGGGGGTGCTGCCACTCGTGATTTTTTTAATACTTACCAGTTTGTTGACTTTGTCGCCTGGATTGATGCGCTCTGGGCTATAGCCGCAAAAAAAATCGTGATTGAACCGCAGACCACTTGCCTGCTCCAGAACCGGCACGCATATTTCTTCTGTACAACCAGGATAAACCGTGGATTCGTAAACCACCACATCACCAATTTTTAGCGCCTTACCCACCACTTCGCTGGCTTTGATCAGGGGCGTCATGTCGGGCCGATTGGCCTTATCAACTGGGGTTGGAACGGTGACAATAAAAACAGATGCCTTGCTCAGATCCTCGGGGTTGAATGTCAAAGTCAAATGGTCGGCAGCTGCCAGTTCGGCAGGGGTGCACTCCAGAGTATGATCTCGTCCAGAGCGCAGCTCGAGTATGCGATTGGCATTGATATCAAAACCAATTACCTGATATTTTTTACCAAATTCAACGGCGAGCGGAAGGCCAACGTATCCAAGCCCGATGACTGCAATGATTTTATCTTTGATCTGCATAGATATGAACTATTTTATCGACTTTCAGCTTTACCTTCGGCGAGTCTTTCTTCAGTTGCCACTCCGCCCTCGACTCGATAAATCGCATCGCAATTGCACAGCGTGGAGGTGCGGTGGGCAATCATGATCACGGTGAGGCTGCGGCTTAGGCCTTCGACGGCCTCGAGTACGGCTTCTTCGGTGGCGCTGTCGAGCGCGCTGGTGGCTTCGTCGAACACCAGTACATCCGCCTGTTTGTACAGGGCGCGGGCTATGGCCAAGCGCTGGCGCTGCCCGCCCGATAGGCGCACGCCGCGCTCGCCCACTAGGGTGCTGTAGCCTTGGGGCCAGCCTTCGATGGTTTGCGCAATCTGGGCGCGCTGTGCGGCTAGGCGCACGCGCTCAGGGTCTATTTGGGCTGCGGGCACCCCAAACGCGATGTTGGCGGCTACGCTGGCATCGGCCAAAAACATGGCTTGGGGCACGTGCGCCACCCGGGCTTGCCAAGCACGCCGGTTGGTTTCGGTGATCGGGCAGCCGTCAACGCACAGTTGCCCTTCGGTGGGGGGCAGCAGGCCCATGAGGATGTCCATGAGCGTGCTTTTGCCGCTGCCGGTGGTGCCCACGATGCCGATGCGCGCTCCTTTGGCAATGCCCATGTTTACGCCGCGCAGCACTTGCGGGCCACTGGTGTGGTAGGCAAAGCCGAGGTTTCGCAGCTCGATAGCCTGATCAAATGGCAGTGCAGGTTCTGTGCTTCCTACAGCGGGCTCGGCGGGCATGGGCTGCTCGACCAGGGTGAGCACTTCGGTTAAGTAGCCGTGGTTGCTGCTGAGGTTGCTCCAAGCGGCGTATATGTTTTGAGCCAGCGGCAGCATGCGCTGCGCTGCCAGGGCCAACGCGCCCAGAACCGGCACCACTTGCCCCAAGCCGCCAGGGCCCTGGGCCATGAGCAAGGCCACGCTGGCGATGAGCACCATGCCCAGCGCCTCGATCATGAAGCGTGGGGTAGAGGAATAAACCACGCTGCGCACTTGGGCGCGGCGCATGATCAGGTCAGACTGCTCGAAACGGGCGCAAAAGGTGGCGTGGGTAGAATCGAGCGTGATGTCGCGTATGCCGCCTAGGCCCTCTTGCAGCGCCTGTACGCGCTGGGTGGCGGCTGCGGCGGCGCGCTCGCCGTCGCGCCGCAGGCGGGCTTGGGTCAGCGCATAAATCAAACCGTAAATGCTGCCTAGGCCCAAGATCATGCTGATGGCCACCCAAGGCTGAAACACCAACACGGCCGCGCACACCACGAGCACGATGAAGACTGCTGCAAAGCCGTTGGCTGTGGGCAAGAGCACGCCGCCAATCACGCGCTCGACCTTGAGCACGATGCCATCGACCACCTCGCTGCTGTTGCGCTGGATGTGGGTGGTGTAGGGCTGGTGCAGGGTGCGGCGAAAGATGCCGGCCACCAAATCGTGCCCTATAGACAGAGCCAGCTTGGTGCTGGCCCACTGCACGCCGATGCGAACCAGGCCAGCCAGCACGGCTGCGCAGCCAAAGAGCACGGTGAGCGGCAGCAGCAGGTCTTGCGGCTGCTGCAAGCCCAGCGCGGCGATGAAGGGCTGCATGAAGGGCAGCACAAACAGGGCTTCGGGCGCAGTGAGCGCGGCCAAAAACGGGATGAGCGCCCCGATGGACACCAGCTCGGCAGCCGATGCCACCACCGTGAGGCCCAGCAGCGCCACGCTCTGCCCTTTGCGCCGCGCCGACATGCTGCGCCACAAGCGGCGCAACTGCGGCAGCGCAGCCAGCAGCCCGGGCTCGGGGGTGGGGCTGGGCGTGGCGGCGCTGGAGTTGGCGCTGAGGGTAGCGCTGGGATTGGCGGGGGGCATTGAGGGGTGGGCCAGAAAAGCGTTTGGCCACGCTACCGCCGTGCCGTGTCACGTTCGGCGGGCGCGTTAAGTGGGCGAGTATATCAGCCCCAAAACAGCAAACAATCGCGGCCCTGCACCAGCAACTGCACGCTGCGGCCTACGGGCAGCAGCACTTTGGTGGGCACGTGGCCGAAGGGCAGCCCGGTGAGCACGGGCACACTCACTTGGCTGCGCAGCCACTGCACCACGCTGGCGAGCTTGAAGCCGCGGTCGTGCGGCGTGAGCTGGAAGCGGTTGAAGGCGCCCAGCACGAGGGCGCGCTGGCGCTGCAGTACGCCGCTGTGCAGCAGCTGGCTGAGCATGCGCTCGATGCGGTAGGGGTGCTCGCCCACGTCTTCGAGGAACAGGATGCCGCCTTCGACTGCGGGCAGGTAGGGCGTGCCGACGAGGCCGCTGAGGATCGACAGGTTGCCGCCCCACAGCGGCGCGGCGTCGATGGCCCAGCCCTGGTCTGTGGCGGCGGCTTGGGCCAGTTCGGGGTGGGCGCGCAGGTCGCGCAGGTCGCGCACATCGGCCAAGGGCAAGCGCCAGCCGGCGCCCTCGCCTACTCCGGCGCACAAATCGTCGAAGCAGGCTTGCATGATTTCGTCGGGCGGCTCGGGGGTGGCCCAGTCTTCGAGCAGGGCCGGGCCGGCCCAGGTGCAGCCCCCGGTTTGCGCCAGCAGCGCCACCTGCAGGGCGGTGAAGTCGCTCAAGCCCACCCAAGCGCTGCCGCGCTCGATGGAGCTTTGTATGGCGGCGTAGGGCAAGTGGGGCAGCAGCCGCGTGAGGCCGTAACCGCCACGGGTGGTGAGCACGATGTCGGCGCCGCTGGCGGCGGCGCGGCCGATGGCGGCCAGACGGGTGGCGTCGTCACCGGCGAAGCGCTGCCAAGTGCTGAGCGCGTCTGGGTCGATCTCGATTTGGTGGCCTAGGGCCTGCAGCCTTTTTACGGCGCGCTTGAAGCCGGCGCGGTCGCGCACCGCCCCGCTGGGGGAATACAGGTAAATGTGGCTCATGACGCGGGATTATGCGCGCGCGCCGAAGCCCTGCCAGCCCCAAGCCCGCAGCGCCGCCCGGTGCCCGGCATCGGGGTAAGGCAAGGTGGGCCAATCGGGGGGCAGTTGCAGGCACGGCGCGGGTTCGAGTTCGATTGCGGCCACCACCTGCCCAGTGGCCGCAAGCAACGCCTGGGCCAAGGCCTGCGCCAGCCCCGCCTGCCCGGGCGCGTAGCGCAGCTGCAGAGGCGCTGCCGCGCCGGTGGGCATGCAGCCGCTGTGCTGCAGCAGCTGCAGCAACACCTGGGCGTGCTGGTCCACGCTGTGCCAGTGCGTGCGCTTGGGCTTGTCGCTCTGGCCAAAGCCGATGAGGTCGGGCACCAGCACGCGGCTGGCCTGCGCCTGCAGCGCCGTCATGCTGCCGGCCCACTGCGGCCACCAGCCGCTGGGGCCGTGCAGCAGCAGCCACGCCGGCGCCGCCGGGCGTGCCCCCGGCAGGTCGAGCAGGTGCAGGCGCAAACCGCCCAGGGCGGGCAAGTCGGCCACCCAGCGCTGGTGCGCGCGCCACTGCGGCAAAAGCTGCCACACGGGCTCAAAGGCGGCCTCGGGCGTGCGCAGCGCGTCTGGGCGCAGCGGCTGCTGGGTGGCGCGCGCTTGGCTGCGGCGCTGGGCAAAAAAATCTTGCAGCAGCGCCGCGCATTCCTGCGCCCGCACGCCGCCTTGCACGGCTGTGTGGTGGTTGAGCGCGGCAATGGCAAACAGGTCGAGCACCGAACCGGCGGCCCCGGTTTTGGGTTCGGGTGCGCCATACACCAGCCGGCGCAGCCGCGCGTGCAGCATGGCTTGGGCGCACATGGCGCAGGGCTCGAGCGTGACGTAGAGCGTGCAGT
>Ga0207951_100300_pt1 | contig 27032 bp, 23 predicted proteins | sample Subbio12Aug_8Bad_FD_184830 | JGI IMG/M metagenome (GOLD analysis project Ga0207951, IMG submission 184830) | Serpentinite rock and fluid subsurface biosphere microbial communities from McLaughlin Reserve, California, USA - CR12Aug_8Bad (SPAdes) | ecosystem: Environmental > Terrestrial > Deep... | reverse complement strand
CCGCCAGAAGACCGCATCCAGGGAGGAACCAACCCATGACCATGCACCCATCGCGCCGTGCGCTGCTTGCCGCCGGCGGCACGCTCCTCGCCGCGCCCGCGGTCGCCCAATCGGGATTCCCCAACCGCCCGATCCGCCTGATCGTGCCCTGGCCGCCCGGCGGCTCGACGGACGCCCAGCTCCGCGCGCTGGCGGAGGTCGCGACGCGCCATCTCGGCCAACCGGTGATCATCGAGAACCGCAGCGGCGCGGCAGGCACGCTCGGCGCGCAGATGATGGCGCAGGAAGCGCGCGGCGACGGCTACCTGGTCGGCCAGCTGCCGATCACCGTCTTCCGCTTCCCGATGATGCAGAGCCGGCCGGCCTGGGATGCGCTGCGGGACTTCACCTACATCATCCACCTCACCGGCTACCTGTTCGGCCTGGTCGTCAGGGCCGACAGCCCCTGGCAGACCTGGGAACAGTTCCTCGACCACGCCAAGGCCAATCCGGGCAGGGTCGCCTATGGCTCTCCGGGCGTCGGCACCACGCTGCACATCACCATGGAGCGCATCGCGGCCGAGCGCGGCATCGAGTTCCTGCACGTGCCCTTCCGCGGCGGCGCGGACAACGCGCAGGCCCTGCTCGGCGGGCAGACCCAGGCGATGGCGGATTCCACCTCCTGGGCGCCGCTGGTCGATGGCGGGCAGTTCCGCCTGCTCGTCACCTGGGGGGCGGAGCGCGCCAGGCGCTACCCGGCCGTGCGCACGCTGCGCGAGACCGGGATCGACATCGTCTCGGTCTCCCCCTACGGCATCGGCGGGCCGAAGAACATGGACCCCGGCGTGGTCCGGGTGCTGCACGACGCCTTCAAGCTGGCGCTCGAGGATCCCGCGCATCTCGCGGTTCTCGAACGCTTCGACATGCCGCCGATGTACATGAACGGCGACGACTACCGCGCCTCGGTCGTGCGCATCATCGAGGAGGAAGGGGTGATCATCCGCCGCCTCAACCTGCGCCTGAACTGACGCCGGGGCGCGGCCGCGCCTCATGTCGGCCCTCAGGCGACGGGCGCGAGCCTTCGGTTCGCTTGGCTTTCGCCGGAGTGCCGGCGGGCCGCCTCCGCGGCCTCGGCACGAGCCAAGGACCCGCGCCGCCACGCCGCAGCTCACCGGGCCGGTCCGCCCTGCCGGCGTGCAGCGTCGGGCGCGGGAAGTCGGCCGCCCTGCCCCGCATCGCGGAAGGCCTGCTTCAGCGTCGCCTTGTTGGGCGCGGAGATGCCTTCGCGCTCCGCCCAATCATGCACGCGCCACAGCATGCCACCCGCCCCGCGTGAAGGACAGCAGCCGCTCGGTCCCCGCCGCGATGGAACGGGGCGAGGAAGGTGCCGAAGCGCGGGCGGCGCGGCGTCACGATCGGGTTCCTCACATGGCAGGCGGGTCGCCGGCGAGGAACTCCTCGCCGCCGTAATCGGCCTCGGCCGGTATCCGCAGGATGCGTCCCTGGGGCGCCATTCGCATCTCGGGCAGGACGGTCACGACGGGGCGCGCGCGCGCCGCGGCGAAGGCCTCGGCGACGCTGGCGCTACGCGCGAGCTTGGCCAGGTTCAGCCGCGTCGGGAAGACGACCTTCCTCGTTCCCGCCTCGGCCTCGGCCAGCGCGTCGGCGGGGCGAATCCAGACGCTGTCCACCGCCTCGTGCCCGTCATGGAGCGCGTCCTGGCCGCCGGGCGCGGCGGCGAGGAAGAAATGCGTGTCGAAGCGCTTGGGCACCGGCACGGGCGTGATCCAGTGCGCGAAATGCGCGAGCCCCCGCATATCAGGCACCACGCCGCGCGCGGCGAGCATCCGCGCGAACTCGCCCTCGGCCTGCGGCGGCGCGCCCGGCACGGCGAGCAGCACGCCGCATTCCTCCCAGGTCTCGCGCACCGCGGCGACGCGGAAGCCGGCCGCCTCGTCCCCGCCGGCCAGCGCTACGTCCGGCTCCTCCACGCGCCCGCCGGGAAACACCAGCGCGCCGGAGGCGAACTCGATCTCGCGGTGCCGCACCACCATGAACACTTCGAGCCCCGCCGCGCCGTCGCGCAGCAGCAGGACGGTGGAGGCAGGCCGGGCGGGTGCGGGCGTCGGCATGGCGCCATTGCAGCGCGACGCGGCGCGCGCGGCAAGCCGCGTTGACGCCGCGGAAGCGTCGCAGCAGGCTTGCACCCGTCGAAGGGGAGGAACTCCATGGCGCTGCTCGCGCGCTGGGCGGAAGCCGCACCGGACAAGGTCGCGGCGCATTTCCCGGACATCGGCGCCCAGGTGACCTTCGGTCAGCTCGACGCGCGGGCGAACCGCGTCGCGCAATGGCTGATCGGCCTCGGCCTGCAACCCGGCGACGGCATCGCGATGCTGATCGACAACCGGCCCGAATTCCTCGAACTCGCCTTCGCCTGCCGCCGGGCGGGCCTCTACTATACGCCGCTGTCGGTGCATCTCCGCCCGGCCGAGGTCGCCTACACCATGAAGGACGCCGCGGCGAAGGCGATCGTCGTCTCGCCCGCGCTCGCGGGTCTCGCCACGGCGCTGCTGCGCGAAGGCGCCACCGGCGGGGTGCCGCGCTTCGCCCTGGGCGAGGGGGTCGAGGGCTACGCATCATACGAGGCGGCGCTCGCGGCCTTCCCCGTGCCCGCGCCGCTGCCCGAACGGCCGGTCGGCCGGGAGTTCCTTTATTCCTCGGGCACCACCGGCCTGCCCAAGGGCATCAAGCGTCCGCTCGTGGCGTGGGAGAACCGCCTCGCCCCGGAATGGGACACGAGCTGGAAGGAGATCTACGGCTTCGGCCCCGGCACGACCTATCTCTGCCCGGCGCCGCTCTACCACGCCGCGCCTCACTCCTTCGCGATCCGCCGCACCATCGCCGAGGGCGGCACCGCCGTCATCATGGCGAAGTTCGAACCGCTGCGCGCGCTCGAGCTGATCGAGCGGCACCGCGTCACGCACAGCCAGTGGGTGCCGACGATGTTCGTGCGCCTGCTCGCCCTGCCGGAGAAGGACCGCCAGCGCTTCGACCTCTCCTCCCATCGCTGCGCGATCCACGCCGCGGCTCCCTGCCCCGTCGGCGTCAAGCGCCGCATGATCGAATGGTGGGGGCCGATCCTGTGGGAATACTATGCGGGGTCCGAGGGCGTCGGCACGACCGTCGTGTCGCCGGATGACTGGCTCGCCCGCCCGGGCACGGTCGGTCGGCCGGTGAACGGCGTTCGCCTGCACATCTGCGACGACGACGGCAACGAGCTGCCGCCCGGCGAGGTCGGGCGCATCTTCTTCGAAGGCGCGCCGCGCTTCGCCTACCACAACGCGCCGGACAAGACAGCCGCCGCCTACGATGCGCGCGGCTGGGCGAGCCTCGGCGACCTCGGCCGGGTGGACGAGGATGGCTGGCTGTTCCTGTCGGACCGTCGCGCGGACCTGATCCTGTCGGGCGGCGTGAACGTCTATCCGGCGGAAGTGGAGCAGGCGCTCATCCGCCATCCCGCCATCGCCGAGGCTGCCGTCGTCGGCATCCCGGACGAGGATCTCGGCGAACAGGTCCACGCCGTCATCGTCGCGCGCGACCCGCACGCCGATGAAGCCGCCCTGCGCGCCGAGCTCGAGGCGCTGTGCCGCGAGCACCTGGCCGGACCCAAGCGCCCGCGATCGTGGGAATTCGCCGCGGAGCTCCCGCGCAGCGAGGCCGGCAAGCTGCTGCGCAGGATCCTGAAGGAGCGCTACCTCACACCGGCGGACCAGTCGTCTGACCTGTCCGAGCGCCCGGGCGGCCGCCGCGCCTGATGTCGCGAAGCCAGGCGGACCGGAGGTTCGCGCCCGGCGTCTGATGGTCGGAAAAAGCGGATGCCAGCGGTCGAAGCAGTCGAGCGCCGGCAGGCACGGATGCCGAATTCACCCGGGCCTGGCGCGCCCCGGATCGGCGGGCGGGGCGCGCCAGACGGGGCTGCAAACCGGACCCCGGGGGAATACGGGTTTATCAGCCCATCCTGAGGCCGAGGCGCGTGACGCGCTCCTCCTCCTCGTTGATGGTGCGCTGCATGAAGGCGCCGTAGTCCTCGGAGTTCAGGTACTCGAGCGGCATGTCGAGCCGCTCGAGCAGCGCGAGGTGCTCGGGGTGGTGCAGCGCCTGCCGGAAGCCGTCGTGCAGGCGGCGGACGATGTCCGGATGCACCCCGCGCGGCCCGACCAGCCCGTAGGGCGAGGTCACCACCATGTCCGTGTAGCCGAGTTCGACCAGCGTCGGCACGTCGGGCAGCTTGCGCGACCGCTCGCGCGGCCAGACGTTGAGCGCGCGCATCCGCCCGTCGGCGATCATCGGCAGCGGCCCCGACCCGGTGGCGGTGACCTCGATATGGCCGCCGAGGAGACTCGGCGTGGCGTCGGCCTCGCCGCGGAAGGGCACGTGGATGACGTCGAGGTTCTCGCGCCGCGCGAGCTCGACCAGCGTCAGATGAGGCGTGCCGTTCGCCCCCGTGTTGCCCCAGCGCAGCTCGCCCGGGCGGCGGCGGCATTCCGCCAGAAGGCCGGCCCAGTTCTGGATCGGGCTCTCGCCGCGCACGCACATCATGAAGAGGTAGCCGGTGAGGTGGATGATGGGCGTGAAGTCGGTGCGCGGGTTGAAGGGCATGCGCTGCATGAAAGGCAGGCGCATCGCCGGGAGAGGAAATTGCGCGATCGTGTAGCCGTCAGGCTGGGCGCGGACCACGGCCGCGGCCGAGAGGGTGGCGCCGGCGCCGGGACGGTTCTCGGTGACGACCTGCTGGCCGAAGACGTCGGAGGCGATGCGCGCCAGCGCTCGCATCTGCTGGTCGGTCGAGCCGCCGGCCGGGAAGGGCACGAGCAGCGAGATTGGCCGGCTGGGGAAGCCCCGTGCGAGGCCGATGCCGGGCGCGAAGACCGGGGCCGCAAGGGCGGCGACGAACAGGGAACGACGCTTCATGAAAACACTCCCGATTGGTTGTTGTTGGTGGCTGGACATCACAGCGCGCGCGCGATGATCTCCTTCATGATCTCCGAACTGCCGCCATAGATGCGCCCGACGCGCGCATCCGCCCAGGCGCGGCCGATCTCGTAGTCCGCCATGTAGCCGTTGCCGCCGTGCATCTGCAGGCAGTCGTCGAGCAGGCGGTTCTGCATCTCCGTGCCCATCAGCTTGGCCATCGCCGCCATCTCGATGGACAGCCCGCCATTCATGTGCAGCGCCAGGCACTGGTCGGCGAAGGCGCGGAACATCGTCGCCTGGGCGCGCAGTTCCGCGAGCTTGAAGCGGTTGTGCTGGAAGTCGAACACCGTCTGGCCGAAGGCCTTGCGGTCCTTCGCGTAGTCGATGGTCTTCTGCAGCATCGCCTCCATCGAGGCGGCGGCGCGGATGGCGATGATCAGCCGCTCCTGCGGCAGGTTGCGGATCAGGTAGGAGAAGCCGGCATTCTCCTCGCCCAGCAGGTTCTCTGCCGGCACGCGCACCTCGTCGAAGAACAGTTCCGAGGTGTCGGCGGCGTGCATCCCGATCTTGTCGAGGTTGCGCCCCTTCGCGAAGCCCTTCGTGCCTTCCTCGACGCAGATCAGGCTGATACCCTTGCGGCTCGCGCCGGGATCCGTCCTGCACACGACGATGACGAGGCCGCAGTTCTGGCCGTTGCTGATGAAGGTCTTGGACCCGTTGATGATCCAGTCGGAACCATCGCGGCGCGCCGTCGTCCGCACCGCCTTGAGGTCGGATCCCATCCCCGGCTCGGTCATGGCGATGGCGGTGATGATCTCGCCCTTCGCCATGCGCGGCAGCCATTCGCGCCGGCGCGCCGGGGTCGCGAATTCCTCGACATAGGGCACCACGATGTCGGAATGCAGCGGGAAGCCGACGCCGGTCGCGTTGCAGCGCCCGATCTCCTCGGTGATGATCGCCGAATAGCCGAAATCCGCGCCCGCCCCGCCATGCTCCTCGGCCATCATCGGGCAGAGCAATCCTTCCGCGCCCGCCTTGAGCCAGAGCGCGCGCGGCACGATGCCCGCGCGCTCCCAGTCGCGGTGGAAGGGCACGACCTCGCGCTCGAAGAAGCGGCGCACCTGCGTGCGGAACATCTCGTGCTCCGCGGTGAAGACGCTGCGCACGGCACCCGTGGGCGGGGCTGCGGTATCCATGGACGGCTCCTCGGTCTCCCGTGCCGCAGACTATCGCACGCGCGCCGTCGCTGTCAGCCTGAGATGGCCGCCGCGACCTCCGTCTCCGACAATCCCCAGTCCGCGAGCGCCGTCGCGCCGTCCGCCCCGCGCCGCGGCGTCGGGGCGGGCCTGTCCGCCGGCGTGCGCGAGAAGCGCGGGCTGGGCGCCGGCTGGAAGCCGCCGCCGCGTTCGATGAAGGTGCCGCGCGCGAGGTTGTGCGGGTGGCGCGGCGCCTCCTCGAGATCCAGCACCGGCGCGACGCAGGCATCCGTGCCGTTGAAGACGCCCGCCCAGTGTTCGCGCGGCCGGCTGCGGAACATTGCGGCGAACTCCGCCTTGATCGCCGGCCAGCGCGCAGGGTCCGTGCGGTCGGCGAAGCGCGCGGGATCGAGGCCGAGCCCCTCGATCAGCAGCGCGAAGAACTGCGGCTCCAGCGCGCCGACCGCGATGAACTTCCCGTCCGCGCATTCGTAGGTGTCGTAGTAGGGGCAGGCGCCGTCGAGCATGTTGGCCTCGCGCGCATTGCGCCAGCGCCCCTGCGCGAACTGGCCGAAGAAGGCGCCCATCAGCGTGGCGGATCCGTCGGTCATCGCCGCGTCCACCACCTGCCCGCGCCCGCTGCGCCCGGCCTCGAACAGCGCGGCCATGATGCCGTAGGCGAGCAGCATCCCCCCGCCGCCGAAATCGCCCACCAGGTTGAGCGGCGGCACCGGCCGCTCGCCCGCCCTGCCCATCGACCACAGCGCGCCGGTCAGCGCGATGTAGGTGATGTCGTGCCCCGCGACCGGCGCGAGCGGACCGTCCTGGCCCCACCCCGTCATGCGCCCATAGACGAGCCGCGGGTTGCGCGCATGGCACGCATCGGGCCCGAGGCCGAGGCGCTCCATCACTCCCGGACGGAAGCCTTCGACCAGCACATCGGCCCGCCCGGCCAGACGCAGCACCGCCGCGATCGCGCCCGGCCGCTTGAGGTCGAGCGCGACGCTGCGCCGCCCGCGCCCCAGCACATCGGCCGGATGCCCGCCCGGCGGCCCCTCCGGCCGGTCGATGCGCAGCACCTCGGCGCCGAGGTCGGCCAGCATCATGCAGCAGAAGGGCCCCGGGCCGATCCCCGCGATCTCGATGACGCGCAATCCGTCGAGCGGGCCGGGCACGGCTCAGCGCCCCTCGAAGCGCGGCGCGCGCTTCTCGCGGAAGGCCGCCACGCCTTCCTTGAAATCCTCCGAGGCGCGGATCGCCGCCATGCGCTGGCCATGGATCGCCATCTGCTCGGAGGGGCCGCGGGGGATGATCTCCTCGGTCACCATGCGCTTGATCTCGTGCAGCACCATCGGCGCCATGCCGGCGAGCTCCCTCGCCCATTCGCGCGCCCTGGCCAGCGCCTCGCCCTCCGGCACCACCTCGTTCACCAGGCCGATGCGCTCGGCGCGCTGCGCGTCCACCGTGCGGCAGAGCAGCGCGATCTCCATCGCGATCTTGTGCGGGATGCGCGAGACGAGCCCGGCGATCATCCCGCCCGTCAGGCCGAGCTTCGCCTCCGGGTAGTAGAACTTCGCCGTCGAACCGCACACCATCAGGTCGCACATCATCGCCAGCACGATTCCCCCGCCCACGCACCAGCCCTCGACCGCGCAGATCACCGGCTTGAGCGGCCGGTAGCCGACGGTCGGGATTGCGCGCCAGAGCTCCGGCGGGTCCGCCACGTCGGCGCCGAAGGTGAAGGCGCGCATGCCCGTCGCGGTGACGATGGCGACACGCAGGTCGTCGCGCCGCTCGAATTCCTGCATCGCGCGCTGGATCTGCTCGGCCATGGGCCTGCTGATCGCATTGCCCTTGGCGGGGTTGTTCAGCGCCACGATGCGGATCGGACCCTCGTCCGTGACAGTCACCAGTTCCACGACAGTTCGCTCCTGCTCCGGTACGCTCGATGATGCCGCCAAAGCCCGCGCGGGGGACAGCCCTGCCGCCGCGGCGCGCGTCAGCCCGCCGGCTCGGCGCGGAACCCGTCGCCCCAGCGCGCCAGCCGCGCGCGCGAGGGCGAGGGGAAATGCGCGAAGCACATCAGCGTGCGCGCCTCGCAGGCACGTTCCAGCACGCGGCGGCGGGTCGTCGCGGCCAGGGCCGGATCCCAGTCGGCCCGCATCGAAAGCCCGGGATAGCGCGCCTGCAGCGGCGAATGGATCAGGTCGCCGGTGAACAGCGCCTGCGCGTCGCCGCCGCCGACGCGCAGCGCGACATGGTGCGGCGTGTGCCCCGGCGTGGGTTCAAGGCGGATGTCGTCGCCGATCGCGTGGTCGTCGGCGACGAGCTCCGCCCGCCCGGCCTCGACCACCGGCAGAACGGAATCCGCGAACGGCGGCACCGCTGCCTTGTCGTTCTCCGCGTTCCAATGCGCGAACTCGGCGGCGGAGAAGACATAGCGCGCCCGGGGGAAGGTCGGCACCCAGCGCCCGTTCTCGAGCCGCGTGTTCCAGCCGACATGGTCCACATGCATGTGGGTGCACATCACGAAGTCGATGTCGTCCACGCCCAGCCCCAGCGCGCCGAGGCCGCGCATGTAGGCCTGCCCGCGAAGCCGGTTCCAGAAGGGATGCGCGGGCCGGTCCTTGTCGTTGCCCACGCAGGTGTCCACCAGGACGGTGTGGCGGGGCGTGCGCAGCACCCACGACTGGATGCACAGGTTGAGCTTGCCGCTCGCGGGGTCGAGCGCGGCCGGCTCCAGCCAGGCGCGGTTCTCCTCGAGCATCTCCTTCGTCAGCGTCGGGAAGAAGGTGAGCGGATCGAACAGCGGTCCTTCCTGCTCGATGATGCGCTCGACGGTGATGTCGCCGAGCCTGAATCCGTCACTCATGCCATCGCCTCCCTTTCGTTGCGTCAGCGCGCGCCGCTCCCGCGCGGCGCGCGCAGCAGGACGATGCCGACGATAAGCGCCGGCAGCGCGCAGGCGGCGAAGCCGATCCCGTGGCTGCCGGTGGACACCAGCGCGCCGGAATAGACGAGCGGCAGCAGCAGCCCGCCCATCTGCCCGAAGGAGAGCACGCCGCCGGTCGCCGAGCCGCGCTGGCCCGCCGGCGCGAGCCGCGCCGCCTCGGACAGCAGCACCCCGTGCCAGGACATGACCGTGGCGCTGAGCACGACCGCGAGGGCGCCGATCAGCGCCAGCGGCCAGGCCGGCCCGATCAGCACCATCGCGGCGCTGCCCCCCGCCATGCCGAAGGCCAGCCAGCAGAGCACCGCCGCCGGCTCCACCCGCCCGCTGCCGAGCCAGCCCCAGAAGACGCGGCCGGGCACCGCGACGATCATCGCCACGGAGAACACGAAACCGGCGACGACGAGCCCGTGCCCGAGATCGGTCAGCACCACGACGAAGTAGGAGGTGAACACCGTCTGCAGCCCGTTGAAGGCGAAGCAGGCGAAGGAGAGGCGCCGCAGATGCGCCTCCCCGGTCACGCCGGTCACCGTGGTCAGGAAGTCCGATGCGTGGAAGGCGCGGCTCGGCTCGCGGTCGGCGTCGAACTCGGCGCGCAGCGGCTCGAGCATGGCGGCGAAGACGATGCAGGCCGCGCCCGCGGCGATCATCGCCCCGCGCCAGCCGGTCAGCCCCGTCAGCCATGGCCCCAGGATGCCCGCCGCCAGCAGCCCCGCCGGCACCGCGGTCTGCTTGATGGAGAAGACGAGCGGCGCATGACGCGGCTGGCAATAGCGCCCGAGCAGATGGGAGCTCGCCGGCGTGGACATCGCCGCCGCCCCGCCGCCGACCACGCCCGAGACGAGCAGCAGCCCCACCGGCCCGACCGTCGCGAGCGCGAGCCCGATGCCGAGCAGCACCAGCGCGACCTGGCTCATGCGCATCGCGCCATAGCGCAGGATGAAGCTGCCGCAGCCGAGCTGGAACAGCAGCGCCGACAGCGCCGCGAGCGCGACATAGACGCCGAGCCAGGCCGGGGCGAGCGCGAGGTCCGAAAGGATCGCCGGAGCGATGATCGGCGGCAGGGAACGGCCGAGCGTGGCGAATGTCTGCTGCAGGAACATCGCCACGAGGACGATGACGAGCAGTCGCGTTGATCGGTCGGCGGGCATCGCGCTCCGGTCTTGCGTGGTCGGCGCCGCGGCGCCGCAGGGCCAGGATAGGACGGCCCGGCCCGACCCCGAAACCCCACCCGCCGCCCGACCGCGCGGTCGGGCCGGCCCGGCCTGCGTCAGCCGGCCGCGATCCGGCGCGCGCTCAAAGGTTGCGCCGCGCGGCCCGCAGCGTCGGCAGCCCGATCCCCGTCGCGTCGAACCCGCCATCCACTGCGATGACCTGGCCCGACAGGTAGGAGGAGCGCGGGCTGCACAGGAAGAAGATCGCCTCGGCGAGTTCCTCCTCGAGTCCGTAGCGGTTCAGCGGGATGGTGTCGTGGTAGTCGCGCCGGATCTCGGGCGTGTGCACCGCCTTGGCCATGGCGGTGTCCACCGGGCCGGGCGCCACCGCATTCACGCGGATGCCCAGCGCGGCGAGTTCGACCGCCTGCTGCTTCGTCAGATGCGCGAGCGCCGCCTTCGAGGTGCCGTAGGCGACGCGCAGCGTGGAGGCGCGCAGGCCGGAGATGGAGGTGATGTTCACCACCGCCCCGCCGCCGGTCTCGGCCATCAGCGGCGCCGCCGCCTGCGTCGCCAGGAACGGCCCGGTAAGGTTCACCGCCAGCACGCGGTTCCACTCCTGCTCCGTCGTCTCGAGGATCGGCTTGAACACCGCGGTGCCGGCATTGTTCACCAGCGCATCGAGCCGGCCGAAATGCGCCGCCGCCCGGCGCACCGCGGCCGCCACGCCCGGCCCGTCGGCGACGTCGCACTGCAGCGCCAGCGTCGCCTCCGGCCGCGCCAGCCGAGCCATCGCATCGCCGAGCAGTGCCGCGTCGATGTCGAGCAGCGCGACCCGCCACTCCTCGTCCAGGAAGCGGCGCGCGGCGGCGAGGCCGATGCCGCGCCCCGCGCCGGTGACCAGGGCGACCGGGCGCGTCATAGGCGGCGTGCGGGCGCCGCAAGGGCGGGCTGCGTCATCGGCGTCGTCCTCGCGCCCGGCAATGGCGCGCGGCGATCATTCCACGGCATGCGGGCCGCCGAAAGCCTGCAACCGCGGCTCGGGCGGGTGCCGCCCCTCAGTGGCGCGGCGTGGCCGACAGCAGCGCCGTCACGGCGTGAAGGATGCGTACGGCCTCATCCTGCCCCGCCTCATGGGCGGCGGCGAGGATGCGTTCGATGGCAGCCGTCGCCGCCGTGATCGGATCGGTCGCCGAGAATGTCTCGGCACGATCCGGTCTGAGTACAGCCGCCAATCTGAACGGCTCACGGACTTGGTTCATGCATCGATCCCCTATGCATCGCCCGTTGACGAACCCGGAATGACTCCCGGACCGCCCTGGTTGCCGTCAACGCACCATCCCCAGGTCCGTGACGACTCCGTCAACCCTGCCAAGGCGTGCTTTGACATTTAATCGCTTCTTGTCCCATCGCACGCGAATTCGCCGTCAGTGCAGCGTCAACGGCCACGGGGCCGGCGGGGCCGCGGGCATCGGCGCCGCCCGCGGCCCCGCGCTCCGCCACGACCACGGCGGCAATGCCATGGCCGGGCACTTCCACAAGCAGGCCAGGCTCCGGAGGATCCTGCCAAGCTGCGCCTCCGTGGCCGGGCCGCGGACCAATGGCGTCATCGAGAGGTTCTTCCGCACGCTGAAGGAGCAGGCCATCCACGGCCGCGCCTTCCAGACCACCGACGAGGTCCACGACGCCGTCCGCGACTTCGCCGCCCGCTGCAACGCCGAATGGCTGATCGGGAAGAACGGCTGCCTCAGCCCGCTCGACGCGCGCGCCGCTCGCCTCGACACGACCTCAAGGCGCGCCGCATGGTGCGAACCCGTGTCCTGGACACCGGGTGCGGTGCAGGCGCTCGTCACATCGGGGCGAAGAGTTCCTCCACGTCCGCCTCGGTCAGGCGCAGCGCGCCGCCTTCCTCGCCGCCCAGCACCGTTGCCACCAGGGCACGCTTGCGCTCCTTCAGCAGCTCCATCTTCTCCTCGATGCTCTGCAGGGTGACCAGCCGATGCACGAAGACCGGCTTGTCCTGGCCGATGCGGTGTGCGCGGTCCGTCGCCTGATCCTCGGCCGCGGGGTTCCACCAGGGATCGTAGTGGATCACCGTATCCGCGGCGGTCAGGTTCAAGCCGACGCCGCCGGCCTTCAGGCTGATCAGGAACACCGGCACCTCGCCTGCCTGGAACCGCCGCACCGGCGTCTCGCGATCCTTCGTCTCGCCCGTCAGCAGCAGATACGGGATATCCGCCGCGTGCAGCCGCGCCTCGATCAGCGCGAGCATCGAGGTGAACTGCGAGAACACCAGCGCCCGCCGCCCCTCCCCGGTCAGCACGCCCAGCAGTTCCAGGAGACGCTCGAGCTTGGCCGAGCCGGCCTTCGCCTTCTGCGCGGCGAGGACCTTCACCAGCCGCGGATCGCAGCAGGCCTGCCGCATCTTCAGCAGCGCGTCGAGGATGACGATCCCCGAGCGCGCCAGGCCGCGCGACGCGATCGCCGTCTTGACCTTGGCGTGCATGGCGAGGCGGATGCCCTCATAGATCGCGCGCTGCCCGGTCTCCATCTCGACCGGCTCGACGATCTCCGTCTTGGGCGGCAGGTCGCGGGCCACCTCCTCCTTGCTCCGGCGCAGCAGGAAGGGCCGCACGCGGCGGCGCAGCGCGTCCTGCCGCGCGGCATCGCCGTGCTTCTCGATCGGCGTGCGGTACAGCTTGCGGAAGGTGCTCTCGGCGCCGAGGAAGCCCGGCGCCAGGAAGTCGAACAGCGCCCACAGCTCGCCCAGATGGTTCTGCAGCGGCGTGCCCGTCAGGCAGAGCCGCTGTTCCGCACCGAGCCGGGCGGCGATACGGCTGGTCTCCGCCTTGGGGTTCCGGATCGCCTGCGCCTCGTCGAGGATCACAGCGTGCCAGGGCTGGGCCGTGAGCACCGCCTGGTCGCGGGCCAGCAGCGGGTAGGTGGTCAGCACAAGGTCATGCGCCGCGATCTCACCGAAGCGCTCCTTCCGCTGCTTGCCATGCAGGGGCAGCACGCGGAGGCTCGGCGCGAAGCGCGCCGCCTCGCGCGTCCAGTTCGGGATCAGGCTGGTCGGGCAGACCAGCAGGGCCGGCCGGTCGAACCGCCCGGCGGCCTGATCGAGGGCCAGGTGCGCGAGGGTCTGCACGGTCTTGCCGAGGCCCATGTCATCCGCCAGCACCCCGCCAAGCCCGGCGCCGCGAAGGAATTGCAGCCACGCCACGCCGTCGGCCTGATAGGGACGCAGCTGCCCACGGAAGCTCGCCGGCAGGCTGATCGGCGCAATGGCGCCATCGGCCGCGCGCAACTGCCGGCCCAGGATACGCAGGCGCTCCGCTCCCTGCCAGGCCATCCCGGATGCTTCCTCCAGGCCCACCAGCTCGGCGGCGTCCTGGCGCGTGAAGCGCAGCGCCTTGCCGTCGGCGCCGAACCGCCCTTCCGCGAAAAGGTCAGCCAGCATCAGCAGCGTCGGGCGCAGCCGCTCGATCGGCAATTGCAGCAGGCGCCCGTCCGGCAGGGGCAGCAGGAAGGGTTCCTCATCCGGGTGCAGCTCGATCCCCTCGCGTCCGCCTCCGCGCGCGATGAGCTCGACCAGGGCAGGCACCAGATCCACCCGCGCGCCATCGACCACCACGCCCAGCTCGAATTCGAACCAGTCGATGCCGCTGCCTTCGCGGAGCCGGGCATCGACCTCGCCGTCCGGCGTGACCAGCTGCACTGGGAAATCCGGCGTCACCGTGATCTCCCAGCCTTCCGCCACCAGTTCGGGCAGCAGGTCGAGGACCACATCCAGCCAGCCCGTGCCGTCGTTGCCGCGCGCGAGCACGAAGTCGCTCGGCTCGACCCGGCCGAGCCGGATGGGCGCGATGTCGGGCAGATGCTCCAGCCCCTCGCGCAGCAGGCGCCCGACGGCCTCATTCTCGGCGCTTGCGTGGCGCCGCACCTCGAAGACGCGCCCCGCATGCGACAGGCGGCGCACCATGCCGGCGCCGCCGGGCGGCATGCCGAAGGGGCCGTAGCCGAACAGCAGCCGCGCGACCGGCATCGGCTCCGGCCGCTGCCACGCGGTCCCGCCGAAGGTCGCGACCATCAGCGTCAGCCGACGGGCCGGAGGACCGGCGATGATCTCCGGCGCCGCGACTTCCAGCGGGGGCGGCAGCGCGGGCAGGCGCCGACGGAGTTCCGCACCCACCGCCGCCGCGGCTTCGGGCGGGATGGCCGGCGCGGCCAGCAGGCGCGCCGCGAGAGACGGCGGCACGTCGCCCGTCGTGACCGGCCCGGTCTCGCCCGTCGCGGGATCGACATACCAGGGCCCCGGGGCGGAGCAGCCGATCGCGCCATCCGCGAGCGTCAGGGCGGGGATCTGGTCCCCCTCGGGCGTCACCTCCCAGGTGAGCGTCCCGGCGCGCGGCTCGCCTCCGCGCAGCGGCGTGCCGTCGGGCGCTCCCCAGCAGGCGCGACCCGTCGCGACGATGCGTTCGATCAGATCCGCAGGATCGTCGTCGTCCGTGAGCGCGCCATGGCGGTGGGCGATCCGGGCCAGCCGCCGCAGGATGATCCGGTCGGCCGAGGTGAGGTGGCGGGCCGGCGTCTGGACGCGTTGCGGCTCGTATCTCCTCGCGGCGCCCAGGCTGCCGTCCTTGCGGCTGTTCCGCGTGAAGCACGTCACCGCAAGATGCCGGGCGCCGCGCGGCGGCGCCCGCGCCTCCAGCACATAGACGAGCCGCTCGCGCGGCGCCGGCTCCGGCCCCGCGGCGTGCTCCGTCGGAAATTCGCGCAGCCACGCCGCGACCAAAGGCGGCAGATCGGGGACCTGAGGCGCCGGAGCCGGCATCGGCGCGCGCGCTGCATGAGAGGCGGGCAGCGGGGCAGGGCGGTCGGCGGTGCCGTGGTGCTGCGTCAGCGCGACCAGGACCGCGGCGACATGCTTGCAGTTCCATCCCACCGGGCAGGTGCAGCGGCCGATGAAGGGGAGCCGCCCGCCATGCGAGGGAATGCGGCGGATCGACTGGCGATAGGGTGTCGGTCGCGAGCCCTTGGTCTGTGCCAGGATCTCGTCCTCGTGGCCGCCGGGGCCGACGCGCAGCACGCGCCCCTGGCGCGCATAGGCCAGGCCGTTCCCGAAGGTTCCCGCCAGGAAGGCGCGCCGCAGCTCCTGCATACTGAACAGGAACGGCGCGGCATCGAAGGACTCGATCAGCATGCGACGAACCTGCCAGAGAGGACCGCGCGCGACGAGGGGACATCACGCCGGATCATGCCCGGCCCCGCATGCGTGCCGGCCTGCCCGTCGCGCCCGTCCGCCTTGCCGGCCACTGCCATTGCCGCGTAGCCTCCGCCGAGATCCGGCGGGGTGGCGATGGCGGGATACTCGGGCTTCCGCATTCTGCTGGAAGGTCTGCGGGGCAACAGCGGATGGCGCCAGGCGTGGCGCAAGCCCGCGCCCAGGCCGGCCTACGACGTGATCGTCGTCGGCGGCGGCGGACACGGCCTGGCCACGGCCTTCTACCTCGCGGAGGTACACGGCATCCGCAACGTGGCGGTGCTGGAACGCGGCCTGATCGGCCAGGGCAACACCGGCCGCAACACCACCATCGTGCGCTCCAACTACCTGCTGCCCGAGAACAGCAATTTCTACGAGCACTCGCTGAAGCTGTGGGAGGGGCTCGAGCAGTCGCTCGGCTACAACGTGATGATGAGCCAGCGCGGCGTCATCAACCTGTTCCACAACGACGCGCAGCGCAACGCGGCGATCCGCCGCGGCAACTCGATGCGGCTGAACGGCATCGACGCCGAAATCCTGGACCGCGAGGGCGTGAAGGCGATGTGCCCGATCGTTGATCTCGACAACGGCCGCTACCCGGTGATGGGCGGGCTGATGCAGCGGCGCGGCGGCACCGCGCGGCACGATGCGGTGGCCTGGGGCTTCGCGCACGCCGCCGATGCGCGCGGCGTGGACATCATCGAGCATTGCGAGGTCACCGGCATGATCGTGGAGGGCGGCGCCATCCGGGGCGTGCGCACCACGCGCGGCGAGATCCGCGCGCCCAAGGTCGGCCTCGCCGTCGCGGGCCACACCAGCACATTGACGGAGATGGCCGGCTTCCGCGTGCCGATCGAGACGCACCTGCTGCAGGCCTTCGTCAGCGAGGCGCTGAAGCCGCTGATCGACTGCGTCGTCACTTTCGGCGCGGGGCATTTCTATATCAGCCAGTCCGACAAGGGCGGGCTGGTGTTCGGCGGGGGGCTCGACGGCTATCCCTCCTACGGCCAACGCGGCACTCTGCCGGAGGCCGAGCACGTCTATGCCGCGGGTGTGAGCATGATCCCCGCGCTCGGTCGGCTGCGCGGCCTGCGATCCTGGGCGGGGGTGATGGACATGACGCCGGATGGTTCGCCCTATATCTGCCGGACGCCGGTGCGCGGGCTGTATATGACCGCGGGCTGGTGCTACGGCGGCTTCAAGGCGACGCCGGGCTCGGGCTGGTGCCACGCCTGGACGATCGCGAAGGACGAGCCTCATCGGCTGAACGCGGCCTTCACACTCGATCGCTTCCGCGAGGGGCGCGTGCTCGACGAACGGGGCAACGGCCCCTTCTTCTGGGCGCAATAGCGTGGTGCGCATTCCCTGCCCCCATTGCGGCGCGCGCGACGAGGTGGAGTTCACCTATCGCGGCGACGCGACCGTGACGCGCCCGGGGCCCGATGGCGACATCGCGGCCTTCCACGACTACCTCTACACGCGCACCAACCCGCGCGGCTGGCAGGTGGAATGGTGGCAGCATTCGGCGGGCTGCCGCGCCTTCCTGAAGGTGCTGCGGCACACCGTGACGCACGAGGTCCGCACCGTCGCCGCCGCCGACGAAACGCTGGAGGTGCCGCCGGCATGAGCCAGCCCCATCGCCTGCCCGCGGGCGGCCATATCGATCGCGCACGGCGGCTCGCCTTCACCTTCGACGGGCGGCGCTACGAGGGGCATCCCGGCGACACGCTCGCCTCCGCGTTGCTCGCCAATGGCGTGCGGCTGGTCGGCCGCTCCTTCAAGTACCACCGCCCGCGCGGGATCTTCTCGGCCGGCGTCGAGGAGCCGAACGCGCTGGTGGAATTGCGCGAGGGTGCACGGCGCGAGCCGAACACGCGCGCCACCGTCGTCGATCTGTTCGACGGCCTCGTCGCCAGCAGCCAGAACCGGCGTGGCTCGCTCGCCTTCGACTGGATGGCGGCGGCAGGGCTGCTCGCGCCCTGGCTCGGCGCGGGATTCTACTACAAGACCTTCATGTGGCCCGCCTCCTGGTGGGAACGCGTCTATGAGCCGATGATCCGCCGCGCGGCGGGGCTCGGCCGTGCATCCGGGGTGCCGGATCCTGATCGCTACGAGGCCGCGCATGCGCATTGCGACGTGCTGGTGGTCGGCGCCGGCGCCGCGGGCCTGGCGGCGGCGCGCGCGGCCGGTGCGACTGGCGCGCGGGTGATCCTCGCCGAGCAGGATGCGCTGCCGGGAGGCGACCTGCTCAATGAACCGGGCCTGGAGCACTGGCGCCACGATGCCCTCGCTGCGCTCGCCGCCATGCCCGAGGTCGTGGTGATGCCGCGCACCACCGTCTTCGGATTCTACGACCAGGGCGTGCTCGGCGCGGTCGAGCGCGTCGCCGACCATCTGCCGGAACCGCTGCGGCACACGCCGCGCCAGCGGGCCTGGACCATCCGTGCGCGCGAGGTGGTGCTTGCGACCGGCGCGCATGAACGGCTGATCGCCTTCCCCGGAAACGACCGGCCGGGCGTGATGCTGGCCGGCGCGGCACGCGCTTACGCAAGGCGTCATGGCGTGCGTGCGGGCGAGACCGCCGTGCTCTTCGCGACGCATGATGGCGCCTACGACACCGCCTTCGCGATGGCCGAGGCCGGCGCGCGCATCGTCGCCATTATCGATCCGCGGCAGGACAGCGCCGCGATGCAGCGCGCGCGGGAGGCGGGCTTCGACGTCCGCGCCGGCAGCGAGGTCTGCGGCACGGTCGGCCTCACGGCACTGCGCGGCGTGGAAGTCCGGAGCGTCGGCGCGGCGGGGCGCGGCGACGCCTTCGCCGCCGACCTGCTGATGGTCTCGGGCGGATGGAATCCCGCCGTGCATCTCGCGAGCATGTCGGGGGCGCCGCTTGCCTGGGATGAGGCGTTGCTCGCCTTCGTGCCCGGCGCGCCGGTGCAGCGCGAGCGCAGCGCCGGCGCCTGCCGTGGCGTGAACGGAATCGGTGCGGCGGCGGCCAATGGCGCGGTGGCCGGTTGCGCGGCGGCCGAGGCCGCGGGCTTCACGGCGGCACCCGCCTTCGCGCTGCCCGAGGTGCCGGCGTCGGACCATCGGCCCTGCGAACTCTGGGAGGTGAAGGGACGCGGCAAGGCCTTCGTGGACCTGCAGGACGACGTGACGGCGGCGGACATGCGCCTCGCGCATCGCGAAGGCTTCAGCCATATCGAGCACGCCAAGCGCTACACCACCCACGCCATGGGCACGGACCAGGGCAAGACCGGCGGCATCGTCGGCGCGGCGGTGCTGGCCGAGGCGCGCGGCGAGCCCGTCTCGCGCGTCGGCCTGCCGCGCTTCCGCCCCTACACCGCGCCGATCACCTGGGGCGCGATGGCCGGGGAGGGCGTCGGGCCGCATTTCCATCCGACGCGGCGCACGGCGCTGCATGGGGTGCATGACTCGCTCGGCGCGGTGTGGCTCGACGCAGGCATCTGGAAGCGCCCGGCCTTCTATCCGCGCCCTGCGGATGCCGACGCCTGGGCCAGCGTGCTGCGCGAAGCGCGCGCTGTGCGCGAGCGCGTCGGCATCTGCGACGTCTCGACCCTGGGCAAGATCATGGTCGAGGGGCCGGATGCGGCGACATTCCTCGACCGCGTCTATGCCAACACCTTCTCCACCCTGCCGGTCGGGCGCGCGCGCTACGGGCTGATGCTGCGCGAGGACGGCATCGTCTTCGACGACGGCACCACCAGCCGCATCGGCCCCGAGAGCTGGTTCGTCACCACCACCACGGCGCAGGCCGGGCCGGTGATGCAGCATCTCGAATTCCACCTCGCCAGCGCCTGGCCGGAGCTCGATGTCAGCGTGGCGAGCGTGACCGACCAATGGGCGGCGATCGCCGTCGCCGGGCCCCGCGCGCGCGAGGTCGTCGCCGGCATCGTGCGGGGGCCCGACCTGTCCAACGAGGCCTTCCCCTTCATGGCGGTGGCGGACTGCACCGCGGCGGGCGTGCCGGCGCGGCTGTTCCGCATCTCCTTCTCCGGCGAGCTCGCCTACGAGATCGCGATGCCCGCGGGCTACGCGACGCATGTCTGGCAGGCGGCGATGGCCGCCGGCGCGGCACATGGCATCGAGCCTTACGGCATGGAGGCACTCGGCCTGCTGCGCATCGAGAAGGGCCATGTCGCCGGACCGGAACTGAACGGGCAGACCACGGCGCACGACCTCGGCCTCGGGCGGATGCTGAAGAAGAAGGGCGACTTCATCGGCCGCGTGCTCGCGCAGCGGCCGGGCCTGACCGATCCGTCGCGGCCGCGCCTGGTGGGCCTGCGCAGCGTGGATCCCACGCGGCAGATCCGCGCCGGCTCGCATCTGCTGCTGCCGGGCGGGAACGGGCCCAGCCAGGGCTGGATCAGCAGCGTGACGCAGTCGGTGGTAGAGCCGGGATGGATCGGCCTCGGCATGCTGCGCGAGGGCGAGGCGCGCATCGGCAGCGAGATCCTCGCCGCCAATCCGCTGATGGGCGAGGAGGTGCCGGTGAGGGTCGTCAGCCCGCACATGCATGACCCGGAGAATCTTCGTGTCCGCGCCTGAGCCGACGCACCCGCTGGCCGCGCACGCGACGTGGGGCCGGCACGGCGCGGCGGGCGAGGCGCCACTGCGGGTGAGCTTGCCGCTGCGCGACATCGTGCAGGTGATGGCGCGTCGCGGGCGCGAGGACGCGCTGGCCGAGACGGCGCGCTCAACCTTCGGACTCGGCCTGCCGACCGCCGGCCGCGCGGCGCCGGGCCAGGCGGTCACCGCCATCTGGATCCAGCCGGGCCATTGGCTGCTCATCGCGCCGCGCGGCGAGGAAGGAGCGCTCGTCGCACGCGCGGCATCGGCGTTTGCGGGGCTTGCGGCGGTGGCCGACCAGACCCACGGCCGCGCGACCATTGCCGTTGCCGGCCCGGCGGCGCGCGGCGTGCTCGCGCGCGGCTGCCGGCTCGACCTGCATCCGCGCGCCTTCGGACCGGGCCGCACGGCGACGACGCATATCGCGCAGGTCGGCTGCCTGATCCACCAGACGCACGAGGCGCCGGTGTTCGAGCTGACGGTCCCCGCCACGCTCGCCGAGCCCTTCTTCCACTGGCTGACGGAGGCTGGCGCGCAGGACGGCGTGCTGGTCGGATGACCGGCCGCCGGCGCCTGCGGTCACGGGCGCATCATGCCCGCAGCGCGTCCCGGCCCTGGCGGCTGCGCCAGTCCATCGGCAGGTTGCCGAAGCGCGCGAGCCCCAGCCGCGACAGGTCGGCGAAGTCGCAGCGCCCCTGCAGCACCAGCTGCGCCAGCGCACGCTCCGTCGCAGGCGAGAGGCCGAAGCCGACCGAGGACATGCTCGCCACCACGACATTCCCCGGGTCCTCGAGCCGGTCCGGGATCGGCCGCCCCTCCGGCGTGTTCTCCACGATCCCGTCCCAGGAGCGGATGACGCGGACATGGCCCGGGCGCTGCGGGACGGACGCCTGCCGCATCGTCGTCGTCGGGAAGCGCGATGCCACGATCCCCTCCGCGCTCCGGGGGCCGCGTCGGCCGACACCGCCGCGCGCCATGTTCGCGTTCGTGAACATCGCCCGTCCAGCCGTTTCCTCCGGCGAACGCGCGCGGCGATGATCCTCGGACGAACGGTCGGCCCCGCGGCGATTCACGCCGCGTCACGGATGGCACGCATCTTGGCACGCATCTTGGCACGCATCTTGGAACAAGTGGCGTGATGAGCATCGCACCTGCTGTCCTTCTCGGGCTTCCGCTCGGTCTGGGTTTCGCTGCCGCTGTCGCCGCCCCGGCGACGCAGCGGCGCTATGTCGCGCAGATGGGCGCGATCGCCGCGGCGCTTGCCTTTGTGATCTATCTCGCGGCCGCCCCCGCCGCGGGGGATCCGGCGGGGCTGCACGTCGGCTTCTGGTCCGTCCCCTCCCTCGGCGTGGCCGGCGGGCTGCGGCTCGACGGCCTTTCGCTCATCTTCGTGCTGCTCATCTCCGGCATCGGCTCTCTCGTGCTGCTCTATGCCGGCCGGTATCTGAAGGGCGATCCGCGCCTGCCGCGCCTGATCACGCTGCTGCTGCTGTTCATGGTCTCCATGCTCGGCGCCGTCACGGCGGATGATGTCATCACGCTCTTCGTGTTCTGGGAGCTGACGAGCCTCACCTCCTTCTTCCTCGTCGGCTACGACCACGAGAAGCCCGGCGCGCGCAAGGCCGCGCTGCAGGCCCTGCTGGTGACGGTCGGCGGCGGCCTCGCCCTGCTCGCCGGCCTGATCCTGGCGGCGATCGCCGCGGGGACCACCAGCCTGTCCGGCATCATCGCGGCGCGCGAGGCGGTTCTCGCCCATCCCGCCGCCGTTCCGGCGATGCTGCTGATCATCCTCGGCTGCTTCACCAAGTCGGCGCAGTTCCCGTTCCATTTCTGGCTGCCCAATGCCATGGCGGCGCCGACGCCGGTCAGCGCCTACCTCCATTCCGCGACGATGGTGAAGCTCGGCATCTACCTGCTGGCGCGCTTCAACCCGGTCTATCAGCAGGACGAAATCTGGCAGAACGTGCTGACCGTCGCGGGGCTTCTCACCGCCGCGACCGGCGCGCTGATGGCGCTGCGGGAAAGCGACCTCAAACGCGTGCTCGCCTGGACGACGGTGACGGCGCTCGGCACGCTGACCATGCTGATCGGCCTGTCGATGGAGCTGGCGACGACCGCTGCCGTCACCTTCCTGGTGGTCCACGCGCTCTACAAGGCGGCGCTGTTCCTCGTCGCCGGCATCGTGGACCACGAGACCGGCACCCGCGATGCCGCGGCACTCGGCGGGCTGGGCCGCGCCATGCCGTTCACCGCATTCGCCGCCGTGCTCGCCGCGCTCTCGATGGCCGGCCTGCCGCCCTTCGTGGGCTTCGTCGCCAAGGAGATCGTCTACGAGGCCAATCTCGCCGCCGGCGGCCTCGCCGGCCCGGTTACGATAATCGGGTTCCTGGTCAATGCCGCCATGGTCGCCGTGGCGGGCCTGGTGTCCTGGCGCCTTTTCTTCGGCCCACAGCGTCCGACACCGGAGGTGCCGCACGACCCGCCGAAGTCGATGCTCGCGGGGCCGGTCCTGCTGGCCGTGCTCGGCCTCGTGGCCGGCGCCGCCCCCTCGCTGCTCGGCACGTGGCTGGTGGACGGCGCGGTGGCCGCGATCCTCGGCGCGCCGGCACCCACGCCGCTCAAGCTCTGGCACGGTTTCACGCCCGTCCTCGCGCTCAGCGCCGCGACCGTCGTCCTCGGACTTTTCCTGCTGCTCGGCTGGGAGAGGCTGATGCCGCGGCTGCGCCGCACGGTCGTGCTGGACCGCCTCGACACCGGGCGCGGCTACGACGCCGCCATGGCGGGCATCGTCTCCTGGTCCGGTCGCACCACCCGCGCGGTGCAGCACGGCAGCCTGCGCGGCTACATGCGCATTCTCCTGCTGAGCTGCGCGCTGGCGCCGCTCGCCATGCTGACCATGCGCGGCGGGCTCGCCGTGCCCGATGCCACGCCGCTCGATCCCCGCGCGCTGATCTTCCTTCTGATCGGCCTCGGCGCGGTTGCCAGCGCGGTGGCGGGCGGCACCTTCTCCGCGGTCATGGCGCTCGGCCTGGTCGGCTTCGGAACCGCGCTGGTGTTCCTCACCTTCGGCGCGCCGGACCTGGCCCTGACGCAGTTCACCGTCGAGGTGCTGCTGGTCGTCATCCTCGCGACCGTCCTCATCCGCCTGCCCTTGCGCGCGGGCGACGGCCGGAATGCGCGGCAGCGCGGCGCGGATGCGGCGGTCGCGGGCCTCACCGGCCTGTCGGTCGCGCTGGTGCTGATGGCTGTGCTCGCCGCGCCCTTCGATCCGCGCCTGGGCGAGTGGTTCGGCGCGCAGAGCGTGCCGGGCGGCTACGGCCGGAACGTGGTGAACGTCATCCTGGTGGATTTCCGCGCCCTCGACACGCTGGGCGAGATCGCCGTGCTCGCCATCGCCGCATTCGCGGTGCTGGCGTTGCTGCGCGGTACGGCGGCCGAACGGCAGGCTGGAGGCTGAGGCGATGAAGGCAACCGTCATCCTGCGCGTTTCGGCGCCGCTGCTGCTCTGGATACCGATGGTCGTGTCGCTCTACCTGCTCGTGCGCGGCCACAACGACCCGGGCGGGGGCTTTGTCGGCGGCCTCGTCGGCGCCTCGGGGCTGGTGTTCCACGCCATCGCGCGCGGCCATGTGGCGGCGCTGCGCGTCATGCGCCTGCCGCCGGCGTCGTGGTGCGGCATCGGGCTGCTCATCGCCGCGGCCAGCGGGCTGCTCGCCTGGCTGGACCCGGAGGCAGGCTACCTGACGCACCGCTGGTGGATCGTCGACATCGGCGTGATCCTGCCGCTCGGCACCGCGTTGATCTTCGACGTGGGCGTCTATCTCGTGGTGATCGGCACGATCACCGCGATGGCCTTCGCCCTGGTGGCCGAGGACTGAACCGATGGAAGTCGCACTCTCCGTCACCATCGGCGTGCTCGTTGCCGCCGCTGCCTACCTTCTCCTCGCGCGCGACCTGCCGCGCGGACTGATCGGCTTCGTCCTGCTCGGCACGGCGGCGAACCTGCTGATCTTCGGCGCCGGGCGCATCGGCACGATGACGCCGCCGCTGGTCGAGCGGGGCACGTCCGCTCTGGTCGCCGGCGCGGCAAACCCGCTGCCGCAGGCGCTCGTGCTGACCGCCATCGTGATCGGCTTCGGCCTCGCCGCCTTCGCGCTGGTGCTCGTCATGCGCGCCCACGCCGCCTTCGGCAGCGCGCGTTCGGAGGACATGCACGCGGCGGAGCCGCCGGATGAAGGCGAAGCCAAGGATCCCGGCATCGCCCACCAGACCGCCCACGTTCCGGCGCACGCGCAGCGGGAGGCCGTGTGATGCGCCAGATGCTGCTGGTCGCGCCGATCCTCATCCCGCTCGCCGCCTCGGCCATCACGGCGCTGCTGTGGCGCCGGCCGGACGCGCAGCGCCGGATCGGCCTCGTCGCCGCGGTGCTGCTGTTCGCCGCCACGCTCGCCCTCCTCGTCGAGGTGATCTCGGGCGGCATGGTCGTCGGGCGGATGGGCAACTGGCCGCCGCCCTTCGGCATCGCGCTGGTGGTGGACCATCTCTCGGCGGCCATGCTGCTGATCACCGGCGTCATGGGCCTCGCCGTCGCGGTCTACGCCATGGGGCCGGGCGCGAAGGAGCGTGACCGCGCCGGCTTCCAGCCGCTGTTCCACTCTCTGCTGATGGGCGTGACCGGCTCCTTCTCCACCGGCGACCTGTTCAACCTCTACGTCTGGTTCGAGGTGATGCTGATCGCGTCCTTCGGGCTGCTGGTGCTCGACCGCACGAAGGAACAGCTCGACGGCGGCGTGCGCTACGTCATGCTGAACCTCGTCGGCACCGCCTTCTTCCTGATCGCCGTCGGCCTCGTCTACGGGCTGACCGGCACGCTCAACCTCGCGGACCTCGCGCGCCTCGCGCCGGATGTCGAAAACCAGGGCGCGCTTGCCGCCGCCGCGGTGCTGCTGCTGATCTCCTTCGGCGCCAAGGCGGCCGTCTTTCCCCTGTTCAACTGGCTGCCGGCTTCCTACCACACCGCCTCGATGCCGGTGGCGGCGATCTTCGCCGCGCTGCTCACCAAGGTCGGCGTCTACGCCATCATCCGCATCTTCACGCTGGTCTTCGCGCACGACCACGCGCTGTTCGGCCCCATCGTCGGCGTGATCGCCATGGCGACCATGGTGGTCGGCGTGCTGGGCGCGGCCGCGCATTACGACGTCAGGCGCATCCTCAGCTTCCACATCATCAGCCAGATCGGTTACATGCTGGTCGGCGTGGCGCTGATGACGCCGCTCGCGATCGCGGGCAGCGTCTTCTACATCATCCACCACATCATCGTGAAGGCGAACCTGTTCCTCGTGGCCGGCGCGATGCGCCAGGTCGGCGGCTCCTTCGGCCTGGCCCGCCTCGGCGGCCTGTGGACGACGCGCCCGCTGCTCGGGCTGATGTTCCTGATCCCGGCGATGTCGCTGGCCGGCATGCCGCCGCTTTCGGGCTTCTGGGGCAAGCTCGTGGTCATCCGCTCCGGCCTCGAGGTGGAAGCCTATGTCCTCGCCTCCGTCGCGCTCGCCGTCGGGCTGCTGACGCTCTATTCGATGATCAAGATCTGGAACGAGGCCTTCTGGAAGGCCGCGCCCGAGCCGGCGCCGCAGCCCGTCGAATGGAGCCGCGCCCAGCGCCTCGCGACCTTCGTGCCGATCGTCGCGCTGGGCGGCGTGACGCTCGCCATCGGCCTGTGGACCGAGCCGTTCGCCGCCTTCTCCATCGCCGCGGCGGAATCGCTGCTCGACCGCGAGGGCTACATCACCGCCGTGCTCGGCCCGGCCGCAGCCCGGCTCGTGGAGGCCATGCCATGAAGCGCGCTTTCGCCTGGCTGCGCGTCGCCGCCACCTTCATCGCCGAGCTGGCGAAATCCACCGCCGCGACGGTCCGCGCCGTGCTCGGCCCGACCGAGCGGCTGCGGCCGGCCATCCTTGCCGTTCCGCTCGATGTCCGCTCCGATGCGGGAACCGCGCTGTTCGCCAACATGGTGACGCTCACGCCCGGCACCACCAGCCTCGATGTCTCCGCCGATGGCCGGACGCTCTATGTCCATGTCCTGGACGCGCCGGACCATGCGGCGGCGGTCGCCGCCATGAAGTCCACGCTCGAGGCCCGCGCAAGGGAGGTTCTGCCATGACCGGCCTGATCGCCTGGGCCGCCACGCTCGCGGTCGCCATCGTCGCCCTCGGCCTCATGCCGGTGGCCTGGCGCCTGGTCGCCGGCCCCTCCTCGGCGGACCGGGTCATCGCGACCGACATGCTCGGGCTGCTCGGCGTGTGCATCGCCGCGCTCACCGCGCTGATCTCGGGTCATGTGGCGTTCCTCGACATCGCGCTCGGCATCGCGCTGGTCGGCTTCCTCGCCGCCGTCGCCTTCGCCCGGCTGCTCGAACGCGCGAGCGCCGCGCCTGCGCCGGAGCCGAAGGAATGAGGACCGCCATCGAGATTCTCGCCGCGCTGCTGCTGGTCGGCGGTGCGTCGGTCGTCGCGCTCTCCGCCCTCGGCGTGGCGCGCCTTCCCGATCCGTTCAGCCGCATGCACGCCGCCGCCAAGGCGGGCGTGGCCGGAGCGGGGCTGCTGCTGCTCGGCGCCGGTCTCGCCTTCGGCACGACCGGCGCGATCCTCACCGCCGTCCTGGCGGTCACCTTCCTCGTCATCACCGCGCCACTCGCTTCCCATGCGCTCGGCCGCGCGGCCTACGTCGCCGGCGCGCCGCTCGGCAGCGCCCAGATGTCCAATGCGCTGGCCGGCGTGCTCGATCGCCGTGCCTTCGACATCGATCCCGCCCCCTCCGCGCGGTCGCGGAGCACCAAGCGCCTCTCGCGGGACGACGAATCCGCCGCGGCCGCAAGCCCGGCGTCGCAGCAGCCGCTCGATCCGGCCGGGCACGATGCGGCTGCCCTC